>Ga0209698_10002037_pt1 | contig 23109 bp, 14 predicted proteins | sample LitLauG_LLR_2012_FD_187203 | JGI IMG/M metagenome (GOLD analysis project Ga0209698, IMG submission 187203) | Freshwater sediment microbial communities from Pennsylvania, USA - Little Laurel Run_MetaG_LLR_2012 (SPAdes) (version 2) | ecosystem: Environmental > Aquatic > Freshwater > Creek >... | reverse complement strand
AGCGGTGCGCCGACAACCATCACACTCGACGAGGCCATTCAGATGGCGCTCCAGCACAATCACAACATGCTGGCGGCGCGCACCACGATTCTGCAAAGCGAGGCCGACGAAAAAACGGCTAACCTGCGGCCGAATCCGTCGCTGTTCGCAGACTGGGAATATCTGCCGCTCGGGTCGCCGGCAAAACAAAATCCCGATGTGTACGGAGGCCAGTCCACAGCCGACTATCTGCATAACAACACCGAAGGCGACATTGGGCTCAGTTACCTGATTGAACGCGGCAAGAAGCGGCAACATCGCGTGCAGGCGGCGAAGGACATCACCGCGCAAACGAAATCCCTGGTCACCGACAACGAGCGCACGCTCACATTCAATGTTGCCTCGCTATTTGTGAATGTGCAGCTTGCCAAATCGACGCTCGAACTCGCGGAAAAAGACCTGAAGAGCTTCCAGCAGACGGTCGACCTCGGCGAACTGCGCTACAACAAAGGCGCCATCAGTGAGGACGATTACTTGAAGATCAAGCTGCAGCTCCTGCAGTTTGAGACCGACTATCAACAGGCCCAACTGGCGAAGGTACAAGCGCTGTCCGATCTTCGGCAGTTGCTCGGCTACGAATCCGTTGCTCCTGACTACGATGTCGCTGGTGCCTTCGGCTACGAGCCACTCAAGGGGAACCTGGAAGACTTCCAATTGAAAGCCATGCAAAACCGCCCCGATCTTCGAGCGGCGCAACAGGGAGTAACGGCGGCACGCAGCCAGTACGAGGTGCAGAAGACGATTGGCAAGCCGGACGTTACAGTGCAGGCGAACTATTCTCACGTCAATGCCATCAACGCCACGACCATCTATGCGAGCATCCCGCTTCCCATATTCAACCGGAATCAGGGCAATATCGAACACACGCGGATCGCAATCACGCAGGCGCAAGAGCAGGAGAAAGCCGCGAACGGGCAGGTATTGACTGATGTCCACGATGCTTACGAGGGACTTCGGGCGAGCGACCATGTGATCCAGCTCTATCGCTCCGGCTATCTCGATGTAGCGCAGAAAGACCGGGACATCAGCGAATATGCGTACAAGCGAGGGGCCGCCAGCTTGCTCGATTTCCTGGACGCAGAACGCAGCTATCGCGCGACTCAGCTTGCCTACCGGCAAGCCTTGGCTTCATACTTGCTCGCGCTCGAACAAATGCGCGAGGCGGTTGGCGTGAGAGCACTGCCCTGAGTTCATGATCGCCGTCTTAGCTAGGTCCAAATCGACATGGCGTAGCTGGAAGCAAGCCGAAGGAGCGGATGATTGAACAAGCAAGACGTTCGCAGGCGCATCGAGGAAGTTGGTATCATCCCGTCCATCCGCGTGTCCACTACCGAGGATGCGCTCTTCGCTGCGGAGGCCGTGGCTGGCGGCGGCATTCCGATTATTGAAGTAACGTGGACTGTTCCGGAGGCAATCCGCGTCATTGATCATGTCGTCAAGCACGCTCCTGATGTCATCGTCGGTGCGGGCAGCGTGCATGACGTCGACACAGCGCAGCGGTGCCTTGATGCTGGCGCGAAGTTTCTTTCCAGTGATGGTCTCGATCCAGACACTGTCCGGTTCGCGGTGCAGAAAGAAGTGGTCGTGATTCCCGGAACTCTTACGCCCACCGGAGTCATCACTGCCTGGAAGCTCGGACCAGACTTCGTCAAGGTCGTTCCGTGCGGGCACATCGGTGGCGATAGTTACATCCGAGATCTCAAGGCTATGTTCCCCGCCATCCCGATGATAGCCGCCGGTGGCGTGAATCAGCGAACTGCGTTCAGCTTCATCGCCGCCGGGGCAGTCGCCTTGGGCATTGGGGGAGAGTTAATCCCGAGAGAAGCCATCCGGAGACGGCAGCCAGACCGAATCGCGGAACTGGCCCGCAGATTCTTGAATGCCGTGAGCAGCGCTCGGGACAGGTAACAGTGCGGGCGCTCCTGTCGGATTGGGAGCAGTGAGTGCGGTGGCATCGAGTCTTGGCGGGTCGCTTGTGAATCGATATTTCGAGGTGCTATCCGGGAGTGTGGCGACTTTCACGCCGATTCCAGGCTGACGAGAATCATTCCAACCATGGCTCCGCAAAGCATCATTGAAGCCGTGCCAAAGTATGTCGACTAGCCTGATCTCCAGCCGAGCATGAAACTAGTGGTGATGATCATCGCGGTTGAAGAGACTTTCCGGTGAAGAGGGGACTGAAAGCCGAGCAGGCATACCGGATCGCCGCAGACCCGAACTTCTTAAGTTTCGCAATACCTGCCTTGAGTCAATGCTCATCCCAATCGCTCATTCGGATGAGCATGGGATTCGGCCCCTCCGATAGCCGCATGATGTAGCAACCGTCGGATAAATAGCGCTGGCCGGGTGCAAAATTCAACAGTTCGTAATCCGTCTGTTCCTGCACCTCCATCATGTCGATCAGATCGAGGAGATGATCGCGGTAGAAATTCCGCTCCATGAGCATCAGGGCATCCGTAAGCAGGGCTACGACGGTGCCTGTTTTGGAAGCGATTCGGCGGTCATTCTTCCGGTACTCCTTGTTCACCACTACCGGACGTTTTCCGCCCATCTTCGGAGCCACCGTTTTCGGCCCAGGCTCGCGCCGCTCGGTGAAGATCGTCACAACCGCGTTTCGTACTGGGGCGGGCTGCGCTCTGGTCGCGATGCACTAGTTCGCCAGGGACGGTACAACCAATCTGCTCATCTGAAGACAGGACTCGAGTTGCGACGTGGATCAGCCCTGGAAGATTCTGCACCCGAATAGCGCTGCGCTCCGGTTGGATAATTCCCTCCGCCGCCCAGTTACAAAGCAACCGGCTGACTGTGTACAGTGTGGTCCCAGCCAACTGTGCGAGTTCTTCACACGAGAGGTCGATGGGCTGGCGGCTCTCACAACGTTCCGATTGCACAATCAAGCGCAGCAGGACCCGGGCCAATCGCTGCGGGACTCGCTCGGTGGCCAGTTCATGAAAGCGGCACTCCGTCATACGAAGACGGCGAACAAGAAAGCGTGTAGCATTACTCTGCAATGTAGGGAACCGCCGAACGAACCCCTCGAACACTCCCACATCCCAGGTCAACACTTGGCAGCGGCCCATAGCTTGTGCCGTAAACATGTGGTTACTTCCCATCGCGAGCCCCATCCCGTCTAGAACTTCACCCGGACCAGCAAGGTGGAGAATTACCAGCTTCCCAGCCCGGTTGGAACGAATCGTCTTCACGCGACCGGAGGCAACCGCATAAATGAGGCCCACGGGATCGTCCTCGCGGAACATGGTGTCGCCGCGCAAGAAAACTCGCTCTTGCGCTCTCATCGCGATCTCTCCACATTCGAAAAGAGAAAGGTCCCTGAAGAGTTCAATCCGCTTCACGACGCGGGTTATGCTGTCGAGAGTGGTCTGGGGAGAGTTTGCCCTCGCGGATACCGCTGCCCGGCGTCCCGGTGCCACACTTCCGCGCTTCGCCGTCGTCAGTCGCGCCGTCCGCCGACCTGGTTGTTGCTGTCGTAAAGAAGGAGAGGGGGCCCCGACGTCGGGAATGGTGGAGAGTACAGCAGAGACAGATCCGAGACTGTTACTGATTGCCATTGCCGCTCCCGCGAGCATTTCGCTGCGAACTATCACTAGCGGCCCGAGCTCTTGGCTTGAGACCGTCCGTAAATTACGCAGCTGCCCAAGAACTTGCCTTGTCTAGAGTGCTTGACACCTGTAGGGGCCGATTCGGGGGAGACAACTTACGATCAAAGAACCGTAGGAACGAAGGAGCGTTGGTTCGACACCGTCCCGGGGGGTTGGCGGCGGTTGCAAGATAGCTGTTACTAAGCCTATTTTGCAGCTTCTCGAACGGGAGTCTTCAGGCCTGGAACACCCTACTCCGTGCGTTTCCTTAAACTCTATAGCATAGTGCGGTCTGCTCCACCCGCCCCACCGTGCGGCCCGTCACGGTTCCCTGTGACTGCGGTCACGTCTTGTCTCCGCACAAAGACATCGGGCTGACGCCTCCTGTATTCCAGGGAAGGTAACCGATCACGCCAATGCTTGGGGCGTTTTCGCGTTCAGGAGGAACATCTTGAAGCGCAACTTTATTTGCATTCTCACTGTCCTGCTCTGTTGGATGGCAATCCCGTCCTCTGGGCAAGTCGCAACGACACATAAGATTCCCACAGCGGCCCAAGTCGCGATGCAGAAGAAGCCCATGAACCGGAAGGGCGTCAAGCGGGGAACAACCAATACCGATCGCTGGCAGGCGGCCATTAAGCACGCCGACCATCGCGCGGCCCGCATGCGCACAGAGCGCAAGGGGGTTAAGTAGCTATGAAACGCCTACTCACTCTCTTTGCAACTCTGCTGATGTTCAGCGTGTTCGCGGCGGCGCAAGCGACGAATGTCCCAACATGCAACGGGTTCGACGCGACGACTGGTGCCCCAACTGACCAGGCCACAAACTCAACGCTCTGCACAGATTATTTCGGTGTTGCAAACTGGGCAAACAGTCCTCTCCCTGCTGGCACGATCACGGGCTACACACTGATCAGTCCCGGATCGGGATACGCCAATCCACAAGTCGTCATTACTGACATCACGGGCAGCGGTGCCACAGCTACCGCTACGTTTGATTCTACGGGCGCAATCACCGGGATCACGGGTAGCACGTTCCCGAACTACACCATGCCGATGATCAGCATCGTTGATGTTGGCGTGGGTGGTGCAATCGGCGCCCCAACTTGTGGGGGCGCTGGACAACCTGTTTGCGGTTCCGGCGCAATGGCCACGGCGATCATCACCGCACCATTCACAGCCGGAACTGGTATGTTGAAATTCCAGGATGCGCTACCTGATCTGAAAGCGGCTATCGCAACTCCTGACATAACCACATTCCCCGGCTCCGACTTCTACGTCATCGGACTCGTCGAGTACACAACGCAGATGCATGCGAGTCTACCGCTGACAACCCTGCGCGGGTATTGCCAACTCGCCAACAGCATGGCGACGACTTGCTCGGGTAATTCTTATCTTGGACCTGTCATTGTGGCACAGAAGAATCGACCAGTTCGCGTCCTGTTCAAAAACCTGCTGCCAACTGGTACTGGTGGGAACCTGTTCATCCCGATGGACTCGACCTACATGGGAGCCGATCCTCTTCACCAGAATCGCGCCACGCTCCACCTGCACGGCGGGGCGACTCCATGGATCAGCGACGGAACGCCGCATCAGTGGACCGTCCCTGAAGGGGACACACCACTGAATGGCGCAAGCACGCAGCCTGTGCCCGATATGTACTTTGCTGGTGGCAGCATCGTGCCGTATTGCAGCGCGACGGTGACGAGCAACTGCTATCCCAACGGAGCATTCACCGGAGGGACCTTTGCTCTTCCAGGCGGCGCGACGACCACGCCGACGCCCGGAGACATGACGTTCTACTGGACGAACCAGCAGGGTGGACGGTTGATGTTCTACCACGACCACGCCTACGGCATCACTCGGCTGAACGTCTATGTCGGAGAGGCTGCAGGGTATCTCCTCTATGATCCGGTTGAGGAAGCTGCACTTGCAACTGCCGGAATGCCCGGCAGCATCACCGCTGGCGACCTTGCGCACCTGATCCCGCTGGTCATTCAGGACAAGACCTTCGTCCCGAGTCCAGCGCAGATCGGTATGACGGACCCAACGTGGAAGGCTTTCGGTACGAAGCCCGGAACATTCAACACTGGTGACCTGTGGTTCCCGCACGTCTACATGCCAAACCAGAACCCGAACGATCCGTTGGGGGGCGCAAGCGGACTTGGCCATTGGGACTACGGTGCATGGTTCTTCCCGCCGCAGACCAGTCTTACGGCTGGCCCGGGCGGTGCGGTAACTATTCCATGCACATCTGCCCTATATCCCGGTCAACTGCTGCAACCGCTTGCCTCGAACAACAACATGGGTGGTTGCCCCATCATCCCGAATCCGTCTGGCACGCCAGAGGGGTTCATGGATACGCCAATCGTCAATGGCAAAGCATATCCTGTACTCCACGTTGCTCCTGAGGCGTATCGTTTCAAGATTCTAAGCGCGGGCAATGACCGCTCCTGGAACCTATCGTGGTTCATCGCCGACCCGACGCAGTTGGTAAACGGCTCTCCCACGGAAGTGGCCATGCTGCCTGCGGTTCCTCCATCGACTGGCAGCCCTGTGCCGCTCTGTGGTTCCATCAATCCCATCGCAGTTCCAATGCTCGACCTCGGCCTGGCGACTGGCATGCTCGATGGGACTGGCAATCCACTGAACGGTACTGGTCTCCCCGCTGGCTGCTGGCCGAACTATGGCCCACAACCCGGCATCCCGAAGCCGCAGGCAATGTGGGCGGCTGATGGCAGGGCTGGCGGCGCTCCTGATCCGCGCAATGCAGGTCCGGCATGGGTACAGATCGGCAGCGAGGGAGGATTGCTCCCCGCTCCGGTTGTGATCCCACCGACAGCCATCAACTATGAACAGAACACGCGGAGCATCACCATTGGCAGCGTTGCCGTGCATGGTCTGTGGTTGGGACCAGCGGAGCGGGCTGATGTCATCGTGGACTTCTCAAAGTTCGCAAACAAAACGCTCATCCTCTACAACGACGCGCCCGCCCCGGCTCCAGCCATCGACTCGCGGCTGGACTTCTTCACCGATGACGGGGACCAAACGCCTATCGGCGGTGCGCCGAACACGCCTGCTGGCTACGGGCCAAACACCCGCACCATCATGCAAGTCGTCGTGGACGGGCAACCTTCTGGCGGACCGCTCAATCTTCCGGCGCTGAAGGCCGCGTTCGCATCGACCGCAACGACACCCGGAATCTTTGCGGCGACTCAACCGACCACCATCGTGCCCGAACCCGCGTACAACTCGGCCTATAACAGTGTATTCCCGCCGAAGTATTCCGGCATCGGGGACAACAGCATGACGTTCACGCCAATCGCGCCTTTGACCTTCGAGTCGCTGCTGGCCGCGGAACCGTCAGCATGCACCGGAACCACGACACCTCCAGTGCAATGCGGGACGTTTAACCACAAGGCCATCCAGGAACTCTTCACGCCGGACTATGGCCGGATGAACGCCACGCTTGGCACCGAGTTGCCGAACGTCAACTTCCAGAACCAGACGACCATCCCGCTCGGCTACGTCGATCCCGCAACGGAGATCGTCCGGCAGGGCGACACGCAACTCTGGAAGATCACCCACAACGGAGTGGACAGCCACTTCATCCACTTCCACCTGTTCAACGTCCAAGTTATCAATCGCGTGGGATGGGACGGTTCGCTCCGTCCGCCCGATGCGAATGAAATGGGATGGAAGGACACAGTCCGGATGAACCCGCTGGAGGATGTTCTCGTCGCCCTGCAGCCGATCACTCCGCAACTGCCGTGGCCTATCCAGAACAGCGTGCGCCTCAATGATGTGACGGGCAGCAACATGTTCACCAACCTCGACCCATTCACCAATGGGGGCGCGGTCACAGTCGACGGCGCGACCAACTTCGGTTGGGAGTACGTGTGGCACTGCCACATCCTCGGGCACGAAGAAAACGACATGATGCGACCGATCCTGTTCCAGGTGCCGCCGCCCGCACCGTCCAATGCGGTCGCTACGACCGCTGCGGCTGGTGGAGTTGACATCTCTTTCGTCGATAACTCGGCGAGCGAGACTGGCTTCACTATCGAGAGCGACAGTGATTCTACGTTTCCAACTCCTGCGGCTGCGACTCGGAACACGATTCACGTCGCAGCGAGTCCGAAAGTCAACGCTGTAGGCGAGGGTACTGACTTCGGGTCAACGATCACAGTAAATGACCCGACGCCGCTTGTATCGGGAGTCCCCATTTTCTACCGTGTCCAAGCTGAAGATGACGGCTTCAAGTTGCCGTTTGAGCAGAGCTACAACACCACTTCGAAGCTGCTCTCTGCCTGGTCTAACGTTGCGACAATCACGCCTCTTCCGATTGCCGTAATCTCGCCGACTGCCCTTGCCTTTGGGTCAGTTCCAGTTGGCACCAGCACGACGACTCTGGCGAATGGTTCGCCGGCGGCAGTCGTGATCTCCAACCTCGGCACCGCCCCGCTGAGTATCAACAGCACGACACTGACGGGGACTAACGCAGCAGACTTCGGGGCAGCACCTGCCTGTGCTCCCATCAACCCAGGCGCAAACTGCACGGTAACCGTGATGTTTACGCCGACTGGTGTCGGAGCGGAAAGCGCGGCACTCACGTTCACGACCAACGATCCTGCTCATCCTACCCTGACGGTATCGATTACCGGCACGGCTGTAATGGGTACGACCATGACCATCGGCGCACCGGCAATTACCTACGGGGCAGATGGCTTAGTCACTGTTGCTGTCGCACCTAATTCTGGAACAGTGATTCCGACTGGCAGCGTTACGCTAACAGTTGATGGAGGCGCACCGCTTAGCGCGACACTCACGGCTGGATCGGCAAGTTTCACCATCACGGCACCAAGCGCAGGCAACCATGCTCTCGTCGCGAATTATGCGGCGCAGAATAACTTCCTCGCGAGCACTGCGACGGGAACACTCATCGTGAACCCCGCAGTAGTGACCATCACCGCGAGCAGCGGCACGATGACCTATGGCGGGACAGTACCAACGATCGCGCCGAGCTATGCTGGATTTGTCCTCGGGCAGAGCAGCGCGGTATTGACGACGCCGCCGACCTGCTCCACTACTGCAACCATCACTAGCCCTGTGGGTACGTATCCGAGCAATTGTTCGGGTGCCGTCGCGGCGAACTACACCTTCGTTTATGCGGCGGGTGTAGTGACGATCAATCCCGCAGCCCTGACCATCACAGCGAGTAACGCAACGATGGTCTACGGTGCAGCGGTTCCGACGATCACAGCGTCCTACGCCGGGTTTGTCGGCACCGATACCGCCGCCAGTTTGACGACGTCGCCAACATGTTCTACCACGGCGACATCGACCAGTCCTGTCGGCACGTACACGAGTTCGTGCACGGGTGCGGTAGACGCGAACTACACCATCAGTTACGTTCCTGGAACCGTCACCGTCACGGCTGCGACGCTCACGATCACGGCCAGCAATGGAACGATGGTCTATGGCGGTTCCTCTCCAGCGATCACGCCGATCTACAGCGGCTTTGTGAATAACCAGACTTCGGCTATTCTCGCGCCCCCGCCGACGTGCTCGACGACTGCGACTGCAACCAGCAACGTCGGTAGCTATCCGAGCACCTGCTCGGGTGCAGCCGCTCCGAACTACACAATCAACTACATAGCTGGTTCCGTAACGGTGGGCACTGCTCCGCTGAGCATTACTGCCAGCAGTGCGGTGATGGCCTACGGCGGTTCCGTCTCGATCACTCCCATCTACGGCAGTTTCGTGAATGGGCAGTCCTCGACAGTGCTGACGACTCAGCCGACCTGCTCCACGACTGCGACCAGTGCTAGCCCTGTTGGCAGCTACCCGAGTACGTGCGCGGGCGCTGTGGCAGCAAACTATGCGATCACTTATGTCGCTGGAACTGTCACCGTCAACAAGGCGACAAGCATCACGCAGATCATGTCCAACCTGCCGAATCCATCAATCGTTGGTCAGGTGGTAACGTTTACCTTGAAGGTGACTCCGCAGTACGCTGGAACAACGCCAACTGGCACCGTTGTAGTGAGTGCCACCACTGGCGAGGGTTGCAGCGCGACGCTTCCTGCAGTTAGTTGCACCATCACCTTCAGCACGGGCGGCTCGCGAACGTTGACGGCCACCTACTCGGGAGACAGCAACTTCACCGGAGGCTCGTCTGCTGGAGTCAACCAAAGCGTGAGCGGCGTCAGCCTGAGCACGACTGCGCTACTCTTCGGCAACCAACTGATCAATACCAATTCGGCATCGCAGACGATCACGATGTCTAACGTTGGCTTGTTAAACATCAACATCAGCAGCATCGTAAATAGCAACGTTGCTGACTTCAACTTCACGTCCAATTGCGGCACTACTCTGCGGGCAGGGCGGAGTTGCAACATCGTCGTCAGATTCCGTCCAACAACCGCGGGTGTGCGAACTGGAACGATCACCATCACCGATTCAGACCCGACTCCACAAGTGATCTCACTGACCGGTACGGGTGTACTGCCAGTGAATCAGGTCTCGCCTGGATCGCTTGGGTTCGGCAGCATTCCAATCCGCACGAGCAGCACAGCCCAAGTAGTAACGGTAACCAACGCCGGAACTGCGCCGCTTGCAATCAATCGCATTGCTTTAGGCGGTACGAATCCGGGCCAGTTCAGTCAGAACAACAACTGTCCGGCAACCCTTGCCCCAGGTGCGAACTGCACGGTCAACGTGACATTCGCGCCAACCACAAGGGGGGCAAAGAATGCGCTCCTGAACGTGAATGTCGCTGCTCCTGCGACAAACGCGCCAGTAACGCTGACTGGCACAGGTTTGTAAACCAATAGTGCACGAGTGGCTGCGCTTCACTCTCGCGCTGAATGCCCCCGAAGGGAATACCTTCGGGGGCATTTTTCTTGCCGAGCATTGACGTTGCGATGGGGGGCCGAGTGTCATCGCTTGATTACATCCGTTAAGGTGGCCGGTACCAACACAGGCCTCAGAGGAACCGACGCAGAAGAAGTGTTTCGAATTGTGAATTGTCCGTTGTTTTGTGTTGGGACGAAAGCCGCTGCAGCTAAGAAGCAAGAACAACGAAGAAACAATCAAATGGCTGCAAGCCAAGTCCTGCACCCGAGCGTTGGCGGCTCATAACAGAGACAACCGTCCGGCACAGTCCGCCATAATTTGTGCTTCCCAAGCGGGACGCTGTGGGTTGCTGGGATGGGTAAGATCGCTGGGAATTCGTCCGATCAGGTTCAGGAACACTGCCGCAGAGTGTTTGTACGCGGGAACGGGTGCGCGAAACGCGACGTTGCCCAAGTACTGGAGGGCATCGGAGAGGGCATAATACTTGGGGTCCCCGGCCTCCCAGAGCCGGTCCCGCTCTGCGAATTTCTCGGGCGCAAACGCCGCAAGTCCAAGCAGGTAGTCCGAACCATATTCAATCATATCGACTCCCAGGTCGTTGCCGGTGTAGATGCGAAAGTCTGGCCGATGTAAATCGCGAAGGGTCAGTCGTTCGAGCTCCAGAAGACGGTTGAGAGAAGAATGTTTCATGCCCTTAATCTCTGGTATGTCCATCAAGCGCCGCACAGTCTCGGTGTCATATATGGCCCCGTTCGCAGCAAACATCGGACCTAATTCAAACGCCAGTGCGTGTGGATAGTCTCGACATATCTCTCGATAGACCTCTGCTATTCTTGCCGGAGACTTACCGTGTAAGCGAGCGGTCTGAAAAAGAATCGGTATGCCATCGAAACGAATGATGCTGTCAATTTGCTGGCGGTAAAGCGTGACTACGTCGTCGCCCGCGTGATGTTCGATGTACGCACCGGCTACAAACGGAATTCCTTTCCCGAGAGCCTGCCGGGTCCATTCCAGCACTTCCTGCTTTTCCGTATCGCTCAAGTAATTCACATAGCCGGTATCCATGTTGACGGCATTCATAAGCCCGGCTCGATGTGTGGAGATCAGTTGCTTCGCAAACGCGTCGACCGCTACCCGGCCGTCTGCTTCGTATGGCAACAAGGCTGCAGCAATGCCCTGCGCCTTGCGTCGTGGTTGTCTGCGCTTGAGCAACTCCTCGACGGTCATGATTGGATCTCCACCATAGTCCCCGTGCGGCGCGCGAGAAATCGATGTCAGCGTTTCTTGGCCTCTTTGAGTTTTTCCGCCAGATCAGAATCTTTGTAGTATTCGTCGAGCGGATAGCAACCGGAAGGCAGTCCCTTGCGTGGAGCTGTAGTGCAATCGCTGAAGGTCCGGCAAATACGCTTGCGTTGGATCTCGGAGCCCTCTGATGCTTCCCATAGCAACCCGGGATAGGTCAATACCATCCGGCCGAGCCCGACAAAGTCGACCCATCCTTCACGCACAGCAGCCTGCGCTACGTGTGGCAAGAAGTCCTGCAGATAGCTATAGCCCGATCCAACCATGAGCAAGTGTGGGAACCGCCGCTTAAGCTGACGGGTCATTTCCATTTGCCGGGCGACTCCCACCAAGGGATCCTCCGGTGGCAGGTATCCATCAGAAGGCGGGTACAGGGCTGGACGTTGGATGTGCGGATTGTAGTAAGGACTGCCTGCGGTGATGTTCACCAGCTGAATTCCAAGCTCCTCTAATAACGATAAGAAGCGCTCCGGCTCGGATAAGTCGGCCTCCGTTGGATTAAGCGGGTCGACGCCAAACCCCCAACGATAGGGAAGTGACTCGGGGAGGCTCTCGGCAACTCCGGTGGAGGATTTCCCGTTGACGCTCTGACTTGGGTCAGCGTGGAATGGCACGGTGTCGATCGCCGACAGGCGCACTCCTATCTGCAATCCCGGACAGAGCGAGCGGATCCCTTCCACGATCTCGCGAAGAAAACGAGTACGGCCCTCGAAAGTTCCGCCGTAACGTCCCTCTCGGGTGTGAGCGCTAAGAAATTCGTGACCCAGATAGCCATGGCAATGCTTGATGTCCACGAAATCAAAACCCAACTTCCAAGCCATGACCGCAGCCCGATGGAAGTCTTCGATGATCGATTCGATTTCAGCGTCGGTGAGCAGAGGGTAGTCGGGAGGCAACTTGAGGCGCCGGTCCAGAAATGGATGGTGATAGAGAATTCGCGGTTCCGGGCGGGAATGCTCATTCGGGCGACAGTACCGGCCGGAGTGCGTCAATTGCAAACCAATGACTAGCCCATCATCGCTGCCGGTGGTCAGAATGTGCTCGCGCCTCAGAACGGTTCGCAAATGCGCGAGGCTTTCTTGCGTATGAGGGGCAGCGAGCAGCTGATTGGGATTCGCCCGTCCTTCGTGGGAGACAGCCACTGCTTCTCCGCCCCAAATCAGCTTGCCGCCGCTACGGCCGAACCGCTGCCAACGCCGAACGGTATTCTCCGAAGGCGCTCCATCCCGGGTCCCATCCCATCCTTCCATGGGTTGAACCGCGATGCGATTGCCAATTTTGAATAGACCACGGTCCAGCGGCCAGCGCAACGGCGATTGCGCTCCAGTTACAATCTCTGGATCGCACGGAATCTGCAGGCCCAGGGCTTGCACATGACGCTGAAAGCGTCCAACGTCCTTCAAACTTCCCAGGCGAAGGATCGCTCCACCGCTCATGCTGCCCTCCGTCGGCCTGGTAACCCCAAAGCGGCAAGTCCGCCCAGCAACGCGATACCCAGCAGGACAAAACAACTCTCGCGGTAACTTCCTGTGGAGTCGCGTAAGCGGCCGATCAACCAGGGGGCAGCAGCTTCCGCAATACCGCCCGCGGTCAGGATCACACCCAGCAATCTTCCCAGGATTTCAATCCCAAAGATTTCGGCGGTCATTAACGGAATGATCATGTAGTCGCCACCGAGACCGATACCAAAAATCGCAGCGGATATGTAAAGGACGAGCCGGGTAGTGCCCAGAAACATCAGAGGGATGCCGGCGGCGACCAGCAGGTATGTCAACAGCATGACGTACTTCTTCGAGAAACGATCCGCTAGCCAACCCATCAATAGCCGGCCAGCAATACTGAAAGTCAGCACCAGCGATAGGACACTTGCGGCATCCCGCTGGGTAAAATGCCGGTCCAGACTCAAGAAAAGCTTCAGATTCTGCTGCGTGCCACTGACTGCGGCAATCGAGCACATACTTCCCAGGGTGAGCAGATAAAACGACGCTTCTTTAAATGCTGCTTTCGGATTCGGTGAGTTGACCGATCCAATTGTTTTCGTTCGTGGAGTCTCTTTTACGATGAGTGCAAGGGGAAACGAAACGAGCACGACTGTGAGCCCCAAAATCCGCATACCCGTTTGCCATCCGAAATGCTGTACGAGCATGTGCGATATCCACGGGACGGTTGCCCCTCCGATGCCGATCCCGAGGTAGGCGAACCCCATCGCCTTTCCCCGCGATCGATCGAACCACTGCGTCAACAGCACCTGGTTGGGAAGTGGGCCTCCGCAAACATATCCCAGCGCGTTGAAGAAGTAGAAGAAGTAAAACATTCCAAGGCTTGAAACCGAGCCCAGTCCCACCAGGGCGACCCCCGCCATCAATATGCCGATCATCATCAAGCGACGCGGCCCGAAGCGGTCCACAATCCACCCTGCGAGGAACCCGAACATGGGTCCGACGATGAGTCTGCTCAGTGCATTGCCTGACGTCACTTGGCCGCGCGTCCAACCGAACTGTTGGACCATGAAGTCGTAATAGAAAGGTAGTCCCCAGACGGAAACGCCAACAACGAAGAAGAGCACCACAAAAGCCGTTGCCGCTGCTTGATACGCACCACGGTGGCGCGCCGCCGATTCAATGGCACTCTCCCCGGGTCTGCTTGACGACTCGCGGATCGGTCCCGCGGCCGCAGCAACGCTTTCGCGTCCTCGTCCCGTCATGGGGTGTCAGTTTAGCGTAGAGGGGATTAATCCGGCGGAGATTTTGCTATCGGAACAGTCCCGAACTGCGGAGTCGGTTCTGGGGCAAATCGCGAAGTTGCCGTCGCATGCTCCTTTATCATGAAGAGAAAGCGGCAATCTAAAGCGGCAATCTATGGTTCCATACCGGCATCCGGGGTTACGAGTAAACAGTTGTAAGGCTGCACGTGGCAGCGCTTATTCGTGCGGATCTAGCGTTGTGGCGCCCTGAATCTTCGGCTAAACCAAGGTTTGGGTCATGTTGCGATATTGCTTACCTGCAGCGGCAAAATTCGAGTACGATATGCCAATCGGCAGACCGAATCGCAGTCCTCCCCTACTGAAGTATCAACATAAGGCATTTGACTCATCGATTCTGGCAGTTAACTGCCTTCATGCTGGTGAATCGATCTGCAGGATCTGCGCTGTGGGTTGCGGCAACAGGAGGAGGTTACGATGTCGGCTACTTGGTTCTTCCCCGCCCAAACTCGGGCTATTCCGGGGAGAGCAAGGCTCATTCTTGCTTTCAGCTTCTTAATTTTGTTCCAATCCCGTTTGCTCCTCTCACAGCAATCCGAGACGACGGTTTCTGTAGACCGCCGAACGATGCAGGAACTGCTCGACAGAGTCGCCGAACTGGAAGCGAGCCAACGACAGCTCCGCGAACGGGTGGCGCAATTGGAAAAAGCGCCGTCCGAAGTTCCTACTCCTTCCGCCGCATCGACAGCAGACTCGTCTACTTCCTTTTCGAATCGTGGCAGTTTGGTGGTCACGGGCAAGGCTGAGCCCGCGAAAACGGATCCGCCAGCCACGCCGCAATCGGAACACTCCGGCGGAATGGCAGAGAACGAACATATGGATGTGGGCAGGACCGCGCTGAACATCCGGGGATTTGGGGATTTCGGTGTTTACGGTGGCACTCAGAAGGGGCAGACCACGTCATTCAGCGTCGGACAAACGAACCTCTTCATCACCTCCAACCTGTCAGAACGGATCAGATTCTTGTCGGAGCTCGTTTTTGAAGTTCATCAAGACAATGCTTTCCAGACGGATCTTGAGCGCGTCCTCCTGGAGGGGTCGTTGAATGATTACTTCAAGCTCTCCGGCGGCCGCTATCATACGGCTATCGGTTATTACAATACCGCCTATCACCACTCTACTTGGTTCCAGACTGCTACTGAGCGGCCCTACATTTTTGAATACGAGGACGAGGGCGGAATTCTGCCCATTCACATGGTTGGCGTCCAAGCATCCGGTCAGATACCATCCGGCAATCTCGGCCTTCATTACGTCGTGGAAGCTGGCAACGGGCGTACCTCCAATCCTGTAGCCGAGCCTGTTCAGAATTATGTGGATGAGAATGGTCACAAGGCATTCAACGTAGCCTTCTTCGCCCGCCCGGATGCCGTGCCAGGACTGCAGGCGGGATTTTCGTTATACCACGATGTACTCTCTGCGCCCGGTTCTTCCAGAGTTGATGAGACAATCATGGACGCGTATGCAGTCCTGATTCGTCCCAGGTTCGAGTGGCTCAACGAGGCTCTGATGATTCGGCACGCACCCGCGGGAGGGCACGTTTTCGAGTCGCCAGCCTTTTACTCCCAAATCTCCGAACGCTTCGGTTCAATTCGACCATACTTCCGTTACCAGTACATAAATGCCTCAAGCCAGGAACCTGTTTTCCCGCAAGTGGGGCTGCGGACGGGACCTTCGGCAGGCATTCGCTTCGATGCTACAGAGTCGGTAGCCTTTAAGTTACAGTACGATTACACGAAGCTGGCACGGCAACAGGCGATCGACGGGAAAACGTGTGTGCAATTGTCGATGTGCGCTCCCAACGCAGCGGCCATGCAAGTTGACTTCAAGTTTTGAGGAATGGCATGCGAGCCACGCTGAGAGTACTCGGGATACTGACGGCAAGCGCGATTCTTTTCGTGCTGGTGCGGGAAACGAACGCACAGGCTGGATCCCCATCTCCGCAACCTCGAGTGAATCCCACGCAAGCTCTCGCGATCGTTGTCAACCGGTCGAATCCGATCGACAATCTGTCTTTCGGGGAATTGCGCAAGATCTTCCTGGGTGAGCGCAATCATTGGCCCAACGGGCACCGCGTTGCTATCGCGATGCTCGATTATGGGCAGCCGGAGCGTCGAACCGTTCTCCGCTCGATTTATCGCATGGACGAAAAAGGGTTTCAGGACTACCTGTTGAGGGAAATGTTCCAAGGAGACGTGTTCGTTGCACCGAAGACCCTGGCCTCTCCCACGATCGTCCGCAAGTTCGTTTTCAATGCGCCAGGCGCGATTGGCTACATGCGCGCGAGCGATGTAGACGCTTCCGTAAAAGTAGTCCGCATCGACGGTTTGCTCCCGGAAGACAAGGATTATCGACTTCAGATTGACGAGCCGTCGCCGTCGAAGGAGCCTTGAAGGACGTGAAGAAGCGATCGATATCGGGTACCTCATCGCTTTCAGCCGGCAGGAAACTGATCCGGGGTTCGTGGCTTGTTCGAACCCTGTCCCGGCACCTTTCGATCGTACTATTATTCTTGGTTCTGTTTGGCCAAACGGGGGTGGCACTGTTCGTGATGCGGGATCTCAGCCGCTCTAATGCGACGGTAGAAAAGATGTACAGTGGATCCGTACAAGGCCTGCTGCGTATAGGGGACATGCAATATGAAGCCCAGGAGACCCGACGCAGCACACTTTACGCGTTGACCACAGCCGACGGAAATCAGCAGGTGGCTTATGCCGATCAGTCCCGCAATGCAGACGGAAGAGTCACCCAAGGCATTGCTCAGTATCTGGCAGAGGTGCGAAGCGATCGAGAAGCCCGCGCCGGCCAGCAGTTAGCCAAAGATTGGAGCGATTACCTCAAGGTGCGCGACGATGTTTTGGGTTTGATCCTCGAGGGCAGCCCAAAGGAGGCGGTGCTCCTCGATCTTCATTTGGGAGTTTCAGAGTTTGATCACGTCCGGCGGGACTTGGACGACGTCAAACAGAGTTACGATGAACAAGCGTCCCAGCAACTCGCGACGGTCGCGGACCTTTCCCGACGTTCTATGGTCAGGCTGACCGCAGCATTGGCTTTCGGTATGTCCTTCGGAACGATCGCCATCTGGGCCATCCAAAGAAGCAGAGTGCGGAGCGCAGAGCAGTTAGCCCAACTGCAGATGGACTTCGTAGCGGCGGTCTCGCACGAACTGCGAACTCCCGTGACCGCGATCCTGACGGCCGGCGAGAACATTAGAGATGGACTGGCATTAAATCGTGACCGTCTCTTTGAACAGGGTTCTGTTATTACAGATCAAGCCAGCGAACTCATGAATATTGTGGAGCAGGTTCTCCTGTTTTCTGCCACGAGGGAATCAAAATTGGCACACTCCCTCCGCGAACTTCGCGTGAACGAGGTCATTGAGCACGCTCTTCGTTCAACGCAGTCTTTGATTAAGGAAGCCGGATTCTTGATTGACACGAAGATTGAGCCCGATTTGCCTCCCATCATCGCAGACCTGCCTGTACTCTCTCAATGCATGCAGAATCTGATTGTGAATGCCGTGAAGTACAGCGACGCCAAGCGCTGGGTCGGTATTTCGGCCAGTCGGGACTGGGAGAAGAACGAAATCCTTATGAGTGTGCAAGACTTGGGAATCGGCATCGAACCTTCCGAAGTGTCTCGTATTTTTGAGCCGTTCTATCGAAGTCCACAGGTGATCGGGGCCAAGATTCACGGGACGGGCCTGGGACTATCCATCGCCAGGCGCAGCGCTGAGGTCTTCGGCGGAGAACTGACGGTTTCCACTGAAGTTGGCGTGGGAAGCGTATTTACGGTGCACCTGCCCGTGGCGAAAGATATCGGGCAGAAAGAGGCGCGCGCCGAGAGTCCCACTACGGGAGCACGAGCATGAAAGAAAGCATTCTGCTCATCGAAGATGAACAGGCACTACAATCCACCTTGGGTCTGCGGCTTCGCGGTGAGGGATACGTCGTCGACACTGCTAATGACGGAACGGAAGGCTTCGAGAAGGCAACCACGTTGCCGTTCGACTTGATTATTCTGGATGTCATGCTGCCGGACCGAAACGGGTTCGACATCTGCCGGGATATCCGCCAGGCAGGCCTGGCAACCCCAATTCTTTTCTTGACTGCGCGGAACCAAACCACCGACAAGGTAATTGGGCTCAAACTCGGCGGCGACGATTACGTCACAAAGCCGTTCAAGTCCGCGGAGTTGATCGCACGCATTGAAGTGCTACTGAGAAGAGTGCCGGTCCGCTCTGGACACGGGGTTCATCAATTCGGCTCGATTCGGGTCGATGTACGCCGGGCCGAAGTTACTCGTGATGGCAATCCCGTCTATCTCTCGTCGCGTGAATTCCAACTTTTGCGCTACCTGATCGAGCGCAGCGGCAGCACCGTTCCGCGCGGTGAACTCCTGCGCTCCATCTGGGGATATAGCGAGGATACGCTGACACGCACTGTCGACATGCACGTCGCCAGTCTTCGCGATAAGTTGGAGCAGAATCCGAGACGCCCTGAACTAATCGTTACAGTAGCGGGAGTTGGTTACAAGTTTACTGGCTCACGCGGCTTCTGATCGCCGCTTCTGATCGAATTGATGTAGGCCACTCGATTCCTCTCTGTCGTCCCCACCTTGTCCCAGCCGATCCCGTTGTATGCATTTTCCTTGGTTGTAAAGCCTGTAAATTACACGTCAGGTTTTCCCCCTGGTTGCTTATCAGCAAGCTGGACCTCAGACGCCCTCGATAGATTCACGGCGGACCCAGCAATACGGCAAACAGAGTCGCTGCTTGCGAGTCCAGTTTTGAAGGAGGCTGCACGGCCATGAGAAAGCCGCACCGTTCTATTCTCCCCACTCTTGTCGTTTGCTTTGCCACCGTGATGGCGGGCGCTCAGTCTTTTCGCGTGCAATGTCCGACCAGCACGATCACCCACCCGTCAGCCCTCAATAACAACAATGTGGAGCCTGCCTACGCCGGTCCGACGGCGCTTACGCTCAACGCCAATGGGTTTTACGCTCCGACGGCGAACGTGAACGGGGCGATCAAGTGCCAGCAGGTCTCGGGCGGTGACGGCTACTCGACCATGGCAAATGGCACGCAGACGTTCATGTTTGCCTTTGGCCCACTGTCTGGACTCGCGGACATCGCCAACGGTCAGCCTGGTACCGAGTTTCCGTCCGCCTTCAATACGACGTATCCGGGGATCCTCCTACCTGGCGATCCTGCCACGACCGATGGAGCCCTCGCCAACATATGGCAGCCTTGGCCGACGCCCAATCCCACGGTGCACTTTACCTACAACGGCGCGGTGGGACTGGCTCCCGACATCGCGAACCTGGTCACCATCTACGACATCTCACAAGGCTCGAGTGGAAACACGGTTTATGTTCAAACAAACGCTCCCCTGGGCTCGGCTGTTGGAGACGTGGTAACCATCGCAGGGACCGGCGGGGTGCCTCCTGCGGGCTATGACGGCACCTGGCCCATTTCCGCTACCCCCTTTACCTTCCCGGTCTTAGGCATCCCTGGCGTGACCAACTACGGCTTCACTCCCAACTTCAATTTCACGTTCAACATCCCCACCAGCACAGGTCTGCCCGACGTGCTCACATCCTCGACCGCAACCGCATCGACTGGCAAGGTCATGGACGGTCACGTGGATCCCCGGCAAATCATGGACGTTGGCGTGATGAACGGCAGCATCCCCGCGCCCCTGGTTGCGTTTGATGAGGACGATGAGATGTTCCTCACCCTCACCAACGTCGGCATGCTCATGCGGCCCGATTTGTTCGAGCAGCACACCATCCATTTCCACGGTTATCCGAACGCTTCCTCAGTTTATGACGGCGTACCTGACGCATCGGTCGCCATCAACATCGGCGGCAGCTTCACCTATTACTATCTCGCCCCAGACGCTGGCACGTACTTCTGGCACTGCCACATCACGCCTCCCGAGCACTTGCAGATGGGCATGGTCGGCCAGCTTTATGTGCGGCCCCGGCAGAATCGAGTTCCAGTTGGCGCCAGCCTCTATACGGCACTCCAGCAGCAGAACGGGACCGCGACGGGGCAGACAGTGGTGGACCTGCGTACCGCTTGTAATCCCGCAGCCGATATCCTGTGCAGCGCGGTCACACCGGCAATTAACACCGGCGCAGTGCAGGGTACCGACAAGCTGGGCAACTCGCAAAAGTACACCTACAACGACGGCGATGGCTCAACCGCGTATGACGTTGAGTATCCCCTTCAGATCCACGGCTTCGACCCCAACTTCCACTTTGTCGGCATGACCTTCAATCCGGAGGCTTTCGCCGACATGAAAGACAAGTTCTTCCTGTTGAACGGTCGCAGCTACCCCGACACCGTCACGCCTGGCCCTATGGGCACGCAATCTTCGGATGGCAGGGTGCATTACTCGCAGCCGATGCCGGCGATTATCAACATTCCGGTGGGCGGCAAAGCCCTGCTGCGCATCGCTGACCTTGACGTTTCGGAATACCAGACCTTGGCCTCGTTGGGAATTCCCATGAAGGAAGTGGGCTTCAACGCCAAGCTGCTGCGGGATCAGGCGGGGAACAATATGGAGTTCTACACCAACTCCATCACGCTGGGCGGCGGTGAGTCGCTGGATGTGCTCCTGGATGCCAGTGACGCGGGCTGCGGGCAGGCCGGTTGTGCAGCAACGTTGTATCCGGCGGGCAGCACCTTCTATCTCTACACCCCCAACCTCGACCATCTTTCGAACGATCAGGAGAACTTCGGCGGACTTATGACCGAGGTTCACATCTGCAACAGCGTGACCGGCGGCAACACCTACGGTAACACCTGCAAATAGGAGAGCGGCAATGAGCGCAACGAAAATGACAACGATCTCGATCGCACGATTGGTTCTGGCGCCGGTACTGGCTCTATTCCTGGCGGTTTCGGCTCACGCTGCCACGCCGGGAATTACCGGCCCGACCTTCAACCTGACGGCGCAGACTGCTTTCCTCAACCAGCCGGACGGGAACGCGGTTTATTCCTGGGGCTACGGGTGTAATGGCGCGCCGAGCGGATTCGCACCGGCAGCCATCAAAACGGCAACCTGTCCTTCAATGCAGGTTCCCGGCCCGACGCTGATTGTCACTGAAGGTCAGACCGTGACCGTGAACCTGCTCAATGGTCTTCCCGCGGCGGCTGGTAATACTTCGATTCTGTTCCCCGGCTTCGTCGTTACCGCCACGGGTGGAGTGACCGGCTTGCTGACGCAAGAGGCCGCCCCTGCAGGTAGCGTGACCTACACGTTTGTTGCCTCGTCGCCTGGCACGCACGCCTATTACAGCGGGACACAGGGAGACCTGCAAGTTGAGATGGGCCTGTACGGAGCAGTGGTTGTGCTCCCCGCCACGATTCCGGCCACCTGCTCGGCCGGGCTGCCATTAACTAATCAGGGCAACAACGCGGCAGCTCAGGCCGCTTGGGGCGAAACTGATTTCCGCCTGGCTCCCGCCGCCTATGACAGCCCGAAGTCCTGCTACGACCGGGAATACCTGTTCCAGTGGGCGGAGATGGATCCCAGGATTCACAATGCTGCTCTGGCGCAGGTTACGGCTTTGAACGGATGCGTTGCCGGAGCCACGGGATGCAGCCTTAGCGTCCCGACCGAGCCCTACCATCCGGCCTATTTCATCATCAACGGCCGCTCCATGCCCGACCTCATGGACCCCAACTTTGCAGCCGAGTATCCCCACCAGCCTTACAACGGCAATCCTCATATGCATCCGGGCGAAATGACTCTGATCCGTACCATCGGTCAGGGCCGTTGGCAGCACCCGTTCCACGAGCACGCGAACCACGTGCGCATTCTGGCCCGTGACGGCAACATGCAGTTGGCTGCAGATAGCACCAATCTCGCCGGTCTCTTGATGTTCAACACCGACACGACTCCAGGAGAGGCCTTCGACGGGATTTTCTACTTCACCGGCCGAGGGTTGAACTGGGATCCCTACGGCCATCACCCCGGCGATACGAGCGACCCGAACGCCTCCTTGCCCTGTGCTCCGGATGCCAACGGCTACAACACGGGAGCTCCCACCGCGATCAACTATTTCGAGTGGTGCCAGGACCACAACAAGCCGCTCGAAGTGTCTCCCTTCGGCGACGTTGCTGCCGGCGGCCCAGCCACACTGCCCGATCCCAACATCTTCACCAATGGCGCCTGGTACGGCGGAACTCCCTATCTAGGGCCGGATGCCACGACGCGTTCCGCTGGGCCGACCAGCAATTTGCAGCCTTCCAATATTCAAGCGAACCCAGCCAACGAACGCGGTTGGGCTTATATGTGGCACTCGCATAACGAGCGCGAAATCACCACCAACAACGTGTTCCCCGGCGGAATGCTAATGATGATGCTGGTTGACAGCCGGGAATTTGTCATCGACGAGTCCAACTAACTCCAGAGGAGACAGCAATGCGATTTTATCAACTCAAAGCCACCATGAAGACAGCCCTACTCGTGACTACTGTTCTCCTCCTCGGAGCGGGGCTGGCCGTCGCCCAGCAGCAGGTCAATCTGACCGCGGCGCCGA
>Ga0209698_10002035_pt1 | contig 23118 bp, 20 predicted proteins | sample LitLauG_LLR_2012_FD_187203 | JGI IMG/M metagenome (GOLD analysis project Ga0209698, IMG submission 187203) | Freshwater sediment microbial communities from Pennsylvania, USA - Little Laurel Run_MetaG_LLR_2012 (SPAdes) (version 2) | ecosystem: Environmental > Aquatic > Freshwater > Creek >... | reverse complement strand
TTTCTACAAGATCCCCCGCGTTTTGATGGCGCCCAATCGAGAACTGATCGAGTTGCTGGAGAACTCGACGCACAAGCCCTGCTTTCTGATGACGCGCGGCGTCGATACCGAACGGTTTCATCCGCGCCATCGCGAGCATTCCGCCAATCCGTTCACGATCGGCTACGTGGGAAGAATCACGGTCGAGAAAAACGTGCTCTCCCTGGTTGAAATCGAACGGCAGCTTAGAGCATCGGGCATCGCCGGTTATCGCTTTTTGGTCGTCGGGCAGGGCGCTTGTGAAGACTACTTGCGCGCCCATCTCCCCAACAGCGAGTTTCCCGGTGTACTCTTGGGCGAGCAGTTAGCTCGGGCATATGCGAAGATGGACGTGTTCCTGTTCCCGTCCAAGACCGACACCTTCGGCAATGTGGTGCTTGAAGCTATGTCTTCCGGCGTGCCCGCGCTCGTCAGCAACGAAGGCGGACCCCAGTTCATCGTAAGACCGGGTGTGAGCGGATTCATCTGCGGCGAAAACCAAGAGTTTACAGATTGCATCCAACGCCTGATAAGGTCCCCTGAGGATTTGGAAATGATGCGAATCGAGGCGCGGCGCCAGGCCGAGGGCAGCTCCTGGGACACAGTGTTTGCCGCGTGCTACCGAGCCTATGAGGTTGCTCTCAGTGCGACGGCCTCGCAGGGCAAGCGGTTGAACCTGAAACTGGACGCAAAGGCTTTGGCCAAGATGTAGGAGAAGGACATGCCGAGAATGCACAACCTCCCGATGCTCTTGGTTTTGGCGGTCGTCAGCGGCTACTCGTTTTTTTTTATGGAGGCCTCGGATTCTCCTACGGCCTCGGCTTCCTCTGCACCCCTTTCTGTCGATCAGGTCGTCGACAACCTCGTCCGCCGCAATCTGGAGCGTGCCCAGGCCTTGCAGACCGCCAAGGCAACTCGCATCTACCACCTGGTTTACCGCGGATTCCCCGGAGACCGGGAAGCGGAGATGACCGTCCAGGCGCGCTATTCGAGCCCAGCGACAAAAGATTTCGAAGTCATCTCGCAGAAGGGCTCAAAGCTGATTCTCGATCGCGTATTCAAGAAACTGCTGGAGGGTGAGAAAGAGGCCGCTTCGCCCGAGATGCACGATCGCACTTCGCTGAACCGCGCTAACTACGAATTCGCGTTCGTGCGTTATGAACCTTCTGATGGTGGCGGCCAGTATGTGCTGCAGGTCACGCCGAAGGCGAAGAGCAAGTACGTCTATCGTGGCCAAGTGTGGGTTGATGGATCCGATTTTGCGGTCACCCGCATTGAGGCTGAGCCCGCCCAGAACCCCTCCTTCTGGACGAAGCACAGCGAAATCCATCACGAGTACGTTAAGGTGCAGGGTTTCTGGCTGCCGGCGCGCAACGAGTCGGTGAGCTACATCCGGCTGGGGGGACGCGCGACCCTCACCATCGAGTACAAAGACTACCAACTCAAGAGCGCCTTGGATCAGGCTGCCGTTTCTTCTACCGCGGCAGGCCGGTAACCCAACCCATTACGGTTTGACCGTGACGGACTTCCCTTGGTACTTCACGATCCGGTCGGGTTTGTCATCCGATTTGATTCCTGCCCCGTGGTTCTCTGTGACGAAGGTGATCCGGAACGTGCGAGTCAGCAACATGCCGGCAAATTCGCCCTTGCGCTCTCCGAGGATCAGGGTCTGATGGGCGTCGTCCCAGTGAAATGGAATGGTTGCGTGCGCTCCCTTTTCATAATTGTAGGTGTCGTTCTCATCTTCGTAGAGCGTGAAGTTCCCGTCGGCGCCGCGGTAGACGCGTAGTTCGATCGGGTCCGCGGGTTTCTCGGTGGACCACTCGATCTCAGGGCCCATGAGCACGATCGAGCCAGCCCGGACGTAGAGCGGAATGCGCTCGATGGGAGCCGGTGCGGTCACCGAGCCCGCACCTTTCAAAACCGCGCCACTCCAGAAGTCGTACCACCTGCCCTCGGGCAGATAGACACTGCGGGCGGTCGCTCCCGGCTCGGAGACGGGATTGACCAGGAACGCGGGGCCGTACAGGAACTCATCCCCGATATCGGCGACCCGCGGGTCATTGCGGAAGTCCATCAACAGCGGACGCATGGGCGTGTAGGCTTCACTCGTGGTCATCCACGCCAGCGAGTAGGTGTAAGGGAGCAAACGGTAGCGAAGGCGGTCGAAGTCAACCAGGATTTTCTGTGCTTCCGGTCCGTACGACCACAACTCGTTTCCATCCGGATCGCCGCGCGTGCCGTGCACCCGCATGATAGGGTTGAACGTTCCCCACTGAAACCAGCGCACAAAAAGCTCACGAAACGAGGGATCGCTGGGGCTTCCGAAAACGAAACCTCCAATGTCGGTGGTCCAGTAGGGAATACCCGACAGAGCGAAGTTCAGGCCGGCCGGAATCTGGCGGCGGAAGCTGAGCCAGTCGGAGTTGATATCGCCTGACCACGCCGTCACCGAGTTCCTTTGCGATCCGGAGAACGCCGAGCGGGACAGAATAAAGACCCGCTTCTGGTCCGAAACGCTGCGCTGCCCCTCATATAGCGCGCCGGCGTCGAGCAGGGGATAGTCGTTCACATAGCGATCTCCGCTACCCGCGGCGATTTTATGATTGAGGAGAATGTTTTCTTCCTGCCCTTCCGTTTCCGGTTCAGTAGTGTCCATCCACCAGGCATCGAGGCCAATGCTGAACAGAGCCTTGTTCACCTGGTCCCAGTAGAATTTGCGCGCCTCAGGATTGGTGGCGTCATACACCGCCATGGCATCGGTGTGGTAAGGCGGCTTGGCGAATTTAAACTTGTCGACGAACCAGCCCTGCTTCTCCATGTAGTCGTAGTTGGTGGAGCCGGGCTCAAAGAACGGCCAGATGGAAATCATCAGGTGGAAGTTCGCGGCGTGAAGTTCGTCGACCATGCCCTTGGGATCGGGATAGTTCTTGTTGAACACGAACTCGCCCTTGCGCTTCCACCAGAACCAGTCCTGCACGATGTTGTCGGCAGGAATGTGCAGCTGGCGGTATTTGCGGGCGATGGCGACGATCTCGTCCTGCGCCTTGTAACGATTCTTGCACTGCCAGAAACCATATGCCCACTTGCCGAACATGGGCGCCTGTCCGGTCAACTGACGGTAGTCGGCGACGATCTTGTCGAGTTCGGGCCCGTAGAAGAAGTAGTAGTCGACGGCGTCGGAGACCTCCGAACTGATGTACATGTAATTCGCGAAGCGATTGTTGAAGCGGCTGCGTGACTCGTTGTTCCAGTAGATGGCGTAGCCTTTGCTCGAAACCAGCAGCGGAACCGAGATGTTGGAATTGTCCTGCGAGATGTCGACGGACTCACCCCGATAGTTCCAGACTCCAGCCTGATGCTGGCCCAGGCCGTACAGCCCCTCGTGCGAGCCGTAGATATTGACGAACACCTCTGCATGGTAAGTATCTTCTCCGTTGACTTTGACGGGAGTGAGCCATCGGTTGGCATCCTGCATCAGTTGCTTTCCGTCGGGCTCGCGATAAGTGATCGCACCATCGGTCCGCGCCACACTCACGGTGAGGCGCGAGGTCGTGATCGTGACTTCGTCGGGCGTCTCTTGCATGTTCCACTGGGGAGTCTCCCAGGATGTCTTGGTCACGACGAAATTGGGGTGCTCCTGAAACAAAGAAGCTGGCGAGTACACGACGTGGATGATCGAGTCGGCGCAGACCTGCAATTTCAGAAAACCGGTCTGCTGAGTAAAGATGACCGCGTCGGCCTGGTGCTGCACTGAGGTGACGGGATTCCGAGGAATCCATTGCGCTTGAACGGGTGGGGCGAGGAATATTGCAGCGGATAAGAAACCGACGATCGCGAGGCGCAGCTTGAACATGATGAGGCTCTCCGGCGAGCTATGCTACTCGCCACCGGAAACGTTTACAATAACGATAATCTACAGGCTTTCGGGCTGGATGCCGGGCAGTTGCAGATAGCGGCACGCGTTCCCGTAGCAGATATCCTGGATGAGCCTTCCCAGCAGCCCGTCATCATCCGGCAGTTCCCCGTTGGTCACGTCCTGCCCCACAATGTCGCAGAGGACGCGGCGGAAATATTCATGTCGCGGGTACGACATGAACGAGCGGGAGTCCGTGAGCATCCCGACGAATCGAGAAAGCAGACCTGCGTTTGAAAGCGCATTGATCTGGGCGGTGATCCCCTCCTTCTGATCGAGGAACCACCAGGCACTGCCGAACTGAATCTTGCCGGGCTGATCTCCGCTCTGAAAGCAACCAATCATCGCGGCGAACTGAAAGGTATCCGCTGGATTCAGGTTGTAGAGGATCATGCGCGGCAGTGAATTTTCCCGCGAAAGCAGATCAAGGTACGAGGCCAGCTGGCCGGCCTGGGGAAAGTCTCCAATGGCGTCGAAGCCCGAGTCCGCTCCGAGTGCACGCAAGGCCGCGGTGTTCACGCTGCGCAGGGCGCCGAGGTGCAGTTGCTTGGTCCATCCCTTCTCGGCATCGAGGCGGCCAAAGAACAGCATCATGAACGACGCGAATTGGGTGCGCTCGTCTTCCGGGATGGGCGCGCCGGCCATGGCTTTTTCAAGGATCGAGGCCGCAACCTGCTCCGAACAGGGCGTCGCATAACATTGATCCAATCCGTGATCCGACAAGCGGCAGCCCAGGGAATGAAAGTGGTCGTGCCGTCGAATCAGGGCCTGAAGAAAAGAACTGAGATCCCGCACGTCGACATCGGCCGCCCTGGATAGCTGCTGAAGCCAAGGAACAAACTCCGGTCTCCCCACCCCAAGAGCGCGGTCCGGCCGGAAAGCAGGAAACACGCGGGTCGGCAGGTTCGACTTCGCGAGGTCACGATGATGGCGGAGGTCATCGGCCGGATCGTCCGTCGTGCACACGACTTTGACGTCGAACTTTCCGAGAATGGTGTGTGCGGTTAATTCAGCGAGTGCGGTATTGGCGCGCTCCCAAATGGCCGGCGCAGAAGACTCGTCCAGCAATTCCGTGATGCCGAAATAGCGTTGCAGCTCGAGATGCGTCCAGTGGTAGAGCGGATTGCGGAGCGTATACGGGACCGTCCTCGCCCATGCCAGAAACTTCTCGTAGGGCGCGGCGTCGCCGGTACAGTAGCGTTCGGCTACTCCATTCGCTCGCATGGCTCGCCACTTGTAGTGGTCACCCTCCAGCCAGATCTCGAACAGATTGGCAAAACGACGGTTCTCCGCAATGTCCCGGGGGCGGAGGTGACAGTGGTAGTCGAGAATCGGCTGTCGGGCAGCGAATTGATGATAGAGTCGCCGTGCCGCGGAATTGGAGAGCAGAAAATCTTCGTTGAGGAAGGCCTTGTTCATGAACAGGTGGCGGCGCGGGCAAGCATCTGCGCGCCTTTCAAGCTCTGCATCATATCAGCATCACGCGCTTGACGCGGACGCCCAGCACGATGTTTAGTGATTCACGTCGACTCTAATCGCTTGGACCTCCGCCCCATTCCGGCCGCATCCAGCGGGAGCTATCGCATGCCAGAAAAAACCAGCCACCAGCGGTGGCTGATTTGCGCCCTGTTGTTTTTTGCAGCTACCGTGAACTACATGGACCGGCAGGTCATCGGGCTGCTCAAGCCCACCCTGCAAGCCCAACTCGGCTGGACCGACGACGGATACGGCAACATTGTTACCGCTTTTCAGTTTGCCTATGCCTTCGGCCTGCTGTTTGCGGGAAAGCTGATTGACCGGCTGGGAACGCGCACCGGATTTTCCCTCGCCGTATTCTTGTGGAGCCTGTCGGCGATGGCGCACGCCGCTGCCAGCTCCATTCTCCAGTTTGCCGCGGCGCGCTTCAGTCTGGGGCTGGGAGAGGCCGGTAGTTTTCCGGCGTCCATCAAGGCCATCGCGGAGTGGTTCCCGAAGAAGGAGCGCGCCCTGGCCACGGGCCTGTTCAATTCTGGCACCAATGTGGGTGCGATCGTGACTCCCCTGGTCGTGCCCTGGCTCACCTACCGCTTTGGATGGCGCATGGCGTTTATCGCTACCGGCGCCCTGGGTCTGATCTGGATCGTAGCCTGGCTGGCTCTCTACCATCGCCCGGAGGAAAGCCCGCATATTTCGCGCGGGGAGTTGGCTCACATCCAAAGCGACGCCCTCGAGCAGACGCAGAAAGTACCCCTGCGCACTCTGCTCAGGCTGCGCCAAGCCTGGGCGGTGGCATTTGGGAAACTCTTTACCGATCCCATCTGGTCTGTCTACTTGTTCTGGATGCCAGACTTCCTGAGCCGCAATCTGGGGCTGGATCTGAAAGGAATGAAGCTGCCGCTATTCGTCATCTACACCGGAGCCAGCGTCGGCAGCATCGGGGGTGGGTGGCTTTCGTCTTTCTTGCTGAAGCGAGGATGGGCCTTGAATGACAGCCGCAAGACCGCGTTGCTCGTTTGTGCGCTGGCTGTCACGCCTGTCATGCTGGCGGCCCGCACCACGAATGGATGGATTGCCGTGGCTCTGATTGCGCTCGCGGCGGGAGCCCACCAGGGCTGGTCAGCAAATCTCTATACCATTGCTTCCGATATGTTTCCGAAGAGCGCTGTGGGATCCGTCGTGGGCTTCGCCAGCACGGTGGGCGCGATTGGAGGCATGTTCGCCGCCAAGGCCGTGGGCTATACCCTGCAGCACACCGGTTCGTACGTCCCGGTGTTTGTGATGGCTGGTTCGGCTTACCTGGTGGCGCTCGGTTTCGTGCAGGTTTTAACTCCTCGGCTCAAACCGGCCGACCTGAGTGTTTGACTTGGCTGGACGCGCTCGCCGGGATCTTTTTCATGAACTCTGCAAAATCGGCGATGGCGATCTCCGGCTCTTCCAGATCCGGGTGCCAGACTTTCTCCCACTCGAAGGTGTAGCAACCGGTGTAGCCCGTGGCAGCCAGCACCTCGACCTGCTTTCGAACCGGCACTTGGCCGCGCCCGGTGAGCACGTAGTGTCTGCCGTCGGCCGACGGCACAGAGTCTTTCAAGTGCGTGTGCCGGATATATTTTCCCAGCTTGCGCACGGTGAATTCCGGGTCCTCCTTGCCGTCGACGAAAGTGTGATGAGCGTCCCAAAGCAGGCCAACGTGAAGGGAATCCGCGCGCCCCAGGATGTCGCCTAGCGTCGGCGAATCGGTGAAGTCCCCGTGCGATTCGATGATCACCGTGACACCGTGCTCGCCGGCATACGCTCCCAGTTCGCGCAGCCCCGAGGCAACGCGGTCGACAACTTGTTCCCTGGGGCCTTCGATCTTGTTTCCGAACACCCGCACGTTGGGAGCGCCAACAGCCGCGGCCAGGTCGATGAACCGCTTCGCGTCGGCAATCTGTTGCTTACGCTTTTCCGGATCGGCATCATGCAGTTGAGCGGAGCTGCTTACGCACGCGATCTTCAGATTTTTCGCCGCGACGTCGCGTTTGGATTGTGCAATGCGATCTGGTTGAAATTCCGGACGTGCCGGAAGATCCATCGTGCCCTCCAGGCCGCGCAGTTCGATGGCAGAAAAATCGTGCGCCTGCGCGAAATCCAGAACCTTGCTCCACTCCCAGGCGGGACATCCCAGCGTGGAAAACCCAACCATACGCGGGCTGGCGCTGCAGAAGCCGACCCGCACAGCAGCAAGAGCAAAACCGGTGGTGTGTAGGAATCGACGACGGGTAAAGTTCATTTCCACCCCCAAGGAGCAGTGGCCATGATAGCAAGTTCGCTCCCGGGCTTCGCCGACACTTCACGGAATTCGACGCCATTCGATACACTCGGTGGAGCCAATTTCACGGAGCTGCGGGTGAAAATCACCGATGCCAGGGTGTTCGTGTGTTGTCCGGGGCGAAACTTCGTCACGCTGAAGATTTCAACCGATGACGGTCTTTACGGTTTGGGCGACGCCACGCTCAACGGCCGCGAACTGCCGGTTGCCTCCTATCTGTCGGACCACGTGATTCCCTGTCTCATCGGGCGGGATCCGTTTCAGACGGAAGACGTCTGGCAGTATCTCTACCGCGGAGCTTACTGGCGGCGCGGGCCGGTCAGCATGACGGCCACCGCCGCGGTCGACATGGCGTTATGGGACATCAAAGGCAAGGCTCTGAATACGCCGGTGTACAACCTTCTCGGCGGGCAGAGCCGGACCGGGGTGATGGTCTACGGGCACGCCAACGGACGCGATATCCCAGAGACCGTGGATGAAGTCGCGAAATATAAGGAAAAGGGCTACCTCGCGGTGCGGGCCCAGTCCGGAATTCCGGGTTTGCCTTCCACCTACGGGGTGGCGCGCGACAAGATGTTTTACGAACCAGCAGAAAAGGGGCTTCCGCCGGAGAACTCCTGGTCGACGGAAAAATATCTCACACACGTTCCCAAGCTCTTCGAGGCGCTGCGCGTCAAGTTTGGCGACGACCTGCACTTGCTGCACGACGTACATCACCGTCTGACTCCCATCGAAGCGGCCCGGCTGGGAAAGAGTCTGGAGCCGTATCACCTCTTCTGGCTCGAAGACGCGGTGACCGCGGAGTTGCAGGAAGGCTTTCGGCTGGTCCGGCAGCACACGACAACTCCTCTCGCGGTCGGCGAAGTCTTCAATTCGATTTGGGATACCCACATTTTGATCACAGAGCAATTGATCGACTATCTCCGCATGACGGTCGTCCACGGAGGAGGCCTGACGCATCTGAAAAAGATCGCTGCGCTTGCCGAGATTTATCATGTGCGGACCGGGTGCCACGGGGCTACCGATCTCTCCCCGGTCGCGATGGCGGCGGCCCTGCATTTCGATGTCTGGGTCAACAATTTCGGAATCCAGGAATACATGCGGCACACGGCTGAAACCGACGACGTGTTCCCGCACTCCTATTTTTTCAGCAACGGCCATCTGCATCCCGGAGACACGCCGGGACTGGGCGTCGACTACGACGAGAAACTGGGCGAAAAGTTCCCCTACGAACGCGCGTATCTCCCCGTGAACCGGAAGCTTGACGGAACGATGTTCAACTGGTAGCGAAGCCACAGACCGCTGCCATCGAAAAAAAACAAGTGAGGAGACATGGGCTACAAACCGCTGGACCTGGAAGGCAAGGTAGCAGTCGTAGTCGGAGGCAGCTCGGGCATTGGTAAGATCATCGCACTGGGGCTGGCAAAAGGTGGGGCTGATGTGGTGGCGAGCGCGCGCCGCCTCGAACTCGTGCAAACTCTCGCCGGCGAAATCGAGGCCCTGGGCCGCCGTTCGTTGCGGGTCGCCTGTGACGTTCATGACCGCGAATCTCTGGAGAAACTGCTGCTAGCTTGCCTGGATGCGTTCGGAAAAGTAGACATTCTTGTCAATGCTGCCGGCATCACCAAACGCGCCCCCACGCTCGATTTTTCCGAAGCCGACTGGAGCAGGATCATAGAAACCAACCTGACCGGAGTTTTGCGAGCCTGCCAGGTTTTCGGGCGTCACATGATTGAACGCCGCTACGGCCGCATCATCAGCATCGCGTCCATGGGAACGTTCCTCGGCATGTTCGAAGTGGCGGCGTACAGCGCGAGCAAGTCCGGCCTGGGGTCGCTGACCAAGTCGCTGGCGGTGGAATGGGCCAGCCACCGAATCTGCGTCAACGCGATCGCACCCGGATATTTTCGCACTTCGATGAACGAACGATTGCTGGTCGGTACCGGCCGGGGGCAGGAGATATTGATGCGCACCCCCATGAAGCGATTTGGCGACCTGGAGGAACTGGTCGGCGCCGCGGTATTCCTCGCTTCCGACGCGGCCAGCTTCGTGACCGGGACGATTTTGCCGGTGGATGGGGGCGTGCTCGCGAGCGGAGTAAACCAATAACGGCGGATTCACTCCTGCGGATTCTTCAACCCGCAAGAGTGTCATCCGGGATATTCACGGCAGTCCTAGCTGGAACTGGTGGGCTCGCTAACATTCGGCGACCATGCCTGCAGCTTAACCAACCAATTCGCGGGTTCGGGGAGAATCGCAAATTTGGGCAACTCGCCGCGCACCATCGCTACTTCATCGCAGCAGTGAAACCTGGGGCAGGCGTGGCAGTCCTTATAGATCTTGTCCGGAATGTCGTCGCGCTGGGCGACCGTGAACCCTTGGCGTCCGAAGAACTCGGGCTTGCGCGTGAACAGGCAAATGCAGTCCACGCGATGCCGTTTCGCCTCGGCCAGCAGGGCCTTCACCAGTCTTCCGCCACCCCCTTTGCCTTGTGCCCAAGGCGCGACTGTGATGGAACGAATCTCGGCCAGGTGCGTGCCATAAAGATGCAGCGCGCCGCATCCGATGATGCGGCCGGCGTCTTCCAGCACCACGAAGTCTCGGACGTTCTCGCAGATTTCGGCCAGCGTGCGGGGCAACAGGGTGCCATCGCCGGAATAGGCTGAGATTAACTCGTGAATGTGCCCGGCATCGGGCAAGATCGCTTTACGCGTGCGCATGAACCTCCTCGTGAAGAGACTCGATTCTCTTCCTGCTGAGTTGAATTGCCTTCCGCACCCGTTCTGGAGCGGTACCGCCGGGGACATCATGAAGCGCGAGCACAGAGGCGAGCGTCATGGACTCGTAGAAGTCCTGATCAAACTCCGGACTGATGTTCTTAAGATCCGGCAAGGGCAGTTCCTGGAGTTCGCATCCGCGCTCCAGGCCGAGCTGAACCGCTTTCCCAACGCGTTCGTGAGCCAGGCGCGAAGGCACGCCGCGGCGGACCAGATAGGTGGCTCCGGCCCAGGCGTTCATGAATCCGGTCTGTGCCGCCCGCTGCATCCGGTCGACACGAAGTTCGACCGCCTTCATCCATCCGCTCACCAGCGGCAACATCTGCAGAAAAGTACCGGCAGCTTCGAAAACGGGTTCCTGGGTTTCCTGCAGGTCTTTGTTGTAGGCCAGCGGCAGGCCCTTCAGGGTCACCGCCAACGCGGTGGCATTGCCCAGCACTCTCCCGCTTTTGCCGCGCACCAACTCCAGCAGGTCCGGATTTTTCTTCTGCGGCATGGCACTGCTGCCGGTGGAGTAGGTTTCCGGCAGGCCGATGAAGCCGTACTCCTGGCTGGAAAACAGAATCATCTCTTCCGCCCAGCGACTCAGGTGGATCGCGAGGAGCGACAGAGCGTTGACAAATTCGACGGCGAAATCCCGGTCACTGGTGGCATCGAGGCTGTTGGCGGTGGGGCCATCGAAACCCAGATTCTTCGCCATGGTCTCGCGATCGAGCGGCACGGTTGCCCCGGCGACCGCTCCCGATCCCAGAGGACAGAGGTTCAGCCGCGTGCGGCAATCGGCGAGCCGGCCGGCATCGCGCAAGAACATTTCCACGTAGGCCAGCAGCCAATGGCCAACCAGCACGGGTTCCGCCTTCTGCAGGTGCGTGTACGCCGGCATGGCGGCATCGCGGAACTGGTCGGCGCGGTCCGCGATGGCAGCGCAGAAATTCCCCAACTGCTGGCGCAACTGGTCAATCGCCGCCCGGACGTAGAGCCGCAAATCGGTTGCAATCTGCTCGTTGCGGCTACGCCCGCTGTGCAGCTTATAGCCCAATTCCCCGATCAGCCCGACCAGTTGCTTCTCCACAAAGTGGTGAACGTCCTCGGCATCACCATCACTGTAGAAGCCGGGGAAGTTCGTGGCCTGCTGGCCGATATCTTCCAATCCCTGCAAGACACGGATCAGTTCATCGTCCGACAGAATCCCGGCGTTCTTCAGCGCGTGCGCGTGCGCCGCGCTCGCCACCACCTCATAGCGCAGCAGGCGGCGGTCGAAATCAAACGAACGCTGCCAGCGCTCGAAATCGGGGTCCAGCGGCTGCCGGAACCTTCCCGACCACATCTTCATGGTGTAACCTCAACCCGTGAGCGCGCCCGCGAACGCGAGGGCAGCCCGAGAATGCGAATGAATCCTTCCGCGTCCTTCTGGTCGTACGCATCGCCCATGGTGAACGAGGAGAGGTCGGTGCGGTAGAGCGAGTTCTCGGACTCGCGGCTGACCACGGAAACGTTCCCCTTGTAGAGCGAGAGCGTGACTTTGCCGGTCATTTCCTTCTGCGTGCTCTCGACAAATGCATCGAGCGCCTCGCGCAGGGGAGTGAACCACAATCCGAAGTAGACCAGTTCCGCATACTTCAACCCGATGTGCTGTTTGAAGTGGGCAACATCGCGCTCCAGGCACAGGGCTTCGAGTTCACGATGCGCTGTGATCAGCAGCGTGCCACCGGGAGTCTCGTAGCATCCGCGCGACTTGATCCCGACAAAGCGGTTCTCGACCAGATCAACGCGCCCAATCGCATTGCGAGCGCCGACTTCGTTCAGCAACTCGACCAACGAAACAGGATCCATTTCCAGCCCATTGACCGAGACTGGAATCCCCTTGGCGAATCCGAGGCTGACTTTCTCCTCCTTGTCGGGCGCATCTTTCGGCGAGCGAGTGATCTGCCAGGTCGTGAGCAAAGGCGCATTGCCGGCGTCTTCCAGTTCGCCGCCTTCGTGGCTGATGTGCCACAAATTGCGGTCACGACTGTGGATCTTCTCGCGGCTTGCTGCTACCGGAATCCCGTGCTGCTCGGCGTAATCGAGGCAATCCTCGCGCGACTTCAACGTCCATTCCCGCCACGGGGCAATGATCTTCAGTTCAGGAGCCAGCGCCTGGTACGTCAGTTCGAAGCGCACCTGGTCGTTGCCCTTGCCGGTGCAGCCGTGAGACACCGCGGTCGCTCCCTCACGCAACGCCACGTCAACCTGATGCTTGGCAATCACCGGACGCGCCAGCGAAGTCCCGAGCAAATACTTGTGCTCGTACACCGCGCCGGCTTTCAGCGCCGGAAACACGTATCCAGTCAGGAATTCTTCCCGCAGGTCTTCGACGATCACTTTGCTGGCACCGGTCGCATAGGCTTTCTTGACCACGGCCTCGATGTCGTCGCCCTGGCCGACGTCTCCAACCATCGCGATGACGTCGTACGAATAATTTTCCTTGAGCCACGGAATGATGATGGACGTATCCAGTCCACCGGAATAGGCAAGCACAACTTTCTCAGGCATGAGCACTCCTTACGGGCAAGCGAACCGCTCCACCCAGCAATATGTAAAGAATTGATTTTTGAACGTGCAGCCGATTCTCCGCCTGCTCGAAGACCACGGAGCTGTCGCCGTCCATCACCTCATCGGTCACTTCTTCGCCACGGTGGGCGGGCAGGCAATGCATGAAGGCAGCGTGCGGAGCCGCCGCGGCCATGAGTTCCCGGTTCACTTGGTATGGTTGAAAAATGCCGGCGCGGATCTCAGCTTCCTCTTCCTGGCCCATACTGGCCCAGGCGTCAGTGTAGACCGCGTCGGCGCCGTCCACGGCGGCATAAGGATCGGTCTGCAACTCGATACGGGCTCCAGTCTGCTTGGCGATTTTCTTCGCGTCGGCGACGATTTCTGCGTTGGGTTCGTAGCCCTTGGGCGTAGCGATCCGAACAGAAGATCCCAGGCAGGCACAGGTGAGCAGAAGCGAATGCGCCACGTTGTTTCCATCGCCTACATACGCCAGGGTAATGTTCTTCAGATCGCCGAAGCGTTCCAGCAGCGTGAAATAGTCGGCCAGCGCCTGGCAGGGATGCTCCAGATCGCTGAGCGCGTTGATCACCGGGATCGCCGCATGCTGCGCCATGTTCGCGATGGTGGCGTGCGAAAACGTGCGCAACACGATCACATCCACCCAGCGCTCGAGGTTATGGGCGATGTCGCTGAGCTTCTCGCGAGCGTCCAACCGGCTCTGCGACTGATCGACGAACATCGCCGTGCCGCCCAGGCTGGCCATGCCGCCTTCGAAGGTGAGCCGCGTTCTAAGTGAGGGCTTTTCAAAGAAGAGCACCATCTGCTTGCCCGCGAGCGAGCGCTGAAACACCGACGGGCGAGACTTCATCAGCTCCGTCAGATGGAGAATAGCTTCGACCCCCTGCGGCCCGAGGTCGCGGGTTGAAACCAGGTCCGGGCACCAGAAGATGCCGGGGAAAGTCTCCGGCGTCACGGGCGCTCGGTTTTGCAGTGAACTGTTCAACGTGAATTCCTCTTTCTGGATCTTCGGTTCTGTTCCGTTTCTCCGCAAGCTCATGCGCAGGTAACCTCCGTCCCGCACGGCAGCTTGGTGAGATAAAACTGCGGCAGCGCATCCGCTTCCGCGGCAGGCAGAATCCGAACGCGTCCCACTCCTTGTTTCAACGCCTTCTTGCATGCCTGCAGCTTGGGCAACATGCCGCCGCTCACGACGGCATTGGCCACCAGGCCCTCGGCTTCCCGGGTGTTGAGCCAGGGAATCACCGTACCTTCGGCATTCTTGACGCCGGGCACATCCGTCAGAAAGATGAGCGCGTTGGCGTGGCAGGCTGCCGCGCACGCAGCCGCCATCTCGTCGGCATTGACGTTGTAGTACTCACCGTCGGCGCCCAGAGCAAGAGACGCGATCACCGGGATGCCACCCTGCTGCCAGAGCGCTTCGATCCAGCAAGGCTCGGCAAAGCAAATCTCTCCCACGAATCCCAGGTCGTTGCCCGGAGTCACTTTCTTGCGAGCGCGGAAGCTCATTCCATCGCCGCCACAGAACCCGACGGCGGGCATGCCCGCGGCCTGGATGGCCGCCACCAGCTTTTTGTTCACCATTCCGCCCAGGACCATGAGCGCCACGTCGCGCGTTTCGGCGTCGGTTACGCGAAGCCCGGCCACAAACTCGCTCTGCTTGCCGAGTTGTTTCAGCACCCGCGTCAACGCGCTGCCCCCCCCGTGAACCACGGCCACGCGATGCCCGTCCTGGGCCAGTTCGGCGATGGCCTTGGCGCATTTCCGCAAGATCGCGGCATCTTCGAGCGCGGCGCCTCCAATTTTCACTACGATTGTCATTGCAAACCCTCGTCTTCCGCCCATCCATACATCAGGTTCATGTTCTGCACGGCCTGTCCGGCCGCGCCCTTCAGCAGGTTGTCGATGCAGGAAATCACCACCAGACGCCGCCCGTCTTCCGCCACGCAGAATCCCAGATCGCAGTAATTCGTGTGCAAAGAGAACTGCACCTGCGGTAGCTTCGGCGTCTGAAAAACTCTCACCCAGCGCTTGCCCGAATAAAAATTCCGGAAGCAAGATTCGACTTCACCCACGGTCATTCGACGGTTAAGCTGCACATAAACCGTCGACAAGATTCCGCGCGGGATGGGCAGCAGGTGCGGGGTAAACGTCAGTTCCTGCGCCTCGAGCCCTAACTGCTCCGCCATCTCTCCCACATGCCGGTGATTGAACACCGAGTACGCGGAAAGGTTGTCGGCCACGGAGACGAAGTGCGTCTTCGCCGTGGGCTCCTTACCCGCTCCTGATACCCCCGATTTCGAATCGGAGATGATGCCGCGGCTCCGATCCACAACCTTCGCGTTGAGCAAAGGCGCCAAGGCCAGAATCACCGAAGTCGCATAACAGCCGGGGTTGGCCACCAATTGCGCAGTCGCCAGGCGATCCGCATGCAATTCCGGCAAGCCGTATACGGCCTTCTCGGTCAATTCGTTTGCCGCTTTCGGATCGGCATCATGAAAGCCGTAGATGGCGCGGTGAGCTGCTTGCTTCAAGCGCCACGCGCCGCTGAGATCGACGATGCGGAGTCCCTGCGCCATCGCTTCGGGTACCAGCGCGCGCGAGGCTTCGTGCGGCGTCGCCAGAAACAGCAACTCGACTCCCTGTTCCCGGAGCAAGGGCCACGACAGCGCCCGCAGAGGATACCCGCCGTTGCCCGAAAGACTCGGAAAGATATCGGCCAGGTCCGATGGGTGCCCGTTGTTGCCGGAGCGCTGCAGCAGGAGCGGTTTCTCCACCCGCGGATGCCGCACGAGAAGGCGCGTGAGTTCCAGTCCGGAGTATCCGGTCGCGCCCAAAACCGCAGTTTTCAGTTTCCTCGCCATTACCCCAGCATTTCCTCGATGCGACCGGCCAACTTGCGGGCCTCGTCTTTGTCCGGACAAACGATCAGGATCGTGTCGTCGCCGGCGATCGTACCCACCACTTCAGGCCAGTCCGCCTCGTCGAGCGCCGCTGCTACCGGCTGCGCGCTGCCCACGATGGTCTTGACCACCAGCAGGTTCTGCGCCGAGCGGATGCCCAGCACGAATTCCCTCACCAGCCGCGAGACCGGAGGCAGCGCGATGCCCAGCCCGTTGTCGCCCTGCGGCGCGGAATATCCGCGCGGCGTCTTGCTGAGATTGAGATCGCGGATGTCGCGAGAAAGCGTGGCCTGTCCCACCCGGAAACCGCGCTTACGCATCACCCGCTGCAGATCCTCCTGGCTGGCGAAGCTTCCGTGTTTCAGGGCGTCGAGAATGGCCCGCTGCCGTAGTGTTTTATTCATGATGCATAAATATTCACCATAGTGAATAAATATTTCTTTATCTTAAAGACGGCACGCCAAATGTCAAGGGAAAATGTCCGGCCCGAGGGCCCGGGCAGTTACTGTTTTGTTTCGACGGGACGGTGCGGATTAAATCTGGTAGTCGATGTCTTCCATGATCTGCTGCAGTCGGGCGGAGAGGGGCTCGCCCCGTCCCTCCGAACCTTCCAGCCGTTGCAGACGCTCGCGCAGCCGGTTCACTTCCGTCGCCACCGCAGCCAGCGCTTCCGACAAAGGATCGTTGATCTGCTTGGGATCGGTAATGACCACCCGCTTGCCTTCGCGGAAAATGATGTGCCCCGGCACACCCACCACCGTGGAATCATCCGGCACGTTGCGCAGCACCACCGAGCCGGCGCCGATGCGGCAGTTCTTGCCCACGGTAATGTTGCCCAGAATCTTGGCGCCTCCCCCGACGACCACGTTGTCATCGATGGTGGGATGGCGCTTGCCGTGCTCCTTGCCGGTTCCGCCCAGGGTCACGCCCTGGTACAAGGTCACGTCATTGCCGACGATCGCGGTCTCACCGATGACGACTCCCATGCCGTGATCAATGAACAGGCGGCGGGCGATCTTGGCGCCGGGATGAATTTCGATTCCGGTGAGCAGGCGGGCAACCTGCGACAGCCATCGCGCCAGAAGAAATATCCGGTGGTTCCACAGCCAGTGATTCACGCGATAGAACCATACAGCGTGCAGGCCGGCGTAGCACAGGAATACTTCGAGACGGGATTTGGCCGCGGGATCCCGCTCGATTACCGTGGCCACGTCTTCGCGAATTAACGAAAGCAGGTGCGGCATGAATCAGGCCGGGAGGGCCGCCGTGGGAATCTGCAGGGCCTTGTCCCGCAACTCCTGAAACAGAATACTGCTCAGATAGCGCTCGCCAAAGGACGGAATAATGACCACGATCAGCTTGCCGGCGTTTTCGGGGCGCTGTGCGACTTTGAGGGCGGCGACCACGGCCGCACCAGAAGAGATGCCGACCAGCAGCCCCTCTTCGAGCGGCATGCGGCGGGCCATGGCGATGGCCTCGTCGTTGGTTACCGTGATGACTTCGTCGATGTAGTCGGTGCGAAGGATGCTGGGCACGAACCCCGCGCCGATCCCCTGAATCTTGTGCGGGGAGGGCTTGCCGCCCGACAGCACCGGGCTGTCCGTCGGCTCCACCGCGACCGCCTTGAAGGAAGGTTTTTTCGGCTTGATGTACTGGCAGACTCCGGTCAAGGTTCCACCCGTTCCCACTCCGGAGATGAGAATGTCCACGCGGCCGTCGGTGTCGTCCCAGATTTCCGGGCCGGTGGTTTCGAAGTGAATCTTGGGGTTGGCCGGGTTGTCGAATTGCTGCAGCATGTAGCCGCCGGGCGTGCTGGCCAGGATTTCTTTGGCCTTCAGGATGGCGCCGGTCATGCCGCGCGGGCCGGGCGTGAGCACGATCTCGGCGCCAAAGGCAAGCAGCAGGACACGCCGCTCCAGGCTCATCGTTTCCGGCATGGTCAGGATCAACTTGTATCCCTTGACCGCTGCGACGAAGGCCAGTCCGATCCCAGTGTTGCCGCTGGTGGGTTCGATGAGCACGGTCTTGCCTGGCTGGATGGTTCCGGCGCGCTCCGCCTCGGCAATCATGCTGACCCCGATGCGGTCTTTGACGCTGGCCTGCGGATTCTGGCTTTCCAGTTTTGCCACCACCTCCGCCACGCAGCCTTGGGTCACCCGGTTCAAGCGAACCAGCGGGGTCTTGCCGATGAGCTCGGTTACATCTTTCGCTATGCGCATGATTAGCCTAATGCCTCCGTACTTTGCGCTGGAACTGCCATTCACAGGCTAACACTGGACTGGGAAGAATGCCCGGGAGAAGAGATCGTTTGGCGCGGCTCAGCGGTGGATCAGGCTGTAGCTGATCGCGGTGCTGGATGCCCCGATGTTGACGGCGGAGACGACCCGCTCCAGCTTGTGGTGGCCGGTTTTGTGGAAGAAGTAACTGAGGCCGATCGACCCGGCGGTTTCTCCGGCGAAATTGAGGGCCAGCCCGGCGGTCGAGCGGCCAAACACGCGCACCACCGGATTCAATTCCGTGCCATTGCTCTGCAGGTTGGCGCGGGTAACAGCGAAATCGCTTGCGGCCAGCGCGGCGGAACCGGCGAACAGGGCGAGATTCCACTTGTCCAGAAATTTGTGCTGGCTCTCGACCGCGGGCATCGCGATCATCGGTGATGCGGCAGCGACGGATGCGCTTGGTGCGTCCGGCGCGGGCCCCTGGCCGAGCAGCGCGGGCGAAGCGGCAGTCAGCAATAGCGACAGAACCGTGCCAGTGAGGACGAGTTTGGGCGAGTGGCTGCGACTCATAGGGGCGCCGGACTTGGCGCAACCGACAGGGAGGCGCAATTCGAACGCCATGGGCGCGAACATTGAAGTCAGAGCAACGTGCTCGAATTCAACGAGATGGATTTCTGAATTCTCGTCGAAGGGAGCGTACTGTGCACAGTTTTGCAGGAACAGCGCGGCGCTTTACCACTCAAAGATGGCGCCCGATCAGTGCTTATAAACAACTCCGCCTTTCATCACAAAACTTACATTCTCGACAACGCCGATATCCTGCAGCGGGTCGCCTGTGACAGCGATCACATCCGCCAGATAACCGCTCTCAAGCGATCCGATCTGCCCTTCCCAGCCGAGCAGTTTCGCGCCGTGGATCAGATCGGCCTGCAACACCGCGAGCGGGGACATCCCGTATTTGACCATGAGTTCCAGTTCGCGGGCCTGCGTGCCGTGGGGGAAGGGACCGACGTCGGATCCGACGGCCATAGGCACTCCTGCCGTGACTTGCTTCTTGAATTCTTGAATCTTCAGATCCAGCATCTGACGTTGGCGCGCTCCCTGCTCCGGCGTGGCTGCGTGCTCGGCGAAATACTCGAAGATGGTAAAGGTGGGTACGGCGTAGATCTGCTTTTCCTTCATCAGGCGCATGGTGTCGTCGCTGAGTTGGTCGGCGTGATCGATCGAGGCTACGCCGGCTTGCGCGGCGAAGAGCGTGCCCGGTTCCCCGGTGGCATGAACCGCCACGCGCTTGCCGAGGCGCGCCGCCTCCTTGACCGCGGCTTCCAGTTGCGGCTCGGTGTATTGAAAAGGAGTGGAGAGTTTTCCATCCTTAACCGAGTCGGCCCCGGTCTCGTAGATCTTGATGAAGTCCGCACCTTCCTTGAATTGCTGCCTCATGACTGCGATCAGTTCGTCCACGTTATTGGCATAGTTGGCGTTGGGCAGAACGTGCTGCTCGGGGTTGTAGCCAATCGCGTCCTCGTGCCCGCCGAGCACGTTGATGGCGTTGCCGCTGATGCGCAGGCGGGGACCGGGAATGCGGCCTTCGTCAATCGCATCGCGGACAGCGGTGTCGGCCGAGCCGGCACCTTCGGTGCCCATGTCGCGCTCAGCGGTATTTCCGGCCATCAGGTCGTCGCGCGCCGCCAGCGTGGCCGCAATCGTCCGTTGCGGCACCGACTCTTGCACCGTCTGCAAGTCCTCGGCGCCGGGATGAAGGAAGAGATGAATGTGGGCGTCGATGAGTCCGGGCAGCAGCGTGCGGTCGCCGAGATCGATCAGCTCGGCGCCGGCTGGATGTTTGACGGAAGTCCCCACCTCCACGATGCGTTCACCCTGAATCAGGATTTCGGCGGGGGAAATCGTCCGGCCGTTCTTCACCTCGAGCATGTGGGCGGCACGGAGAATAGTGGCGTGGGGCTTTGCGGCCTGGGACTCGGCGGATGAGAATGCAAGCAAAGTCAGCGGGGTTAGCGCGCCAATCAAGTTTCGGATTCTCATATCGCCGCGATGGTATGGGAGGTGGGGGGGCGGGGTCAATGAGAGGCGTGTGGGTTGCGTATGCATGCATTGAGCGCCGCACTGCTTGTGTCGACGCTCACTGTGACGGTAATCACAGACCGCCGTACGATCTGTCACACGGAATTGCGGGGTCACCGGCGAAACTTGATCATCGACCTATGAGCGAGTTTGCCATCCTCACCAACCGCAAGCGCGCCCTCATCGCGCTGATTCACTCCGTCGGGTTCCTCGGAATCGGCCTGCAGGGCTTCGCTTCGCCGAAGTTCGGACTGGTGCATGGCCCCGGCAAGACGTCGGACATCGTTCTGGCGGCGATCTATTTCACGGTAGCTGCAATCCTCGCTTGGCTGGTGGGCATTTCTCGCGGCTTGCGCGAGCGATTGTATTTTGCTCTCTGCGTCGGTAGTGCGAGTTCCGGCCTGCTGCGCACCATCTTCGGAGATGCGACCCTGCCGGCGGCGCAATATCTGCGGGTTGGCCTGCTGGCTGCCGCCGTGGCTGTGGGTGCGTGGATTTGGCGCTCGTTCTCGCAGCTGGGGCGGGACGAGGTTCCCTCCGAGTGAGTTCGGTTCTCTCGACCGCATGATGGATGGGGGTGATTTTTGCCGTCCCTGGGGGATTCATTGTCTTCTCGGCCGCTTAATCAGCAGGTGCGTGCGAAGCCATCGACCGCCGCCCCCTTCAGGGTTCTGGAACTGATCCTGCAGCTGACCGTTTGACCGGTTTCGTGGAGGGGCGGACGCCTTGAACCGCCCAGAGAGCGGCATGGACTGATGCCGAGGACCTTAGCACCTCCCTCTCCGGACGAGGGCGTCCCGCGCTCCAGTCTTCGTCCGGGAACACCTCTAAGAATAAGAACGCCGCCCGGTTGACCGGGCGGCGAGCGAGGTCCGAAGGCGAGGCGTGATTCGGGGCTCGCTCTTTAGGAAAGAAAGAATTCCTTGGTCAGGGTGGCCCAATCCTCGTCGGGCAGGTGGGCGGTGAGATCGTCCACCGCGACTCCGCCATCCTGAGCCAGCGCACCCACTGCCATCGGCATTCTCGCCTGCAGGCGCAGCGCGGACTCTTCCATCCATACTCGCGCCAGCGCTCCGCCGAGCAGGTTGCGGAAGTTGATCTTCGCGTCCGGGGCTTGCACCTTCAGCAGCCAGCCCTCGCCGTACGGATCCTGGCGCGCCAGTTCCGGACGCTTGATCGCGGATTCGTTGATGTCGGTCACGGTACCTTCGATCGGGGAAACCATGTCGACTGACTTGCCGTCGCGTACGATGGTCCAAATTTTCTGTCCCTGGCGAACCCAGCGGCCGCGTTGCGGCAAGGCGATGCTCTCGATCTTGCCGACCAGCTTTGATGCAAAATCGTCCATACCCACGCGCACCAGATCGCGACTCTCGCTGAGCGCCCAGGTGTGTCCCGTGTGATACCGCACATTTTCGGGAACCTGGAAGCCCGCGACCAAGGCCGGAACCACTCGCGGAGCTGCTTTCCCCGGCAATGCGCGCACGACCGGGTGTTTCGCCAGCTTTTGACCACGCGCATAATCAATCAGCAGGAAGATTGCAAACGTAAGAAGAACCATGATGACGGTCATAAACCACCTCGCCTCGAGGTCCCTTCACTTCCGGGTTCGCTCGTCGCCATTGTTAAAGGCAATTGCGACGCCAAAACCACCGCCACCACTCGGGAGGCCTACATCTTCATGAAACAAGAGATAGATAGAGAGGCATTGGCGGCGGCCGCGACCCCACCCGCTTAAAACCTCAACACTGTTTTCGATGCAGATCACAACAGCGACTCGAATATTAATGGGCTGTTTCGCGGTAGGACGGCCGTCAAACAGCCTACTTTCAACGATTTGATCTGACGATTGATTTCGCATCACCGACTGATGTGAATCACCGCGAGCCAGCGCGCTTAGCCTGAGGGCCAGACCCTATTGACCGCCATCACGCTGAAAGGTGACGCCAGTCACGGCTTAGAACCTGTTAATTGTTGAAACTCTAAGCTGTCTGAAGCTGCTGCATTCCGCGACAGCCTCTGTCGGATGAGGTAAGCAGCTTGTCACTTTGGTCCGATTCCCGTTTGGTTACACGGGTAACCGCTCCTTCCCTTCCTCATTCAGCTCAGGCGCTAGACGAGGCGTTTCCGGACGCATGCCGCCAGCTCGAGCCGGCAGGTCCGGGGGAAAGTTCATTTCATGAGCAGAGCACTTTTATACGACTCCACCGTCTGCATTGGCTGTAAGCAGTGCGAACAGGCCTGTGCCAGCCAGAACAAACTCCCTTACGACGACGCGATCGCCGCAGAGGACGTCCAGTCCGAGCACAAAATGACAGTCGTTCTGACGCGCGGCGACAAGTTCATGCGCCGGCTCTGCATGAACTGTCAGGATCCATCCTGCGCTTCGGTGTGCCCCGTCGGAGCACTGCAGAAAACGGCTCTCGGCCCGGTCACCTACGATGCTTCGAAGTGCATGGGCTGCCGTTATTGCATGGTGGCATGCCCGTTCAGCGTTCCCAAGTACGAATGGAGCAAGCTGGTCCCCAAGGTGCAGAAGTGCACGATGTGTCCGGACCGGGTTTCGCAGGGGAGGCAGACGGCGTGCGCGGAGATCTGCCCGACCGGCGCGACCAAGTTCGGTGAACGCGACGAATTGGTCGCCGAGGCCCGGAAGCGGCTCCACGACAACCCTGGCCAGTATGTCGACCACATCTACGGGTTGGAGGAAGTCGGCGGCACGTCGGTGCTGCTGCTCTCTGCCGTTCCCTTCGAGACTTTCGGTTACCACAGCAATATTTCCAAAGATCCCCTGCCCATGCTGACCTACCAGGTGCTGTCTCGTATTCCTGAGTTCGTTCCCCTGGGCGGGATGATGCTGGGC
>Ga0209698_10002033_pt1 | contig 23135 bp, 21 predicted proteins | sample LitLauG_LLR_2012_FD_187203 | JGI IMG/M metagenome (GOLD analysis project Ga0209698, IMG submission 187203) | Freshwater sediment microbial communities from Pennsylvania, USA - Little Laurel Run_MetaG_LLR_2012 (SPAdes) (version 2) | ecosystem: Environmental > Aquatic > Freshwater > Creek >... | reverse complement strand
AACTTCAGTTAAGAAGCGGGGGCGAGACGCCCCCGCGACAGCCGGCCGGAGGCCGGCGCTACCTTGCTGCGACTTCGGTCGTGGCTTTTTTCTTTGTGAACGCTGCTGCTATTCATCGCTGCGCCAGCTTGCGAAGGCTCCCCGTATAATCAAAACTTGGGCTTGTTATGATTCAAACTTTGTTCGGCAGTCTTGAGGAAGAGAAGAAACCGAGTTTCCTGGACCGCATGAAGCAGGCGGTCACGCGTACGCGGGAAAATCTGGCTGAACGGATCGACGATATCGCTTCGATCGGCAAAGAGATCGATCGCAACACACTGGACGATCTTGAGGCCACACTGATCGGGGCTGACCTGGGTTCGACAACCACCCAGGAGGTGTTGGGCAAGCTGCGGGAGAAGGCCGACCGCAAGCAGATCAGGAACGTCGAGGAATTGAAGCGGCTGCTGAAAGAAGAACTTCTCGGGATCTTGTCGGCGGCCAATTTGCGTCCGGTGAGTAAGGTGGAGGGCACGCCGGAGGTCATTCTCGTGGTCGGTGTCAACGGCACGGGGAAGACCACGACGATCGGGAAGCTGTCGCAGGTCTTTCGTTCGCAGGGGAAGAATGTGCTGCTGTGCGCGGCAGACACGTTTCGCGCGGCGGCAATCGAACAGCTGGAGATATGGGGACAGCGCACCGGAACGGAAGTGATCAAGACCAAGGCAGGAGGGGATCCGGCGGCGGTTTTGTTCGATGCGCTGCAGGCGGCGGTCGCGCGCAAGACTGATTACGTGGTGGTTGATACCGCGGGACGCTTGCACACGAAGACCAGTCTGATGGCAGAACTGGAGAAGATGCGGCGGACGGCGCAGCGGATCATTCCGGGCGCTCCGCATGAAACGCTGCTGGTAATGGACGCGACGACGGGGCAGAATGGACTGCAGCAGGCACGGTTGTTCACGCAGTCGGCGGGGGTGACCGGGATTGTTCTGACCAAGCTTGATGGGACTGCGAAGGGTGGAGTGGTGGTGGCGATTTGCCGCGAGCTGGGGTTGCCGGTGCGGTATGTGGGTGTGGGAGAGAAGGCGGGGGATTTGCTGCCGTTTGATCCGAAGGAGTTTGTAGATTCGTTGTTTGAATAAAGGTTGGCTGAACAGGACAGAGCGCGGGCAAGATGCCCGCGCGACAGCCGGCCGGAGGCCGGCGCTACGAGGTTCTTATGGACGCTGGGGAAAAACGGTCTGGCTTTCGAATCGTTCTTGATTTTTTGAAGCGGCTGCTCGGCAGGAAACCTGCTGCGCCGGGCGATCCTTATGCTTACGTGATGGCTCCGGTGCGGCGCGGACCGAAGGGGCGGAGTGGCGCGGCGGTGGCAGAGATTGAAGAGGATTCGTTTCGGCGTTTTCCGCCACGCCAGTAATCTCAGTTTTCGTTTGTCATCCTGAGTGAAGGATCGGTGGAGTTACTGGAAGCGTTGATGCTGTCGGCTAATGCATAGGTCCTTCGCGGCAAAGAACGCCGCTCAGGATGACAGCGCTGTTGTGATGCACATGTTAGATTCTCCCTGTTAGATTCTTCCCTGAATGTCCGCCCACTCCGCCGACGAACAACATCTTCATCGCGCGCTCGAACTGGCGCGGGCCGGGATTGGGCTCGCCGCTCCGAATCCGTACGTGGGGGCGGTGATCGCCGACCTCCGAGGGAACGTCGTCGGGAGCGGAAGCTACACCTACGACGGCTTGAAGCACGCGGAGATCCTCGCGCTGGAACAAGCCGGGACGAAGGCTCGCGGCGGAACACTCTACATCAATCTTGAGCCGCATGCGCATCAGGGGCGGACGCCTCCGTGCACCGATGCGCTGATCAAAGCCGGCATCCATCGAGTAGTGGCGTCGATGTCAGATCCGAATCCGAAAGTCAGCGGGCGCGGCTTCGAGCAGTTGCGGGCTGCGGGCGTGCACGTGGAAGTAGGGAGGCTGGAGGATCAGGCGCGGCGGCTGAATGAGGGGTTTGCCCGGTACACGCGGCATGGAACTCCGCTGGTGACGCTGAAAGCGGCCATGACGCTCGACGGGAAGATTGCGCCGCCTCCTACCGAAAATCTGCTTCAGAGGAGCGAAACGCCCGCCGGGGGCTGGGTGACGAGCGAAGTGGCACGGGCGCACGTGCAGGAATTGCGGCATCAGAATGACGCGCTGATGGTCGGCGCGGGAACGATTCTGTCGGACAATCCGCTGCTGACGGACCGGAGCGGGAAGCCGCGGCGGCGTCCGTTGCTGCGGGTGATTCTCGATTCCCGTCTGCGGCTGCCGCTCGACTCGCGGCTGGTAAAAAGTGTGGCGGCGGAGCGGAAGAGTGACGTGCTCGTGTTTTGCTCTTCGGCAGACGAGCAGAAGAAGGCAGAACTGGAGAGGCTGGGAGTACGCATCGAGACGGTCCCGACCATTGAATTGGACGGGCGCCCTGATCTGCCGGTGATTTTGCGCAGGCTGGGGCAGTTGGAGATTACCAGTCTGATAATCGAAGGCGGGGCTACGGTGAACTGGGCGGCTCTTGCGTCGAACGTTGTCGACAAAGTCTTCCTTTACTACGCCCCGAAGATATTGGCGGGCACTGGCTCGGTTCCCTTCGCAGCAGGCGCGGGCTTTCGCCATATGAGCCAGGCAGCTCAGGTGAGGCACATGCATCTGCACAGGTTTGGAGAGGACTTTGCGGTGGAGGGGTATGTGAGGGATCCGTACGCGGAGTGAGCGCGAAAGGCAATTGTTGATTGTTGATTTTTGATTGTTGAATGAAAACCGGGACATAGTCGACCTCGTTTTTCAATCAAGAATCATCAATCAACAATTCCTCATAACGCTGGACTATGATGTTTCGTTCGGAGGGCACTCATGTTTACTGGCATCGTGGAAGAAGTTGGACGGATTACGAAGATCGAGCAGCGCGGAGAGAATCGACGGATCACGGTCACTGCCGACAAGACTCCCAAAGAGCTTGGCACTGGCGCCAGCGTGGCTGTGAGCGGCGTTTGCTTGACTGCACTCGACATCAAGCCGGCGTCCTTTTGCGCCGACCTGGCTCCGGAGACTTGGGTGCGCACGTCATTTTCGCGCATACACGAAGGCGCGCTGGTCAATCTGGAGTTGCCAATGAAGGCGGACGGGCGCTTTGGCGGGCACGTGGTCCAGGGACACGTGGATGGCGTGGGCAAGCTGATTGCCTTCGACCGCATCGGCGACTCGGAGAACTGGTGGCTCGACATCGAACTACCCGACGAGGTGGAAAAGTACACCGTCTATAAAGGATCGATTTCCATCGAGGGTATCAGCCTGACGGTGGCGAAGCTCGAAAAGAATCACTGCACGATTGCCATCATCCCTCACACCGTCGAGATGACGAACCTGCATTCGCTGAGGGCGGGTGATCCGGTGAATCTCGAGGCCGATCTGATCGCCAAGTATGTCGAAAAAATGATGAAGGGTGAATCGTCGCAGAGTTCGCTCACGATTGAGGATCTGGTGGAGCAAGGCTTCTAGTGGTAGAGACGTTGCTTGCAACGTCTCTACCTGCACTACCGATGGACTTTGGAATTTACGGCGCCGCCGGCAGAGACGTAGCAAGCTACGTTTCTACGAGGGATTCACGCTTCCAGCTTCAGTTCGTCCAACTCCAGAAACTCGCGGATGATCGGTTCCGGGGATTTCTCCATCTCGGCGTAGGGGCCAAAGAAGATGGCTTTGGCTTCGTGGAGGAAGACGACGCGGTCGGCCAGCTTCTTGGCCAGGCGCATATCGTGGGTGACGACGATGCTGGTCAGGTTCAACTGAATCCTGAGGCGTTTGATGAGGTCGCCGAGCAGTTGCGCCATGAGCGGATCGACCATCGTCGTGGGCTCGTCATAAAGGACGCACTCGGGCCGCGCGGCCAGGGCGCGGGCGATCGCTACGGAGCGCTTCATCCCTGTCGAGAGGTCAGACGGCAGCAAGTCGCGCATCTGTTGCACCCCGACCATCTGCAGCAGGCCATCGACGATCTGGTAGATCTGCTCTTCGTTGAGGTCGTGATGTTCGCGGAGCGGGAACGCAACATTTTCGCCGACGGTCAGTGAGTCGAAGAGGGCGCCGTTCTGAAACACCATGGTGACTTTCTTGCGGATCAGCTGGAGTTGCGCTTCGGAGTAGTCGGTGATGTCCTCGGCGGCGACGATAACGCGGCCGGAGTCGGGCTTGAGGAAACCCATGATGTGATGCAGGGAGACGGACTTGCCGACGCCGCTACGTCCGAGAATGCAGACGGTCTCGCCCGCCAAGACGTCGAAGCTGACGTGCTCGAGCACGACGTTGTCGCCGAAGGCTTTGGAGACGTCGCGGAATTCGATGTAGGGCGGCATGAAATCAGGTTCGAGCCACGAGCTTAAGCTATTAGCTCCTAGCTTCTAGCTGTTGCACCAATCCTTTCAACCTTATCAGAAACTATAAATCGTGGGTCGTAGCTAGATCTTCCGGACTATTAAGATTGCGGAAGACCCGTCGGGAGAAACCGGCGGCTCCCAGTTCAGCTTCTTCGATCACTTGTGTATCTGTCAGCGCGAACAGAGCGTCGATTTTGTAGCGACCAGCGCGCAGGGCATCTTCTGCGACATCGGCGAAGGAGCGGCGGTAGACGGCGCAGAGAGGCTGAAAGCCTCCGGCAGCGCGGGCGAGTGTCGCATTGGCGTCAGAGTTCTGGGCGCGGGAGATGAGGTAGTCAAGGAGGGCCGGCGGTACGAACGGAACATCGACGGCGAGGATGACGTTCAGGTCGGTGGGCGAGAAGCGGAGCGCGGCGTGGATTCCTCCGAGAGGGCCGCGGCCGGGGAAGATGTCTTCGATGGTTGGGGCGAAGGGTGTGAACTTTGCGGGATCGCCGACAATGTGAACGTGGGAACTTACTTGTCGGGCGAGATCGAGCATGCGGGCTAGCAGGGTGCGCTCGTCGAGCAGGAGGAAGGCTTTGTCGGTGCCCATGCGCGTGCTCTTGCCGCCTGCGAGGATGAAGGCGGAGAGATCGGTTACCATGGGGCGATGATACAGTCTGGACTGGGCTTGCAAAATCTCAAACCACGAAGGACACGAAGGTGCACGAAGGAAAATCTTTGCGCTTTCGGCTGGTTTTAAAGCTTTTGGCAGTAGTTTGGGCGTTGCCGGCTGCGCCATCTGCACGAAAGTAACCTACCCAAAGTTAGGGGTTCGGGCGATGATGGGCCTGCGTCCGAGGTGTTCACTGACCCGGAAGTAGACATCATGCCGCAAAAATTCATGGATGTGCTTATGCTTGGGCGCTGCTCTCACGAGTTCTCCTGGCCGCGCCGTGGTGCCGACGGGAACTATTACCAGGTTTGTCTGCTGTGCGCCGCGGAATACAAGTATGACTGGGCGACCATGCGCCGGACCGAGCGCGTGGAGCATGCCAAGCCCGAGACCGGGATCCGGCGGAGCCATTCGCGGGTGAAACGTCCGTCATGGGTGCCGCGTGCCCGCCGTCTGACGCTCGACATTCCTCTTCGGTACCGCGTCAACAAGACCAGCACGTGGTATGAGGGGATCATCGCGAATATCAGCCAGAGCGGCGTGCTGTTCATCGGGCCGCAGGCCCTGCCGGTGAATGCACTGATCGAGATGGTGTTCGAGATGCCGGAAGAAATCTCCGGACAGAGAAACTCGAACGTCGTGTGCCAGGGGCGCGTGATGCGCGCGAAAGACACGCTGGAACTGGAAGAGGGCAACTTCGGGCTGGCGGCGTCGATCGTTGACTACAAGTTCATCCACTAGGCCGAAGCTAAGATCCGATGACCTCGAGGGCTAAAGCCCGCGTCCTTTGCGCGTCTAGCGGCACGACTGAAGCCGTGCCCCACCCAAAAACGCTCCTCCCAAGACCGCTTTTCTCAAAACCGCTCTTCTTAAAAACCACTACTAGATAGGTTTCAGGAATAGTGCGAAAGATGTTTCCCGCAGTCTTCTCCGCTGGGGGCACGTGTGGTAGGCCCGGCAGGAATCGAACCTGCAACCCTCGGATTAGAAATCCGATGCTCTATCCTTTTGAGCTACGGGCCCTCGCGATGAAGCCAGTTTAACCCAAGTGCGTCTCGTGTTGCCGCATTGCAAGCTGGTTCTGCAGGCTGGGTCGATGGAGTGCGACCGAGTCCCGACGCTATCTTGGTGCGCCAGTTTCAGCATTTACATCTGCATCGAAGCCTCAGAGCATCTAAACTGAAATAGGTACCGGCATCTTTTTGAGTGACCGGCGTCGGGAGTCGAGTGTATGAAAAGGAATTCTCCGCTTATTGTCAGTTTTCTATTTGCCATCATTCTGGGATTGGGAGTCGGCTGCGCGAAGAAACCGGACGACGCCAAGATATCCAGCGAGATTCAAAACAAGTTCAGCCAGGATTCTGGCCTGGGAACGAAGCAGCTCGCGGTGAAGGCCGAGGGCGGTGTGGTGACGCTGTCGGGCACCGTGGACAACGATGCGCAACGCCAAGCGGCGGGCAAGCAAGCTGCGAGCATTGCCGGTGTCAAAACCGTGATCAACAATCTGGAAGTCAGCAACGTCGGGAAACCGAGCGCGGTTGCGGAAATGGTCCCGCCAGCGGAGGGGCCGGCCAGCGCTGCCGGAGCTAACTCTGCTGCTTCCAGCGTCCCGCCAGTCAGGACGACCAAGCCAGCCAAGGCCGCGAAATCGAGTAAGCCACGGCATGATTCCGGAGCAAACCAGAAATCAGCGGATGACTCCGGAGTCGGTCAGCAGGACAACGGCGACAACGCGTCGCAGCAGGTTTCGAATGACACCACGGCGCCTCCCGACGGAAATACAGCCACGGCGCAGGAGCCTCCTCCACCACCGCCCGCTCCCAAGAAATTCATTGTTGACCAGGGAACTCAGCTCACGGTGCGGCTGATTGATCCGATCGACAGCGAGAAGAATCAGACTGGAGACACCTTTCATGCGACGCTGAATGCGCCTCTCACTTCTGACGGAGAGGAGGCGGTGCCGGCGGGAGTGGAACTGGTCGGGCATCTGGTGGAAGTGAAAAGCGCGGGCAAGTTCGCCGGGCAGTCGTCGGTGGTGATGCAGCTCGACAGTCTGACGTTCGGCGGGAGAACCTACAACCTCCAGACGGATCAATACTCGAAGAAGGGCAGTTCGCGGGGGAAGAATACGGCCGAGAAGGTCGGCGCCGGAGCGGCCATCGGCACCATTATCGGGGCGCTGGCAGGTGGCGGCAAAGGAGCCGCGATCGGCGCAGCGGCCGGAGCCGGGGTCGGGGGCGGCGTGCAAGCCGCCGGCAAGGGCCAGCAGATCAAACTGCCGTCGGAGACGGTGCTGAACTTCACGCTGCAGCAGCCGATCACGGTGGTGCAGGCGCCGCCGGCGGACGCCAACCGGCGGAAGCTGCCCGCTCAGCCGTAGTGCGGTTGGATGCGAACGAGATTGCGGCTTCGGCTGCGGGCTCTTCTGTTTTTACTCACTGGACTCTTTGAGTAGTTCGCAGCAGCAGGACTTGGTTAGCTTCTTACGAAGTTTGTAGGTGTCGCCCGCTAAAGTCAAAAACCCTAGAATCTCCACTCTCCAAACGACGTCTTGATTCGGTACACTCTGGGGCAGGTCATGCCTACCATCACGGCGCTGCTGCATACGCACAATGACGCCCTGCGGTTGGGGAGGGCGCTGGAGACGCTGTTTCCGTGCGATGAGATCCTGACCATCGATCATGAATCGAGCGACGGGACCTGCGAGGTGGCACGCGAGTATGGAGCAAGGATCCTCAGAGCCAGCCCGGGAATGTCTTATGTGCAGATGACGCGCGGGGAGTGGATCTTCAGCCTGGATCCGCGGGAGTCCGTGACGGAAGCGCTGGCGGCCAGTTTGTTCGAGTGGAAATCAGAGGCAATTCCGGCGAACGTCTCTGCGTTCTCGGTGTATCGACGCGAGGAAACGGTCGAGGGGTGGATTGAAAATCCCATCGCGCAAACGCGCCTGGTGCGGGCTGACTGGAACCGGTGGGCTGGGCACTTTCCCGAGCCAGACGCGTCGGCAGTCGCGCTGGAAGGTGAGCTGTTGCACTTTTTGTTTCCGTGAAGCAGGCGCTGGTGCGAGCTGCGGGGGCGAGGCGCCCCCGCCACAGCCGGCGGGGCGCCGGCGCTACCTGGAGGACTGACATGGCTGCATACTTTCTTTTTTCATGCAGGCACGTCTGCAAGTCGCTGATTCTGCGAAATGGCGGGTATGTTTACTCCTCGGCTCATCCATCACAGGCGTTCGTGATTTCAATCACATTCCTCTTATTAGGGCGCGCCTAGACTGCGCTGTTGTGGTTGTACGGGCATTGAAGCCCTTGGAGGAATCGTATGCGTGTAATGAAATTCATCAGTGTGGCCGTGGCTCTGGCGATGCTGTTAACCTTTGCCATCGCGCAGCAAGCCGCCCCCGCTCAGAGTGCTCCGACTGTGAAGCATGTTCCGATCACGAATGCCCCGCCGAACTCGGGCAAAGAGATGTTCAACAGCTATTGCGCTGTTTGCCACGGGACAGATGGCAAGGGTGGGGGGCCAGCGGCCTCGGCGATGAAGACTCCGCCGACGGACCTGACGGCTCTGGCAAAGAACAGTGGCGGAAAGTATCCGGCGGCCCATGTGGCGGCCGTCATTCGCGGACAGGCGACTACGCCTTCCCACGGCAGTCAGGATATGCCGGTGTGGGGGCCTCTGTTCTCCAGCATCAGCCAAGGGCACCAGTCCCAGGTGCAGCAACGGATTTCGAATCTGGTTGACTACATCGAGACTCTGCAGGCAAAGTAAGATTCGCTACCCAGTTTTTCAGGCATTAGGCGTCAGGCTCCGGGGTTTGGAAACTGACGCCTAACTCCCTGCCTGTTGACGCCAACGCCACGCCCGAAGGTATTTCTCTCAGTTGCCGGCGAGAAAGTGTAAGCTCCGGATGGTCAATGGCTTACGCCCCCCTGGCCGCACGGCCAGTGACTTCGGTACCTTAGTCCTCACCCGAGGGTCGACTTATAATCGGACCAAGAACTGAGAATTTTGGCGTTCTTCGGGAGAGGCTTGCGCGCTGAGTAAGCCGATCTCTGGAGCGCGTTTCGAGACTGCGTGGATCCTGTGCTTGCAGCGGCGATTTTTGTCCTCGGGCTGGCCTTCGGCAGCTTTCTGAATGTGTGTATCTACCGGCTGCCGCTGGGGATTTCCGTAGTGACGCCGCGCTCGGCCTGCCCTAAGTGCAAAAAAGGCATCGCGCTTTACGACAACATGCCGGTGCTAAGCTGGCTGATTCTCGGTGGCCGGTGCCGGCATTGCAAAGCGAGGATCTCGCCGCGGTATCTGATCATCGAGTTGCTGACGGGCTTGTTGTTCCTGGCTTGCTATTGGTATTTCGGAACCACGCTTTCCACGTTGAAGTACTGCACGTTCGGATTTCTGTTGCTGGGGCTGATCTTCACCGACGCAGAAACCAAGCTGCTGCCTGACAAGTTAACGCTGCCGGGATTGGCGCTGGGTGTCGTCTTCAGCCTGTTCGTTCCGGTCACTGATCTGGTGTCGCAGTTTCTGCCCGGGATAGTGAACCTGCCGTTCAGCGGAGACATTTCCGCAAGGCTGCTGTCTTTGGTCGATTCCTTGCTGGGAGCTGGAGTTGGGGCTTCGTTCATCTACGGCGCGGGCGCGATCTATTTGCGCTGGCGTGGTACGGAAGGCATGGGTTTCGGCGACGTGAAGCTGATGGCGATGGTGGGGGCGTTTCTTGGCATCAAGCTCACGGTATTGACGATCTTCACGGCGTCGCTGGCGGGATCGGTGTTCGGGTTGACCACGGTGTTCGTGGTATGGCTCAAGCGCGTGCACCGCTTTGCGAAAGTGAAGCGGCTGGTGGAGGGACAAACTCCTCGGATTCGCGCGTGGAAGTCTGCGCAAGTTGTCTACCGCGGTTACCACATGCCGTTTGGGGTCTTCCTCGGGAGCATGGCGCTGGTGGCGTTGTTCTTCGGTGAAAGGTTTCTTCACTGGTACGGGAGGTTCTTCTGAAGATACTGGCGAGTCCGGTGTTTCTGCGCGCGGCGATCGTACTGTTCTGCGCCGGTTTTGCCTTCCTGCTGGCGCTGTTTCTGATGCGACGGATGCGCAAACGCATCGCTGACGAATGCGAGATCCCAGAGGGGACCGCGCTTTCGGTCGACTCCCTGCCATTGCACGTTTACAACACGGTGATCCAGCAGTTGAAACAGCAGAAACATGAATTGCTGGTGCAGTCGCAGGTGGAACAGCAGCGGGCGCGCACCAGCGAAAATTTCAGCCACGCGGTGCTCTCGAATCTTTCGTGCGGGGTACTGGTGTTCGGAGCAAACGGGCTGGTGAAGACGGCGAATCCTGCGGCAAAAACGATTCTCGGGTTCGCATCGACGACGGGAATGAACGCGGAAGACATTTTCCGCGGCGCCGAGGTTTATGGCGCGAAATCAACGGCTGGCGTTTTCCCGGATGAGACCGAAGAGCACGCGATCCGCATTGCCGATGAGATTCACACGGTGCTTCATGAAGGCATTAAACGGCGGCAAGTAGAAGCCGACTACAAGACGCCGGCGGGAGAGAAACGGTTTCTCTCGATGACGATTTCGCAAGTTCCGGCGGCCGACGGCAACCTGCTGGGAGTCACGTGCCTGATCAACGATCTCACCGAGCTCGAGAATATCCGGCGGCAGCAGGAACTGCAGGGGGAGATCTCAGCGGAGATGGCGCTGCAGTTGCGCACGTCGCTGGCCACGATCTCGGGCTATGCGCAGCAGTTGGCCAATAACCGCGATCCGGAGATGGCGAAGGAGATCGCAACCGACATCGCACATGAGGCAGCGCAGCTGGACCGGACCATCGGTGGATTTCTGACCGCGAAGCCGATGACAGGCGCGTCGTCTGCCGGTTCGAAATAGTTTCGTAAAGTCAGAGGGGCAAAGTACCCCGGTATGAGGAAACTCAAGTTCACGAAAAAAGAGGTGGGACTATGAAACATACCACAGCGTTAGGAATCGGGATCGCACTTTACCTCAGCGTGATGGGCCTTCACAGTGGGGTGCAGGCTCAAACCGCGTCGAACCCGCAGGCATCGCCCGCAGGCCAATCGCTGGGCGATTACGCACGACAGGTGCGCAAGGAACCTGACGCCAAGCCGAAGGCCAAGGTTTTCGATAATGACAACCTGCCCAAGGAAGACAAGCTTTCTGTTGTGGGGAATGCCTCGGCACCAGCGCCGGATGCCGCTGCCCAAGAAAAACCGGCGGAGACGGCCAATGCTGCTCCGGGTAGCCAAGCGAAGTCCGAGGCGAGCGCGCCCCCCGCGGATACCAGCAAAATGGATCAAGCCGGGAAAGAGGCTGCCTGGAAACAGTGGGGCGACAAGATCGCCCAGCAACAACAAACTATCGATTTGGCGACGCGCGAACTCGACGTGCTGCAACGCGAGTATCAGATTCGCGCCGCGGCCATGTACGCCGACGCGGGCAACCGGCTACGCAATTCCGCCGATTGGGACAAGCAGGACGCGCAGTATAAACAGCAGATTGCCGACAAGCAAAAGGCGGTGGACGAAGCCAAGCAGAAGCTCGACGATTTGCGCGAGGAGGCCCGCAAGGCGGGCGTGCCGAGTTCGGTCCGCGAGCCGTAAGGCATCACACTTCGATCTGTCAGGATCGCGTCAAGACGACTTTGCTGCTCGGTAGGGAGAGTCCGGCAGCCTCGTGAAGAGAGTCAAAATCCCCACTCTAACGTCGCAAACTGCGCGACGTTAGAATGGGGCACCCTTAGGATTTACACTCCATTTGGCGGGCCCAGGCACGGAAGCTCAGGAGAGCTTGTTCATGATGGCGTAGGTTAGCCCGGCGATGACGGCTGAAGCCGGGATGGTGAAGATCCACGCCCAGATGATGCGTCCGGCGACGCCCCATCGCACGGCGGACAACCGGTGTACCGCTCCCACACCGACGATGGCTCCGGTAATCGTGTGAGTGGTGCTGACCGGAATTCCAGCCATGGCGGTGCCAAACAGCGTCAGTGCCCCCGCAGCTTCAGCGCAGAAGCCGCCCACGGGCTTCAGCTTCGTGATCTTTTGGCCCATGGTTTTGACGATCCGCCATCCGCCGAAATATGTGCCCGCGGCAATGGCCGCATGCGCTGACAATATGATCGGCCAATGCAGACGTCCCCAGGTTCCCACCATGTCCTGCCTGGTCATGAAACCGCCGGTGTACAGCGCACCTGCGATGATGCCCATAGTCTTCTGAGCATCGTTGGCGCCGTGACCCAGGCTATAAGCGGCCGCCGAGAGCAATTGCAGGCGGCGGAACAGGCGATCGACCGGCTGTGGCGCCGAGCGGCGGAAGATCCAGTACACCGAGAGCATGAAGATAAATCCGAGGATCAGGCCCATCAGGGGCGCGACCACAATGAAGATCAAAGTCTTCGTCCAGCCATGCGGAATGATGACATTCGGCATGGCACCAGCTCCCAACCGAATCGCTGCCCTGGCCATCGCCGCCCCGGCATAGCCGCCGATCAGGGCATGCGAGGACGAGGTCGGCAGCCCCCACCACCAGGTCAGCAGGTCCCACACGATGGCACCGAACAATCCGGCAAGCACGACATGCTGATCCACGTATTCCAGGCGGATCATGCCGCTGCCGATGGTCTTGGCAACGGCCGTGCCCAAGAAAAAGGCGGCCAGAAAGTTGAAGGTTGCCGCCCAGACCACGGCCCACCGTGGAGATAAGACCCGTGTCGATACCACGGTGGCAATGCTGTTGGCAGAATCGTGAAATCCGTTCACGAAGTCGAAAATCAAGGCCACCAGAATCGTGATCAGGACCAGCAGGACGTCAGCATGCATGGGGGAAGTGGGTCTCGTCTCCATGAGTACAGATCTGGACTACGCACTCTTCAGCACGATCGCTTCCAGGACGTTGGCGGCATCCTCGGCTTTATCGGTGGCCATTTCCAGCACCTCATACAACTCTTTGAACTTGATGAGCTGAATGGGATCTTTTTCGTCGTCGAACAGCGCCGCGATGGCGCGCCGGCTCACGTGGTCGGCTACATCTTCCAGGCGGTTGACCTCATCGCAATGCTTCAGCACCGATCCGTTCTTCTCGAGCACGGAAACGCCGCGGGCGAGTTCCTCGCTTTGCAGGACAATCAAGCCGGCCAATTCCGCTGCCGCTGGCGGCGGTTGGGTGATTTTGTACAGCACCAGACGGTGCGCCGCCGCATTGGTGAAGTCCAGTACGTCATCCAGCGAAGAAGCCAGCCGGTGAATATCCTCGCGGTCAAACGGAGTGATGAAGCTTTGATTGAGCTTAGTGATAATTGCGTGCGTCGCCCGGTCGCCCTTGTGTTCGATAGCCTGCACCTGTTCGACGCGTATTCCCAAGTCGTGGGGATCCTCCAGTATGGCCCGCAGCAGCTGCGCCCCTTCCGTCATGTATCCGGAAAGCTCACCAAACAACTCGAAGAACTTCTCGTCGCGAGGCAAAAATTTCAAGCATCCTCCTTCAGCAAAACCGCGACCAAGCACACGTTACGCGCTGAGGCAACCGGCAAACCCCTTATTTCAACAGGTCAATGGCTTCCCCAAGCGACACCGGTGGGGTGATCAGCGTACGAATGCACGCAATGAGCCTGTGCCCTGTGTGATCCGCGCAAGGAAGGGCCGCGAACCGGGGCTCGTACACAGAGCGCCTTCGGAAACTCTGCATTATACCCTGTGGGGAAGTCAGGTCGACACCAGGGAACCGTCCAGCAGTTCCTCGGTCTTCGCCGGGAGCCCGAAGCCGTCGATCAGTTTGCGGCGGTGCTCGAGAATCTGCTGCATCTCTTCCTGCGTTCCTCGGACCGGAGGCTGATGTGCGATGGCGTCATGGAGCATGGCCCAGCTGACTTCTGAGGCAATCACGCTGTCACGGGCCTGAGGGAATCCGAGATTCTGGCCGGCGATCACTGATTGGGCGAAGACGTCGACCATCACATCGAGCTTCTTGTCGTTGAAGGGCGCCGTTTTGCTTAACGTTTCCCCCACGCCATACAACTCCACCGTTGCCGTGGAAAAGTCATGCCGCATGCGGGCGACGCCCTTGGTCCCAATTGCGTCCACGTAGCAGTTGTGGGGCTGCTCCTTGGCCAGGTGCCCGTACACAAAGCCCTGGGTGATATCGAATACGATCCCGTTTTCAAAAGTACCGTGGACCTGCACCCACCAGGGATCCTTGTACTCCCACATGCGAATGCCTTGCGCATGCCAAGTCTTGTATTCGCTGTTGGCGTACCAGCGGGCGACATCGACGTAATGCATGCCACAATCGTGAAACGGCGGGCCCTCGGGATCGTGTCCTTCCATCGGCATGTGCCCCGGTGTCATGTGGCAAATGCGGATGACGGCCAGGTCACCGATCTGGCCCGTGGCAATAAACTCTTGGATATCTCTGTGATACCACGCATTTCTGTTGAAAAGGTTGACGGCAACGAAGCGGTCGCTGGCCTCGATCTCGCGCACCAGTTGCCATTCCGTGGCCACATCGGCACCCAGAGGCTTTTCTGCCAGTACGTGTTTGTGGCACGCGAGGGCTCGGCGGATCTGTCGCGGCCGCGCGTCGGCCAGGGTGAACAAGCCGACTACATCAATAGAGGGATCGGCAAAGATCGGATCGGGAGCTTCATAGATCGCAGCCTCAGGCAAGTTCCTGCGAGCGAGTTGGCGAGCGGCCGGGCTGATGTCGTATACCGCCGAGACTTCCCAAAGCTCGTTCTGCTGCATGGCGGCGACAAAGCCGCGACCCATGCGTCCGTACCCCAGAATCCCCGCCCTGAGTCTCTTCGCCATTCCTTGAATTCATCTTAGGCTGGCCCTGCCGAGGCCCTCTGTGACCAGCGTCACACAGCAACGTGGTCTAAAAACGTAGCGCCGACGGCTGGCCTTGGGGGAAGAGCATGTTTTCGGGGAGGGAATCCAAATTCAATAACCACGAAGGGACACGAAGGGTCACGAAGGGAAACTCAGTCCATCTAAGGGATTCCGTTCACCGGCTATTGTGGTTGATGATTGTTGTGGTACGGGCAGATGGGGCTCCACTACGGACACCACTCACCGTGATGTTGATCACAGCCCGGTATATTCCTTCAGCCTATAAAGGTCGGTGAGGAAGCTACGCGAATCGAGCACGGTGGGCAGCACGGGCATTCTCGTTTCGCGTCCAGAAAGACCACCACTTCCTGGCATTCCCCCCGCCAATACAATTGCACCAGCACGTTCGGAAAGGGGGACCTAGGCGTTGTTTGCCCTGTACGTGCTTCCTTTCCTGGCTGTGGCGCTGGCGCTGCTTCTCGGATTTTGCCGGGCTCAACATCACGAGCGCGAGAGCCTCCGCGACGAACTCGAACAACTCCAGGCTGTCATACGGCAGCGCGAGAACGAGCGTGATTCCGCTCTGCAGGAACTCTTCCTCCGCTTCTCCGAGGAAGGCAAGCTCAGTAAAGAAAAGAGCCAGTTCCAGGCGAAGCTGGCCGAATACGAGAAATACGCTGCGCTGACGCAACTCGCGCTTGGGGCCGCTCACGAAATCAATAACCCCTTGCTGGGGATTCTTTCTCACCTCGAATTGGAACTGAAGAACGCCGCTGCCGACGGGCGCCACGAGATCGAGCAATGCATCGAGGCTGCGCGGCGCATTTCCGTGACATTGCGCAGCCTGATGAATTATGCGCGGCCGAGCCCGCTCGTCCTGAGCAAGCTGAACCTGCATCGTCTCGTCGCCGAGACGCTCGCCTTCCTGCAGCATCAGCCCATGTTGCACGGGCGCATCCTGGAAAACCGGGTACCCACCGATCTACCGGTTATCCGCGTGGATGCCAACCAGCTCTCGCAGGTGTTGATGAATCTGTTGCTGAACGCCGCCCAGGCCACTCCCGAAGGAGGACGAATTACGGTATTTGCCGAGCGAGTGCGGTCCGCCGAGAGTGTCGAGATCCGCATTGTCGATACTGGCTGCGGTATTCCACCCGATGTGCTGCCCCACGTCTTCGAGCCGTTCTTCACCACCAAGCGTGGAAAGGGAACCGGCCTCGGGCTGAGCATCAGTCAGACCTATGTCCGCAGCCACGAAGGAGAGATTCAGATTGAGAGCGCGCCGAACTGCGGCACGACCGTGACCATCACTCTTCCTCTTCGCCAGCCGGAAGCTGTGCTCGTCGATGGCGCGAAGAGCAACGAGGTGATTATTCAATAGCCATGGCCTACTCCGTCTTAATCGTCGATGATGAAGAACTGACGCTGTGTACGATCAGCCGCGGGCTCACGGCCGAAGACTTCGAGATTCTGACCGCCGCTTCGGGCGAAGAGGCGCTCCAGATTTTCGAGGACGAGAAGCCGGACCTTGTTCTGCTCGACATTGTTTTGCCCGGCATCGATGGCGTCGAGGTTCTGCGCCAGATCAAGGCGGCCAATCCTGCGTGCATCGTGGTGATGATGAGCGCCTACCACATGGTGGATCGCGCGGTGGATGCCATGAAGCTCGGCGCGTTCGACTATCTCATCAAGCCGTTTCACCTGACCGATCTCACGGCTACCCTGAAACGGGCTTCGGAGATGCTGTCACTGCGGGTTCGAGTGCGCGACACCGTTGAGACCGCAAAGGGCCAATACGATTTCGGACGCGTCGTCACGCAGAATCCTGCTATGCGCAACATGCTCGAAGACGCGCGTAAAGCCGCCGAGACCGATCACACGACGATCCTGATTCAAGGCGAGAGCGGAACAGGGAAGGGAGTGCTGGCGCGAGCGATTCATTACTCCAGTCCGCGGGCGAATCAGCCGCTGCTCGAACTGAATTGCGCCACTCTGCCGGATGCGCTGCTCGAAAGTGAATTGTTCGGATTCGAACCCGGCGCCTTCACCGATGCGCGCCGCCGTAAAGAGGGGTTGCTGGAGCGCGCCCATGGCGGGACGCTTTTCCTGGACGAAATCGGCAACATGTCGCCCAGCGTGCAGGCCAAACTGCTGCGCGTGCTCGAAGAGGGAACGTTCCTGAGGCTCGGCGGAACCAAGTCGATCAAGGTTGATGTCCGCCTCGTCACTGCGACCAACACCAACCTGAAAGAAGCCGTTGCCCAGGGCCGCTTCCGCGAGGACCTCTTCTACAGGCTCAACGTCGTGCCGCTCTTCATTCCGCCCCTGCGCGAGAGACGGGAAGACATTCTGCCGCTGGCTCTCGACATGGTGCGGAGATTCAATGAGGAGCTAAAGAAGAACTTCCTGGGATTTACCCCCGAAGCCGCCGACCTGATCATGAATTATTCCTGGCCGGGCAACATCCGCGAACTGAAAAACGTGGTCGAGCGAACAATGATTCTCGCCCCGGAAGGTAACATCGACGCCATCTCGCTACCTGAGGAAATTCGCGAGTCCAAAAATGCGAACCATCCTGAAGTTCTCCCGAACGACGGAGAGCCTGGGGGCGACTTCCTGGTTAGCCTGCGCGAACTGGAAGAGGACTACATCCGCAAAGTTCTCGCTGCGACCGGCAACAACAAGACGCAAGCTGCCAAGATTCTCGGCATCCACCCTACGTCATTGCTTCGCCGGCTGAAGAAGGAACCGGCACTGAGTTAGAGCGTGGTGCCTTCAAAGGGACCAGGTCAGGTTGGGTTTTGGGTAGCATCAAGTTGCGGCGGTTCTTCGTGGAGAAGGCGCAATGGACCAAGTCGGAGACGTACGTGTGTGACATGGGAATTCCCGAGCATCCGGGAGTCAGACACTGTTTCCGTCAAATTCAGGGTACGTGGGAATCGTCGTCGCGTTGCGTAAGAGAAGAAATAACATTGGTTGTTGGTCCCAATTTGGGACACGCTGTTTCAGGCGTCCCTCCGGGACGCGGTCCGCGGACGACACGATACCCGGCGTTGTAAACGCCGGGCTATTATCAGTGGTCCCTCCGGGACCATAAGGATCCGAAACTCTTTACCGCGCGTGCTTCCAGTCGTTTAGATCGCTCCTGTTTCAGTTCAAAAGGTCCCGGAGGGACCGACGATAATAGCCCGCCAGTTCCGCTGGCGGGTAAATGTCGGCATACCAGCGCTGCGTCCCGGAGGGACGCCTGACACTCCGTCGATGCGAATGACGCAGCCTTTGCGGTCTGACCACCCCATCATTCCATCCCTGCAAAATGCAGTTGCGATTTGCAAAATGCAATGGTGTCTCAGGCTCGGTGAAATGGTCTCGATGGTAATAATTCGTTTCTAATCAACACTTCACAAAGTAAGTACAAATTGTTACTGACGTGCTCTCTGTCTAGTGGCAGTCGCCTAATTCGAGACGGGTGACTCCACAAGAAACGAGGGCATCATGTCCATACTCTTCGTATTGCTGACCTTCCTCGTAATCGTCTCTGTCAACTACCTATGGTTCCGTCCGGCACCCGCGTTGCCGGCAACAGCACATCCGTCGCTCAACCCGCCCGCCCCGTTGATGACCAAGCAGGCGGGATTCTCCATTCCTCAGGACTATTCCTTTCATCCCGGTCACACCTGGGTTCTGCGTGAAGGCCATGACGACGCTCGCGTTGGGCTCGACGCCTTCACCGCCGATCTGGTCGGAAAAATCGATCGCATCGAAGTGGCGAAACCCGAGCGCTGGGTGCGCCAAGGCCAGAAACTGATGACGATTTACGCCGATGGATTCTCGTTCGATCTGGTTTCGCCGATCGAAGGCGTGGTCACTCACATTAATCAGGAGGTCGTTAAAGACCCCGCGCTCGCCCTGCGCGATCCATACAAAGACGGCTGGATCGCCACCCTCAAGGCGCCCGACCTCAATACCAACCAGCGCAATCTGATGCAGGCGTCGATGGTCGCCCCCTGGATGCACTATAACCAGACCCGCCTCAATGCCGAGGTCGCGAAACTCAATCCCGCCCTCGCGCAAGACGGCGGAGTCCCCGTTAGCGGTCTTCTGCAACGCGTTCCTGCGGAACTGCGCCAGAGGATCGTCACCGACTTCTTCCTCAACTGAACGACTCGGGACGAAGGAGAAATGGAATGAGCAAAACCAAAGCAATCCTGATCGACATCACCAAGTGCATCGGCTGTCTCAGTTGCGAGGCGGCCTGCAAACAACTCCACGGCTTTCCGCCGGATCCTGAGCCTAAACTGTCGACGACCGCTTTCACCATCGTGGAACAGCACGGCGAGCGCTACGTCCGGCGGATGTGCATGAACTGTCAGGACCCGGCGTGCGCGTCGGCATGCCTGGTCGGAGCTCTCAAGAAAAGCAAACTCGGCCCGGTCACCTACGAATCGTCAAAGTGCATCGGATGCCGCTACTGTCTGGTGGCCTGCCCCTTCAACGTGCCGCGCTACCAGTGGTCGAAGCTGGCGCCCTTCGTGACCAAGTGCGACATGTGCTACGCGCGGCAAGCGCAAGGGCAGCCTCCGGCCTGCGTTGAAGCGTGTCCGGTGCAGGCGTCCGTCGTAGGCTGGCGCGATGAAATCCTTGAGGAGGCGCAGAGGCGCATACTCTCCGATTCCAAGTACGTGAAGCACATCTACGGCAGCGAGGAAGTCGGAGGTACGTCGGTCTTCTACCTCTCTGACGTTCCTTTTGAAAAATTGGGGTTCACCACGGTCGAGTCGCAGCCGATGCCCGTTCTGACCGCGAACGCGCTGGGGGATATCCCGACCGTGGTCATGGTGGGCGGAGGACTGCTCGCCGGCCTCTACTGGATCACCAACCGCAGGAAACTCGTGGCGCTGGCCGAGGCTGAATCGACCCGGTCAGGCAAGGGAAAGGATCCGCATCATGTCTAATATCCGGCTTCCTAAACTTACATTCTGGCGTACGGTTGTTGCCGTCATATTTCTTGCAGGAGCTTATGCAGCCTACGCGCGTTTTGCGCTGGGCTTTCAGCGGTCGACCAATCTCGTCGACCCTCAGCCCTGGGGCTTGTGGGTCGGCCTGGGCACACTCTGCGGAGTGGGGATTTCCGCCGGCGGCTTCGCCATCGCCGCCGCCGTGTATCTGCTAGGGTTTGAGCGTTACCGTCCGGTGGTCCGCGCCGCTGTGCTGCTATCGTTCCTCGGGTATCTCTCGGTCATCGTGGGAATGATGTACGAGCTCGGGCTGCCCTGGAGGATCTGGCACCCGATCGTGATGTGGAATCGGCGCTCGGTGCTCTTCGAGGTTTCTTGGTGCGTGATGCTCTACACCACGGTGCTGTCGCTCGAATTTTCGCCTTCGCTGGTCGAGAAGATTCCCTGGGTGCGGCTGCGCGAGCTGTACCTGAAGTGGCACCATCACCTCCTGATCGCGCTGGTCCTGATCGGCGCCATCCTGTCTTCGCTCCACCAATCGTTCCTCGGCGGACTGTACCTGCTGGCGAAGGGCAAGGTCGATCCGCTCTGGTACAGCTCGTATCTGCCGACGCTGTTCTATCTCTCGGCGGTTCCGGCGGGATTGTCAGCCACGATCATGGCCGTCTACCTCTGCAATCGGTCATTGAATGCGCGGGTGGATCCTCGTGTGCTTTCGGAGATGAGCCAGATCATCGCGCCGATGCTCTACATCTACGCGCTCTTGCGAGGCATCGATCTCGCGACGCATGGTGGGGCAGCGTATCTGTTCCGGTGGCGCGAGGAAAGCGCCCTGTTCTGGTTTGAGATCGCCATGTTCGTCATCGCTCCCGTACTGCTTCTGAGCCAGTCCAAGGTGCGCAACAATCCGAATGCGCTGTACGGCACTTGCGCGCTGGTGGTGATGGGATTCATGGCCAATCGTCTGAACGTCTCGATCACGGCGTTCCAGGCGAGTTCGGGATTCTACTACGTTCCCAAGTGGACCGAATTCGCTCTGACGCTCGCGACCGTTACGGCGTGCGGGGTAGCATTCCATTACGCGGTGATCTATCTGGAGATTCTTCCGCGAAGCGTTCCCGCCAAAAACTGGATGACCAGACATCCGGCGACTGCCTGACATCCCGAACTCGTTCGGGTGCCCCGTCACAGTCTCGCGAACCTGCGGGATAGGCGGGGTTTTTGAATTTTGGTAGCGCCGCCGCCTCGGCGGCTGTGGTGGCGGTGTCTCGCCGCCACACGGAGGGGCACCAATCAGCGCGCCGCGCTGAAGAATCGTGTTTTACGTAACGATAAAAGCGCGGCTTCCTCAGGTTCTCCCGGTTATCGCAGCGCTGAAAGCGCTGCGCCACCCAAAATCGATAGCCTGACCGACTTTTTCCGCGGCCTGCCAGGCCTGCGCTCAACAGGGTCGAGTAAGGTCGAGATTTAAGCACGCGGGGGCAACCGAGGGTGGTCGCCCCCTGCACCCAGTCTCCTCTGTCACTATAAGGGCAGATAAAAAGGAAATGACGGGGTAACAGAACTGACGTGCAGCCCTAGAATAGGCTAGGCGGGTACGTGTTGCAGTGATGCCAGTCACATCACCGCAGGGTAGCGGACTGCCTGAAAACAGCGAGTCCTCCGTTGACTCCACGAGTGAAGAAGTGATTGTAAGTGTGATTTTAATCACACTACTGCTAATTAACGCGTTAGCCTCGTTACTAGAACGGCTGACAACATTTGGCGGCTAGATGCCGCTTTGTGTCACGCCCACTGTGTGATCTACATCACAGACGCTATTAGCGTCCCACCATTACTTGCCGAAATACACGACTTAGACAGAGCCGGACCAACTCCAACTATTGGCCTAGTAGATGCAAGCAATGCCAGACAGAGATAGTTAGAGGTTATTAAGCGATTATCTCGATAGTTATGACCAGAGAAGAGAGAGGAGAACGTTCGATGTCTAAACAGAAGGGTTTTTCGTTGATTGAGTTGCTGATTGTTGTTGCCATTATTCTCATCATCGCAGCCATTGCTATTCCAAACTTGCTGCGCGCCCGCATGGCGGCCAATGAGTCGTCCGCTGTCGCGTCTATCCGTACCATCAACACGGCTGAAATCACCTACAACTCGACCTATCCGACGGTCGGCTTTTCGGCGAACCTGGCGAGCCTGGGCGGCGCGATTGGCGCGGCTTGCGTGCCTGCACAGGCCACGGCTTGCTTGATTGACTCCGTGCTATCCAACAACGGCAACCCGGGTGGTAGCGGCAAGAGCGGCTACCTGTTCACCACCGGTGCTGGCACAAAGGCTGGTGGCGTTAACGTCGGCTACACAATCGCGGCAGTTCCGATCACGATCAACCAGACCGGTCTTCGGGCATTCTGCTCCGAAGAAGATGCGGTGGTTCGCGTTGACCCTGCGGGCGTTTGCTCCACTACTGAAGCGGGTGTCTTGACGTTCAATCCGCTCAACCAGTAAGCAACGGTTCGGCGTAGTACATTTCGGGGAGGGTACAAGCCACGGGGCAGCGAACGCGAATTCGCTGCTCCTTTCGCTTTTGTCGCTAGTATTCTGGAGCCGGAGATGCGAGAGGACGCGTGCGCGATGGTGTGCGCGGGCATGTTCGAGTTCCGTCGCAGCGGCGGGACGTGGTCATGCAACGCGAGCGTTGTGAGCGTAGTTATACTCTGCTGTGAGTAGAATCACTGTGATGTAGATCACACTATCTAGGAGATACACATCGGCAGGTTGACGGTATCAGCTTAACAATATTTGTCGCATGAATGCCGCTAAGGGTCAAGCTGACAAACGAGTGAACCAACTGGTGTAACACTGCCGGCAGACTCATGGAACAAAAGAAACGACTTGCAGAAAGTGCGGGATGATGTGTGGTGGGAATGCATTGGTATCTTACGTGCGGCGAAGTTAGTGATCGAGTGAGCCCCATGAGCCCGAGGCGGCCGGGTGCGCACGCGAGTCAAATCGCTGGAGTAAACTTACTAAGTGTTAAGGAAAGGGAAAATGAAGAAACAAAAAGGTTTCTCGCTCATTGAATTGCTCATCGTCGTGGCTATCATTCTGATCATCGCAGCAATTGCGATTCCAAACTTACTTCGCGCCCGCATGGCGGCCAATGAGTCGTCAGCTGTCGCGTCGATCCGCACCATTAACAGTGCTGAAGTTACGTACAACTCCACGTATCCGACGGTCGGCTTTGCTCCGGCTCTGGCGAACCTGGGCGGC
>Ga0209698_10002032_pt1 | contig 23140 bp, 22 predicted proteins | sample LitLauG_LLR_2012_FD_187203 | JGI IMG/M metagenome (GOLD analysis project Ga0209698, IMG submission 187203) | Freshwater sediment microbial communities from Pennsylvania, USA - Little Laurel Run_MetaG_LLR_2012 (SPAdes) (version 2) | ecosystem: Environmental > Aquatic > Freshwater > Creek >... | reverse complement strand
CAGCCAACTCGTTGCCGACGAGCACGTGCCCGGCGGTCGCCGCCGCATCGTGGGGCTGGCGCCCGACCTCGATCGACGCCTCGACCGAGCCCGAGGGGAGGGCGAGCTCGACGAGGGTGTCGGAGCCCTCCGCCGGCACCAGGAGGGGCCCGGCCGGACCGGCGAGCTGCAGGTGGCGGGGGGCGCCGCCGAGGGGCACGCGGCGATCGATGCGCCCGGAGGGCAGGGAGACGAGGGCGACGCCATCAGGTTGGCGCACCCCGACCGCGAGGGTGTCGGATCCCTCCGCGACGACCATCCCCTCGGGTTGGCCGGCCAGCGGGACGAGTCGGCCCGCGGGGACGACGTGCTGCGCCGGGGAGACGGCCGGCTCGGGCACGTCCGTGCGCGTCGCGGCGTGTCGCGCGGCGCACCCCATCGCGAGGGCTCCGATCGCAGCGGCCAGGACCACGGCCCGCGCCCGACGTGCGCGTGGGCGGGGCGGCGCGCTCACGACGAGAGGACGGGCGCGATGTCGACCGACCGGCAGCAGAAGAAGCGGCCGTTGCGGCTGGGCCGGTTCCAGGTCGCGTAGGAGACCCACTTGGCGCCGTTGGGGCCGGTGAACACGTCGAGCCCTCCCGGAGCGTATTGCTGACCCTCGGTCATGAGGACAGGGCCGGTCGCCGAGTCCTTGCAGGGCCCCTCGATGTGGGTGCAGTAGGCGACCCCGGTCCCGTAGGCCGCCGTGTTCCACAGGTTGCCCGAGTAGAAGAGCCACCAGCCGCCGCTCGACGCGGCCAGCATGGCGGGGTTCTCGATGATGCCGCCCTGCCACTTCTGGTCAGCGCCGAGGAGCCGGTGGGCCTTTCCCTCCAAGGACAGCCCGTCGGGGGCCAGCTCCTGCTCCCAGAGGCCCACCGGGATCCCACAGCAGTTGCCGTCGTTCTTCCACAGCAGGTGCAGCCGACCCGATTCGCGCACGACGGCCGGATCGATCGAGCCCCCCAGATCGGTCTGGCACACGAGCGGGCCGTCGCCCACCGCACCATAGGGGCCACCCGCGGTCGTGGCTCGCGTCACCGCGATGCACTCGCGCTCGCTGGATGCCTCCCGCACGCTGAGATACATCACGAAGCTGCCCTCGGCGGACACCACCGCCGGCGCCCACGTCTCGGAGAACCGCCTCTCGGGCGCCGCCCACGCCGGCAGCTCGGGCAGCGCGTCGGGCCCGATCGACCAGGTCTGCAGGTCCCGTGTCGTCGCCGTCGGGACGTGCGCGCGTCGGTCGTTGGTGCCGAAGACGATGTAGGCAGGATCGGCCGGCGCACCTGTCGCCGGGGCCGCGGCCAGCACGAAGGGATCGCCGATGTCGCCGTCGTACACGTCCCGACCGGCCCCGAGCACCGGCAGCCTCGGGATCGACACGCCGGCCGGACGGGACGCGACGAACCCCGCGATGACGACCACGACGACCGCGAGCGGCGCGACCAGCGTGCGCCGATGCGGGCGCCTGGACCGCTCGGACAAAGCCGGGAGCCGATCACCCATGACCGCCCCCCGGAGTGCCACCGCGACATGATCGCACCGAACGGCGCCGGACCGGCCGCGGTGCTGCGCCCGGTCGAAGGGCACGCGGGCGGGCTGGCCCCTCCACCCCCGCGGGCCGACCCCTGCACCCCGACGGGTGAGCGGTCGCGGCGGCGAGCCCGACGCCGGGCCGGTGAGGCTACCTGGGCCGCGACGAATCGGGGCTGCGACCGGCGACGACGTCGTCGCCGGTCGCGAGGAGGCTCGGAGCGAAGGCCGATGCGCTCGTCCCCCACGGGGACGTCACCACGGCCTGGCGGACCGCCTCAGCGCTGGTGCCCTGCTGGAGTGCGGAGAGGATCCCGCCATAGTCGCCGTTGTGCAGCGTCTCAACCGTTGCCTGCATACCCGTCTCGTAGTCCGTGTAGGCCTGCACCCCCACGCTGTTCATGGCGGAGCTCCCCGGCTCGCGCTGGGTGGTGTTGAGCGGGTTGAAGGTCGCCGTGTTGTTCCAGTAACCGCCTTCGGCCATCTCCCAGCTGACCACCGCGCTGAGGTTGGATGCGGTCACCGGCACCTGGAGCCGGGTGAGGAGGTCCTTGGCCCACGACGTGCGGGTCATGGTGCCCGGCGCCGCCGGCGTGCTCCCGTCCGCGAGCGCCTGCCCTGCGCTCGCCGGAGCCGTCGCCGGCGCGCGGGACGACGCCAGCGGAGCGGGCGTTGCCGAGGTGGGGCCCGCCTGGGTCTGCACCTGGTCGAGCACCGATGCGAACGAAGCGCTCGGGGACACGGGTGGGGCCAGGGAGGCGAGCATGCCCTGCAGTTCCGCCACCCGTGCTTCGATTGCGTTCAGACCATCCATCTCGGGGCATCGACTCCAACGCTGGTTCCGCCGGGCGCGGCGGAGAGGTTCCCCCATGAGGATCGGCCGGGAGGGGTACGCCTTGAGGTCCGCCGCCGCGCCCGGTCCGTCGAGGCGATCGCCCGCAGCGTGACGCTTCAGCCGTGGTCGGAGCGCCGGGCCCGGCCGACGAGATCGAGGACATCGCCCACGGTGCGCTCCCGGACGACGGAGTCACGCAGCGGGAGATGGGCCTGCACGGTGTAGCGGTTGCGCCGGCCGTCTTTCTCCTTCACGACGTAGCCGGCGTCGGTGAGATCGGCGACGAGTCCGAAGGCGGTGCGCTCGGTCACGTCGAGCGCGGCAGCGAGGTCGCGCAGGCGGGCGTCGGGCTCGGCGGCGATGAAGAGCAACGCACGTGCGTGGGTGGTCAGGAAGCTCCACTCCCCCATGAGCGGGAATGGTAGTCGAATACCGGAATCAGATTGCGTATGTTCGGTGGAAGCGGTAGCCTGCCTCCAGGCGCCGGGCCGAGCCGCTCCACGCGGCTTCGGGCCCCGGCTGCCAGGAAGAAGCTTCCGGTGCCCGAACCGACCCCGCCCGCGGCGCAGCAATGCGGCCGCTGCCGCCGCTTCTTCGAGGGCGACGCCACCCTCCACCCCGACGCCCAGCCGGAATGGTGGCTGTGCGTCCCCTGCCGCGTCGCCCTCTTCGGTGCGGGACAGTCGCCTCCGTCGGGAGCGCACCATGCGAGTTGACGGCCGGGTCCGGACGATCGCCCGCGCCGCGTGGGAGGCCACCCGATGAGGAAGCTGGCGTGGAACGCGCTCCGAGTCGGCGACACGGTTCTCGTGCACGACACGGCCCGGGCGGACACGGACCTGGCGCACGGGACCGTCACCACGATCGACGTCCACCATGCCAAGGGGAGCGTCAACGGGGTCGGTGTGCGCCTCGACTCCCACGAGCAGGGCGGGCTCATCCTGTGGCCCTCGCATCTCGCGGTGCACGCCGACCCGCCCGAGCAGGACGAACCCTGTTGGCGCTGCGCCGAACTGCACGCGGCGGGATCACCGGCATGAGCGGGGCGGACGAGGCCCGCGTCGTGCACTTCCTCGGGTTGACCGAGTCGACGGAGACCGAGGGCGGCCGGGTCGTGTTCCCCCTCGGGATCCTGTACCCCTACACCCCTGACCTGCGCCGCGTGTGTGCCGCCTTCGCAGCGCTGGAGGAGGCCGATCCGCACGCCGCGGCCGTCCTCATCATGCCGAGGAGCGCGGCGGCCCTCGAACCGCCGGTCGAACAGACCCCCGAGCTCGCCGCCTTCGTCGCCTCGATCGGCGCCCTGCACGGGCGCATCGCGTTCGCACCCGGCCCTGCTCCAGACGCCGTGCGATCCGCGTTCCACGACGCCACCGCGGCCACCACCGCCGCCCACGTCCGCCCGTAAGAGCAGACATGGCGCCGCGATGCCGGCGGAGGGGTCGCCTGTTACGGTGGCGGCAGTCCTCGCCCTCTGTGGCACGGCGTCACCGATGGACGGGGCGGACAGGCACAGCCTTCATGCCCGACGTCGTCACAGGCCCGGTCCTCCCGCCGGAGCTGTCGAAGCGAGCCGTCGCCCGCGCCGTGGTCCGCCGCGGCGGCCCGAAGATGGTCGAGGCGACCTTCATCCCCGGCGTGCTGTTCTACGTCTGCCTCCACTGGGGCGGGCTGGGCGTGGCGTACCTCATCGCCCTCGCGTGGGTCTACGGCTGCCTCGGCCGGCGCCTCCTGCAAGGCCGGGCCGTCCCCTCGGTCCTGATCCTCGCCGTGATCGGGATCACCGTGCGGACGGCCGTGGCCGTGGGCAGCGGCAGCAGCTTCTTGTACTTCGCGCAACCGATCGTCGGCACCGTCGCCACCGCTGGCGTGTTCCTGTTGTCGCTGGTGGTCGGCCGGCCCCTCATCGAGCGCCTGGCCGGGGACTTCTGGCCGATCACCCCGGAGATGGCGTCCAACCCGCGCGTGCTGTCTTTGTTCCGCGGGCTGACCATCCTGTGGGCGGGTGTCAACCTCGTCACCGCCGCGGTGACCTTCGTGCTGCTCCTCTGGCTGCCCCTGGCCACCTTCGTCGCGGTCAAGCAGGCATCGGGACTGGGGATCACCGTGTCGGCCATTGCTGTCACGATCATCTGGGCCCACCGCATCGCCTGCCGAGAGGGGATCTTGCGGGCTCCCCGCCGCCGGGTCGCATCCGCCACCCCCTGAGCAGCCACGCCTCGACACCCCGAAACGCCCCTGACGGCGTGCGCCCGCCTGCTCCACCAGGCTCCACCCGACCACCTCCCGACGCGCCCGCCGGCCTCGCCCAGGTTTCCTAGCAGTACACCTACACATATGTCCATGTAGTGCTATGAAAACCGGAACTGGACAGGCCTCGGCTCCCTCGGCGCCCCTCGCGGAGCCGCGGGGACGTCTCGATGAAGCCGTCGACCTGCAGACCGACATCGCCGCCATCCGCGGGGAGAGCCGATCCGCCGAAGCGAAGTGACCCGCTTCGACGTCGGCCTCTTCGGCTCCGCCGCGGCCTCCGGCTCATCCGCCCGGTCGTCGCCATTGGCTACTCGGACAAAGCTCATCGTCGTTGGAGGAAACGATCTTTCGGCTCTATGGCCGCACACCTGGCCGGCTACATCATGCATGGGTGGATCTCGGATCGCCGGTCGGGGATGAGGGCAAGTGGTGGGACGTGCTTGGCCGTGGCTCGGTGGGGCGGGTGGCGTTGAGTGTTCGGGCGATGCCGGTGATCGTGCCTGTCCGGTACGCGGTGGCGGGCGAGACGCTGCGGGTGTGGCCCGATACACGTGCACCGGGCGGGAGCGGCGTGGGATTCGAGGGCAGCATCGTGGCATTTCAGGCCGACGGGCTCGATGAGGAGGTGGGCCGGGGCTGGAGTGTGCACGTGGTGGGCCGGGTCGAGGCGGTCGCGCCGTCGGATCGCGATGATCCCGGCGGCGGTTTGGCGATCCGCCCGGTCGTCGTCGACGGCGCCTGGGTGAGCAGCGACGAGGACCGGTGACACCACCCGGCGCCAGGCCATGGCGGCAGGCGCATCCGAGGTGCCCCCGCCCCGAAAGGCCCGAAGCACCCCCGCCCCGGAGGGGATCGAGCGGCGTCGGGGTTCAGGAGTTGTCGAACACGGTGTTTCGGATCTCGCGGATGGCGGTGTCGAGATCGGCGACGGCGGCTTGGAGTCGGTCGGCGACGTGCTCGTCGAAGTGCGCTGCTACGGATTGGATCTTCATGCCCGCCGCGAAGAGGTGCTCGATGATGCGGTGGTGGAGCTCGGCGCCGATGCGGTCTTCGTCGGCGGCCACCAGCCGCTCGCGCAGGGCGAGCTCGATGGCGCGTTGCGCGGTCATGTCGCGCACGATGGCGATGGTCACGTTGCCGGACGCCAGGGTGACCGGGCCGAGACTGATGTCGACGGCGAACTCCGATCCGTCGGCCCGCCGTGCCCACAGGTCCAGGGCCAGCCCCATCGGTCTGGTCTGGGGGGCGTCGTCGTAGCCGATGCGGTGCTGGCGGTGGTCGTGCTGGTGGCGGGTGGGCACGAGCGCCTCGACGCTCAGGCTCACCATGGCGTTGCGGTCGTAGCCGAAGATGTTCTCCGCCGCGTGGTTGGCCAGCAGGATGCGCCCGGCCCGGTCGACGACCAGGACGGCGTCGGGGGCCAGCTCCAGGATCACCCACGCCAGGTGCTCACCGAGGGCCATGGTGCTCGGTGAGGGCCCATCCACGGCAGCCGCCGGGTCCCCGATCGTCCGACAGCAGCGATCCGATGACACCTGGCTCGCGCGGATCGAGGGAACGGCGAAGCCATCCGCTGGCAGCCGTTGCTGTTGGTCCTCGGCCATTGCTCCCCTCCCGGCGCTGTGCCTCTGGAGCGAGCCGCGGGCCGTGCTGATGTGAGAAGCCGATGCGGGATCTGGGCTCGGCGAGGCGGACAACAGAAGTCTGCTTCTGATCCTATCGCTGATACGAGGGACTTGGATCGTGCCCGTCGGGGCTGGACAACACCCGCCGATCCGGGCGGCGATGAGCCGCGAGGGCGGCTCTGACGTCCATGACCCGACGAGAGCGAGCGATCGTGCAACCACGCCCGACGCCCTGAGCACCGGAGCCCTCACCCACCAGTTCCCCACCGGGGAAGGGACCAATTGCGAAGTTTGTGACCTGGGGAAATCGTGACAGCACTGGTCACAGGCTTGCGGATGCCCGCCCGGTCTTCGCCATCGGCGCCGTCCGGGCCTGACCGACCGAGAAGGGAGCCTGTGCGATGAGAACCCTTGGGCGGCTGAGCAGCCTGTTGATCCTCACGTCCCTGCTCTCCGTCGCCTGGACCGTCACCTCGACGTCGTCGCCGTCTGATCCACCGGGTCCGGGTGGGGGAAGTCGGTGTTCGGCGCCCCACCCATGCCTTCGGTGCTCCTTGCACGGGTGCCGCCGGCGCGGTGCATCCAAAGAGCGCCAGACGTGCAGACGACACTTGTCGGGTCGCGACGACGCCGACGGGATGGCGAGGCGCGTGGCGCATGAGGACCAGGCGGTGGCAGGTCTGGTCCGGTGGTGACCACGGGACGCTCAAGACCCGGGTGAGGACCTTGGCGCGGCCACGGCCTGAGGACACACCGGGCGTCGAAGTCGGTCCTCGCACGCGCAGCTCCGACCCGGCAGCGTTCCGGGCTCTCTCGTCTCGTCCTCGGCGGGGTCGGATGCAGCCGATCTCGTCGGTCTGGTGGCCGTCCTCCCCCGCTCGGACCCGATGGTTGAAGGACTGACGACAAGGAGGAGCGCGATGAACCGTGTTGCGGACCGTTCCCAAGACCGCCACCAGGGCGAAGGGCGTCGTCGTAGCGGCCGTGTCAACCACCGCCGATCCGCGGGAGACGAGCGGCTCTTCGCGGACTCGCGAGAAGGGGCGGGCGCTCTCGACAGCCCCGCACATGACCGCGGCGACGGCCGCGCCCCCGGTCAGCGCGCACGCGCTCACCGTTGAGGAAACCGCGGCCATCCTGCGGATCAGCAGATCCCTGCCTACGAGCTGGTCGCCCGCCATGAGCTCGTCGCCGTTCGGCTGGGCCGGCGGATCCTGATCCCGGCCCAGGCCATCCGCCGGCTCCTCGCCATCCCGGCCGACCAGCCCCTGCAATCCGGCGGGGACCTGCCACCCACTCCGAGGCCCGCTGCGGCATCACCAGGGATGTCGACAGGAACGTCAAACAACGATGTCATCAAGCCCCGAGCACCCTGGAGCGGCTGGTGGCCGGACGCGCTGGTCGCCACCCGGGTGACGCAGTGGCTTGCGACTGGCCGAGGCCGAACGATCCGGACGAGGACGGACACCGCCAGGACGCCGCTGCGCCATCGTAGAGGGGTCCGGCCAAGGTGAGCACGGGAGCGGACGGTAGGATGGCAACGGTGGAGTTGACCTCGATCATCGAGACACGCGCCGGGGTGCGCAGCGGCAAGCCGTGCTTCATCGGCACGCGCATCGCGGTCTACGACGTCCTGGACTACCTCGCGACGGGCATGACGACCGAGGAGATCGTGCGGGACTTCCCCGAGCTCACCGAGCGCCACGTCCGCGCCGCGATCGAGTTCGCCGCGATGCGTGAGCGGCGCCTCGCCACCCCGGCGTGAGGCTGCTGTTCGATCAGGACCTGTCGCGACATCTGGTCGGCATGTCCTCGGTGGAGTTCGCGGGGAGCCGTCACGTCACCGAGTTGGGCCTGGACGCGGCGACGGATCGTGAGATCTGGGACCACGCCGGCGAGCACGGGTTCGTGATCGTGTCCGAGGATTCGGACTTCCGTCAGCTCGCCTTCTTGCTCGGTGCGCCACCGAAGGCCATCTGGGTCCGGCTGGGCAACGCGTCGAGGCTCGACATCTACGGTGCCCTGCGCGACCACCTCGAGGTCATCGAGGAGTTCAGCACCGACCCGGAGAGCGCGCTCCTCGTCATTCCAGCGCCTCGCGAGGGATGGGACACCGGCAGCGGGTAGCCGCCCCGTTCACTCCGCGACGATCCGGGGTCGACGTAGCGCAGGCAGTGCTCCCGCAACGCGTCGACCACGCCGGCTGGGAGGTGCACGACGCGCGCCCGGCTGCCGTCTTCGGGGTCCGGACGATGCGCTGCCCCGTCTTGAGCTCGATGGCCTGCTCGACGACGGCGACGGTGCCCGCTTCGAGGTCGAGGTTGCTCCGCCACAGACCACCCAGTTCCCCCCAGCGACACCCCGCATGTGCCGCGGTCAACACGAGCGCCCGGTACGGGGGGCCGATCACCTCGGCCAGGCGCGCCCCCTCGGCCGGCGTGGCCGCCCGCATCTCTGGCGAGTGCTCGGCGCCGGCACCCTTCTTCGCGAAGGGGTTGCGGGCGATCAGGTTGTGGATCACCGCGGTGGCGAGGATGCTCGACAGGAGTCGGTAGGACTTGGCGATCGTGGACTCGCCGGGGCGACCGGCCCGGAGCAGGTCGGCCCGCCAGGTCCGCACCCGCATCGGCGTGATCGCTTTCAGCTGGAGGTCGCCGAGGGTGGGCAGGATCAGGCGGGCGAGGAGGTACTGGTAGAGCTCGACGGTCTTGGGCGACGGTCCGGCCTTGCCCTGCATCCACGCGTCGGCGTAGCTCCCGAACGGCTTCTCCCCGGCCTTCGGATCAACCCAGTCGCCGCGAGCGACGTCGGTGACGACGCAGCCAGCCAGCGGTCAGCTTCGACCTTCGTGGCGAACGTCCTCGGCGCCGCGACCATTCGTCCGTCGTCGGCCCGGTAGCGGGCCTGGTACCGCCCGGAGGGGAGCTTGCGGATGCTGCCCGCCGTCCTCCGTGCTCTGCGTCACTGTGCCATCCAGTCCTCCCAGTAGCGGCACGTCGTGGCACGACCGTGGCATGAAGGTTACCTCTGCGAAGCATTCGCGTGTGCGAACAGTCTCTGACACCAGCACATTTGTTGCGCCCCCGGCAGGACTCGAACCTGCGACCCGCTGCTTAGAAGGCAGCCGCTCTATCCAGACTGAGCTACAGGGGCGGGAAAGACGTTTCAACTGTAGGATCTCGGCGCTGCCCGACCGCGCCAGGATTGCACAGCGCGCACCTCGGTGAGATCGACGTGGAAGCGGCTCAGCACGTGAGCCTCCCAGGATCTCGTCCGAGCGAAGTGGTGAACCCGACCCCGGACACTCCCGGTCACGGCACTGACTCGCTCGCTCGAGCCCGCGCCGCTCGACCTACACGCCCCGACTCGGGCCAGGTGCGGCGGTGGTCCCCTCAGGTGATGTGCTCGGTCCGAAGGGTTCGCCGCGCCGGAAAGCTGGCCACGTGGATGACTGTCGCCCCGATGACTGCGACCAGCGTGCCGACGAAGATGGCCTGGTCGGGGAACGGGATGAGGAGCAGGAACACGAGCGTCGTCGCCGGGCCGAACGGGTGACGGAAGTACTCGCTCGGCATCAACGCCGTCGTCTTCCAGAACGGCACTGCGCTGAGCATCAACCCGCCGAGCCCGGCGATGAGCGCGATGACGACCCACGGTCGCCCGTCGTTGTGCCACGTGGCCCGGCTGAACACCAGGTACTGGGTGAGCACGGCGGCCGCGATCGGGCAGGGCACGCCTACGAAGAACAGCCTGTCACCAGAGGACGAGGTCGTGAACCGCGCCAGGCGCACAGCGACGAAGGCGACCCAGGCGAAGCCGGCCAGCACACCCCAGGCCCCCCAGCGCTGGAAGTAGACGCGGTAGACCAGCAACGCGGGAGCCACGCCCGCTGCCACGAGGTCGGCCAGGGAGTCGAGTTGCCGGCCGAGCGGCGAGATCACCCCGAGGGCACGCGCCGACGCGCCGTCGAAGGTGTCCATGAGCCCCGCACCGAAGATCGCCCACACCGCAGACTGGAAGTGACCCTGGTCGACGAGCGCGAGCGACCAGAAGGCCAGGAACAGCCCACCAAACGTCATCGCGCTCGGAACGACCGCTCTCCCCCTCACGGTTGGCGACCCTAGCCGACCTTCGTGAGAGGGTCGGCAGGTGCGCACCACCAGGGGCGGACGGTTCCCCTCTCACCGACCCAGCTACCCTTTCGGTGTGCCAGCGGTCAGGAGCGATGCGCAGCGGGAGCAGTCCCCGAGGGCCGGGTTCGTCGCAGGACTGCTCGGTGTCCGGACGGACGAGGTCGAGCGGGTGCGCGGGCTCTTCCGAGCCTCGCTTCTGCTCGGGATGGGCCTCGTTCTCTTCTACGGGTCTGCAAACGCGATCTTCCTCACCCGCTACGGCATCAAGGAGCTGCCGTGGGTGTACATCGCCAACGCGTTCGCGGTGATCGGGGTCGGCCTCGCCTACGGGGCGTGGTCGACCCGGGTGCCCGTCGCCCAGGCGCTCGTGTCGCTCGTCGCCGCCATGACCGTCAGCGTGGCCGGGCTCTGGCTGTGGGCCACGATCTCCGACGCCCGACTCGTCGTGTTCCTCATGGCGATGTGGTTCAGGCTCCTGTTCTTCTTTGCCGTGCTCGGGATGTGGGAGATCGCCTCGGCGGTGTTCGACATCCGCCAGGCCAAGCGCCTCTTCCCGGCAGTGGCTCTCGGAATGATGGTGGGGTTCGTCGCCGGCGGCGCGATCACGCCGATCCTCAGCCCCCTGCTCGGCGCGGTGAACCTCGTCGGCCTGGCCGCGGTGTTCCTCGCGCTGTACACCCTCGACTTCCGCCGGCTGCTGCGCGTCTACAACGTCGGCAAGGGCCGCGACGCCGCCGCCGTCGCCCCTGCCGGGCCGAAGGAGATCCTGGCCGACCGCTTCAGCCGCCGGATGGTGTGGATGAAGACCGTCACTGTCCTGCTGATGTACTTGACCGAGTACGTGTTCTACGAGCAGTCGGCCCGCACATTCGGCTCGGAGTCGGCGCTGGCCGCGTTCCTCGGTGTCTTCATGGGCGCCATGACCATCGTGATGGTGCTCGTCACCGGCCTCCTGTCGGGCCGCTACATCAGCCGGTTCGGCATCCGGACATCCACGATGACCCTGCCCCTCGGGATGGTGCTCGTGGCGCTCCCGGCTGGTCTGTACGGGGTGGCGATCGGCATTGACAAGGTCTTCTTCGCGCTCGTCTGCGTCGCCCTGGCCACCAACCACGTGCTCGGCAACGCGGTCGGCGAGCCAGCCAGCGCCGTCCTGTTCCAACCGATGCCCAAGGACTCGCGCATGCGGGTGCGCCTGGCGGTGCACGGATGGCTCGGATCAGTGGCGCTCATGCTGTCGGGACTGCTGTTGCTCGCCATCGACGCAGCCCACCTGCGGTCGGTCGCCCCGGTGCTCTTCGCCGTCGCGGCCATCGGCGCCGCCGGCGTCGGCATCGCGCTGGTGCAATACCGGGACTACCTCCGCGCGCTGAGCAACGCGACGACCCTCGGGTTCGCACGCAGCGGTACGGATCTGTTCGAACTGCTCGACGACTCCTACGTGACCGACGGTCGGACATCCGACGATCCGGCATCGGCTCTGGCCTCGACGGTCCTGAGGCGATCGACCGCGGCTGACACGCTCCCGAGGATGCTGCCCGCGCTGCTCGGCCATCCCGAAGGCGACATCGTGGGCTTCGCGCTCGATGTCATCGTCCGCCGGCCGGACCCGGCGCTGGCCGGGCTCCTCGACGCAACCGTCGAGCGCGACGATCTGCCCGTTGGTGTACGAGCTCGCGCCCTTGCATTGCTGACCGCGCTCGATCCAGGCGGCGCTGAGGCACGGGTCGCCGCCCGGATGCGGGAGCGCTCCGGGCACTTCGCGCTGGCCAGCGCCCTGTCGGTCCCGGCGCTGCACGATGAGGCAGTTGTCCGGCTCGAAGCCCTCTCACGGTCGGCCGATGCGTCCGAGCGGCTGACGGCCGCCCAGGTGGTCGGAACCACCTCGGCGGCCGGCGGGGCCCTCGATGCGGTGCTCTTCGCGCTGCTGCGTGATGAAGACAACGCGGTGGTCGACGCGGCGCTGGCAGCGTCAGAAGGCCATCTCTCCCGATCACTGGCCGAAGAGGTGTTCCGGCACGTGGAGACGCCAGCGCACCGTGGCGCTGCCATTCGGGCCCTGGCCAGCGGCGGGGCCGTCGCCGCTGGCGTCGTGGACCAGGCGTTCGGACCGATCCCCGACGAGCGGGCCGCCGACCTGTTCCGCCGGGTTGTCTCACCCCAGCTCGAACCGGGGGAGATCATCCGCCGCAGCCTGCACGACCGAGCGCCCTCGACGATGCGCTGTGCCGGATACGAGGCCCTGGCCTCCCACGGGTCAGCTCCCCCGATCAAGCCCATGCTGGACGCCGATGTCCGACTGCTCAAGATCGTCGTCGCAGCGTGGCGAGACTGCGCTGAGGCTCCGGCCACCGTCCGGGAGGGTCTCCGTGAGGAGTTCGAGCTGGCCCGCCGCTCGATCTTCGCCGCCCTGGGCGTCCTGCATGACAGCCAGCGCGTCCGGGACATCGAGACCCTTGCCCACGCCGGCGACGACGACGAGCGGGCCAACGCCATCGAAGCCCTCGACGTGCTGCTGGACGGGGACTTCCGCAAGACGATCGTCGCGGTGCTGGAGCCACTCGACCTCGAAGAGGCGACGGTGTCGGTCCCAGACCTCGAGCCGCCGAAACCCCTTGATGACACGCTTCGGTCGCTGCGCGACGACCCGAGGCTCACGTCCTGGTCACGCCAGGTCATGGCTGACGCCCTGCGCCACCCGGATCCCGCTGACGGAGGTTGCATGGACCCCACGATCGCCCGCATCCTTTCGCTTCGAGGCGTAGAGATCTTCTCGACGCTGTCCTTCGAGAGCCTGACGGAGCTGGCCGGACTCGTGCGCTCGTACACCGCGCCGGCGGGCTCCGTGATCATCGAGCTCGGATCGCTCGGCCAGGAGCTCTACGCGGTCATCAACGGCAGTGCGGAGGCTCGTACGCCAGACGGGCGGGTGCGGCGCCTCGATGAAGGCAGCGTCTTCGGCGAGCTGGCGGTCCTCGACCCCGGGCCGCGCAGCGCGACCGTCACCGCGGTGACCGACTGCGAGCTGATCGTGGTGCCCCGCACAACGCTGCTGGCACTGGCGGATCGCAGACCAGAGGTCATGGCGGAGATCGCGAAGGTCCTCGCCCGCCGGCTGGCCACCGCGCCCGAGGTGGTCTCCTGACCGGCCGAGACGGCGTGCGCCAGAGCGGATCGTCGATGACCGCTGGGCTCCCGTCCGGCGAGCGCGAGCTCGCCGATGGTCTCGTCGTGAGCGCTTCGTCGCCGCTCGACCTTCGCGCCGAGGCGGTCGACCTGCCTCCGAGCAGCATGAGCGGCGCGGGCGAGTGGCGGCGAGCGCTGCGACCGTATGCCCAGCCGGACTGGCGGAGTGCCTGGCAGTTGTGCACGAACCTGGCGATGCTGGTGTGCGGTTGGCTCCTCGCCGTCAAGGCCTACGATGTGCAACCCGTGCTGGCGGTCCTGCCTGCGCTCCTCATCTCTGTGGCCGTCGTGCGGTGCTTCATCGTCTTCCACGATTGCGGCCACGGCTCCTTCTCCCGATCACGCCGGCTGAACGACATCGTCGGATCACTGCTCGGCATCGTCGTGTTCACACCGTTTCGGTACTGGGGCTATGCGCACGCGCTCCACCACGCGACGGCCTCGGACCTCGACCGGCGAGGGGTCGGAGACGTGTGGACCATGACCGTGGAAGAGTTTCGCTCCGCCTCCAAGCGGCGCCGCGCCTACTACCGCCTGTACCACAGCCCCTGGGTGCTGCTGACCGTCGGGGCGCTGATCAAGTTCCTCGTGATCGAGCGCATCGTCACACGCCCGGATACGACGCCCACCCGCGTCAAGCGATCGGTGCACTTCACCAACATCGGCATCGTGGTGTATGCCGCGGTCATGTGCTGGCTGGTGGGCGTGCCGCGCTTCCTGCTCGTGCAGGGAGTCGCGCTGGTGCTCGGCGGTTCGGGCGCGATCTGGCTCTTCTACGTGCAACATCGATTCGAGGGTGCCTACTGGACCCGCCGCTCGGATTGGCGCTTCATCGACGCCGGCCTGCGCGGAAGCTCCCACCTCCGGCTCGGCCCCGTGCTGCGGTTCGCGTCAGGCAACATCGGCTTCCACCACCTGCACCACCTCGACGCGCACATCCCCAACTACAACCTGCCCCGCTGCTCGCGCCAACACCCGGAGCTGGCGGCTGAGTGCGTGCTGACCTTGCGCGGGAGCCTCGCCGCGGCACGCCTGAAGCTCTGGGATGAGCGCTCCCAGCGCTACGTCGGATTCCGCGCCGTCAGCTCATGACCTCACCCGCCTCGCAGTCCGCGGCTGAAGTCGTGTTCGCGGCGATCATGGGAACCGCTGCGTCGCAGCGGGCTGAGCTTCGACGTGCCATCGCATCCTTCGCGCCGCGCGCCGCCGTGCGCGAGGCGGGGACGGACAACGAGCTCGCGGCACGAGCCGAGACGCTCGAGCTCACCGTGGCCGGCTGGCAGCGGCTCCTGCCGGACGATCCCGCCGAGCGCGAGGCCCTCGGTGACCTCCTCGTCGAACGGCTCGGGGCGGCGCTCGACCACTGCCCTCGTGTGCTCGAGGCACTGGGGCGGCCGACGGCGGCCACGCTGGTGCGCGCCAAAGCGCCGGGGGGCGACACCCTCGAGCGGGCCTTCGAACGGATCGACCTGCCCGGTGGTGAGGAGCTGTTCAAGAAGGGCGACCCCGGAGACAGCCTCTACGTGATCGCGCGCGGGCGGTTGCGGGTGATGCTCGACGAAGGCGGCGACATCCGGCTGCGCGAGATCGGACCGTTCCAGACCGTTGGCGAGCTGGCCCTCCTCACCGGCGACGTCCGGCAGGGCACCGTCGTCGCGGTGCGGGACTCGGTGCTGTACCGCATCGATCGAGAGGCTTTCGAGCGCGACGCGCTCACCAACTCCGACGTCACCCGCGGCATGCTCGTCACACTGGCGGAGCGGCTGAGCCGGCCGCCCCGTCGCGAGGCCACGACGGTCGTCCCGACGAACATCGCCATCCTGCCCGCCGGCCCCGCTGCTCCGACCCGGGCGTTCGCGGCCGCCCTCCACCGCTTCATGGCCGAGCACGCGACCACGACACTCGTGACGAGTGCCTCGGTCGAGCACGCCGTCGCCATGGGAGCCTCCGAGGCCCATCCGGCTTCCCCGTCCGGGATGCAGGTCGAACAGCACCTGAACGCGCTGGAAGAGGGCCACGATCATGTACTCCTCCTTGCCGAGGACGACTCCTCGGAGTGGAGCGCGAAGTGTGCCAGGAGCGCCGACGCGATCCTGCTCGTCGCCGCGGCGGGGACGTCGCCGATGCTCAACCGACTCGAACTCGGCTTGTTCGATCCAGCCCGAACGGGCAGCCCGGCCCGCCTGCACCTCGTCATGGTCGAGCCCGAGTCGACATCGACGCCCCGGGGCACCGACGCCTGGCTCCACGCCCGACCTGTCGAGCTCTGCCACCACGTGCACCTGGCGCAGCGCCGCGATCTTGCCCGCCTCGCCCGATTCATCGTCGGCTCGCCGTCCGCGCTGGTCCTGAGCGGCGGCGCCGCCCGAGCGTTCGCGCATCTCGGTGTCATGAGCGCGCTGCGAGAAGCGGCGATCCCGATCGACATCGTGGCCGGCACCAGCGCCGGAGCCCTGGTCGGCGCCCAGCTCGCCATGGGATCGAGCCCCGAGGACATCGCCCACCTGATGACCGACACCTTCGCAGGGTCCAAGCGGGGCATGCTCGACTTCATCCCGCCCCGGACGTCGCTGATCGGCGCGACGCGGTTCAACACCGCCCTCGACCGGCTGTTCGGACAGGTCCGCTTCGAGGACCTCTGGATCCAGTTCGTGTGCACCACCACGGATCTGACCTCAGCGCAGCCGCGCGTCCATCGCCGCGGCCTGCTCCGACCACCGATCAGGGCAAGCTGCTCGCTTCCGATGGTCATGCCACCGGTCAACGACAACGGCCACCTCTTGGCCGACGGTGGCATCATGAACAACGTGCCAGTCGATCCTCTGCTCGAAGTGACCAGCGTTGGATTCATGACCGTGGTCAACGTCACGAATCCCTTCTACACGGCGGACGAGGCTTACAACTACGGCGACAGCCTGCCGCTGCGCCGGGTACTCGGGAGCTGGCTCAACCCCCGCGCCGAGAAGCTGGTCGCACCGAGCATCCTCGATGTCCTGATGCGCTCCCTCGAGATCGGCAGCAAGAGCCTCGAGCCCGCGCAGGTCGCGAAGGCGGACATCTACGTGCGGCCCGATGTCGCCCGCTTCGGGTACACCGACATCGACGACATCGACGAGATCGTGACCGCCGGGTACCAGGAAGCGAGGAACTGCCTCAACAGGCTCGACCCTCCGGTCATCCCCTTCAGTGACAACTGAGACAGGCGGGATCTCGCTCCCGCTGGATCGCGAAGCCATCACCTCCGCGCCGCCACCTGCTCCCCGGCGCGCTCAGACCGGGTCGCGCGCTGAGAAGGTCCTTCTCGAGGCCTTGGATCGCAGCGTGCAAGCACCCGTCCGGTTCATCATCGGCACCCGCGAGTGCGTCGTCGGCGCAGCCGGCGGGGGCGCCGAGTGCGAGTTCACCGTTCGTGTCGTCCGACACGAGTTCTTCGCCGCCGTGCTCTGCTACGGGAACCTCGGCCTCGGCGAGTCCTACATGCGTGGCGATTTCGCCCTGGAGCGTGGACGCCTCGATGACTTCCTGACGATGCTGTTGCGGAGCCGGGTCGATGAGACCATCCGGCGGACCTTCCGGTTGGCCGTCAAGGCGGGCGCGATCCAAGTGCGCAACATGTTCCGCAGCCGGGGGGAGGCGGTACAGATCGCATACGACATCGGCACGGACCTCTACGAAGCGTTCCTGGACCCCACGTTGACCTATACGTGCGGATACGCCCAGACGCCCGACGACAGCATCGAGACCCTGCAACGCAACAAGCTGCAGCGCATCTGCCAGAAGCTACGCATCGGACCAGGTGATCGGATCCTCGACATCGGCTGCGGCTTCGGCGGCCTTCTGATGTTCGCGGCCGAGCAACATGGCGCGTGCGGCGTCGGCATCACGATCAGCCCGGCACAGCACGAGCGTGCGACCGACGAGATCCGGCGCCGCGGTCTGGACGGGCGGATCCGCGTCGAGCTCACCGATTACCGGGACCACCGGTTGGCCCACGGCTCCTACGACAAGGTCGTTGCCGTAGGCCTCCTCGAGCACCTCCCGCCGTCCGAGCACCCGCGCTTCTTCCGCACCGTCGCAGCTGGCCTGAAACCCGGCGGCCTCGGGCTCGTGCACTCGGTCGGTACGAGCCAGCCTCGAAGCCGTCACGACCCGTTCACCCAGAAGTACATCTTCCCCAAGTCGCACCAGGTGCACCTGTCGGCCCTGGTGGCCGCGATGGAGAGGACGGGGCTGGCTGTGCTCGATGTCGAGAACATGGTGCGCCACTACGCCTACACGACGCGGCGCTGGCTGGAGCGGTTCCAGGACAACGTCGGCACCCTTGATCGAAATCGTTATGACGAGACCTTCCACCGGATGTGGGAGTACTACCTGTCGAGCGGGGTCGCCGCCGCCCGGGCCTCCGATGGGGCGCTCTATCAGGTCCTCTTCCACAACGACCGCGCCGCGCCCATACCGTTGGTACGGGTCTAGGGCCCGGCCGACGGCCGGGGTCAGCTGGCCAGCAGGTCCCGCGCCCCCGACTCCGCAGAGGGGTGCCGGAGCTTGGACAGCGCCTGACGCTCGATCTGCCGGATGCGCTCCCTGGTCAGGTGGAGCACGTCGCCCACCTCTTCGAGGGTCCGGGGATCGCCTCGGTCCAGGCCATAGCGCAGGCGCAGGATCTCGCGCTCGCGCTCGTCGAGGGGGCGGAGGAGCTTTTCGATCTCCTCCCCCATCAGCCCCTCGGCCACCACCTCGAAGGGTGTCGCCGAGGTCAGGTCGGCCACGATGTCACCGAGCTCGGTGTCCCCCTCGGTGCCGATCGGAGTGTCGAGGCTGATCGGGTCGGTGGCGTAGCGCAGCAGCTCGCTCACCACCTCGGCCGGGAGCTGCATGGCCTCGGCCAGCTCCTCGGTGCTCGGGACACGCCCGATCTCGCCCTCGAGGTGACCGCGCACCCGGAGGAGCCGGCGCACCTGGTCACCGGCGTGGACCGGGAGCCGGATCGTGCGCGACGAGTTGTCGATGCCACGACCGATCGACTGACGGATCCACCAGGTGGCATAGGTCGAGAACTTGAACCCCTTGCGCCAGTCGAATTTCTCGACCGCATGGATCAACCCGAGGTTTCCCTCCTGGACCAGATCGAGGAGGGGCATCTCCGACGATTGGTACTTCTTGGCGATGGACACCACCAGGCGCAGGTTCGCGTTGACGAAGGCCTGGGTGGCGTCGTCGCCGGCACACACCATCCTGCGCAGCTCGCGCCGCCGGCTCGGCGTCTGCTTGCCGGCAGACAGCTCCGTGGCCGCGGTGCGACCATCTTCGATGCACTGAGCCAGGCGGACCTCGTCGTCCTTGGTCAGCAGTGGGTACCGGCCGATCTCATCCAGGTACAACCGGACCAGATCCTGCTCTGCGCCCTCAGGCCGCTGCTTGGCCATCCACCCTCTCGATTCTCGCCCGTGCGGGACCACCACCCGCACTCACCGGTCAACGCCAGCCACCCTGCTCGTATGCCCGCCGGGACCCTCCCGGGGCGGTGACGAGCGTCACGGGACATCCCCCACCAACCTCTTCACTACCCTCATCGGCGCATCCCAAACCACGACCGCGCGACAGATGCGATCGGACATTCCGGCTCATGCCGCCGACCCTGCTGGTCGGGCCCCTACCCGGTCGGGCGGCCGCCGACACCTCCCTGCAGGCCACCCACCGCGCAACGGTGGGAGCGGCTCCGCCCCGTGTGCCATGCTTGGGACCCCGTGGTGGCCGTAGCTCAGCTGGTTAGAGCGCCAGGTTGTGGCCCTGGAGGTCGGGGGTTCAAGTCCCCTCGGTCACCCCAAACCCTCGCCGTGGGCTTGCCTGCCGGGCGATGCCCGGCGGGCGGCGGCCCACTCCGGCGGACGGGCGGTCGTTGACGCTGCATATTCCTGCAACGCCTGGAGCAGCGCATCCTCGAACTCCGCGGAGCTCTGCGCCGACCTGTTCATGAGCTGGTCGACCAGCACAGGCAGCGTGGTGTCGAACGCGCCCGGCCGCACGCCGCCATAGATGTTCTGGAGGATCCAAGGCTGCCAGCCTCCGGCGGGTGGCGGCACCGGGCCGAGGCGGGACCGGGCCTGGGTGACAGTCAGCACCCCGACCGCGGCGAGGATCCCCTCGGACGACTGGCCGGCGGCCAGCTTCGAGTTGATCTGAGCCGCCAGTTGCCGCAGCTGGACGTCGTCCATCGGGGCGAGGATGACCAGTTCCGTCGCCAGGTCAGAGGTGTTCTCCCGCGCCCTGACAACCGGCCCGGTGGTCAGGTGGACCCCCGTCTGGGAGTCGAAGAGCAGGTCGGCGAGCGCCGCAACGTCATCGGGACCGCGGGGGTCGGCCACGACCCCCATTCCCCGGCCCAGGACGGGACGACGGCGGACACCGGGCCGGAAGCGGTCGGACGCTGGATCAACTGGCGGCGGGCGACCAGGACGGTCACCTCGCCCGACCCGGAGGGCACGGTACGACCAGGAGCGCGACGGCGACGGCCGGACGCGGGGTGGATCCGGCCCGCGATGGGCCGCCACCGAGCGCCAGGACCGCCACCAACGCCAACGCGACGGGGATCCCGATCGGCCATCACGTCGGGACAGGGCGGCGGGAAGGAGAGACCAGGAAGTCGAAGCCCAGCCCGCTGGACCCGCCGCCACGCTCGCCGCGCCCGACGGGTGGACGATCGCGCCCAGCGCAGCGCGACCGAGACCCTCCGAGGTCTTGGTCACCCTGCGCCCGGCCGGCCAGGGCTTTCGGGACCCTGTGGTACCGTGCGGCGGCAAAACCACGTGCCACGCCAACTTCTGCGCCTCTAGCTCAATGGCAGAGCAACGGACTCTTAATCCGCAGGTTCTGGGTTCGAATCCCAGGGGGCGCACCACGAAAGCCCAGGTCAACGACCTGTGGATGTCTTCCCGAGGTGTACCACCGGGTCTGAGCAATGCATGCAGGAGCCGGACACCTCGTGGAACACCTTCTTGGTACACCCGGCGAGCACCGTGGGAGTCCAAGGAGGTTGGCGGATGTCGTTTCTGCGCTGTTTGGGTAGCGCCGCATAGTCGCGCTACGTCCTGTCGTGGTGTGCTGCCGCCGGTCGCCCAGTGCCCAGGGCCGTGTGCGCCGGTCGAGCGGCCGCGGCAGGTTGCTGCGCTGCTCGGCGGGTTCGGCGCTCACGCGCGACCAGCCGGCGGATCAACCGCACGGTGACGACCACCGCTGGGCCTACTGCGGGTTTCGGGCTTATCTTGGCCGTACCCCGATGAGGGCCGCGCCTACGCCGGCACCCGGGGCCGCAGGTTGGCGGGGCGTGCCGCCGGGTCCACTCCGGTACACGGCCCTCGTCGGCTAACGGAGCGCTCCCGCGTCATAGTAATCCCGCCACTCCTGGATCAAGCCGTCGCGTAGCTCGAAGACGCCGGCGCAACGAAGCGCTACGGCCGGCCGTTCATCGTGAAGTGGTCAGTGCGCTCGTTCATCACGAGTCCGTCCGCGGCGAGCTGGGCGTGGACCTCGAATCTCGGTTTGGTCACCGCCATCGCAGCCCAGGAGCTGAACGACGCCCGCAGGGCATCCTTCCCGACGACCGGCTCGATGGGACCGTTATGCCAGCAGCGTCCTCGGCAAAATACGAGGCCAACTCGTCTGGGTCGAGGCGACTCCAGGCGTCGCAGAAACTGCGCACCGTGGACGATGGATCGGCCGTTCGTGCCATGTCGTCCTTTCCATCATCGCCCGCCGCACAACGGCCTCTCCGGCCGCCGGCGAGGGGCATGGACCCGGTTCCCTCCGAGCACTTGCGCTTGAGCCAGGTACGGGTCCGCCGGCCGGGAAGGTACGGCGAGTCGAGCCGGCAACGCCTATGGCTGGTCGTCCCGCACCACGTCGCGGTTGGGATCAGTGCTCCATCCGCAGCTGCTTGCACTCCCCTCGCACAAACGCGAACAAGCCGCCGAAGTCCGGTTCAAGGCACGTCCGCAGCCACGTCTTGTGGGGACAACGGGAGGGTGCCGGTGGAGGTGTGTACCGCAGCGCGGGAACCGCTTGGTCGCATGTTGCCGGGTGGAAGGCTTATGTTGGGGCGCCCCGCGAGGATGCCGAGTGGGTGGCGGTCGCCCACTTGCGTCCCATCTCTCGCAGCATCGGCGGGTAGACGATCAGGTGCCGCAACGGGCGGATCGCGGCCATGTAGGCGTTCCCGGGCAGACCGTTTGGTTTCACCATGATGGCCATGCGGGCCCGGTAGCCGGCGGTCTCGTCGGGGACCCGGCCGATGTGGACGACTCCGTGCATGGTCCGGTTGGCGATCTCCGCGGCCCATTCGTCTTCGGTCAGGTACAGCGAGGTGAAGGGGAGGGTTTCGAACTCCGGGCCGGATGGGCCGTCGCGCAGGTCCGCCGGCAGCCTGTCGCGAAGCGTCGGCACCCTGGAGCCGACGCCGGCGTTCGCGTCGTCCAATCCGAGGAGCTTCCCCAGCTTCCACCGGATCGCAAAGAGCGTGCGGGTGGCCAGGGAGGAGCTTTGCGCCGGGTCGGACGAGGCGATCAGTTGCACGAGCCGAGGGAAGTCATCCCGACCGCCGACCCCCGGGAGCTCCCACACATCCTCGAGGCGGAAGTCACGGGTGAGCTCGTGAATCCGCCAAGAGCGAGATTCGTGTGCTGCGTTCGCAAGCCTCATGCCGAACCTCGATCCATACGCTGTCGTATGGATGATAGGCAGGTCGCTTGCACCTGTCAATACGGTGCCGTATAGATAGTCGGTGGCCAACATCCGGACTCCGCGAAGCGCATGGATCGGCGCGGCGCTGCAGGCCCTGGCGGCAGGAGGCCCCGATGCCGTGCGCGTCGAGGCGCTCGCCGCCTGCTTGGGGGTGTCCAAGGGTGGCTTCTACTGGCACTTCACGGATCGCCAGGCGCTGCTCGACGAGACGCTCGACACCTGGGAGAAGGTCGGAACCGAAGATGTCATCGTGCGCGTCGAGAGTCACCCGGCCGACCCGCGAGCCAAGTTGCAGCAGCTCTTCGACCTGGCCCCATCGGCCGACTTCGCCGTAGAGCTGGCACTTCGAGACTGGTCGCGCCGCGATCGTGACGTCGCCGAGAGACTGCGCCGGGTCGACAACCGGCGGATGGGGTGGCTGCGCTCACTGTTCGGGCAGTTCTGCGTGGACGACAACGATGTCGAAGCCCGCAGTATGCTCGCCTACTCGTTGCTGATCGGCAGCTACTTCATCGCAGCGCAGCACGATGACAAGACCCGGTCCCAGATGCTCCAACTCGCCGTCGATCGACTCCTCAGCGACGGCTGGCGCTGACGACGAGGACCCGCACACCAACGAGGGGCGGCAAGTACTGGCCCGGCCGCCGCCCTGGCCGCATCGCGCCCTGACCCCCCTCGGCATGGGAGCTGGCCAGACCAGAGCCTCCATCAACCCCGGGATGCTTCAGATAGCCCACGCGTCCCTTGATCGCCGGATCAGAGTCGCTCCATAGTGATGCCCGATTCAGCCCCACGGGCGGCTGCTGGGTGCGTAA
>Ga0209698_10002031_pt1 | contig 23141 bp, 20 predicted proteins | sample LitLauG_LLR_2012_FD_187203 | JGI IMG/M metagenome (GOLD analysis project Ga0209698, IMG submission 187203) | Freshwater sediment microbial communities from Pennsylvania, USA - Little Laurel Run_MetaG_LLR_2012 (SPAdes) (version 2) | ecosystem: Environmental > Aquatic > Freshwater > Creek >... | reverse complement strand
CCTGAATGAGACGCAGTGAACGTGACTTCATTTTTTTGCTTCCCCCTTTGCCCGAACCATGAGACCATCCCACGGAGTGTTGGACAACGTTGTCTCACACTAGCGATGGTGGCAATTGGTGTCAAACACTTGTCACAAAAAATTTTCTTCCGTGGGCTGGCACGCGACGGCGCGGTGCCTAGAAATCATTGATGATTGGGTAAACCCTGATTAGCGTCAGTCGCCATCGGAGGGCGCCGGAATCTCCCCGGAACCCCGAGAGATGAACGTTGTCTCAACCATCTTCTTTTTGGATGGACCGTCGTCACCGTCGATGCGCATGAAGAGCAGGGTCGCGGCTTCACGCGCCATCGTGACCGGGTCTTGGGCGACCACGGTGACCGCGGGCTCGAGCAGATCGGCCAGGAGGAAATCGTCGAAGCCCACGATCGCGACGCGCTGTTGGAGTCCGCGATCGCGAATCGCGCGAACCGCTCCGATGGTCAAGAGATTCTGACCGGTGAAGAAGGCGGTGGGCGCGCCGGGTCCGTCCAAGAGCGTGGCGACGGCGGCGTGCGCGGCGTCGATGGTGCGAAGGTTGCGAGCGACCAACGAATCGTCGAGGGCGACTCCCCCACCGGTGAGGGCGTCGCGATATCCCTGGAAGCGCTCCTCGGCCGTGTAGATCGTGGTGAGGTCGCCGAGGAACGCGATTCGCCGGTGACCATGCTTCATCAGGTGTCGGACGGCGTCGGCGGACGCCTCTCGCGAATTGGACAACACGACGTCGGCGTCGAGCAGGTGCGGCGGACGGTCGATGAAGACGAAGGGGACCCCCGCCACTTGTTCTTGGCGCAGGTACTGGTGATCACGGCTCGCGGGAGCGATGATGACCCCGTCGACGCGGTGGCGCGACATCGACGAGGTCAGTTCGAGCTCGCGCCGCGGATCCTCGTCGAAGCTGCCGCCGAGCACCGACACCCCCCGCGCAATGGCCATCTCCTCGACGGCTCGATAGATCGTCGCGGAGAAGGGATTGGACAGGTCCTCGAGCAGCAGTCCGATCGTGGAGGAGCGTCCGTCGCGTCGGCGCAGGGCGCTCGCGCCGAAGTTCGGCTGGTAGTGCAGCTGCAGCGCCGCGCGCTTGACCCTCTCCACCAGTTCGGCGTTGACGGTGGGTTCCTCGTTGATCACGCGCGACACCGTCTTCAAGCTGACGCGCGCGAGGGCCGCGACGTCCTTCATGGTCGCACGAGACCCCAGGCCGCGGCCCGGCACTACGTCAACCATTCGTCGTCCCCTCCATGCACCCCCGGCGGGCGTCCTTCAGATGGTAGTGAGATAACGTTGTCTCCACAAGATACCGAGGCCGATAATTGTCGTCAGGAGCGAAAGTTCTCCGTTCGTTCACGTCGGCCGAGAAGAAAGTTGCCCACGTTGAGCTCTCGTCGCATCGCGGTACTGGGTGAGAACCTGGTCGACCTCCTGGTGGCCGGCGACGGGTCGGTCAACGCCGTCATCGGCGGCGGCCCCCTCAACGTGGCGCGCACCATCGCACGCCTGGGCGGCGAGGCCCACTTCGTCTCGGGCATCTCCTCCGACGCCTTCGGTATGCTCATCCGCCAGTCCCTCAGCGAGAGCGGCGTGGTCGTGTCGTTGCCCGGCGCTCGTGACGAGCCGACCACGTTGGCCGTCGTGGAACTCAGTCCCGCGGGACCGCGCTACCACTTCCATCTCGACGCGACGGCGGCCTTCGCCCTCGAGGCGCAACCGACCACGGCGGCTCTCGCCCAGGTCGCACCGCTCGGCGCGATGTACTTCGGCACCCTCGGACTCCTCGTCGAACCGATGGCCTCCCTCGGCGAGGCCATCGTGATGAGCTGCGACGACGCGACACTGGTCGTCATCGATCCCAATTGTCGCCCGAGCGCGATTCGTGGTCACGTCGAGTACCGCGCCCGCGTCGCGCGCCTCTGTTCGCGCGCGGACGTGGTGAAGGTCTCCACCGAGGACCTGGCGTACCTGTATCCTGACGTCCCAGTCCCCGAGGCCGCTCGCGCCGTCGCGAACCTGGGAGCGCGCACGGTGATCGTCACCGATGGCGCCTCGCCCGTCAGGGTCCTCGGGGCGGGCTTCGACCTCACCCTCGAGGTGGCGCCCACCGAGGTGGTGGACACCGTGGGGGCGGGCGACGCGCTGGTCGGCGGCTTCCTCGCCTGGTGGACGCAGCAGGGGCTGGGCCGCGACCAGGTGGGCGACGCGGCCACAGTCACAGCGGCGGTCGCCGCGGCGATCGAGATCTCTCGCCTCACGTGTCAGCGCGCCGGGGCCCAGCCTCCTCGACGGAGCGACGTGGTCGCGCTAGAGGGATGGCGTCGGGCCTAACGTCGCCATGACGCTCTCCATGGTCTCCATAATGGCCACGGACTCATCGAGGGGCATCAGGGGACTCTCGCGCAGCCCCTCGTGCAGACACCGGGCGACCTCGAGCGCCTGGTAGCGCAGACCACGTGGCGCCACCTCGAAGTCGTACGTGGTGACCTCACCGGAACGCGTGATGAGTCGAAACGACGTGGGCGCGTAGAAGTCGGCGTCGATCTCCACGCGGGCCTCGGTCCCCGTCACGCACGCGCGCGTCGCACTGCGGGCCCTCGACGTGCAGGTCAACAGGGCCTGGGCGCCTGAGTCGTAGCCAAAGATCATCGATGCCTGGCCGTCGACCCCGGTGAATGAGGGATCGACCATCGCCACGGTGCGCGCGGGCGGGCCCAACAACATCGACGCGAAGGACACCGGATAGACGCCGAGGTCGAGCATCGCACTCCCACCGAGTTCGGGGGCGAAGAGCCGAAAGGCCGGATCGGGCTCGAACCACTTGCCGTGGTCGGCCTCCACCATGACGAGTTCGCCCAGCACGCCGCGAGCGACGAGGTCGCGCAGAGCGGCCACGTGGGGCAAGAAGCGCGTCCACATCGCTTCCATCATGAACAGGTCCCTCGAACGGGCGAGGGCGACGAGGTCGCGCGCCTGTTGGCCATTCATCGTGAAGGCCTTCTCGACGAGCACCGCCTTGTCGTGTTCGAGGGCGAGTGTGGCGTTCTCCAGATGCATGGGGTGCGGCGTGGCGACGTACACCGCGTCGACCTCGGGGTCCTCGACGAGCTCCTCGTAGGAGCCGTAGGCGCGCGCGACGTTGAACTCGCCCGCGAAGGCCTGGGCACTGGCGAGTTGGCGCGAGCCCACGGCCACGACGACCCCTTCGTCGATCATCTCGAGGTCGCGGGCGAATGTGCGAGCGATCTTTCCCGTTCCGATGAATCCCCACCGCACTGGCTTGGTCATGGTCCCTCTCCTCGTCTCGGAGCCACAGTAGTCAGGCCCGGCGCCGATGCCTCGTCGCCACCCCAGACCATAAGGTGGTGGCGCATGCCTCTTCTACGTGACTGTGTCCCCGAACTCGCCTCGTCCTACCTGCGATCGCACGCCGACAACCCGGTGGACTGGTGGACGTGGGGCGAGGATTCGCTGCGCGAAGCAGCGCGGCGCGATTGCCCGATCTTCCTCTCGGTCGGCTACGCCGCCTGCCACTGGTGCCACGTGATGGCCCACGAGTCCTTCGAGGACGACGAGCTCGCCGCGCTGCTCAACGCCAGCTTCGTCGCGATCAAAGTCGACCGCGAGGAGCGGCCCGACCTCGACCAGCTCTACATGGCCGCCACGCAGCTCATCAGCGGCCACGGCGGCTGGCCGATGTCGGTGTTCCTGCTGCCCGACGGGCGCCCCTTCACCGCCGGAACGTACTACCCACCCACTGATCGCCACGGTCAGGTCGGCTTCGCGACGCTGCTCGGCGCCGTGGACCACGCCTGGCGCACCCGCCGTTCCCTCGTGGAGGAACAGGCCCGAGCGGTGCAGGAATCGTTGTCACGCGAGATCGCCTTCGTCGACCACCTACAGGTTCGCCGCACTCCCCTCGACCTGGCCGCGGTGCGCCGCGACCTCGCTCGCGAGATCGTGGAGTCCACCGACGCCGACGGCGGGACGTCGGCACCGCGCTTCCCCCGACCCAGTTACGTCGACGCCCTCCTCGCCCACGGCGACGAGGACGCGCGCGCGGCCGCGCGACGGATCCTCGAGGCGATGTCGCGGCGCGGTCTCTTCGACCACCTGGCCGGCGGCTTCGCACGCTACAGCGTGGACGCGCGCTGGCACGTGCCGCATTTCGAGAAGATGCTGAGCGACCAAGCACTCCTCGCTCGCTGCTACTTCCGCGCCTCACGATCCTCGACACAGTTCGCGAACTTCGCCGACGTGGCGCGCCGAACGGTTGACTTCGTCCTGAGCGACCTCAGCGTCGAGGCGGGTTTCGCCTCGTCCCTCGACGCCGACGCGGCCGGCGTGGAAGGTTCGCACGTGACCTGGACCACACGCGAGGTCACCGAGACGCTCGAGCGCGCCGGACTCTCGAGTCTCGCGCCCGACGTGCTGACCTACCTCAGCATCAGTGAGGGTGGTGACCTGGAAGGACGCAGCGTCCCTCGCCTCGGCGACGCGGCGGAGTTCAACCCACCCTCGGCCCTGCGCCCGGCCCTCGCCGCCCTCGCGGTCGCTCGACGACGTCGCCCCCAGCCGTCGCGCGACGACAAGGTCGTCCTCGAATGGAACGCGATGTTCGCCAGTGCGCTCTTCGCCTCGCGCGACCAGGCGCTGATAGCACGGGCGCGCGACCTCGTGGACTCCCTGGGCCTGAGCCACTTCTTGCGGGGCCACTGGTGGCGCACCGCGAGCTGTCGCGACCACGCCACGGCCGCCGACCTCGCGTGGCTCATCGACGTGCACGTGGACGCGTACGAGGCCAGTGCCGAGGACCGGTGGCTGAGCAGCGCCTACGACATCGCGTGTTATCTGGTCGAACACTTCTGGGATGGTCCCGTGCCCAACGCCCGTTCACCCCACGACGGTGGCGGTCTGTTCTCCACGTCGGATCTGTGCAACGACCTCTTTGCACGCCCCAAGGAGGTCTTCGACGGAGCGACGCCCTCGAGCCACGCGCTGGCCACGCGCGCACTCGCCCGGTTGGCCCTGTGTCGTGGCGACCAGGACCTGATGACGATCGCCGAGCGATTGGTGACCCTGGGCGCCGAACTCGTCGCCACGCACCCGCGCGCCGTCCCCGACCTGGTCGAGGCCTGCGCCTTCGTCAACGGCCTGGAGGTCGTGATCCCCGGTGACGCCAACGAACTCAGCGAGCACGTACGATCGTTACCTATGTTGCGCGGCGTCGTCATCACCGGTAGCGGTTCGTCACCGCTTCTCGTGGGTCGACTCGAGGGACTGGCCTACGTGTGTCACCGCGGCGCGTGCGCCCGACCGGTCGACACCATCGAGGAGCTTGACGAACTGCTCGGGGGGTCGTTCTAGCCATGGCGTGGTGGCGCCGCGATCCGGCCGCTCGAGCCATCAAGCGCATGGTGGTGCGCACGCCCCAGACCAACGTGGTCGATCTGACCCCGGGAAGCACCGTGTACGGGTTGGTCCTGGGATCGACCAACGAGACCACCACCGTCATCGACCTGGCCTCGCACACCATCGTGCGCTGGCGAATTCCCTGGCCCCCCGATGCCGAGACCGACCTGGCCGCATTCGACGTGGTCGAGGCGGTGCTCGCCGACGACATCGAACGCAACGACCTCGCCCAGCCCGAGGCGGTCACCCTGGCCGAACTACCGCGACGTCTCGGCAACTATTCGGGACGTCGAGTTCGCAAGTGGCTCGACCAACTCGCCAGTCCCGCCGACGGACCGCTGTTCGGATTCCGTGGACCCAGCGCGCCCTACTGGGAGTTCCGCGGCGAGCGGCCCAGCGTGGCGCTGATCGCCGCCGACCGGGGGCCCCAATTGATGCGTCGTACCGACGACGGGTCGACCTGGGTGCGCTTCGGTTGGTACGGCGACGACATCTGGCTCCTGTGCGAGGACAACCACGCGATCCGCACCATCGAGGCGACGCGGCGAACGTCCTTGGCCGGCAAGGACCTCGCGACGTCACTCGGCTTTCGTCCGACGTACATCTTGACGACGCTCTCTCAGCCCATCGACGGGCACTGTTACAAGAGTTGCACGGGCCTGCTGCCGCGCGGCTGAGCGTCGCGGCGAACTACTTGAGCAGTTTGCCCGAGGCCAGGGACTCAGCCATCGCCCAGCCGAAGACCACGAGGCGCTGACCCTTCTCGGGGTCCAGGGACTCAAAGAACGTCGCGGCACCCTCGGGGATCGAGCCCTTGGACGCGACGTAGTCCAGACCCCCGACCGAGCCGGTGGGGACCGTCATGATGAAGGTCTTGTCGTCGATGGCCTTTTCGGAGCCGAAGCGCTTGGCCAATCGACGGCCCCAGGCGCGGTCCTCGCCGGTGGGCCGGTAGCCGAGGCGCGGGACCACGTCCTCCAGACCCAAGAAGGCGCGGTACCCGTCAGGGGTGGTCAGACGCGAACCCAGGAGCACGTCCTCGTCGGGGAAGGCCAGCAGCGCCCGACGGAACTGGTCGTGCAAGATCGCCTTGAGGGTCTGGTCGGACTTCGCGTTGCGGTCCACCAACATCAGACCGATCAGCAATGAGGGAGTGCCCCCGATACGCTCCAAGGTGCAAAAGGAGTAGCCGCGAAGCTTCGCCCCTTCACGCGCGTGGGTGACGAGGACCCACTCCTCTCGCTGCTTGGACAAGAAGCCGATGTCGAAATTCGGCTCCCGGTCAACACAGAGGTCGGCCATCTCGGCCAGTTCAGCGTCGGATAATGCGGTGGAATCCTTCGTGGAGACAGTCATTGCCATAGTCCTTCATTCTACGACGTGTGCGCACCCCCCAAAACCGTCACGCCTTGATGACGTTTCGCCCGAATTCGCTGCGCAAATCACCCACGACCGAGGAGATCGTGACCTTGAAATCCGGCCCCAGCTTGAAGGCCTTGCCGTCGAGACCAGTTTCGAGGATCACCGGTGACGGTCCGGGGTAGCGCTGGAGGATCTCCTTGAGTCGGGCGATGGCCGAAGACGTGAAATCCTCGGGTCGGAAGCTGAGGCGCAGTTCCCCATCACCCTGCTGGACGTGCAGGACTTCGACGTCCATCGCGCCGAAGCGCGGTTCGTCATCGCGGACGTCGACGCGGACTTTGACCACCACGATGTTGTCCTTGGCCAAGTAGCCGCTGCACTTCTCGAACACCTTGGACGAGAAGTTGACCTCGACGGAGCCGCCGAGGTCCTCGACGACCGTGCGCGCGTACGCCCGCCCGTCCTTGGTGGTGCGCAGTTGCACCTCGGAGAAGATGCCCCCGATCTTGAAGGGACGGTTCGATTTGGAGAGATCGTCGGCCTGCTCGCGAAGGGACACCAACGTCCCGTCGGTCTTGGTCGCGAGGAGGTGCTCCACCGCGTAGAGCGGGTGGTCCGAGACGTAGGTGCCGAGCATCTCACGCTCGAAATCGAGCTTGACCGGTTGGTCGAACTCGACGTCGGAGATCGCGATATCGGTTCCCTCCCAGTCGTTGGCCCCATCGGCGTCCATCGAGGCGAAGAGGGTGGAGATGCCCAGTGACAAGTCCTTTCGGCGCGAGAGGGTGGTCTCGATGAGCTCGTCGACCTTGAGGAGCAGGCCGAGGCGCGCGACGCCCAGGGAATCGAAGGCGCCCGCCTTGATGAGCGATTCCATGGTGCGCCGATTGAGCACCGAGGGATCGACCCGTCGCACGAAGTCGTACACCGACACGAAGGGTCCGCGCGCCTCTCGCTCGTTCACGATCTTCTCCACCAGCGCCTCGCCGACGTTACGTACGGCCGCCATGCCGAACAAGATGGTGGCGGGCGCGTTGCGACTGGGTGCGTAATCGCCGAAGGATTCGTTCACGTCGGGTACGCCCACGGTGATACCCATCTGGCGGGTCTCATTGAGGTAGAGCGACGCCTTGTCCTTGTCGTCGCGGAACGACGTCAACAACGCCGACATGTACTCCACGGGGTAGTTGGCCTTGAGCCAGGCGTTCTGGTACGCGATCAGCGCGTAGCCGTACGCGTGACTCTTGTTGAACGCGTAGTCGGCGAAGGGCTCGATCTTGTTGAAGATCGCCTCGCCGAGTTCGCGGCCGTACCCCTCGCGCTCGGCCCCATCGACGAACTTGGCGCGTTGGGCCTGGATCATCTCGCGGATCTTCTTGGAGCAGGCCTTGCGCAGGTCGTCGGCCTCGGTCATCGAGAACCCCGCGATCTTGGTCGCCACGCGCATGATGTCCTCTTGGTAGATCATCAGACCCGACGTCTCGCCCAGGATCTCCTCGAGGTCGGGGTGGTCGTAACTCACCACCTGACGATGGTTCTTGCGATCGGCGAAGTCATTGTGGGCGTTCACACTGAGCGGACCGGGCCGATAGAGCGCGATCAGGGCGGCGATGTCGTCGAAGGACGTCGGGGCGAGACGGCGCATGAGCTGGCGCATCTTCTCACCCTCCAACTGGAAGATGCCGATCGAGTTGCCCAGTTGGAGCATCTCAAAGACCTTGGTGTCCTCCAAGGACACGTGGTCGATATCCACCGTGACCCCGTGACCGCGCGCGATGTGATCGAGGGTGCGTTCGATGATGGCGAGGTTGCGCAACCCCAGGAAGTCCATCTTCAATAGACCGAGTTTCTCGATGGCGGTCGCCTCGTACTGCGTGACGATCGGGGCGTCCTCGACCGCCGCATTGGGACCGGCCTTTCGCTGCACCGGCACGTAGTCCAACACCGGACCGCGGGTGATCACCACTGCGGCGGCGTGGATCCCGTCCTGGCGTCGTTTGTCGACGAAGCCCTTCGCCACGTCGATCACGTGGGTCACATCAGAGTTGGTCTCGTAGAGATTGCGCAGTTCGGCCGCCTCCACGTAGCGCCCCTCGTAGCCCGGCATCGGCTCGAAGCAGGCCTGCAAGGGCAGGTCCTGGCCCATCACCAGCGGCGGCATCGCCTTGGCGATCTGGTCGCCGAGTTGGGGCGGATAGCCCAGGACGCGTGCCGCGTCACGAACCGCGGCGCGCGCCTTGATCGTCGAGAACGTCACGATCTGCGCCACGTGGTCGCTGCCGTAGCGCTCGGCGGCGTAGCGGATCATGTCCCCGCGGTAGCGCTCATCGAAGTCCATGTCGATGTCGGGCATCTGCTTGCGTCCCGGATTCAAGAACCTCTCGAAGATCAGCCCGTAGCGGATGGGATCGAGATCGACGATCTTGAGGCAGTAGGCGATGCAGCAGCCCGCCGCCGAGCCGCGACCCGGACCGACCCGGATGCCCTGCTCGCGCGCGTGACGGATCAGGTCCCACACCACCAAGAAGTAATCCGAGAAACCCATCTCGGCCACGACGCGCAATTCGTAGTCGAGTCGCTGGCGCACCTCCTCGTTCAGGCGCTCGCCGTAGCGCTCGCGCGCACCCTCGAGGGTCAGGTGCGCCAGGAGCTTGTCGGCCCCCTCCTTGTGCGTGGCGCCGGCGAGTTCGTCGGGGATCGGGAACTCGGGCAAGGCGTTGTTGTCGAATTCGATGGTCACGTCCACCCGTTCCGCGATGGCCAAAGTGTTGTCACAGGCCTCGGGGATGTCACGGAACAGGTAGCGCATCTCGGCGGCCGACTTCAGGTAGTGCTGATCGCTGTGGAAGCGGAATCGTTGGGGGTCGGCCACCAGCGAGCCGGTGCCGATGCACAAGAGCGCGTCGTGCATCGCCGCGTCACCGTGGTTGACGTAGTGCAGGTCATTGGTGGCCAGCAGCGGCGCGTTGAGGTCCCGGGCGATCTGCAGGAGTTGCGGGTTGGTGCGGACCTGCTCGGGGATCCCGTGGTCTTGCATCTCGATGAAGAAGTTCTCGGACCCGAAGATCGTCTGGAACCGGCCCGCCAACTCCAGGGCCTTTCGATAATCGTCCTGGAGCAGGGCTTGGAGCACCACCCCACCCAGACAACTTGACGTCGCGATCAGCCCTGACGAGTGCTCGCCCAACAACTCCCAGTCGAGGCGGGGTTTGTAGTAGTAGCCCTCGAGGAATGCTCGCGAACTGAGCTCACGCAGATTTCGGTAGCCGTCATTGTTGGTGGCCAGGAGCGTCAGGTGGTGGTAGAGCTTCTGGCCGCCCTCGGTGTCGCCACCGGTGTCATCCATCTTGCCGCGGCGCGGAGGTCGATCGAACCTCGAGTTCGCCGCCATATAGGCCTCGAGACCGATGATGGGGGTGACCCCGTGCTTGCGACAGGTCTCGTAGAAGTCGATGACCCCGTAGAGGTTGCCGTGATCGGTGATGCCCACCGCCCTTTGACCGTCGGCCTTGGCCGCGAGCACCATCTCCTCGACGCGGGCGGCCCCGTCGAGCATGGAGTACTCGGTGTGGTTATGAAGGTGAACGAAGCTGTCGGCCATGGGCTAGGCACTTTCCGGAGTCGGCCACGAGGTGTCGTGACGGGCCGACCCTAGCCAGAGACTGTCACACGCCGCCACGGATCAGAGGTACGTGCCGGCGCGCGGCTCGGTACTGCCGGGATTGAGCGAACGATCACGCATCTTCTCGAGTTGGGCCGCGGCGGCCGCCTGCTGGGCGAAGAGCGAGGCCTGGATGCCGTGGAAGAGTCCCTCGAGCCAGCCGACCAGCTGGGCCTGGGCGATGCGCAACTCGGACTCGGTAGGGATCTCGGCGCTGAAGGGCAGGACCATGCGCCCCAATTCACCGCCGAGGTCCGGCGAGAGTGCGCCGGAGAGCTCGTGGATGGATATCTCGTAGATCTCGCGGAGCCGAGCGCGTCCGGCCTCATCGAGTGGCGCCGCGCGAGCCTCGTCGAGGAGGTTCTTCACCATCGCACCGATGCGCATCACCTTGGCGGGCTGGGAGATGTAGTCCGAATCGGGTTCGGGGCCCGCCGCGTTCGTCGCATCCTCCTCGCCGGGCGACAACACCTCGTCGGGGTCCACGGTGACGTTGGCGTTGACGTTGGCGTTGGCGTTGGGGTCGTGTTCCACACCTTCGAGTGTGCCAGAAAAGTTAGAGGCCGGGGACGGTTCTGGACCCACGCCACGTCGATAGACTGCCACTGTGAGGGTGTCTACGCGGGGAGATTACGCCAGTCGCGCGCTGTTGAGCCTCGCACTGGGGACCGACCTGACGCAGCCGACCTCGGTGCGCGACCTGGCCGAGCGAACCGGGCTGCCCCAGCCCTACCTCGAGCAGATTCTGCTCATCTTGAAGGGCGTGGGCCTCGTGCGCTCCAAGCGCGGCGTGGGCGGGGGCTACGTGCTCGCGCGCGACCCCGACAACATCACCCTGGCCGAGATCGTGGCGGCGGTCGACGGTCCCATCGTGGCCGGCGACTTCGGTGAGCCCCACCGTGACGGCGCCTGCGACCACGAGGGACAATGCGTGCTGCTGGCGGTCTGGGCCGACGTGGGCAACCACATGCGCGAGCACCTGTCGAGCTTCACCCTGGCCGATATGGTCCTGCAGGCCCGTGGTATCAAGCCCCAACGGCGCTCCCACGAGGTCGTCAACTAGGGGTTTGTAAGACCTAAATAAATTAGACCGGCGTCGTCACTACCACGTGGTAAATTAGTGATGCGTTCGTAGGAGAAATCTCCTGGGTCCAGCGCACTTCACCCCCAAAGGAGTTGCCGTGAACACACCCCGCCGATCGACTGTCAACACCAATGACATGCTGGGCCTCCTCATGCGAGACCTCGACCGTTACCCGATGCCCAACTACGACGAACAGGTGGAACTCGCCAAGCGCGTGACCGCCGGCGACGAAGAGGCCAAGAAGCAGATGGTCGCGGCCAACCTGCGCCTCGTGCTGCACTGGGCGCGCCGCTACCAGGACCGCGGTGTCGAGATGGTCGACCTCGTCCAAGAGGGCACCTTTGGCCTCTTGCGCGCGGTGGAGAAGTTCGACTGGGAGCGCGGCTTCAAGTTCTCGACCTACGCCACCTGGTGGATCCGTCAAGCCCTACAGCGCGCCGTCCAGCAGCACGGCCGCACCATCCGCATCCCACTCGAAGTGGGCGAGCAGCTCCAGCGCCTCGAAGCCACGTCGGCGGAACTCACGTCGCTCTTCGGGCGCAAGCCCACCGACGAGGAACTCGAAGAGGCCACGGGGATGAGCCGTGAGGTCCGCGAGGGCCTGCGCGGACTCGCCGGCGTGACCGCCAGCCTCGACCAGCCCGCGTCGTCGGACTCCGCCACGACCCTGGGCGACCTGGTCGCCCCGAGCCAGCACGATTGGGTCGGTGACATCGAGCAAGGCATGATGGACCGCCAGCTCATGGACGCCCTGGGCCAGTTGACCGATCTTCAGCGCGAGGTCGTCGCCCTGCGCTTCGGACTGGGTGGCACCACGCCGCTGTCGTTGCAGGCCACGGCCACCAAGATGGACATCGGCGTGCGTCGCGTACGTCGCGCCGAGGAGGAGGCGCTGGAGATCCTGCGTCACGACGCCACCATCCTGGCCGCCCACGCCAACGCTTAGAGGTCGCGACGCTCCCCCAGCAGGGCTGCGAGGTCCTCGGGCAGGTTCGCTCCCGCACTGATCGCGAGGCCCGTGCGCGGGTGTCGAAAGGCCAACGTCCTCGAGTGCAGCCAGAAACGCTCCTCGGGTAGTCGCCGGTCACGTCGGTGGCCGTAACGGGGGTCGTTGAGCACCGGATGTCCGATGGTGGCCATGTGCACACGGATCTGATGGGTGCGACCCGTGTCGAGGGTGAGGCGCAGCAACGTGGCCGCGTGCGGCTTGTCGATGCGTTCGAGCACCTCGTAGCCGGTACGGGCCGGCCGCCCGTCGGCGCGCACGGCCATCAACGTCGGTGTACGGGTCGAACGCCCGATCGGGGCGTCGACGACCCCACGCTCCTCGGCCACGTGTCCCTCCACCATGCCGAGGTAGGTCCGGTCCATCTCGCGCGTGGCGAGTTGGTCGCGCAGTCCAATGAGCCCCTCGACCGTCTTGGCGACCACCAGGACCCCTGAGGTGCCCTTGTCGAGTCGATGCACGATGCCCGGACGGAACGGGTCGCTCAGTCCCTCGTCACTGAGCGCCTGCATCTGGGGGAAGCGGGCCAGGAGACCGGCCACGAGGGTCCCGGTGCGCTGTCCAGCCCCCGGGTGCACCACCTGTCCGGCGGCCTTGTTGACCACGGCGAAGTCATCGTCGTCGAGCACCACGTCCACGGCCACCGACGGGTCGGGTTCGACGATGCCCGTCTCGGGCGCCGGTAGGACCGCGACGAGGTGCTGGCCCTCCTCGAGGATGAGCGAGCCCTTCGTGATCACCTTGCCGTCGACGCTCACGGCGCCCTCGGCGACCATCAAGGTGGCCTCCGACCTCGAGAGGCCCGTCAGCATCGAGATCACGCGATCGACGCGAATGGCGTCGAGCGTCCCGGGCACCCGCAGGTCCAGGGTCTCGCCGTCGAAGGCGTCGAACTGGTCGCTCATCGCTGCACCAAGGTCGAACCGCGCAACATCGCCACCATCAGCACAACGAAGCCCACGGTGACGCACGCATCGGCGATGTTGAAGATGGGAAAGGAGCCCACCGAGATGAAGTCGGTGACTTGGTGGGGCACTCGCACCAGGCGGTCGATCTCGTTGGACACGCCGCCACCGAGCAGCAGGCCGAACCCCACCGTCGCCAACCCCGCCGTCGCCTGGAAGGCGACGAACATCACGACGAGCACGATGGCGAGGACGATCAGTGTCGTCACGATCGGGCCGCCGCGGTTGAAGGAGAACGAGATACCACTGTTATAGGTCAGTCGCAACCACAGGGGTCCCCCGACGTGGGTGCCTCGGCCGTGCACCGCGTGACGCGCCCACCACTTGGTGAGGGTGTCGACGATGATGACCCCCAAGGCCCAGACCAGGACCCGAGCATTGATGCGTCGTGCTAGACGCTGGCGCGGCACGTCACGCAGGTGAAGACCGGCAATTGGAACTGCAATCGGGGCTTGGAGATGGGTTCATAGCATTCGTCGCAGCGTCCGTAACTGCCGTCATCGATGCGCGCCAGTGCGACGTCGATCTCGTCGACCTTGAGACGCAGCGCCGTCGCGAAATCCTTGAGCTGGTCACGCTGGATGTCCGACGCGACGCTCGAACCGTCCTCGTCGTCGTACTCAAGTCGCTCCCGGTCCACGAGCATCTCATTCGCCTCGTCATCACTGATGGCGATCTGCTGGAGGGTCGACGCCCGAGCGTCGAGCAGCAGGGTCCGCAACTCGTCCAAGAACTCCGGGTCGTCGCCGTAGGGCTTGGAGTGCATCTTGCGGTCGAGCGCCTCCTGGCGCTTGCGCTCCTCGGCCTCGCGGCGTTCTTGACGCTTGAGCTCCTCGTGATTGCGTCGTTCGATCTCGCGCTGCTTGCGCTGTTTCTCGGCCTCGACCGCCTTGCGCTTGGCGTCGATCTCACGCTGCTTCTTGGCCTCGACGGCGGCGCGCTCGCGCGCCTTGCGCTGGATCTCGCGCTCCTTGGCCACGGCCTTGGCCTTGGCCTCGCGCTCCTTGGCGGCCTTGGCGGCCGCGGCGGCCTTGGCCTTGGCGGCGGCCACGCGAGCCTTCTCCGCGGCCTTGGCCTTGGCCTCGCGCTCCTTGGCGGACTTGGCGGCGGCGGCGGCCTTCACCTTGGCGGCGGCGGCCTTGGCCCTTTCGGCGGCGGCGGCCTTGGCCTCGCGCTCCTTGGCGGCCTTAGCGGCTAGCGCGGCCTTCGTATCGCCAGCGGCGTTGGGTTTCTGCGTTTTCGCGGGCGGCTTCGAGGCCACGGTCTTCTTGGGGGGAGCGACATTCTTCACGGTCTTCTTGACAACTGCTTTCTTGGCCGAAGCCTGGGGGGTTGAGTTCTTGGCGGTGCGCCGTGGCGGGATGCTGGCGGCCGCCTTCTTCACCGGCAGCGACTTCTTCGCCACGGGGGCGACGGTCTTCTTGGCGACGACCTTGTGGACGGCGGCCTTGGCGACGGTCTTCTTGGCGAGGGCTGGCTGGGCCACGGCCTTTTTGGACACGGCCTTCTTCGTGCTTGCTTTGGCGGTTGACGGCATGTACGTCTCCTTGGACAGTGTGAACCAGCGCGCTGACCCTAGCAGCCAGACGGCGACTTAGGCGCGATCGTCGCTGGACGGCTCGAAATTAAGAATCTGACCACCTGTCGCGGGCGCGGCGGGTGGTGGGGTCGCGGGACGAGGTGGTACCTCGGTCGCGACCGCCGCGGGCGCTGGCGAGGTCGCGCGGGCCCCAGCGCTCGCTCCGACGTGCAGCGAGCTCTCGATCCATTGTGAGAGCTCGGCCAGGACCGCGGACAAGCGCGTGCGCTCTTGATCGAGTTGCCGGGTCAAGTTCACCACGTCCTCACCCAATCGCTGCTTGAGTCCGTTGAGTCGCGTGACCTCGTCCTCGGCGCGCGAGCGCGCTTCGGCCACGATCTCGCGGGCCCGCTCTTGGGCGGCCACGGTCATCTCGCGCGCGCGCAACTCCGCCTCCTGTTGCGCCTGGTCAATGAACTGCTGGGCCATCGCGATCATCGCGGTCACCTGTTCGGCTCCCGCGGTCGACGCCGCGAGCACCGGTGCAGGTGCCGGAGCGGGCGCAACAATCGGAGCGGCGACCGGGGCCGGTGCGGGGGCCGGTGCGGGAGCCGGTGCGGCGACCACGGCACCGCCGCTTTCGAGTTGGCGAATGCGTTCACCGGCTTGGCGCAATTGCTGGCGCATCTGCTGCATCTGCTCGCGGATCTGGTCGACCTCGACGGCGGCGCGGTCGAGGAACTCGTCGACCTCGTCGACGACGTAGCCGCGAAGACCCTGTTTGAAGGCGACGGTCTTGATCTCGTCGAGGGCGGAACGAGGAGTATCGGTACTTTCCATGACGTCTACCCTACCGCCCGGCTCCCGACGGGGCCGTGGTTAGCTCTCAAATAATGTTCGAGATCACCGTCAGCAGGATGACGGCGATCAACACCGAGAAGTCGATGCCCACTCCCCCGATGTTGGGTCGCGGCATGATCTGGCGAATCGGGCGCAGAACCGGTTCGGTGATCTGAGCGAGGACCCGCTTGGTGGTGGCGAGCCCGCCCGACGACGACGTCGTGGGGAACCAACTGAGGAGCGCGGAGATGATCAACACCCAGATATAGATGTAGATCAGTTCCTTGATGAGACCCACTAGTAGCCAACTGACGAATAGTTCGAGGCCACCAGGCGCGCACGGGCTTCGGGGCTCAGGCTGTCGCCGTGGGGGGAGATCGCGTAGACCGCACCCTTCTCCAGGGTCTCCACCGTGGCGCGCAACGCGTAGGCGGTGCCCGCGGCGAAATCGATCAGGCGGCGCGCGACGGCCGGACCGCACTGGGTCACCACCAGGATCACCGTGCGATTGAGCCGGAGTTGATCAGTGATGCGCTGGCACTCGTTGAATTCGAAGGGGGTCATGATCTCGATGTCCTGTTCCGCGGCGTAGACCGCGACGCCTCGTATTCCCGCCGAGGGTGCGACCGCGGGTCGCGGGCGCGGCACCGGTTGCCCGTTGTCGAGCAGCGAGATGGAACCGGGACGCGTGGGCGCGTAGTTCGACGCCGCGCCCTGGGGGCGAAGCGGTGCCGGGCCCGTTCGTGGAGCGGGCGTGGGATTGATGCGCGGCGACGGGGCGACGGGGCGGGCAGGCGCGGCGTTCTGGCGAGGAGCCCACGACGGCTCATCGCGGACGTCCTCGGTGAATGGCCGCGAGGAGTCGGCCGCCGCGTATTCGTTGTAATCGTCCTCAACCAGCCCCAGGAAACCCAGGGCCTTGCGCATCTTTTCGTTCATGTACGTCTCCTCGTGGCTCTGACGCCCGGTCCCATGTTAGGTCAGCGCTGTGCGGGCGGTTCGTGGACCGAATAAAGCGCGACCGACCCGCACTTCGGTACTCCCGTGGGCCACGGCGAGTTCGAGGTCGTCACTCATGCCCATCGAACGCGCTCGAAGGCCCAGGTCGGTCGCCAACTTCTCGACGCGGGCGAACTGGTCGCGCGCCGTGCGCGGGTCGGGCGACGCGACGGTCATGAGGCCACGCACGTCCAGCCCCTCCTCACGAGCCCGGGCGACCAGTGAGGCGACGTCGGCGAGCGGGGCCCCGTTTCGCCCCGGCGCGCCGGTGAGGTCCACTTGGACGTCGATGGTCATCCCCGGGCGCAGGGCGGCGATCTTTCGCACTTCCTTCTCGCGCGACACGGTGCTGACGACGTCGGCCACGGCGAGGACTCGGGCGATCTTGTTGGTCTGCAGAGCGCCCAGGTAGTGCCATCGCACGCTCGGGTCATCCACGGCGCCACGTTTGGACTCGAGTTCGTCGACGTAGTTCTCCCCCATCGACGTCAAGCCGACCAGGCGCGCCACTCGTACCAGCGACGCGTCGAACGTCTTGGTCACCGCGACGATGGCCACCGTCGCGAGGTCGCCGCCGGCGCCCTCGATGCGCCGTCGCACCTCGGCCAGATTGGCCGCGACTCGTTGGACGTCGACGGGATTAACGAAGGAAACTGGGGAGGTCGTCATCGCCACCCACGTCAAAGAAGTCGTCGCTGGTCGTGTTGGCGAAGATGTCCGAGCGCGGCGCGTCCGCGGCCGGAGCCGCCGCAGCAGTCGCCGCCGGACCCTTCGCCGGCGGCATGTGGTCGAAACCGGCGGCGATGACCGTGACCCGCACGGCGTCACCGATCGACTCGTCGATCACCGAGCCGAAGATGATGTTCGCATCCTGGTGAGCGACGTCGTGGATGATGCTCGCGGCGTCCGTCACCTCGTTCAGGGTCACGTTGGGGCCGCCGACGATGTTCATCAAGATGCCGCGCGCTCCCTCGATCGAGGCTTCGAGCAGGGGCGAGGTGATCGCCGCGCGAGCGGCGTTGATCGCTCGACCCTCACCCGTCGACATACCCACGCCCATGATGGCGGTGCCGGCATTTCGCATGATGGCATTGACGTCGGCGAAGTCGGTGTTGATGAGACCGGGAACCGTGATGAGGTCGGTGACGCCGCGAACCGCCGACAACAAGACGTCGTCGGCGATCTTGAACGCGTCGAGCATGGACGTCTCGGAGGTCGCGACCTGGCGCAGACGATCGTTAGGGATGACGATGAGGGTGTCGACCTTCTCACGCAGCGCCTGGATCCCCTTCTCGGCCTGCGTCGCGCGACGCTTGCCCTCGAAGGCGAAGGGACGCGTCACGACGCCGATGGTCAACACTCCCAAGGCGCGGGCGATGTCCGCGACCACCGGGGCGGCGCCGGTTCCCGTGCCGCCACCCTCACCGGCGGTGATGAACACCATGTCGGTGTCCTTCAGGGCCTCTTCGATCTCGGCGCGGTGGTCCTCGGCGGCCTGGCGGCCGATCTCGGGGTCCGATCCGGCGCCCAGTCCGCGGGTGAGCGACCGACCGATGTCGATCTTGAGGTCGGCCTCGGAGAGCAACAACGCCTGGGCGTCGGTGTTAGCAGCGATGAACTCGATGTTGCGAAGGCCCGCGGTGATCATCCGGTTCACTGCGTTCACACCACCGCCGCCGACGCCGATGACCTTGATGACGGCGTGATAGTTGCCCTGGTTGAGACTCATGAACTCCCCTTGCTGTGGTGTGTCGAAACTACTCGGGTCTCGTTGTCAATGACCGATTCGCGCAGAATAAATTGATTGAAGGCTAGTAAGGCCTCCAGTTTAGGGTCAAATGGCTTTCTCACGAGGGAGATGGCCCGCTAACCGATAATTCACTGGGCGTGGTGACGTCGACCAGGTCACCGGCGACGAAGGTTCCGTGGGCGATCGCCGAGGCCACGGCCACGAATTTGGCGCTGAGGTCGGTCGCGGGTCCGAGGAAGAACTTGAGTGGTGTCGTCAGTTGCAGCGTCACATTGCCCTGGGCGTCGACGATGACCTCGCGCACCTGAGCGCGAAAGGCCACGGGTAGTTGACTCGCCACCAGTGCGGCGGCGGATCCGGCACCCTGGTAGGGCCACGTCGTGGCGGCGAGACTCGCCGGCGTCGTCGTGAGAGTGGGCATGTCGGCGTTCGCCGGTGCCGTCGCGAGGTCGCGCCCGTCGGAGCTGACGTAGCGCAGCACGTGGTGGGGGTCGTACGCCACCGCGACCGCGGTGAGTTCATGGACCGCCAGGTCGATCGAGTTGGGCCAGCGTTTCACCAACGAGATCGATCCGATCCACGGGAACACGCTCAACTCACGTTGCAAGGTCGCTTGGGAGAGATCGATCATCGCGGGGTGACTCGTCAGTCCCGTCGCCGACATGATCTCGGCGGAGGTCTCGTGCACCTCGCCACTGAGGGCCACGTGCTGTACGCGAAAGAACGATTGGTGCAACAGCCATTGACCTCCGACGACGAGAGTCGCCGCGACGAGGACCACCACGACGAGGACCCTGATCGCCACGACACCGCGGCGACGACGGCGCGGCTCATCGCGCGAGGCGACGGAAGGTGCGGCGGGCGCGAGCACCCGTTCGCGGCTGCGGGTCTCTCGCGCGATCCGTGCCGGCGCCACCTTCAGCGCCGTCCGGTCGCGGGTGCTCGCGCGTGGGCGCCGACTCACCAGGGCTCCTTGAAGCCCACCAGGCGATGCTCGCTCTCGAGCCAGACGCCCGACGACTCACCCACCACGTTGCGCACGTGCACCATCAACGACATCACGTCGTTGGCTCGCCCCTGGGCGTCGGCGATGATGAAGTTCGCGTGCTTGTCCGAGACGTGGGCCGTGCCGAGGCGGTAGCCCTTGAGTCCCGCGGCCTCGATGAGTCGACCCGCCGAATCGCCCTCGGGATTGCGAAAGACGCTGCCCGCGTTGGCGCCCCCGGGTTGATGCTCTCGCCGCCATCGCACGATCTCTGAGATGGTCGACCGTGACGCCTGGGCATCGCCTCGGCGTAGCGTCAACTCAACGCGCGTCACGATGTCCTCGGGTCCGAGGGCGCTGGTGCGGTAGGCGAACGCCAACTCATCGGCCTCACGCCACCGGCGCTCACCGCGCGACCAGACTTCGACGCGGCGCACGCTCGCCTTCATGTCCGAACCGTGTCCTCCCGCGTTCATGGCCACCGCCCCGCCGAAGGTTCCCGGTACGCCAACGGCCCATTCGAAACCCGTTACGCCCTCACCGGCGAGTCGACGCGCCGCCACGGGCAGGTCCAGGCCGGCCCCGGCGACCACCACGACCTCGTCGCCGTCGTCGCGCAGCGACAACCGTGCGAACTCCCCTTCGAGATGGACGGCAACCAGGTCGAGCCAGCCGTCGGCGACCAGCAGGTTCGACCCGTTGCCGAACACGATGTGGGGTCGGTCGTCGTGGGTCAACCGATCAGAGATCTCGTCGAGGTCCTGGTCGCTCGCCACGGTCACCAGTGCCGCGACCGATCCTCCCACCCTGTAGGTGGTGCGCGGTCCCAAGGGGACGTCGTAGCCCACCTGGCGACCTTCCCCGAGGAAGCGCGTGGTCGCTGACGTCAAGGTTGACGCGGGATCGCGCTGGAGTGGCGCGAGGTGGTCGAGCACTCGCGTGACGTCGCCGGCGCCCAGGATCAAGACCAGGTCCGCTCCGTCGCCGAGCGTGCCGAGCGCCTCGGCGGCGTCGGCCAGGCTCGCGGCGTAGTGCGCGTTCGTCAGGCCGCGGGCTCGAACGTAGTCCGCCACGACCTCGCCGGTGAGTCCCTCGGGATTGGCCTCACCCGCGCTGTAGATATCGGTGACGATGACGGTGTCGACCTGGTCGAACGCCGGGGCGAAGGCGTCGCCGACGTTCTGGGTTCGCGTGATGCGATGAGGCTGGAAGACCGCGACGATCCTCTCGTAGCCGGCCGAACGCGCCGCCTCGACGGTGGCGGCGATCTCGCCGGGGAGGTGGGCGTAGTCGTCGACGACGTCGATGCTCCCCCATGTGCCCAGGTGTTCGAAGCGGCGCGGCGCTCCACGGAATCTGGCGAGTCCCGCGACGACGTCGGCGGGGTCGACGCCGACGCTCAGCGCCAATACGGCGGCGACTCCCGCATTGGCCAAGTTGTGGCGGCCGGTGACGCGTAAGTCGATGGGAACCTCGAGCGGCGACTCGCCGGGGCCGACCAGTCGCGCCCTGGCGCCGCGCTCGGATAGTTCGACGTCGTGCCACCTCCACGACGCGCGATCGCTGAAGCCCACGCTGATCCAGTCGCGACCGAGTCCGGCCGCCACTCGCGCCGCGCCCGGATCATCGCTCCACACGACGACGGGCCCGCTCGTGCGTTGCATGACGTCGACGAACGCCGCCTCCAAATGGTCCAACGAACCGTAGTGGTCGAGATGATCGGCTTCGACGTTGAGCAGTCCGAGCGCGTACGGCGAGATCTGGCTGAAGGCACCGTAGCTCTCATCGACCTCGACGATGAGGTCGCCCTCGCCGTGGTAACCCCCGAAGCCCACGTCACGCACCGGCGCTCCGACCAGACGCGAGTCGTCGCGGCCCGCGGTCGACATGATCGTCACCAGCATCGATGTCGCGGTCGTCTTGCCGTGGGTTCCGGTGACGCCGATCACGCGCGCGAGGCTCGACAGTTCGCCCAGGACCTGCGCGCGCGACAACATCGCCACGTGAGCCGCCCGGGCCGCCACGAGCTCACGGTGGTCCTCGTGAATCGCGGGTGACCACAGGACCAGGTCGGATGACGCGACGTGCACCGCCTCGTGCGAGCTCGCGACCTCAACGCCGAATCCTCGCAGTTGCGCGAGCACCGGCGAGTCCGACGCGTCACAGCCACTGACGTCACAGCCCATTCCCGCCAGGAGGACGGCGAGGGCACTCATCCCCGCTCCGCCCACGCCGACGATGTGCACGCGCGCACCCGGGACCAGCATCATGGCGTGCGCGCCGCCTGTAACACGGTACGAGCGATGGCCGCGGCCGCGTCGGGTTGGGCCAGCAGTGAACTCGCCCGCGACATCTCCTGGCACACCTCGGGATCGAGCAACGCGTCGGCGTGGCGCGCCAGCACCTCGCCGGAGCAGTCCGAATCAGCCAGCACCACCGCGGCGCCCACGGCCGCCAGGGCTCGCGCGTTGTAACCCTGGTGATCACCCGGAGCACCTGGCAGGGGCACGAGGATCGCGGGCAGGGAGAGGACGGTGATCTCGGCCACGGTGGTCGCCCCCGCACGACAGATGGCCAGGTCGGCGACGGCCCACCACGTCGTCATATCGGCGAACTCGATCACTCGATAGTCGAGTGCACCCGGCGCAGGACGCTCGCTCATCACCCACGAGAAGTCGCGGCGTCCGGTCACGTGTACCAACGTCACGTCATCGCGGTCGCGCCAACGTCGCGCGAGATCGATCGTCGCACGGTTGACGCTGGTGGCCCCGAGGGAACCGGTCATGACGACGACGACGCGCCGCTCGGGATCGATCGGCGGCGTCAGCCGCGCCTTGGCGCGCAGGCGTTCATCGGGCGAGCGATCGAGTTCGGCGAGGTCGTGTCGCACCGGCGCTCCGGTGACGACCACTCGCTCGCTCGCCTGGCCCAGGGCGACGCAGCGCACCGTGGCGAAGCGGGCCAGGATCCGATGCGTCGCACTCGGCGTCGCATCGAGGTCCACCAGGATCAGGGGGCGTCGCCAGACGACGGCGGCCGTCGACATCGCGGCGGCCGCATAGCCGCCCACCGAGACCACGGCGCGCGGTCGCCACCGTCGCACGTACACCAGCGCACTCGCGAACGCGCCAGCCAAAGCGATCAGGGCGCCCGCGTTGTCGCGCAGGGCGCGCGCGCTGAAGGATCGACGGATGCCGCGACCGGGAAGGAGCGTCAACGAGATCGCTCCCTGACCTAGGAGCGACGCCTCTTGACCGCGACGCGATCCGACGTAGCGCATGTCCGCATCGGCGACGCCTTCGTCGCGCAACGCCTCGGCGATGGCCTGCATGGGAAAGATGTGTCCCCCGGTGCCGCCACCGGTGAGCACCACCGGACCGGTCACGAGCGCGGGGCGCGTAGTTGTCGACGGTGCGAGTAGCCCGCGCGCGACGGCCGCGCCGGTGCCGCCACCGCGATGAATCCTGGTTCGAGCGCGTCGATCACCAGGTGCGCCGAGCGGCTGCGATCGTGAGCGATGTTGTA
>Ga0209698_10002030_pt1 | contig 23149 bp, 12 predicted proteins | sample LitLauG_LLR_2012_FD_187203 | JGI IMG/M metagenome (GOLD analysis project Ga0209698, IMG submission 187203) | Freshwater sediment microbial communities from Pennsylvania, USA - Little Laurel Run_MetaG_LLR_2012 (SPAdes) (version 2) | ecosystem: Environmental > Aquatic > Freshwater > Creek >... | reverse complement strand
GCAGTGGCGAGCGACGCGGCCCGGCACCGGAGGGGCGTAGAGGATGGCCGACAAATCCACGCCGCGCGCTTTCCAGTGATCCACGGCAGGACGCACGTCAAGCATTTCGACGCGCCCAACCATCTCATCCACTTTGCGGAAGCCCATCTGCGCCATGTACTGGCGCACCTGCTCGGCGATGAAGAAGAAGAAATTGATGACGTGCTCCGGCTGTCCCTGGAAATGCTTGCGCAGCGCAGGATCCTGCGTGGCGATGCCGACTGAGCAGGTGTTCAGGTGGCACTTGCGCATCATGATGCATCCCAAGGCGACCAGCGGCGTAGTGGCGAATCCGAATTCTTCTGCGCCGAGCAGAGCGGCGATGACCACGTCGCGGCCGGTCTGGAGCTTGCCATCGGTCTGCACGCGGATACGGCTGCGCAGGTCGTTCAGCAGGAGTACTTGCTGCGTCTCCGCCAGTCCCAGTTCCCACGGAATGCCGGCATGCTTGATCGAACTTAGTGGAGATGCGCCAGTCCCACCACTGTCTCCGCTGATCAGAACCACGTCGGCGTGCGCCTTGGAGACACCAGCGGCGACCGTGCCAACGCCAACCTCGGCGACTAATTTCACAGCGATACGAGCCTGTGGATTGACATTCTTCAAGTCATAGATCAGTTGGGCTAGATCTTCGATCGAATAGATGTCGTGATGCGGAGGCGGCGAGATCAGGCCGACGCCGGGCGTCGAGTGACGCAAGCGTGCGATCACCTCATCGACTTTGTGTCCCGGGAGTTGCCCGCCTTCGCCCGGCTTCGCGCCTTGCGCCATCTTGATCTGAAGTTCGTCGGCGTTGACCAGGTAATTGGTGGTCACGCCAAAACGCGCCGAGGCCACTTGCTTGACGGCACTGCGCCGCAGATCGCCGTTCGGGTCGGGTTTGAACCGCTCTTCGTCTTCTCCGCCCTCGCCCGTGTTCGATTTCCCGCCGATCCGATTCATGGCGATGGCCAGCGTTTCGTGGGCTTCCTTGCTGATCGAGCCGAACGACATCGCGCCAGTGGTGAAGCGCTTGACGATTTCCTTGGCCGGTTCCACTTCTTCGATCGGAACCGGGTTCTCCGACTTCTTGATCTGCATCAGGCTACGCAACGTGGCCAGGTTGCGGCTCTGGTTGTCGATCAGTTCGGAGTATTCCTCAAACGTCTTGAAACTCGACTGGCGCACGGCATGCTGCAGCTTGCTGATGGTCAGCGGATTCAACAGGTGATATTCGCCGTTCGCGCGGAAATGGTAGCTGCCCCCAACCGCGAGTTCGGTTTCGAATTCCGTGATGGGGCGAAACGCATGCTCGTGCTTCATCTGCGCTTCGCGCGCCAGAACCTTGAGCCCGATGCCGTCGAGGCGCGAGGTTGTCCCAACGAAATACTTGTCAACCAATTCCTTGTTCAGGCCGATGGCTTCAAACACCTGCGCGCCCTGGTAGCTTTGCAGGGTCGAGATTCCCATCTTCGAAAAGGTCTTCAGCAAGCCCTTGTTAATGGCTTTGACAAAGTTCTTCACTGCTTTCTCGGCGGTTACGTGTTCCGGTAAATTCCCACGCCAGGAAAGGTCTTCCAGAGTTTCGATCGCAAGATGAGGATTGATGGCACTGGCGCCATAGCCGAGTAGCAGCGCGAAATGCATGACCTCTCGAGGCTCGCCCGATTCGACGATGAGCGCGACCTGGGTGCGTTTCTCTTCCTGGATCAGAACGTTATGCACGGCCGCCAATGCCAGCAGGCTGGGGATGGGCGCGTAGTCTTTGTTGACGCCGCGATCGGAGAGAATCAGGAGACTGTATCCTGCCTCGACCGCTAGCGATGCGCGCTGACAGAGGTCATCGAGCGCGCGCCTGAGCCCATTTTCTTCGTCGTCTACGTGGAACAGCGCGGGCAGCGTGGTGGCCAGCAGCCCTCCGCGTGATACGCGTCGAAGTTTCTCGAGGTCGCGGTTGGTCAGGATTGGATGGTCGAGTTTCAGTGTGTGGCAGTTGCCGGGCGTCTCGTCGAGGATGTTGCCCTCGGTGCCGATGTAACTGATCAGCGACATCACCAGCGCTTCGCGGATCGGATCAATCGGAGGGTTCGTCACCTGCGCGAAGAGCTGCTTGAAGTAGCTGAACAAAGGCTGCGGCCGATCCGACAGGCAGGCCAGTGGCGTATCCGTTCCCATCGAGCCAACCGGCTCTTCGCCGTAGACTGCCATGGGTTCCAGAATCATTCGTATGTCTTCGTCGGTGTAGCCGAACATGCGCTGGCGGCAGATGATCGTGTCGTGATCGGAAGGATGCACGCGCGCAGGCTCGGGCAGCAGATCCATAGTGATCTGGTTTTGCTTGAGCCATTCTCCGTAAGGCTGAGCGCTCGCCAGGCGTTCCTTTACTTCTTCGTCGGAAATGATGCGGCCCGCGACCGTGTCCACCAGAAACATCTTTCCCGGCTGCAGGCGGCCTTTTCGTTTGATCTGTTCAGGGGCGATGTCGAGCACCCCGGTCTCGGAAGCCATCACCACCAGATCGTCGTGGGTCACAACGTAGCGCCCCGGACGCAGGCCGTTGCGGTCGAGAGTTGCGCCGATCACGCGGCCATCGGTAAAGGCGATCGCGGCGGGACCATCCCACGGCTCCATCAAAGACGCGTGGTACTCGTAGAAGGCACGCTTTTCTTTCTGCATGTGCGGATTTCCCGCCCACGCTTCGGGAATCAGCATCGCCATGACGTGAGGAAGTTCCCGACCAGCCTGGAACAGTAATTCGACCGCGTTGTCGAAGCTCGCCGAGTCGCTTCCTCCCGGCGCGATGATCGGATACGCCTTTTTCAGGTTGTCCCCAAACAGCGGCGATTTCAGCACCGACTGCCGCGCATACATCCAGTTCACATTGCCGCGGAGCGTGTTGATTTCTCCGTTGTGCGCGATATAGCGGTACGGATGAGCCAGTTGCCAGCTCGGAAAAGTGTTGGTCGAAAAACGCTGGTGCACCAGGCACAGGGCGCTGGTCACGTCGGGATCGGCCAGTTCTTTATAGAAGTTTTCGATCTGCGGAGCGAGCAGCAGGCCTTTATAGACGATGGTGCGCGCGGAGAGCGACGGAATGTAGAACATTCCCCGATCTTCCATGTCCGACGCCGCAATCTCCGCTTCCGCCCGCTTCCGGACGATGTAGAGCGTACGTTCGAAGTCGGCCTCGTCCATGTCGGGCCGGCAGCGCACGAAAATCTGCTCAATGTAAGGTTGCGAAGCGCGCGCCACCCGGCCCACTGCCGACCCGTCCACCGGCGTGTCGCGCCAACCCAGCAGCGTCAGCCCTTCCTCAGCGATGATCCGCTCGAGAATCCCTTCACACTTCAGCCGCTGATGCTTTTCCACCGGGAGAAATGTCATTCCAACCGCGTAGGATCCGGGCGCGGGCAATTCGAATCCCAGCTTGGCGCACTCGCGCGCAAAAAAAGTGTGCGGGATCTGGATCAGGATACCGGCGCCATCGCCGGTTTCAGGGTCGCAGCCGCAGGCTCCGCGGTGCGTCAGGCTGATCAGAACCTGGATGCCCTTGCGAACAATGTCGTGGCTTTTCTGACCCTTTACGTTGGCGACGAAGCCCATACCGCAGGCATCGTGCTCGTGTGCAGGATCATAGAGGCCCTGGGGGAGGGGAAGTCCGTGCACGTTTGAGGATGACCATGCCATGTTTTGCGATTCAATCCAACCCGCTGTCGTTCGACAGGACTCCTCGGCCGAGGGGGAACTGTGCCAGACATAGGATTCGAGCCTAAGAGCTCTATTCTTTGGTACAGCTTATGGGGTTGGAAAGTACAATTCAGAATTTCGATGCAAACGATCAGGATTTTCGAATTGGGAAAGTAGTCACGAGCTTCGAGCCGCGAGCTACGAGCAAACTGACCCGTTCTGGCTCGTAGCTCATAGCTCGAAGCTCTTACATATTCGGCCGCATGTCGCTCGACGTTCCCCCCGCTGCCGGAACGTAGCACTTGAGCGTGTAGTCCATCACCATGCGATCGGCGTTGAAGCGCCAGCCGAGCGTGCGGATGGTGCGCTTCATGCGCTTGATCCAGCCGCGCGGAAGCCCGTCGCGGTCGCGCTGGTAATACAGAGGGATCACTTCTTCGCGAAGCACGCGGAGCAGATCCTCTCCGTCACGAGTGTCGTGGACGTTCATGTCGGTATGCGTTCTCCCGGTTCCGATGGCGAAGCCGTTCAGGCCGTCGTAAGCCTCAGCCCACCAGCCATCGAGCACGGAGAGGTTCAGTCCGCCGTTGAGCACTACCTTCTGGCCGCTGGTGCCGGAGGCTTCGAGCGGACGACGCGGGTTATTGAGCCAGACATCGACGCCCTGCACAAGATAGCGGCCGACGTTGATGTCATAGTCTTCGACGAAGACGAATTTATCGGCAAACTGCGAATCCCGCATCAAGCTGGCGATCTGCTGCAGCACGCGCTTGCCCGGCTCGTCGTGAGGATGCGCCTTGCCGGCAAAGACGAACTGCACCGGGCGCTTCGGGTCGTTGACCAGGGAAGCGAGGCGTTCGATGTCCGCCAGAAACAGGTTGGCCCGCTTGTAGGTCGCAAAGCGCCGGGCAAACCCGATGGTGAGCGCGTCCGGACTGAGCACGCGTTCCAAGCGCTGCAACGCCTCAACCGGTTCATCGCGGCGCATCGCCTGCTTGACGGCACGGCGACGCACAAATTCAACCAGCCGCGATTTCAGGTTCAGGTGAGTCTCCCAGAGTTCGCCGTCGTCGACATCGTCAATTCCATCCCAGATTTCCGCCTCGCTGCTGCGCAGGTGCCAGCCTGTTCCCAGGTGGCGATCGTAAAGGCGGAACATCTGGGGAGCCAGCCACGAGGGCACGTGGACGCCGTTGGTGATGTGTCCAATCGGAACGGAGTCCTCGTGCTTGCCCGGGGAGAGGCCGGTCCACATGGCGCGAGAAACTTCCCCATGCAGCGAGGACACCGCATTGGCGCGCCGGGAGAGCCGGAGCCCCAACACGGTCATGCAGAACGATTCCTCAGTGTTATTGGGGTTCTCTCGCCCGAGCGCCATAAAGCTTTCGCGCGTCAGGCCAAGCGACTCACGAAGAGGCCCGAGATGCTCTTCCACCAGGTCGGCATTGAAGCGGTCATGGCCAGCCGGCACAGGCGTGTGGGTGGTGAAAACGACTTCCCGAGAAACACGCGGCACGGCTTTTTCGAAGGTGAGACCCTCTTCCTCCATGCGCTGGCGGACCGCTTCCAGCACCACGAATGCGCTGTGTCCTTCATTCAGGTGCAGAACGCCCGGCGTGATGCCCATTGCCTTCAAGGCGCGCAGGCCGCCCACGCCAAGAAGCAATTCCTGGTGAACTCGAACGCGGCCATCGCCTCCGTACAAGCGCGAGGTAAGCTCCCGATCGTCGGGATCATTGCCTTCCACGTCAGAGTCGAGCAGAAACAAATCACAGCGTCCCACCTTCACACGCCAGACTTTGGCACGGATCGAGCCGTGGCGGGTGTCGACTTGCACCACCACCGGCCGGCCATTCTTTCCGATGGCAGCTTCCATCGGCAACTGGTTGACGTCGGTTTCGAGATATTCCTCGTGTTGCCAGCCCTCGCGATCCAGGCGCTGCCGGAAATATCCCTGGCCGTAAAACAGCCCCACTCCGACCAGCGGGATATCGAGATCGGAAGCACTCTTGATGTGATCGCCCGCCAGCACTCCGAGGCCGCCGGAATACACCGGCAGAGACTCGTGCACGCCAAATTCGGCGGAGAAGTAGGCGACCGGCCGAGTGCGCAGAACGCCGGCATGCCTTGCGCCCCAGGTCCGCTCACCGTCTTGATACTCGCGCAGGCGACGATAGGCATAGTTGATGCGGCTGTGCAGTGCAAGTTCCGCCGCGCGAGCTTCCAGTTTTCTCAGGGGAAACTCGGTCAGCAGAGAAACCGGATTGTGATTCAGCTCAATCCAACGCGCCGGATCGAGATCCATAAACAGGTCAACGGAATCATGGTCCCAGCTCCACCACAGGTTGCGGGCCAGGGCCCAGAGCCGTTCTTGGGAAGGAGCGATGAAACGATCCAGGGTGCGGGCTTCGCTCACCACCGGCGCCACCTGGGTGGCGGCTCCGGTCAGGAGGCGAATTGCTTTTTCCGGGAAAACCCGCGGCTCGACCGTTTGCACCACGAGAACCCCTTGCAAAACGCCCCGGTCGATGAGCGGAACTCCGAGGAACGACTGGTACGCGTCCTCCCCAGCCTCGCTGAAATACTTGAAGCGAGGATGATTTTTCACCTGCTCCACGGCCACCGGACGAACCTGTTCCGCTACCAGGCCGGCGAGTCCTTCATGGACTGCCATCCGGAGACTGCCGATGCATTCGCGGCGAAGTCCGATGGTGGCGGCCAGGACAAGCGTGGAGCGGTCGGGTTCGAGTAGATACGCCGAGCAAACATCGGTGCCAAACCGCTTGGCAATCAGGGCGACAACGTTCATCAGCGTTTCCGCCGGTTTGCCGCCTTCGGCCGCCAGGTTTGCAATTTCTTCCAGCGTTAGTACATGACTGGCATCGTGCGATTGAGCCGGTTGCTCTACGCCTCGTACTGCTTCCTTATGTCGATCCAATTCGTGCAGCCTCCATTTACGTAAAAACCCCTAGTTTGACAATTCATGGTTTCGCAAAACCAGGGGATGGTTAAGCAAATTCGCTCAGCGAGGTCATCCTAAAGTAACCGTTGTGCAGGATGAAAAGGAATACCGGGCTCTCGGCCCCAGGAAACGGACTGAGGGTTCACTATTTTCTATGCTACTACCATCCCGACGGATTGGGGGCATCTGAGGCACAAATAGACTCTAAAAGTGCAGTCTGATCGACGTCCAATTCAAATTGCTTATCACCTATAGCAGTCGCGCTGGTGGCAATTTTCGGCCACAATGACGGAGTCGCACGTCGCGTGAGATCTTTCCTCGCCATCCTCGCCGCCTGGTTGCCCCGCGCCTCCAACAGGCATACCATTTCCTGCTCAGAGGTGTGTCATGCGCGATCAGACTCATTCCTCCCGTCGTGATTTCCTGAAAAAATCCAGCGTGCTCGGTGCCGCCGTCGTTACGAGTGCAGTTGCCGACACGGCAACCCGCGTGCTTCCTCCGCTTCCGAATAACCCCGTCACTGAAAAGGCCATGCCCACTCGCAATCTCGGGCGCACCGGCTATCGCGTAGGCATCTTCAGTCTCGGAGGGCAGGCTTCCATCGAGCAACCCAATAACGATGCCATCGCCGTGCCCATCGTCGAGCGCGCCCTCGATCTCGGCGTCAACTACATCGATACCGCCGCCCTGTACGGCGGGGAAGAGCGCTGGAGCCAGCGCTACATCGGACAGGTCATGAAGCGCCGCCGCAACCAGGTCTACCTCGCGTCAAAAACTCACGACCGCACGCGCGACGGCTCGCTCAAGCTGCTCGAACAATCGTTGAAGCTGCTCAACACCGACCACCTCGACGCCTGGCAACTCCACCACATCGACGAACAAAGCGATGTGGATCGCATCTTCGCCAAGGGAGGAGCGATCGAAGCTTTTCAGCAGGCCAAAGAACAGAAGATGGTCCGCTTTCTCGGCGTCACCGGCCACCGCGATCCCGACCTTCTGATCCAGTGTCTGGAGCGTTTCCCCTTTGACCAGATCCTGATGGCTCTCAACGCCGCCGACCGGCATCACCTCAGCTTCACGGAAAAGCTCCTGCCCCTGGCGGTCGAGAAGCAACTGGGCATTATCGGCATGAAGATTCCCGCCCGCGGACGCATTCTGGCTAGCTGGAAACCGGATCCACAACACCAGGGAGGTTGGACGGGTACGGCCACCGGCCCGGGCACGCTGGCCATGAAGGAAGCGCTTTACTACGTGCTCTCGCAGCCTGTCAGTACGGTGATCATCGGCTGCGACACGATCGCCCAGCTGGAAGAAAACGTGCAGTTGGCCCGGGACTTTACCCCGCTCAGTGAGCGCCAGTTGGCCACGCTCAGCCAAAAGGCTGAGCCGGTCGCGCGCCAGGCGCTTTTCTTCCGGCGTTGGTCGTAGTTGAGGTAGCGAGACTGCTGACCTAGCCTTCCCCTCAATAGCGCGACCTGCATTCGACTCCCGATCATTCGACCTTCCATGTGTGATCTGGGTCACTTCCACGGGTGATGTCCACTACAGGGAGCGGTCCATGACGGCGATACTATCCGGCCCAGGCACTCTCGAAAGCGCCGTATTCGGATCATGCGGCCGAGATTGTCGAGCAGAGGATAGAGCCATGTTTTCCAGCAGCGCCACCACCTGGTATCACAGCAACCACTACAAAGCTCAGGCGGCATGTGAGCACTGCGGCGGGGTTATTCGGCACGAATCGTGGTGCATTACGGCCAATCCACTTGTTTTCTATGCGTACGAGGCCGTGTTAGACGCTGACAAGTTGTCACTGGGAGATGTTCTGGTCTTGCATTCCCTCGGCGTGTTGTGGACCGGCAAGGTCTGCCAGCGAAACAGTCAACGGTCGCAATAGTACTCGCGGACGATCAATTCTCGACTCACGATCCGGCGTACAGCTGGAACGGGGCCCAATAGAACGGATTGTGAAACGTGCGGCCACGCAGCAACGATAGTTTCGCGGCACGCAAGGCGGCGTCCGGGGTGGCTCCCTTATCTAACTCGTCATAAAACTTACTCATGAGCTGTTCGGTGGAGACGTCGGTCGCTTCCCATAAGGCCGCGATCACGTTGTGCGCCCCCGCCCGGAGAAACGCCCAGGAGAGTCCTACCAGCCCTTCGCCCGAGTACGAACGCTCGCCCGCGCCGTAGCAGGCTGAAATCGTGACCAGGTCAGCCCGCAGCGAGTGGCCGATGATGTCGCGCGCATAGAGCTTGAAGGAATCGCTCTCCGCGCCTCCGCGCGAGAGCACAATGGCCGAATCGAGTGGACTCATCCGGCTGGCGGTTCCATGCGCGACAAAGTGGATGTGGGAGAACTGTTCCGGATTGCTGTTGAGGTAGGCCGCCGGAGTAGCCTGTTCGCGCGACAAGACCCGTTGCTCACCGGCGGGAAAATGCCGGGCAACGCTCGCCATCTGTACCGCCGCTTTCGGAAGTTCCGGATACTCTTTGCTCGGCGCCACACTGTCTCCCACCAGAAGCAGCCGGCGTGCACGTTTCTTTTCCCTGGCATACGAAGCGGCCAGCACACGCAGGGAGTTGGCGTCAGCGACGGTGGCGTCTTCGATCCAGTAGTGTGGCTTCGGGTCGGAGACAATCAAAGTCTCGAAGTTGAGGTTGTTCAGGCTGCTATCAGGGATGAGGAAGATTTTCGTAGCGCCGGCACCTTGCCGGCTGTCGCGAGAGCCTGCCCTGAGCTTGTCGAAGGGGCACCCTGCCCTCGCGCGGTGGCGAGGCGCCCCCACAGCCTGCCCTGGCCTTGCCGAAGGGACAGCCGCGGAGTCGGCGGCGCTACAATCATCCACCAGCGACCGCGTTGGTCCGATCAGCGTGCGATACAGCCACACGCCATCCGGGTTCCTGGGTTCAAGCACGTCCTGCGGCCCGCCGAGAGCCTTGCGATAGCGTTCGACCACCGCATCGATTTCAGCTCCCGGAGGCAGGGTAAACAAACTCGTCTTCCGCGGAGTGATCGCCCACAGATAAGACTGCTTCTCCCCCAGCCAGTAAAAAAGGAGTGTGCCATCCAGTCGCCGGGCAATCTCTTGTGCATTCAGCGCGGGCGCAACCAAAGCTCGCGCGGGAGCCCCTTTCGCTAACAACCCCAGACCCTCGGCCAGCGTCCGAGCACGACTGTGATCCGCCCAGCGCAAGGCGTCGTCAGTTTTCCTGCGCGCAACCAGAAAATGCACATAGTCGTCATAGATGCGCGCCGCGTTGGTAAGAAACGAGAGGTGATAATCCTCATGCCTGACGTCCTCCCGCGTCGCCTCAAACGTGGCCAGCGCCGCACGATATTGACGGTCGGCTTGATCAGGACGCTTCTGATCTTCGTACAACCGCGCCAGCGAATGCTGCGCTTCCCACTTCAAGGAAACCGGACAGACGTTGTCGTGCTCAACTTGCTCGAAGATTCTTTCTGCCTCCGCCCCATGGCCGCGCCGTGCCGCAATCTGTCCCTGGACTAGGATCGGGTAAAGCTCATCCGCGTGGAGGCCGCTCTCGCGCGCAATATCGAGCGCCCGTTCAGCATATTGACTGGTCTGTTCTAAATCCCCGGTCTGCAACGAAAGCCGCGCCAGAACACGCAGGGCATTGTAGATATACTCCTTTACCCCAGTACTCTGTGCGAGTTGCAGAGCTTGTTGAAATGACTTCGCTGCAAGATCGAACTTCCTTTCATCCATGTAGACGTAGCCGACATTAGTGAGGGCGTTTGCCTGATCGACGACATCACCGAGTTCCGAGGCGTGTTCTTCCGCATCCTGAAATGCATCCAGCGCCTTTTCGAGGTTACCGAGTCTGTAATCGGCCCATCCGATATTTGTTTTTGCAACGAGCTGCACGACCCTTGCTCCTACAGCGCCGCCCACGTCATAGGCAGCTTGGGAACGGACCATCGCCTCATCGAAGCGTTCTTCGGTAAGCATTAGTTTCCCCAAGTTGCGGAGCGTTTTGGACTCGAGAAAACGATCCTTGTGTGCTCTGGCAAAAACCAAACTAGCGTTGTAGAACTTTTCCGCGGAAAAAGTATCGCCCTGCTCGCTTGCGTATAGGCCCCGCGCTCCTATTACCTCGCCGCAGCCGGCATACGCAAAAGTGCCGCAGAGTTCTTCAGCCTGTTTGAGGTTCTCGTTCGCTTCGGAAAATCTGCGGAGGAAGGTGTTCGCGACTCCAGTGAGTGTTAGCGCGTGAACCGCTACATCGGGTTGGTCCAGATTCGTGCGAGGCTTAAGGAGCTTCAGAGCATCCTTGTATTGCCCCCGCCATAACATCACTTCGGCTTCGAGCGTTTTGAACTTCCAGGACCACTCGGGACTTGAATCGAATCGTTGACTCTCGCGGTGAGCTTCTCCCTGGGCACGAATCAGATCCCCATGAACAAAAAGCCGATAGGTTCTATCAAAAGCCGCCTGCGGGCTTTCACGATGACAAGCGAGACCGTAAGCGAGAATCAGGAAAGAGAATGCAACGACTAAGGCTCGGAGCAGCTGCCCGGACTTGGCGAACCGTGAAGGCTGTTGGGTGTCGTGCCAGCGCCGCTGATGTTCCCACCACCCGAGTCCGGATGGACCATCGTCAGATTGAAAAATTTTTCTGTTGCTGAGCCTTCGCAAGGTCCCAATGGTACTGCTCGCGAACTGAATCGGAAAGCCCCGCGTCGCCCTGATCCGATCGCAGTGGCTCTTAACCGGTCGGTGGCCCTTTTCCGCCGTTGGCAGCCGCCACCACGCCCGTCACCGTGCCGTGTGCAACGCACCCCAGGTTGATCTGGAGCATCTTCAATTCGAAGAGATTGCTCGGGACGTCCGAGCCTTCGTTGAGGACCTCGCTGACGCTAACCTCGCCCAGCGACACCGTGCCAAAGTGCGGCAGGATCAGTACGTGCCCAATCACCTTGACCCCCGGAATCGGAATCGCGTCAAGGTTGTCGATGTTGTCGACGATCGAAAAAGTGACCTTGCGTTCGCCGCTGCCCTTAAGGCTATCCATCGTCTTGAGCCTGTCGGCAAACTCTCGTTGAAGGTGTTCGGGAAGATCCTTTGCGTTTGCGATTCGTTCAGTCTGCTTCCTGGCACGATCCAGGAAACTGCGATGAGACAGATAAGACGTGTCGCCTTCTCTCTCCCCGATCATCCCAAGGTTGAGCTTTAGAGACAGCATGCCGCCGTTCACGCGCACGTTATCAAAATGCGTGCCCAGGAAAGTCACGTGCGGATAGTTCGCCTGCTCGGTGCGCCCGTCCTTGTCCTTGCGTCCGCTGTCCAGAGGATAGTCGGTCGCAACTTGCGCCACGATCCGGTCTGCGGTGATGACTTCGAATACATTCAGTCCTTCCACCACCGACGTGGCCACCGTCACAAACCCGAAGTTCTTCGGGTCATTCTTAAGGCTCCGGCTTCCCGACACGCGAGTGCGGCCGCTCTTGTAGGAAACCAATCCCTCGATGTTGACTCCCTCAGTGAAACGCGTGAGATGGCGGTCCTTCTGGTCCTTTAGTATGACCTCCGCGTGCTTCTCGATCCTCTGCTCAACTGGACGCCGCAAGTGCCCACTGAGCACATGGGCTTCGCCATGAAAATGGCGATACGGTGGCACTGGCGTAGTGGTCGCCATAGTTTTCGCTCCCCCAGAGCTTACTTCCGAACTTGCAATTCAAAGGAGGCCTGGCCGACTTGCTTGCTTTCCCCCGCAGCGGTGACGCCGCGTACTTTCATGATGTACTTTCCCGATTCCCGCTTCGCCCCCGGAACTTGCACTGGCCATTGATCTTCCCCGCTGACCGGAATCGTGAGCGACCATTCTACCTTTCCCGCCGGGTTATACAAGTCTGCGGTGTAACGGGCGTAGTCGCCGTCCGGAGGGATACGCACAAACAGCAGAAAGCCTTGCCCCGGAGCCGTGGTAATCACCGGCCCACTGGCGCCCCATGTGCCTACGTTCACGGACGCAAATGGCAGTACCTGGGGCCTGCTAAGTTCCTGTGCAAGTTGAGGATAGGTGACCAGATTCTGATATCCGACCACCGCCAACAGCACCGCCAGAGCAGGCAGGGCAAACGCCGGACGCAACCAGCCAAACCATCCCGACGGTTGTGGGGAAGGCGTGGGTGCGGACACCAGGGCCACCGCTGGGGTTTCCGCCAGTACAACTTTGCTTTGTTCAACAAAAATTGCGCCCGTTCGGACATCATCGGCGCAATCCGTGCAGTCGAAAAGGTGTTCCTCGAACTCGTCCCGCTGGGCCGCTTCGAGTTCATCGAGCAGATATCGTTCCGTCATTTTCTGACGAACCACCATGTCGTGGTTCATGGGCTTTCTCCCTATACAGGGTAGTGAGCCGGAATGCGTAAGCGTTTCAAACTCCTCAGGCAGTAGCAAATTCCGGCGGCTCATTTCCCATATTTTTCAGATACAGCGATTTAAATGCCTGTTTGGCGCGGTGCAACAGGACTCGCAAGTACTCCCGATCGACCCCGAAGTCACGGCACACCTCATCTTTGTCGCGCTCTTCGAGAAAAATCTCGCGCAGCAGGCGCCGGTCGCGTTCAGAAAGCTGCTCGAGAATCTCGCGCACTTTTTTGTCCATCTGCTGGGTGGCGATCGCGCTCACCAGGTCGACCCCTTTGGCGGGAAAGTCGTTCCCGTCCTCGTCGTCCAGCGAGTCGTTGCGCGCGCCTGAGCGATAGTGCTCCAGCAGCACGTTGTTGCACATCGAATTCACGAACGAACCCAGGCGCTCCGGTTGCAGGATCTTCCCGGCACGCAAAGCCGTGAAAAACCGCGCAAAAGTCTCCTGCCGAACGTCTTCAATGGCCTGCGGAGACTTCAGGCGGGAGCGCAGCTTGATTTGGATCAGTTGCGAGAAATATGCGACAAAATGGTCCTGGGTGCGGAAATCGCCCGCCCGCAGACGTTCCACGTAGGATGCGTCAAAAGACTGAAATTGCAAGTACTTGCCCCGCAGACCTCGGAATGGCAGACAGTGTAGCACTTCAACCGGAGCGCTGCGGGCCTTTTCCGGTGTCAGGGTCTCAGATGGGCGTTTGAGCGCGGTATGCTTGCCGCGCGGGCGATCAGTCGACGAGATGGAGTAAACCTTGCGCACTTGGGAAGGGCACCACTCCTGGAAGTCACAGGCGGCGGGCCTGGACATGGGGAACGTCAAGACCAAAAAGTGCCGGAGTCGCTTCCCCGTCGGCTCCGGCACTTCCTGTGGATCCCAGCCGGGAGTTTCCAAGTTGGGTTCCTAAACCATGCGATCGCCATTCTGCGATCGGGCTTACGTAGGGATTGTGCAGGGAACGCGCGATTCGTTTCATGGATTGCTGAAAATCTGCAAACTCAGGATGGGTCACCGATCTGACGTCGGCCAAACGCCATCCACTCTTCCCCAAAAAAAAGACGCCGGAGCCGCTTCCCCGTCGGCTCCAACGTCTTAAAAGGACCCCGGTACTTTTGTTCCGGGATCCAGAGGGGGTGGCGCTGTCGCTTATCCCGCGACTCGATCCACTCATTGGGATAGTGCAGGGAAGGGCGCGTCCCGTTTCATGGCCGCAAAAATATTCCCGGAGCCGGGCTCACGCCTCCAGGAAGGTGAGCTTCTGCGGTGTGAACGAGACCAGGTTCGGGAAGACCTGGGAGAGGGAATCATCGGGGACGCCGAACCACGATGCCAAGGTTGCGCCGTACTGATCGAGCGAAACGCTTGGCAGCCATACGCCCCGTCCACTGATGTCATCCGGACCATTCAGGGCCAGAATTGGAAACTCGCCATAGACGTCCGCCGCTTTCACGGTACCGCCCATGACGATCTGATGGCTGCCCCAGGCATGGTCGGAGCCAGCGCCGCTGCTCGGCTGCAGGGTGCGTCCGAATTCGGACTCGGTGAACGTTAGCACCTGTTTCTCCAGTCCCAGTTCCAGCGTGGCGTGATAGAACGCTGACATCGACGCGGCCAAGTCTGCCAGAAGCTTGTTCTGGCGCGGCATGGCTGAGCTGTGCGTGTCGAAGTCGCCAAAAGACGCAAAGAAGATCTGGCGCTTCATGCCCAGCGCTCTACGAACATTGATGATCTGCGCGACCTGTTGCAGTTGCTTGCCCAGGCTGGAGGACGGAAACGTCGTTTGCAGCGCCGATCCCACCGACAACGCGGCATTGAGTTCCTTGGCCGCACGAAGGCCGTCGGCCGTAACCTGGTTTGCTTTCTGAATCAGCGCGAGTCCTGTCTGGAAGTTCAGGATTTCCTGAAACGCGTGATCGCGCGCGGCCACGATGGGCGATCGGTCGGAGGCACTCAGCCCCAGAGAGCCGTTGATCATCGATGCCTGCGGACTGTCTCCGGCGAGAAACAAGCTGTTGCCCGCAGTCGAAACACTCAGCGGGAACTTGGAGGGCAGGTTGATCGAGGAGAGGACGTCGGCTGCCCGCCCAGCCCATCCCGTGTGCGGCGACGCGGGAAGTGACGCCGTTTGCCATTGCTGCTGCTGATCCGAGTGCGAGTACAGGTTGCCCGGCACCGGCGCGCCCTGCTGGAATTGCTGCTTGGTAATGGGCTTCAGCAGAGTGCCGATGTTCGCCACGAATGCAACCTTGCCCTGCGACTGGAGGTAGAGTTCTCGCAACGCCGCCAGTTGCGGATGCAACCCGTAAGTTTCCTTCCCATGACCTGCGGCGATCTCACCCAGTTCGCTTTGTTTCAGTCCCAGCGTCTCACCGCGAACGCGAATGTAGTCAGCGTAGCTTTGGGACTCCGTCTTGATCGGCACGATCACGTTGTTCCCGTCATTGCCGCCCATCAGGAAGATGCAGACCAGAGCCTTGTAGTCCTCCGGCGGAGCCACTGCCGCATAGAGGCGGTTGAATCGGCTCAGGCATCCGCCCGCACACAATATTCCCAGCGACTGTGTACCGATATGCAAGAACGTGCGTCGGGTGATCGAAGTCATCGTTTTCTAAGCTAGCGCCGCCGCCCCCGGCGGCTGTCCGGCGGGCGCCCTCGCCCGCCGCACTCGAGCTGGCGAGATGCCGGCGCTACCTAATGTTGCACCTGGTACAGCGACGAACTGGCAACCAGATAAATTGCGTTGTGAACTCGTGAATCGTAATCGTGCGTGACTGAAATCGCTGCCACGATTTCCGCCTTCACCTGCGCCGGAAGCCGTCCGCAGAGAAACGCGTTATCGATTGCATCAACCAGCTCGGAAGGCGATCCGGCAAACGCCGCGAAGGGTGAGAGGTCGAACAGCGCATCGCCTCCCAGTCCGTCCTCGACCAGCCTTCGCACAACATTCGCACGCATCAGCGCAGTTCCGGAACTCAAAAGTTCGAACTCCGGCGCCAGCAGTCCTTTCGAAGTGCGGTAGAGCGGAGAGTAGTCGTTGAACACGCTTCCCGGGTAAAAAACTCGCTGGCCAAGGCTGTCCGGGAATCGTTCCAGCCGGTTGTCGGCCCGAGCCGTCGCATGCAGGTTCCGCATCATGGCTAGGACGGCCAACACCGGTTCGCGCCAGTGGCCCGACGTGGCTGGTTGTGGCGCGGCCGGATCATCGCCCTGCCGCGCTTCCGGATCCATCAGGATCTGCCGGACAACCGCCTTCAAGTCGCCTCCGCTCGCAGCGAACACCTGGCTCACTCGGCTCAGGTAATCCCGGCTTGGATCGCTAGTCACGAGATGCTGAATCAGGCGGAGCGAAATAAACGGCGCGGTATTTGGATGGGTCGAGAGCGCACTCAGCACATCATCCAATTCCTGTTCCGCCGATTGCCCAGCCGGTGCGGTCACCCCTCCAACCAGGTTTTTCTTGCCTTCATCGTGATTTGCCTCGACCGCGATCATGGGCCCGTCGAAATTCTCCGGATTGTGGCCCTCCACGATAGCCTTCCCGGGGAAAGTCCAGCCCGTAAGCGCGCGTGACATATCGGTGATCGTGTGCTGGTTATACGTGACCTCACCGGTTTCTGTGCCGTCAGGTCTTAGCCCTACGGTGCCGATGCTGAAGAGTTGCATCAGTTCACGGGCATAATTCTCGTTCGGAGACGTCCCCTGGGCTGAGTTCGCTTTGTCGTTGTTGACCATGTCGAGATACACGCCCATGGCGGGGCTCAGGGTTACATCGCGCAGAAGTTTCGAGTATGTCCCAAACGCGTCTTCGACCAGCATGTTCTGGTAGGGAACCATCTGCCGCGGCTGTCCGGTCTTCAATCCCGAGACCACAAAAATCTGGCCGAGCGCAAACGCCACGCGCTGCCGCAACTGATCCGCGCCGGTGGTCGCATGAATAAAGAATTCGCCTTGTTGCATAGTGAGATCGTCGGCGATACTCGTCGAGCGCTGATACAGGGTTGGGGCTGCTGCAAACTGCTCGGCGAGCCATGCGTCGAACCCAATTTCCTGCAGATGGGCAATGCTCTCGGCATCCGGGCCCCACGAGGCCTGTTCCAGGAAGCGTGAGGCGGCGAAAGGATTTATTTTCGGATGTGCGGGCCCGATTGGAATCGCAGAGGGATCCGACGCCATACCGCCAGGGTCCGGATTGACGACCGCCACCGCGATCAGGCGGCCAATCGTGGGGGCAAGCGTTGCGGCAACGGTCAGTTGGTTCGGTGCTATGAATTTCGCCGGCAGCACGGTTGTGCCAACCTTGACCTGCGAGGCAGGTAGAAATCCCGCGCCGGTTAAGGTGATGGTTTGTGCACCGTAAGTAAGATGGGATGGTTCGACCTTGGAAATCATTGGGGCCGGATTCAGGACCGTGACCACGGCCTTCCCTGCGGCCGACGCATCCGTGGCACTGACCGCCTCAATCGTGATCTGGTTTTTGGCAGGAGCGACTGCGGGAGCCGTGAAAGTGCCGTCTGGCGCAATGGTGCCGGTCGCCGCAGCGCCGCCCTTCACTCCGTTTACGCGCCACTCGACGGCAGAGTCTAGTCGACCGGTGATCTGGGCATAAAATTTTCGTGAACTGCCAACGCGCACGGTGGCCGTCGCTGGGGCAATTGTGATGGAGTTCCTGTTTGCGCTCGAGAACGAGTTTTGCGCGGATGCGCTTGGTGCCGGCAGTCCGGCCAGCAGCGCGATCAGCGCCAGCCCGACGCAAGTCGAACGTGAACCACGTGCCATCCCAACTCGATCCTAAGCGGATTAGCGGACAGAATTCAACGGAGATGACCATTCGGAAGGGTAGTTGTCTGGTCCATTAATGGCCGAGGGCAGGGTCGAGACACTGTCGCAATTCAGCGTGCTCCGTGCATGGAGGAATCGCGGAGTAGAAGTACGCCAGCCGGGCGGCGGCATTCGTTTGCCCAGCGCGTAACCGCTGGGTAGATGGAAGTGGAAAACTCGAGTCCCGTAGGGACGGCACGCGCCTTGTGCCACCCTCTAGGGGCTACTCTAGCGGCAGCAGGCAAGATGCCGGCATTACTTTGCCGCCAGTTCCTCTTGGAGTGCGTCCTTCAGCGCGGCTTGCCGAGTCGCGTCCAGCTTCTTCCCGCCCGATGTCAGATACAGAACGTCGATCGCCATCTGTCCTTCGGTCTCGATCAGCGCAATCTCGATGTTGCAATCATGCTTCGAAATCTGCGAGCACATCCTATACAGGAGCCCGGGACGATCCTGCGTCAGCACCTGCATGAGCGTGCTGTGTGCCGAGCACTGGTCATCGAACTCGATCTGCGTTTCGATTTTGACTTTCGTGCCGTTCCCTTTCTCCGACTTCAGCCGGTCCCGCAGCATGCGAGCCACGTCGGCCTCGCCCTTGACCACGGCGACGATGCTCTTTTTCAGGCGCTCCCACTCCTGCACGTTCAGCTCGAGGGTTCGGAAGCGGTCGGTGAAATAAAACGTGTCGACCACCACCCCGGCCGCGTTCGAAAAAGCATTGGCCTTCACGATGTTCATCCCCCATGCCGCCAGCGCTCCGGAAACCGAGGCAAACAGAAAGGGCCGGTCGGTCGTGATCAGCGACAGCTCATACCAATGGCGCACCTGCTTCAGATTCAACTGCACGCCGTCGCTTCCCAATTGGCCAGCCATCTCGGCGTGCATGAGTACGTCGCTGGCGCCATGGATCCGGAGGTAGCGCTGCGGCAATCCTTCGAGGAAGGTGTTGATTTTTTTTCCGGCAACGGGCGCGAGCGACCGCAGATGCGCCAAGTTCGAGCCTGTGTCGTCAGTGTGCACACGCTCATCCGCGCTTCGGCTCAGGTGGTTCGCGCAGCCGATGTAGAGCTGCCACAGGTTGTCGGCTTTCCACGGCGTCATGGCCTCTGGATTCACGGCCTTGATGTCGGCATAGGTTAGCAGGCACAACATCTTCAGCCGCTCCGGGACCCCGACTTTCTCCGCGAAAACCTTGACATTGCCCGGATCGAATACGTCCCGCCGCATGGCCGCCGACATTTCCAGGTGACTTCCCACCAGATAGCGGAGCGTTTCTCGATCCCCGGGATCCAGATCCAACCGGTCGGCACACGTGTCGGTCAATTGCAAGCTGGCATCGACGTGGTACTCATCGGGTGAAGCTTTGCCGCTATCGTGCAGCAGCAACGCCAGGTAGAGGAGCTCGGGCTGTTCGAGTTCCCCCAGCAACTCCGCAAACCGCCGGTCCCACTCCGATTTCGATTCCTTGAGGCGGTGCAGATGTTCGATCGCTAAAAACGAGTGTTCATCGACCGTGTAGCGATGATAGAAGTCCCGGACCACGAGGGCTTCGATGCCCTTCATTTCCGGCAGCAGCAGTGGCAGAAGGCGGAGCGCGTTCATGGCGCGGAGGGCGTCGGCCGCATGCGGCTGGACGAGCGTTTCCTGCAGGTAGAGCCATAGTTCGGCGCCGCGCGGAGGCGTAGCCGCAAGCGACGGCAACACCTGCTCAATTCTGTATTCGGTGGTTGTGCTCAGCTTCACGCCCTGCTGGGCTATGAAGTGGAAGAGCTTCAGCAGCGTTTCGGGATCTTGCAGCGCGTCCGGTTTCTGGAGGAAAACCAGTCCGTCCACCACTGAAAAGTCGGGGTCTGAGACGCGCGTCCGCCAACTCTGGAGCTGCTTGTACAGCGAGGACCACGCGGCGGGAATCTCTTCCTGCAACTGGGTGCAGACGCGGTGTACGGCGCGCGCGTGGCCGAAGTACACCCGCATCCAATCCGCGGCGGTCGCGATCTCGAGATCGGCAGCCCCAATCTTTCGTGCGGCAGCTTCGTCCTGCGCCTCCCAGCTCAGCGTGTTGTCGTGGCGTCCGTAGCGGAAGTGAAGAAAGCAGCGCGCCGACATCTGGAAGTCCAGTGCCGCTTCAAGCGCGCGGCGGGAAGAGGCCGGTAACAGCGTTTTGGGATCCGGCCACACGTGCAGCTTTTCCATGGCGGAGATCAGGGCCAACCAATAAGCGACGTTGTAGTCTCGCAGACCGCCGGGACCATCTTTGACGTTTGGTTCCAGGTGGAAGACGGTGTTGCCGTATTTATGGTGGCGTCCGCGCGTGATTTCACCCAGATTCTGGATCAGGTTGTGGCACTCACGTGCTACCAGGCGTGGAACAACTTTTTCGTGCAGCCGTGTGAAAAGGTCGCAATTCCCCGCCAGATACCGGCAATCGAGCAACGAGATCGCGAACTCGACGTTCTCCGGGTCGAATCGCTCGCACTCCGCCAGCGTGCGTGTCCCCGGGCTCAGTTTCAGGCGCAGGTCCCACAATTCCTGCGAGAAACGGCGGATGGGATCTTTGAGAGCGCTTTCAGTTTCGGCGCCCGCGTGGAGAAACAGCAGATCGATATCGGAGTGAGGGAAGAGCCAGCCGCGGCCAAAGCCGCCGGTTGCCACTAGCGCGAAATTCTTGGGCCCCTGCGGGTCGGCGGAGATGATCTCACTCCACAGCCGCAAAAGCATGGACTCGACCAGCGCAGTGCGCCGGGCGAGCGCAGTGCGTCCGTCACCCGCGACGGAAAATTCCTGCTCGATGGCAGCGGATTCTCGTGCGTACAGGTCCCGTAAGTCGGTGCTGACGGTGGCCACGGTGCTCATTCCGATGATTGTGTGGCGCGGGCATTCCTGCCCGCGTCTGCTCTCTCCAGTATGCGCGCAAGGCGGGCAAGAATGCCCGCCCCACACAACCATGTTTCCGGCGACGCGCTTACAGCACGCTTTCGCCGCGCTCGTCATTGCGAATGCGAATCGCTTCGTCAATGCGCGAGAGGAAGATCTTCCCGTCGCCGATCTTCCCGGTGCGCGCTGAGGCCATGATCGCCTGTACCGCTTTTTCGACAATGTCGTCGGCGAGCACAATCTCCAGCTTTACCTTGGGGATCAAGTCCACGGTATATTCCCGTCCCCTGTAGAACTCGGTGTGCCCTTTTTGCCGGCCATGGCCGCGGGCTTCGAAAACGGTCATGCCTTCGACGCCAATTTCGTGCAGAGCGTCTTTGACGGCATCGAGCTTGGAAACTTGAATAATTGCTTCGACCTTTGTCATGGTTGTCCGTTCCGATGATTCCATCGCCGCTTCTGTTTCTGGTTATGCAGGCGACTCCCAATAATATCCTTCTTCGCCGTGCTGGGAGAGGTCGAGACCCTGCATCTCGTGGTCCTCGGAAACACGCAGGCCGATGGTGGCGTCCACCAGCTTCAGGATGACCAGGGTTCCAACAATCGCCAGCCCCCAGGCGATCACGACTCCAACCAGTTGATTGAGTAACTGGTGTGCATTGCCCTCCAGCAGGCCCGAGGCGAGCGCACTTCCCTGAGCGTTCTTGAAGATAGGATTTACCGCGCTCGAAGCGAAGACTCCTGTGAGCAGCGCTCCCAGAGTCCCGCCCGCGCCGTGGACGCCGAACGCATCGAGCGAGTCGTCGTATCGGAACATCGCCTTGACTCGGGTCACCATGAGGTAACAGAAAATGCCTGCCACCAATCCGATGACGATGGCCGACATGGGCGAGACGAAACCCGCCGCCGGCGTGATTGCAACCAGCCCGGCCACCGCGCCCGAGATCGCGCCCAGGGCGCTGGGTTTCCCGCTCTTCCACCACTCCGCGCCGCTCCAGCCAAGGGTGGCAGCAGCGGCGCCAAAGTGCGTGGCGACAAATGCACTCGTAGCCAGAGTCCCCGCCGAGAGCGCGCTCCCCGCGTTGAACCCGAACCATCCCACCCAGAGCAGGCAGGCACCGATAAAGCTGAGCACAACGCTGTGAGGAGGCATGGGCTGTTTCGGATATCCGATCCGCCGCCCCAGATACAACGCACACACCAGCGCCGAAACCCCTGAGGTGACATGCACCACCGTGCCACCGGCAAAATCCAAGCAGGGAAACCGGCCGCCCAGCGACGCATTCAGCAGACCGCCCTTCCCCCAGACCATGTGCGCCATCGGGGCATACACGATCAGCGACCACAGCACCATGAACACTGCCATGGCGCTGAACTTCATCCGCTCGGCAAACGCGCCCGTAATGAGCGCGGGCGTGATGATGGCAAACATCAACTGGTACACCATGAAGGTCTGGAGCGGAATGGTAGCGGCGTAGTCGGCGTCCGGCTGCGCTCCCACACCGCGCAGAAAAATGTGGTGCAAGCCGCCAATGAAACTGTTTCCTGGACCGAATGCCAGACTAAAAGAGACCAGCCCCCAGAGCAGAGTGACGATCGCCATCATCGCGAAGCTCTGCATCATTGTCGACAGGACGTTTTTCTTTCGTACCAACCCGCCGTAGAACAATGCCAGGCCCGGTCCAGTCATCATCAGGACCAAGGCAGAACTCATCAGCATCCAGGCGTTGTCGCCGGAGGACTTGGCCTCTGAGACTGCCCGCTCTAGTTTCGCGATTCTCGCCGATTGCGCGTCGCTAGACGCTCCTGTCCCCCCAGACGTTTGTGCCACAGTCACAGGGGTTAGCAAGCACAACACCACTGCAAAGCTACAAATCGTAAGCAACTTTGACATCGACCGCTCTCGTTTCCTCCCCACCAGACGGCTGAATCATAACAGTAGGGCTGCGGTCCGTTTTACGGAAATCGAAACTGCTTATCGTTGCGATTAGAAAACCTTATCTGCCACCGGCCGGCTCGAACTTTGTCACCCTGAAGCGGAGCATGAATTTCGCGAAGCGAAATTCATGCGGAGTCGAAGGGCCCCTACCTGCCCCGGATTCTGCGTGGAGCCGGGCAACTCAGTGCGCCGCCTGCGATCTCTCAGAAAGAAAATTGTCCCGGCACTGTTTCGCGGCGGAGAGCAACTCTGCAAACTCGGGCGTGCCCCGCAACTTCGCCCACACCGAATCGTTCTGCAAACCGCTGTACGCGCAATAGTGTCCGGCGATGGCACTTCTTAGAAGTTGCACGGCTGCGTCTTTCTGCCCGCAGAAAAGAAGATCGCCCGCAAACACGTAACGTGGTTCGGGATCGGGATCGGCGAGTCTCCTGGCCACTATTTCCTTTGCGGCGGGGGCAATCTCC
>Ga0209698_10002029_pt1 | contig 23161 bp, 14 predicted proteins | sample LitLauG_LLR_2012_FD_187203 | JGI IMG/M metagenome (GOLD analysis project Ga0209698, IMG submission 187203) | Freshwater sediment microbial communities from Pennsylvania, USA - Little Laurel Run_MetaG_LLR_2012 (SPAdes) (version 2) | ecosystem: Environmental > Aquatic > Freshwater > Creek >... | reverse complement strand
CGGCTTTTGCCCAGGGGTGCGCGATGCGAGCGGCCCAACGGCGCGGACTTGAGCAGATCGAGGCTCCAGCCCGGGAATTTGGTGCAGGGTCCGCAGGAGAAACGGGGTGAGTAGGGACGCCGCGACGGCTGGGTCGCGTTGGCAGCAGACATGATGGTAGATCCTGTACAGAACGGCTCGTTGGGGAGCCGCGGCCCGCAACAAGAGTAGCCAATTGCAGGCAGATCCGTCAAACCCGCTGCGGCACTTCCCGGCACTTCTGACTGACGGCTCCGCATATGGCCCAGAAAGCGCACGCTTCTGTGTGTTTCCGTACCAACTCCGCACCACGTCCCGACCATCTCTTACGCCGGGAAGTATCTTTTGTGTGACTTCTCCTTAATAATTGCGGCTTCACGCATTCGTACCGGCGTGCAGCAGGCGCTCAGGCGCAGGCTGCGTCAGCGTCGCCACGCATGCCCATCAGGAACGCACTTATGCAAATGTTCGGCTCGGCCACTGCGGCACGCTGCAGTTGGCTCGCGGTCAGGCTTACTCGCTTTCTCTCCCGGCAGTTGCCCAACAACGGGTACCGCAACGGCGCCCCAAACGTGTACCGTGACCTGTCCAGCCGCGCGCTGCGCGCTGCCGCTGTACTGCCGGTTGCCGTGCTCGCCGCCGTGCTCGCCGCTCCGGCCTTACCGGCGCTCGCCGCCAAGGCGCCCCCGGCGGTCTCGGTAACCCGCACCGCCGCCCTGCCGGCGCTGCCGCGCAGCGCTGCGGCCACGACTGCGAACCTTGACCGTCTGGCCCCGGGGCTGCATACCCGCACCGTGACCCTGAAGGACATGGGCGCCTATCGGCCCATCGAACTGCGCGGCGTCGACCGCAGTGCCTATCTTCCCCTCACCGTGCGCTTCGATGAGTCGGTGGTGCGCGCGCGCCTGCACCTGAACTTCACGTTTTCACCCACGCTGTTGCCCGACCTCTCGCAGCTCAAGGTGATGATCGACGACGAGCCGCTGGCCAGCATCCGTCTGCCCCGCGAGCGGCTGGGCATGCCCCAGAGCGTGGATATCGACCTCGATCCGCGCTACTTCGTCGAGTTCGCGCGCCTGCATTTCCAGTTCCTCGGCCACTACACGATGGACTGTGAATTCCCTTTTCACACCAGCCTGTGGTCCAGCATCAGCAATGAAAGCACACTTGAGCTCGTCACCCGGCCGCTGATCCAGCGCGACGACCTTGCCATGATGCCCGCGCCGTTCTTCGACATGCGCGACAACCGCCGGCTGGAGCTGCCGTTCGTCTTTGCCCGCCAGCCATCGCCGGCCACCCTGCGCTCTGCCGGCGTGCTGGCCTCGTGGTTCGGCGCCGCCGCCAACTACCGCGGCGCCCATTTTCCGGTGCTCTACGACGCGCTGCCGTCACGCCACGCCGTTATTCTCGCTACCAACGCGGAGCGGCCCGGTCGCCCCGCGTTGCCGCAGGTGCAACTTCCCACGATCCTCATCATGCCGCACCCGGACGATCCGTCCGTCAAGCTGCTGGTGGTGCTGGGCAAGGATGCCGACCAGCTGCGCACGGCGGTCGAGGCGCTGGCCCTGGGCCAGGCAACCCTCACGGGCGACCGCGTCGAAGTGCGCGAGGTGCGGCTGCCGCAGCCCAGCCTGCCCTATCAGGCGCCCAACATCGTGCGCACCGGCGACAAGGTGCGCATTGGCGACCTGGTCGAGCACCCGGCCGACCTGCAGGTGACGGGCCAGTCGCTCGACCCCATCCGCATCAATCTGCGCCTGCCGGCGGACATCTTCACCTGGGAAGCGCGCGGCATGCCGGTGGATCTGCGCTTCCGCTACACGCCACCGCGCGAAGCCGGCCAGGCCAATCTGGGAGTGCACATCAATGATGAGTTCGTGGCGTCCTTCCCCCTGCGGGGTTCGGGCGCGGGCGGCAACGCCGAGCGCCTGGAGCTGCCCTTCCTGGAGGACACCGGTACGCTGGTGAGCCAGGTGCTGACGGTGCCGGCTTTCCAGCTGGGTCCCAATAACCAGCTGCAGTTCCAGTTCGACATACCGCCGCAGGACGAAGGCCGCTGCCGCTCCACGCTGGGCGGGGCGCAGGCCGCCATCGACCCCGACTCCACCCTCGATCTCACGCATATCGAGCATTACGCGGCCATGCCCAATCTGGCGTTCTTCGCCAACAGCGGTTTTCCCTTCACCAAGTACGCCGACCTGGGGCAGACGGCGGTGATCGTCCCGGACGAACCCAAGCCGCAGGAGGTGGAGACCGCGCTGACCACACTGGGGCAATTCGGTGCCACCACGGGCATGGCGGCAACGCGACTGACGCTGCTTACCGCCAGCCACGTCCAGGAAGCCGGTGACCGCGACCTCCTCGTCATCGCCAGCGGCATCACCAGTCCGCTGCTCGAATCCTGGAAAGCCACCCTGCCCGCGCGCATCGATTCGGGTGAGCGGGCCAGCCCCGTTCTGGGCCGCATCTCCGATGCCGGCACCGAATGGTTCAGCGGCGCCGCGCCGCACGCCCTGCCGCGCGACGGCTGGACCGACATTGCCGCCAAGGGCCCGCTGGCCGCCATCATGGGGCTGGAGTCGCCCCTGCAGGGTGGCCGTTCGGTGGTGGTGCTCAACGCCACCGAGCCGTCCGCGCTGCCGGCGGCGGCGCTGGCGCTCATCGACGCGGGCAAGGTGCGCGACCTGCGTGGCGATCTCGTTTTGCTGCGGGGCGATTCGGTGCAATCCTTCCGCGTCGGCGACACGTATTACGTCGGGCACCTCACCTGGTGGCGCTGGATCTGGTTCCAGTTGCACAGCCATCCGCTGCTGCTCGCGGCGCTGGGCTTGCTGCTCGGCGTCTTTCTTGCCCTCTTGATCTTCGGGACGATGCGGCGGATGGCGGCGCGCCGCCTCGGCTCCGGCCCGTGACACGTGCGCGGGCGGGCCGGATCCGGCCGCCGCTACTGCCGGCCCTTTTGCCTGTGATCGCGCCCGCCGTCCTCGCCGCCCTGCTGGGAGCAAGTCCCGCTCGGGCGGATGCCCCGCCCGCGAGCGACGCGGCCGCGGCCACTGCGCCGGCCTGCACCTGGCCCGCCTGGCAGGCCTTCCAGTCGCATCTGCTGCAGCAGGACGGCCGGGTCATCGATCCCGCCTCGCCCCGCGCCCATACCGTTTCGGAGGCGCAGGCCTACGCCTTGTTCTTCGCGCTGGTGGCCGGGGACCGGGACGTGTTCGAGCGCATCCTGCGCTGGACCGAGGACAACCTCGCCGCCGGTGACCTGTCCCTGCGCCTGCCGGCCTGGCAGTGGGGCCGGCGCGATGATGGCAGCTGGGGCGTGCTCGACGCCAATTCGGCGGCCGATGCCGACCTTTGGCTGGCGTACGTGCTTGCCCAGGCAGGACGCCGCTGGGATGAGCGGCGCTACCGTGCCCTGTCCTCGCTGCTGGCCGAGCGCATCCTGCGCGAGGAGACAGCCGTGGTGCCCGGGCTGGGGCGGGTCCTGCTGCCCGGCGCACAGGGCTTCGAGCCCGCCGATGGGCTGTGGCGGCTCAACCCGAGCTATGTGCCGCCCTTCCTCTTGCGCTGGTTTGCCACCCACAGCGGCGACCCACGCTGGGCTGCCGTGCACCGCAGCGGACTGCGCCTGCTGCAGGATTCCGCGCCGCATGGCTTTGCGCCCGACTGGGCGTACTTTCGCCAGGCCGCGGCCGACGGCAAGCCGGCTGGGTTTGAACTCGACGAGCGCGGCGCGCCGGACCGCGCCGGCGCCTATGACGCCATTCGTGTCTATTTATGGGTGGGCATCACCTCGCCCGCCGATCCGGAGCGTGCAGCATTGCTGCAGCATTTTTCTGCCATGACCGCTGCAACTGCCGGGGGCGCGCCGCCCCGCAGCGTGGATGCGGCTACCGGTAGGGGCGACGGCAGCCTCGGCCCGCCGGGATTCTCGGCCGCGCTGCTGCCACTCTCCGCGGCGCTCGGTCAGGAGGAGGCGCTGCACAGCCTGCGCAACCGCCTGCGCGCCGAACCTCCGGCTGCCGATGCCTACTATGAGCAGGCGCTGGCCTTGTTCGGCATGGGCAGCCTTGAGGGCCGTTACGCCTTCGCGGCGGACGGCAGCCTAATTTTTGCCGCAGCCCCCTGTGCTGCGGAGCCGCCCCATCCATGAGCGACCTGGGCCGCCGTCTTCGGGCATCGCGCCTGGCCGCCGTCGCGCCGGTGGCGCCGATCCCGGGCCAGCCGCCGGGGGGAGAGGCCGCCGCGTCACCGCAGGCGCCGCGGCGGCCACGCGCGCCGGCAAGCGCACTGCACCTGGCCCTGGCCGCGGCCCTGGGATTGCCCCTCGGCCTGCTGCATCCGGCGGCTGTTGCGGTGACCGTGCGGGATGCCAATGCCGTCGCCGTCGATGAATTGCTGCGCAGCGCACGGCTCTGGCGGGCGCTGGGTCACCCGGATGCCGAGCGCAATGTGCTGCGCAAGCTGCTCGCCATCGACGCCCGGGAACCGCGCGCCCTGCTGCTCTTGGGCGAACTGGAACTGCGGGTGGGCAATATCCCGGAAGCCCGGCGCGTGCTGGCGGCCTTGCGCGATAGCCACCCGGCACTGCAGCAAACCGCCGAGCTCGATGCGCTGGTTCGGGTTTATGCGCAGCAAAAGGGTGGCCTGAACGAACTGCGGCTGGCGCTGCGCGGCGGCAATATCGCCCGGGCGCAGGCGTTGGCGCGTGGTCTTTTCCCAAGCGGCAGGCCCCCCGGCGACCTTGCCAACGAATTTGCCTCCTTGCTGGCGGCTACGCCGGCGGGCTGGAACGCCCTGCGTGCTGCGCTCGAGCAACGCATCGCCGCCGACCCTGCCGCTGCCGACCAACTGACCCTGGACCAGTTGCTGGCGCAGCATGCCGATACGCGCGAGCGGGCGCTGCGGGGCTTTGACCAGTTGTCGCTGTCGCACGAACTGCCCCCCGACGCGGTGGCCGACGCGTGGCGCCAGGCCCTGGCGGCCCTGGGTTCCGATGATGCGGGTCTGGCAGAACGGCGGCGTTTTCTGCAGCGTTTTCCGGCGGATACCGCAGTCCGTGGCGATCTCGCCCGGATCGAAGCGCAACGCAATGCTGCGCAGCAATCCGCCGGGGATACGGGCGCTGCCGCGCCGCAAAACGCTGCACAGGCTGCAGCAAAAGCGATCGAGCAGGTGCTGGATGACGGGCGGCTGGACGAAGCGGAGTCGATGCTTCGCCGCCATATGAATGAGCAGCCGAACAACGCGGAGTTCGTGGGCCTGCTGGGTTTGCTGCGGCTGCGCCAGGGCCGCGATGACGAGGCCCTGCAGCAATTCGAGGCTGCCTTTCGTCTGGCCCAGGCGCAGGACCAGCCGCGCCAACGCTGGTCCGACCTGGCAGCCACCGCGCGGTATTGGAGCACCCTGCAACAGGCGCGCACCCGACGCGCCGCCGGCGATCTCGAGGGTGCCGCGCAACTGGCCAACGCGGTGCTCACGACCCAGGCGAACCAAACCGAGGCCTACCAGCTGCTGGCGGATATCCGCGCCCAGCAGGGCCGCACCGCCGAGGCGGAAGCCTTGTACCGGGACATCCTGGCGCGGGACAGCGGCAACGCCCGGGCCTGGCGCGGCCTGCTGTCGCTGCGTCTGGCTGTAGGCGAGGTCGATCCCGCGCTCGACCAGGCGCAGGACCTGCCCCGCACGGCCCATGTCGCCAGCGCCGATGCGCTCGACGCCGGCGACCTGCGCGACGCCATCGCGCGCTCGGCGACCGCCCACCCCGATACTGCGCTGCGCCAACTCGAGCGCGGTGTGCGCCTGTTGCCCCGCGATCCCTGGCTGCGGTACGACCTTGCCCAGCAGTACCGGCGCCTGCAGCTCCCCGACCTGGCGCGGCAGGTGATGCAGGAGGGCCGGCGGCAGGTGCCCGACGATGACGGCATGCGCTACGCCGCCGCGCTGGTCGATGCAGCCACCGACAGCGATGCCGAAGCGCTGGCCACCATCGAGCCGGTTCCGCCCGTGCGCCGCACGGAAGGGATGCAGGCGCTGGCGCAGCGCCTGCGATTTGAACGCGATCTGCGCGCCGCGCGCGACGCGCGCGCGGCAGGCGCAGCGGCCGAAGATCTGCGCTGGCGGCAGGCCGCCCTGGACGAGGCGGGTAACGACACCGACCGCCGCCTGCGCGTCGCCCGAGCTGACCTGGCGGCGGGCGATACAGACGCCGCGCGCGCCGTGCTGCAGGGCTTGCTGCAACCGACAGCCGCGCTTACCCCCGAGCAGGCGCGCAGCGTGGTGGATGCACAGATAGAACTGGGCGAGACCGAGCCCGCGCTGGCCCGGATCGATGCCTTGCTCGCCGGGGCGCCGCCCGGCAACGACCGGGCGGATCTCTTGCTGCTCCGGGCGCGCGCCCATGCTGCGCAACACGACAACCCGGCCGTGCGTGCTGATGTTGCACAGGCACAGGCGCTCATCGCAGCCGATGACGTCGCACGCGGCATCGCGGCCGTGCAGGCGCTCGACGCCGACCGCCCCGCGGCACGCGCGGCCATCGCCCAACTGCTGGCGCAGCATCCGCAGGATGCCGCCACTTTGCTGGAAGCTGCGCGCCAGGCGCAGCGCGACCACGAGTATGGCCGCGCCATTGCGCTGTTGCGCCAGGTCCAGGACAGCACGCAGCCGACCGCGCAAACCGACCAGCCCGGCCCGCTGGCGGGCCGCGTGCCCTTGCTGACGCTGGATCCGGCAGAACTTGCCGCGCAGCAAAATGCCCCCGATGCTGCGCAACAATGGTCGCCCGGCGTTGCTGCGCAGCTCGCGCAGCAGGACGCCGCCCCGCCCCGCAGTCCCGCGCAGGAAGAGGCCCGGCGGCAGCTGGACGCGATCGAGGCGCGCCGCCAGCCGCGGATCGAGACCGGCTGGCTGGGCTTCTTTCGCAACGCCGATACCGGCATATCCACGCTGCGCGGCACCGAGGTGCCGGTGATGGCGGTCTGGCCCACGGACTACGACGGTCACTGGTTCGCGCAGGTCGATGCCGTGCATCTGGATGCCGGCACGCTGCCGGCTGCAGCATCCGGCGCTGCCGCATTTGGCAAGGTCCTGGCCCTGGCCCCCGCAGGCTTGCCGGGGCCTGTCGCGGAACAGGCCAGCGCGCTGTCGCTGGCGGGTGGCTGGCGTTCAGACAACCGCCGCTGGGACCTGGGAATTGTCGGCGCCGGCTTCAAAGTGCCCAATGTCGTGGGCAGCTGGCGGGAGAATCGCGAGTGGGGTCCGACCGATGTCACCGCGGAGATCGCCCGCCGTGTGCTCACCGGCAGCCTGTTGTCCTATGCCGGTGCCAACGACCCGGTAAGCGGCGAAACCTGGGGCGGGGTCACCGAGACCGCGCTCAATCTGCGCGCTTCACGGGATTTCCCCGGCCGTTGGGGCGGTTCAGCAAGCGCCAGCGTGGGCCTGCTGGCCGGCCGCAATATTGCAAGCAATTCCGACGTAAAACTGCGCGCGGCCCTGGGCCGCGACTGGGTCCACCGGCCGGATTTCCGCCTGAACGCCGGCGCAGCGCTGAGTGCCTGGCACTACACGTCGAATGAGAGTTTCTACAGCTTTGGCCAGGGCGGCTACTACAGCCCGCAGCGTTACCTCTCGCTGGGACTGCCGGTGGAGGTGGAGGGGCGCCATGGCCTGCTGTCCTACGACGTGCGGGCGACGCCGTCCCGGTCCTGGACCTACGAGCGCGACACGCCGTACTACCCGGGCTTTGGCGGCCTGCAGGCGCTGGCGGGCAACCCCGTCCATGTGGCGGGCAGTGGCGGCGGTGTGGCCGGCAGCCTGCGCGCCATTCTGGAATACCGCATCGCCAGCCACCTTGCAGTGGGCGGCTGGCTGGATATCGATCGCTCGTCGTACTACGCGCCCACGCGCGCGATGATCTACCTGCGCTACTCGTTCAAGCCGCAGCAGGGGCCGGTGGACTATCCCCCGCACCCGGTGGTGCCGATCTCGCTGTATTAAGTGTCCGATACACGGCTTTGCCGCTTCCAGGGCTCGCGCTGAGCTTGGAGAGGTTCGCTAAAAATACAGAGCCGGAAAGCAGACCAACGGGAGGCGCGCTATCGACCCACAGCAGCCAAGTCCGCTCCCGATTCGAACGCCAAAAAGCGCACAGCAGTCATCGATTAATCGGCGCGCGATCCGACCGGGCCGTCTCTGGCCCGGATTCATTGCCGCGGCTAGTTAGGGACGCGCCGCATGTTCGATTGACGCGCGACCTGCCAAGAGTCCAGCGACGGAAATGTCTTCGTCGACACTAGGCCAATGAATCCCTTCTCCGCCCCCGATCAGCTCAATTTCGCCGCGCGACTTTGCGTCGGCGGCAGCAAGACGCGGAAACCAAACGATCGGTACTGCGAGAGTCCGGCCATCGCTCAGCCGAACGATGATCTCATCATCCGTGCAGTGGACTTCAAGAGCCCGAGGATCACCATCAAGTGCCAAAGTATTCATTCCATGCACCCTCGAATCTGTCGCGATTTTCAGTCACAAGTCGAAAAAGCCTAGTCAACTCCTGTGCCTGAAATCCCCGGCTGCGAGCCAGTACCACCGACGACAACCAAAATTTGGCAGTTGCCGCATCGCGCTGAACATGAACATGTATCGGCTCTCCATACTCATTCGAGTAGAAGAAAAACCGATACGGGCCAATGGTAAGGATCGTTGGCATGGGACGATGCTACTCTGGCGCTGCCCGAAACGCTGACATCAAGCGGACCAATTGCCGATTCCGCTTCTTAGCCATTCTGCGACATTAGCCCACGACCTTGAAGCGGACAAGACCTAGCGGTTCCAGGGCGAGCCCGTCTCGTCTATTTTTGGCCGAAATGACGGCGCATGGTTGAGTTTCCCTATCGCCCGCCCGCCGTCGAAGGCCGGGGGTTCGTGAAGCCGCGCTTCACGCTACTCGACGGCCCCGCCCTACCATTGCCAGTCGCGGATCGGCGCCAGCGATTTCACCTGCACCAGGGCCGGCGAGCGCCGGTGCGGGGCATCGGTTTCCACCAGCGTGCCTGCGACGCGGACCTTCTTGCCGATCAGGGTCCGGGCCACGGACTGCTCCTCATCAAACACCAGCAGCTGCACAAACGAGGACCCCTGGGCGGCAGGGCTGAAATCCGCCATGCCGCCCGAGGCGTGCAGTTCACGTGCCAGCGGCGCGGGCAGTTGCAGGTAATAGATGACTTCCGCGTGGTCGCCCGTGGGGTCTTCACCGTAACCCGGTGCGCCCAGGAACTCGCCTACCTGCAGCGTGCCCTGGATCGCCACCGCCTGCGTGGCGGGCGGCGCTGCCCGCGAAACGGGCAGGGCCAGCAGGGCAAGCAGCAAATAGAGAGATCGCAGTTTCATCATCACACCTGGTTGAGGGGCGGCTGGGGCCGGTCGAATCACGAAATCCGCTTGTAATCGACGCTGACAAGGTGCGGCACCAGCCAGTCGTGCAGATGCCGCACTGCCAGCAGAATGCTCTGGGCGTTGACATGCAGCAGGATGCAGTCGAGTTCGTCGAGGAAGCGCAGATTGCGCGTCTTGAGGTCGATCGCGCCTTCGTAGGGCGACGTGCCCAGGAAATGCGCTTCACTGACAAAATGCGCGCGCAGCAGTTCGGCGATGGAACGGACATCGGCTTCGAGCTTGCGCGCGTCGACGCCTGCCTTGAGTTCGTAGACCAGCGCATTGGTGCGCGCCACCAGGCTCTGATGCTCCGCATCGATATCGGCGATGCCGGTGCGGTGCTCGGGGCGGAATTCCAGCGGCTCAATGAGGGTGAGTTCGGCACTGGTGGCATCGGCCAGCGCGAAGCCGCCGCCGCGCAGGTTCAGGGCCGTGCGCAAGGCCGTGTCGGCCGCCTGAAGGAGGCGTTCGCTGCTGGTGCCGTCGGTCGGGTACACGGCGACGCCAATATGCGCGCATACGCGGTCTTGCGGGTCGTTGCGCTCAAACAGCGAGGCCATGGCCGCAACCACGCGCGCGGCGGAGACGCCGGCGTCATCGCGTTCGATGATCTCCGAGAGCAGCAGCACGAATTCCTTGCGGCTGAGGCGCGCAACCGTGTCGGAGTCGCGCACGCAGTTGCGCAGCGTCTCGGCCACGGTGGCTTCGATCTCGGCCGCGGCTTCCTCGCCCAGCGTTTGCAACAGGGGCTCGAAGTGTTCCAGGTCCACGCGCAGCACGGCGGCGCGGCGGCGGTGGCGCCGTGCGGTGGCCAGGGCAATCTTGGTGCGGTCGAGCAGCAGCGCGCGGCTGGCAAAACCGGTGGCTGCATCGAAGGCGCCGGCCAGCGGTCCGGCCGCCGCAGCCAGATTGTCACCCACCCAGGGCGTGAGATCCGTGACCAGCAACACGATGGTGTGCGCGGTTTCCGTGGTCGTGACCGTGCTGCCGCTGAGCAGGACCGGGATGTGGGTGCCGCCGGCGTGCAGCAGGTTGCAACGCAGCTCGGCGCGCGGGCCGCCATGGAGCAGACCGGCGCAAAACGCCTCGAGTGCCGGCCGGTCGCTCTCGGCAACGATGGTGGACAGACGGCGACCATCGACATGATGGTAGGGCGTGGTGCCGCCCAGGATGTCGCGCAGCGCCGGCGACGCCGCCACGATGTGGCCGGCTTCGACCAGCGCGAAGGGAACCAGCCCGCTGCGGACGAGAGCGTTACCGAGTTCGTCGGCCCGCGCGGGATAGCCTGGATCGGCGGGGGCGTGCGTGTGGCGCGTGAGCGTGTTCATGAGATACCTTGCAGGCAAGTGCCGGCCCAGCCGATAGGCAAGCAACGGGTACGTCAGTTTGGTCAACTGGCGTATTGACGGTAGCCGGGAAAAAGGTGGTAATTCGGGACTATTCCGGCTCAAGTTTCCTGCTGCGCGGCGGCCGCGCGTGCAAGGCCGGGGCCGGGTTCAGTCGTCGATGCGGTACTGCACCGTCAGGCAGTGGCTGGCGCCGGCGGCCAGGCGCACGCTGTTGGCGCCGGCATTGCCGCTTTCCACGCACACCATGCCTCGCCATGCGCCGGGCGCGATATCGCCTAGCCGTTCCGCCTTGGCCTGCCAGGGATTCCAGACCACGGTCGATGCACTGCCCGACTTGGCGATATGGATACGCCGCCGCAGAACCGGATCGTCGATCCGGCAGGCGCCTTTGGCCTCATACACGCGGTCCACCTCGCCCGTGAACCGCAGCGCGCCGGCGCCGCTCGCGTCGGTGACGGGTGGTGCGAGATCGGTGTTTCCCGGGGAATCCGCGTTAGGCCCTAGCGCCGGTCCTGCAGCCGACCCCACCGCCGCCGCAGCAGCGGCGTCGAAATAGCGCTCCCCCGCGAGCCCGTGGATGGCAATCGCGCCGATATCGCCTACCTGGAAATAGGTGTGCAGCGCCTCGGTGAACTCCACCGCATCGCTCCCTGTGTTGCGGGTCGTGAGCGCCACCTCCAGCGCAGCACCGACGATGATGCGCAGTTCGAGCGCAAACGCGGTGGGCCAGAAAGCGCGCGTTGCTGCGCTGTCGGCCAGCTGCAGGCACAGCAGGGTGGAGCCATCGGCAAGTGGGTGTGCGGCGTCGAACTGCCAGGCGTGCGTGCGTGCAAAGCCGTGTGCCGGCGCCGCCGCCCCAGGGGGTACGCAGCCCGGCCCGGTCCCGCCGAACCACGGCCAGCAGACCGGGATGCCGCCGCGTATGGCCTTGCCCGGCGCATAGCGCGCATCGGCCGATAGCCATAGCACCGGATGAACCTGGCCATGCGGCTGCCAATGGGTCAGCTGGCCACCCTGCAGGCAGACGCTGGCGCTGGCGTGCCGGTTGCTGACATCGACGAAGACCAGCCCGCCGGGTCCCTCGCGATACAGCAGCCCGGGGGTGCCGCAATGCCGGGCGGTAAGAGCCGCCAAAAGAGCGCTGTTGTCCATGGTTCCTCAGGGCGCGGTATCGCCGCCGAATTCCGTCCAGCTGCCCGCGGACGAACGCAGGTAGTCACGGCCGCCCTGGTGGAAGAGGACCGTGCCGGCGTTTTCGGCAACCCAGTCGGTCGCGGGCAGGGCGTGCGTCAGCGACTGCAGGTAGGCGGGATTGGTCCGCAGCGGTCCAGCCTGCAGCAGGCCGCCAATCACGGTGGTGAGGCTCAAATAGCTCGATGGCCGGTCGATCAGCAGGGGGCCATGGGTGCCGGTGACCAGGGCCGGGAAGCCCACCAGCTTCACCGCCACCGGCACCCGCGTGATGGCCCGCGTGGGCAGTTCCCGCAGTCCCGAAACCTGCACGGCGTCGCCGCGCAGCGCGGCGCCGTGTTCGGGTATCAGCACGATTACGGTGGGCCGGCCGCTTTTCTCCACCAGGTCGAGAAACCGCCCCAGGTCGGCAAACAGCTGGCGCAGCCGCGGCGCATAGGTTTCGCTGCTGGCCAAGCTGCTCATGCCGGGCACCCGGTTACCGTCATGCAGCGTTATGGTGTTGTAGAGCAGCGCGCGGTGCACATAGCTTGGGCTGGCGGCGGCCGCATCCGCGCTGTTCCACCACTGCGCCAGCAGGGCGTAATCGGAGCGGATGGGGGTGCCGTCGAAGGCGGTCATCGCGACGGGCGCTGCCCGGTTGTCCAGGGGATCGGCGCCCACGCCGCCGTCGCTGGACAACTGTTGCGCGAAGTGATCGAAGTGGCCGTCGTGGTTGAGCAGCAGCGCCGGCTCGTAGCCGTCGCTGGCCAGGTTGCGGAAGAGATAACAGTCATCGGCCGCCGTCCCGCTGTAGAGCGCGCCCTGCGGTGTCTGGCCGCAGGTGCTGTGGAGCAGGCGCAGGACGGCGGGGCCGCTATAGGTTGCCGCCGAGTTGAACTGCGAAAAGACGATGTCGAAGCGGCGTAGCAGCGGGGCATCGGCCATCCGGGTGGCGGTGAGGTCGTCGTTCGACAGCGAGCAGATGCTCAGCAGCACAAGATCGAAGCTGGGCGGTCCGGCGCGGCGCAAGGACACGGTTTTGCTCAGCTGCGCGCCATAAACCCCTTGCAGCGCGGCGTCGAGCTGGGCCGCTCCCAGCAGAGGGCCGGGCACATCGCCGGGCTCCACCGGTTCACCGGCGCGCACGAATTGGCTGTTGTCTGTGGAAGCCGCTGCGGGCCGCGCGGCCGGGAACACGGCTGCCACCAGAAGACCCAGGATGGCGAAAGTGGCAAAGCGCACCCGGTGTTGCAGCAGCACGTAGGCCAGCACCATTGCGGCAAAGGCCAGCGCGGCGCGCAGCGGTACGAAGCGCTGCAGCAGCTCCAGCAGGTAATCGACACGGAAATTGCTCAGCGCTCCGGCCTCTTCGATGAGCCGCGCGAAGGGTGGCAGGTAGGAGTCGTAATACAGCAGGACCAACGCCAGGGGCAGGGCTGCCACGGTACGCAGGCGGCGCAACAGACGTCGGTCCAGGGGCCACGCCAGCACCGCGGCCAACAGCAGGTTGGGCAGCCAGTGCAGCCCTATGGCATGGCCATAGTAGAGCGCCAGCTTGGCGAGGAAATAGAGGCTCCAGGCACCCATGGGCGATTCAGCGGGCCCGGCCCGCTAGACTTCCCGGGCCGCGCTTGCGCGGCGCCGGCCCAGGCTGCGCCGCAGCTCCCGGATGGTCGATTCGCCCAGGCTCAGGTAGCCCCGCAAGCCCAGCGAGACGATCTCCCCCAGGCCGCGCAGCGGCAGGTCGGGCGCGTACTGCTGGTGCCAGTCCGACCAGGCGTCCGCATGGCCGAAGGTGCACTGGATCAGGCGCTGCTGCTGCTCCAGACTGGTGTCGAGGAACTGCACGCCCAGGAACACGTCCCGCTGGGCTGTTACCCGGGCGCGGAACGCATATTCCACATTGCCCGACTCGAGCGTCACCTGCACCGCCGTGCCCGCCGGCACATTGATCAGTTCGGCCAGCTCCACGCCCAGGCCGTTGAGGGAGTAATTGGTGGTGCTGCAGCGCTGCGTGCGCCCATCGGGCAGCTCCAGCATCACGGGCAGGCGCGCCGATACCCGGTGGAAGACCCGCGTCTGGCGGCGTTCGTGCGCGACGCCGATGGCAGCGCCCAGCATCAACAGGTTGAAGGTGGTCCACAGCAGGTTGAGAACCACCGTGCCGGCCTCGAAGCGGTTCCAGGAAAAAAGCCGCACCAGGCCCACGCCCAGGCCTGCGGCGTTGATCAGCACCAGCCCGAAATACGGCCGCGATATCACCCAGTCGAAGTAGGTGCGTTGCACGAGTCCGCCCTTTGTCGTGACATTGAACCGGCCGGCGCTGGGCTTGAAGAAGGCCAGCGTGGTGGGCAGCGTGATGTACCACGCGAGCACGGTTTCGTAGACCTCGGCCCAGAAGGAATGCCGGTACGCCCCCTGCATGCGCGCGGTGGTGATCTGCGGCAGCACGAGGTGGGGCAGCAGGTAGAGCGCGAAGATGGCCGCCGACGACCGGATGATGTGCAGCTCGAAGAAGAGATAGGCCAGGGGCGCCGTGAGGAATATCAGCCGCGGAATGCCATAGAAAAAATGCAGCATGGAGTTGCTGTAGCACAGCCGCTGCATCCAGCTCAGTCCGTCGCCGAACAGCGGGTTGTCGATGCGGAAGATCTGCGCCATGCCACGCGCCCAGCGGATGCGCTGCGCGACGTGCGCCGCGAGGCTCTCGGTTGCCAGCCCGGCCGCCTGGGTGATGTTGATATAGGCCGTGTTGTAGCCGCGCCGGTGCAGCTTGAGCGCGGTGTGCGCGTCCTCCGTGACCGTCTCCACGGCAATGCCGCCGACCTCTTCGAGCGCGCTACGCCGCAGCACCGCGCAGGAGCCGCAGAAGAACGTCGCGTTCCAGAAATCGTTGCCGTCCTGCACCACGCCGTAGAACAGTGAGCCTTCGTTGGGAATCCGGCGAAAGGTATCCAGATTGCGCTCGAACGGATCCGGTGAAAAGAAGTGGTGCGGGGTCTGGATCATGGCGCAGCGCGGGTCGCGCAGCATCCAGCCCATGGTGGTCTGCAGAAACGAGCGCACCGCCAGGTGGTCGCAATCGAAGATCGCCACGAAGGCGCCGCTGGTCTGGCGCAGCGCGTGGTTGAGATTGCCGGCCTTGGCGTGCAGGTTGTCTTCCCGCGTGATGTAGCCCACCTGCGCCTCGGCGGCGAACTGGCGCACCGCCTCGCGGCGGCCGTCATCGAGGATGTGGATGCGCATCTTGCCCTGCGGCCAATCCATGCCCTTGGCAGCCAGTACCGTGGGCCGTATGACCGACAGGGGTTCGTTATAGGTGGGGACGAAGACATCGACCAGCGGCCAGTCGGCCAGCAGTTCGGGTAGTGGTGCCGGCGCGCGGCGCAGGGGCCAGGCGCATTGCGCGAAGCCCAGCAGCATGATGAGCCACGCGTAGAGTTCGGCCCCCAGCAGCGCGAAGCCCAGCACCGTCTCCCAGCCCGGCTCCAGGTCCATCGACTGGGTGATGCGCCACCAGCCATAGCGGCACGACGCCACCAGCGCCAGGACGATGAGCATCAGGGTGGGTATGGTCCCCGGCGTGTTGCGGATCTGGATCGCCAGCCCGGCCATGGCAAGGCCAAATACCAGTTGCGAGGGCCAGTTCATGGGCGTGGTGATGGCCAGCCAGAAAGCGGCGGCGCCCAGCGCCAAGCCTACCCAGCGCGCGGGCCGTGACCGGAACAGCGGCCACTCGGCCGCGTTTTCCAGCCATCGGCCCAGGCCGGTGTAGTCGATGCGCGGTAGCGTCGCGCGCAGGCGGCGCAGGCGCGCGGCCAGCACGGCAGCGGCGGGCCGGGCACCGCGGCTGCCCTCGCCGGGCTGAAGAAATTGGCGCGTACTCCAGGTTTCCGGCCGTACCGGGTCGGCAATGCCGAGGGCCCGGGCCAGCGTCTCGATGATCGTGCCCAGGGCCAGTGCGCCGAGACCCGGCTGGAGCGGCGCGGGACGAACGAAAAGACGCCGCAGCCAGGGGCGGGGGCGTTCGGTGTCGGCGACTTCCAGCGCGCGCGCGCTGAATTTCAGCAGCTCAGGTAACACTGCTGCCGGTACGGGGTTCCTTCATAGATCCGCATTGTCGCTGAATCCAGCGAAGAAGCCCATGCAGGTCGTGGACAACCTGCGAGTGGGCCGCGTGGTCGCCCGGGGACATGCGGCGCGCGAATGCCTCGGGTATGGCCTCGTCGCGGTGAACCGGGTAGGGCGAGAGGTGGTTGCCCAGGCGCTCGAAGAGGGCCGCGACAATGTCCGCTTGCAGCACGCGTCCCGGCTCAAAACCGTTCACCACCGCAAGCACGGGTTTGTCTGCAAAGTTGATCAGGGCGGCTTCGAGCAAGGCCATGGAAGCGCCATCGGCGCGCAGCACCAGCAGCACGGCATCGGCGGCGCGCACCGCCTGGCGGGTCAGCACCGACGGGCCACGCGGGCTGTCGATGAAGGTCCAGCCGTCGGCCGGCCGGGCCAGCGTGTCCAGCCGCGCGGTCAGCCAGTCGGGTTCGACGATGAGCCGCCGCTCCCAGTCGACCAGCGCGGGCGGGTCCATGGCGCCAAAGGGCAGCACCAGGGTGCCGTCGCTGGCCGCCAGTGCCGCGGTGTTCCAGGCCTGACCCCGTGACGCGCGGCTTGCCAGTCCGTCCGCCGGCGCTGTCTCGGCACCGAAGTGCAGCGCGAGCAGGTTTTGCGGGTCGAACTCCACGGCAAGCCCCCACACCCCGCTGCGTGCGGCCAGCGTCGCGAGCGATGCGGTCAGGGTGCTGCGGCCGGCGCCGCCGCAGGTGGAGACCAGCGCAATGGTGGGCATGACACTTCTATCCTTGCCGGGCTTGCCAACGGCAAACCACGGTCGCTACTCCCCCTCTCCCGCCTGCGGGAGAGGGCCGGGGTGAGGGTAGCCGCCATGCAGGGCGACACCCTCATCTGCTTCAATGTCCCAGCACATCCAGCGGCTGCACGACACGCAGCGGCGCGCCGTCGGCCAGCGTGCCCAGGCGGCGCTGGGCCGCGCGGCGGATGACGCCGCTTATCAGGAAATAGGACGTCGCCAGCAGCGTACCGAGCACCACGGATTGCATGAAAATTTCAAGCATGATTACCTCGTCTTTTTGTCATCAGGGAATTGGGTATTGGGAATTGCCGTCCGGCGCAGCGCGCGGCGCCGCAGCTACACCTCAGGCAGTCGCCTCGCGCAGTGGCAGCACGTGGGCCTGCACGCAGCGCGCCTTGTCGGGGCTGCGCATGGGCAGCACCGTCGCCCGCACGGCGGCACGGGCCGTCTCGGGGGCGATGCTCTGCAAAATGGTCGTGTAGTCCAGGGGCGCCGTCTCCGCGCCGTTGCGCAGCTGCTCCAGAGCGCGCTGCTGTCCCGCCGGGTCCGACTCCACCTCGACATGCTGCGCCAGTTCCGAGCAGGGAACCGTGAACAGCGCATCGATCGCGTCCATCACGTCGTCGCCGACGCAGCCGAACAGGAACAGCGTTATGCCGTTCTGGTCGGCGGTGATGATGTCGCCGTCACGGCGCGGGCGGCAGGCCAGCAATGCGTCCAGGTGGGCAATGTGCGGCAGCAGCGGCATCTGCACCAGGCTGTGCTCGAGGTCGGCGCTGGCCGTGCGCTCGAGCATGCGCTCCACCGCGGTGCTGAAGTCGCGCGGCGGCAGGTAGCCCTGCACGGGGTCGGGCGCCAGGTTTTGCAGGGCCCGCGTGGCATTGTTGTCGGCGGTTCGGGTGTAGGCGGTATCGCGCAGCTCGCGGACGCGCTGCGCAACGTGCGAGAAGCCCAGGTCGCGCTCGACGATACTGTTGGCGCCGACGCGCAGCAGGGCCAGCTCGCCATTGCGCCGCAGGCCGGCGTCGGTCTCGCGCACGATGATCTTGAGCAGGTGCGGGTGTTCCCGGCGCAGCTGCGCTATCGCCTGCGCGAGGACTGCGACGACGTCGCCGTGGTCGTGCGCCAGCACGACGGTCGCCGCAACCGCGTCACGCGTGGCCACTAGTAGGGCGTCGATGCTGGCGTGCACCAGCCAGCCGTCGGGAACGCGATGGGCGTCGCGCAGGACGTCGCGGATCGTGTGCACCGTGTCGATATCGGCTGCGCAAAGCGCGCCGCGTGCATCGAGCGCGGCCCGGCCGGCGCAGTGCCAGCCGCCGTCGGCAAGCCGCTCAAGGGTGTAGCGGCCGGCAGCGGCCCGCGCGGCAGCGGTGTGGCCCCAACGCAGGACGTCCAGCGTTGCGGACGTACCCGTCGCCCGAAAGCTTGCCAGACGCGCAACGGGACTCTGCCCCAGCAAGGGCAGGAGGCTTTGGCCGCGGAACTGCTCCGGCGCGAGCGCGAGCACGGGGCCCGAGTGGAGCCGGGCCCACCTTTGCAGGCTGGCCGATGCTTCGGTCACGCCGGCTTCCAGCGCGTGGTCGGCACCTGCCTCCCACAGCCAGGGGTCGAGGCCGTCGAGGATCAGCAGGTCGCGGCCTTGCATCCCGCAGGCCAGCATCTCGCGCAACAAATGCTCGGCGCCAAGCGCGCGCAGCTGGCTGGCCGCGTCCCGCGTCCACGCCAGCGCCCGCAAGTCATGGGCCAGTGCTGACCGGCGAATATCGGCGCTGACATCGGACGGTGCCGTCGCGGGCGCGCTCAGCCAGGTGACGCGCTGGTGCGACGCGGCTTTGCCCAGCAGGGCCAACAGCAGGTCTTCTCGGCTCTGCGCATCCGCGGTCAATATCAGCGCGGCCTCACCAGGGGGCAATTCATCAAGACCAGCGGGCAGACCGGTGAACGGCAGATGGCCGGAATGCCCGTTGCTGCCGGATCCCCCCGCCAGCCAGCGGGCGAAGCGACCCAGGATGGATCCGTCCGTTGATGCGCCCAGATCAGCGTGTTGCGTATCGCTTTCCCAGGTGCTGCGCACGGTCATGACCGGCTCCCGGGCAGATTGGGTTGGCGCGACCAGAGGTGCGGCCAGCGCTCGTGCGAGGCGGCGACCTCACGCCAGCGCTGCGCGTCGAGATAGCTGGGCAGGCTGACGCCATGACGCGCCAGCAGGCGGCCTACGTCGCGCGGTGGCGCGTCCAGATGTTGCGCCCCCTGAATTTGCGTGTTGGCGCCCACTGTCGTCTCCTGCGCTGACCGACGGGCAGGCGCGCCAGGGCTCGCGGGGCGCGGTTTGCGGACGAGCGGCAGGGAATCGGGCATGGTTGCAAGGCCTGGCGGTTCTGGGCAGAGGGCTGCGGTGATAGATGCAACCAACGGCCCGGAAGCGCCGAACTTGAGGGCAAACCCGCGGCATTTTTGTGCTGGCGCAAGCCCGTGCGCCGGCGCCAGCCTTACCGGGCCGGAACACCCACTAACCCGGTCGGCGGGCCGCGCATGGTTTGCGAGTGATCGCTAACTTTTGTAACTCGTGCTGGCGCTTGATCCCCGAGCACGAGCGGCCCGGCGAGGTCGCGGTCAGCAGCCAGCCGGGTCTTCCGGAAAACCGGGTGCATCCAGCCGTCGGCGGGCCCAGGCGCTGACATGCAGCGGCGGCGCCAGTTCGCAGGCGGGATCTCGCACGGCCGCCAAAGGGCTCATCCGCATGGGCAACTCGCCGGCCCATACAGGCCAGGTCATGTCGTCTGCCTTGTCGTCGGGCGGCCCCTGGCGCACCTTGGCGGCCGACTCGTGCAAGCTGATGCGCAGTACCGTGGTTGCCGCAAGTTCGTTGGTGTCGCCCGGCCGTATCGTCGCCTGGCGGCCCGGCAGTATGCGTTCCAGGAAAGCCGCCAGCGCGGCGGGCTTCTCCGTGTCGGGCACCACCGAAAAACTGCCGTAGATGACGACCGAGCGGTAGTTGATCGCGTGATTGAACGCGGAGCGGGCCAGCACGAGGCCGTCGAGCAGCGTGATGTTGACGGCCACTGCTGCCCCGGACTGCAGCGCCTTGAGCATACGGCTGCCGTTTGAGCCGTGTATATATAGGTGGTCCGCCTGGCGCCAGCAGCCGGTCGGTATACAGTGCACGCCATCGGTCCCGGCAAAGGCGATGTGACAGATGAGGGCCGCATCGACAATGGCGTGCACCGTGGCAGTGTCATACCGGGCGAATTCTGGAATCCGCCGCACCTGCGTGCGGGCGCTGGGCGGGGATGCCGGCGGATCATTGCCAGGGGGAATGGTGGACGAAATGCTGCTCATGGTGGGCATGTTTCCTTTGAGATCCTGCGGGGGCGCGCGTGGCGCGCGCCCGTCATCGGCGCGCCGCGGCGGCTGCGTGTCCTTCTACCACCGCGCAGCGCCCGGGGGAAGCCGGTCGCTGACGACAGCCGCGGTCCGTGCCACGGCACTGCGCCGCCCATGAACATCCTGCTGACGGGTGGCGCCGGTTATATCGGCAGCCTGGCCTGCGTGCGGCTGATCGAGGCCGGCGAGCGCCCGGTCATCTACGACAACCTGTCCAACAGCAGTGCCGCCGTCGTCGACCGCATTGCGGCGCTTACCGGCGTACGGCCGGAGCTGGTCGAGGGCGACATCCGCGACCGCGCGCGCCTGGACGCGCTGCTGGAGCGCAGCCCCTTCGATGCGGCCATCCATTTTGCCGGACTCAAGGCCGTGGGAGAGTCCACCCGCGACCCACTGCTCTACTACGACAACAACGTCCATGGATCGCGCGTGCTGCTGAGCGCACTGCATGCTGCCGGCGTGCGCTCCATCGTCTTCAGTTCCTCGGCCACGGTGTACGGCGATCCCGACACGGTGCCGCTCGACGAACAGGCGCCTACGCGGCCTGCCAACACCTACGGCCGCACCAAGCTGGTTATCGAAAACATGCTGCGCGACCTTGCCGTCGCGGCGCCGGACTGGTCGGTCACCCTCCTGCGCTACTTCAATCCGGTGGGCGCCCATCCGTCGGGCCAGCTGGGCGAAGACCCGCAAGGCCCGCCCAACAACCTGGTTCCCTATATTGCCCAGGTGGCCGTCGGCCGCCGGCCGCACCTCACCGTGTTCGGTGACGACTACCCCACACCCGACGGCACGGGGGTGCGCGACTACATCCATGTCATGGACCTGGTCGATGGTCATATTGCCGCGCTGCGCCGGCGGCACGGGCAGCCAGGCGTGCGGACCTACAACCTGGGCACAGGCCGCGGCCATAGCGTGATGGAAGTGCTGCAGGCTTTCGAGCGCGCCGCCGGCCGCAGCATTGCGCATGTGGTGGCGCCGCGGCGTCCCGGCGACGTGGCCCGGTACTGGGCTGATCCCGCGCTCGCGGCCCGCGACCTCGACTGGCGCGCCGTGCGCAGCCTGGACGATATGTGCCGGGACGCCTGGCGCTGGCAAAAAGATAATCCGGATGGCTATGCGGCCGCTCCGGACCGCATCCGCGCCGCCTGATCGGGTACAGTCCCGCCTCCCGTTTTGTGTTCCGCCCAACCGCCCACGCCGGAAGCCCCGCCATGACCATGCGCTTTCAGTTTCCCATCGTCGTCATCGACGAGGATTTCCGCTCCGAGAACGCCAGCGGCGTGGGCATCCGCGCCCTGACGCGCGCGCTCGAGGAGGAGGGCGTCGAGATCATCGGCGTCACCAGCTTCAGCGATGTGCGCGGCTTCGCGCAGCAGCACAGCCGCGCCTCGGCCTTCATCCTTTCCGTGGACGACGAGGAACTGCCGGTAACCGAGGGCAGCCCCATCGTCGCCGACCTGCGCGCCTTTCTCGAGGAAATCCGCTTCCGCAACGCCGACATCCCCATCTTTCTCTACGGCGAGACGCGCACCTCGCGCCATCTGCCCAACGACATCCTGCGCGAGTTGCACGGCTTCATCCACATGTACGAGGACACGCCCGAGTTCGTGGCGCGGTACATCGTGCGCGAGGCGCGCGTCTACCTCGATGGCCTGGCGCCACCTTTTTTCAAGGCGCTGGTCCATTACGCCCAGGACAGCTCCTATTCATGGCACTGCCCGGGCCATTCGGGGGGTGTGGCGTTTCTCAAGAGCCCAGTCGGGCGCATGTTCCACCAGTTCTTCGGCGAAAACCTGCTGCGCGCCGACGTCTGCAATGCTGTCGAGGAATTGGGCCAGTTGCTCGATCACACCGGACCGGTGGCCGCCGCCGAACGCAACGCCGCGCGCATTTTTGGCGCCGATCATCTTTTCTTCGTCACCAACGGCACCTCGACGTCGAACAAGATCGTCTGGAATTACATCGTGGCGCCCGGCGATGTGGTGGTGGTGGACCGCAACTGCCACAAGTCGGTGCTGCATGCCATCACCATGACGGGCGCCATTCCGGTTTTCCTCAAGCCCACCCGCAACCACTACGGCATCATCGGCCCCATACCGCTCGAGGAGTTCGAGTGGGAGTCGATCGAGCAGCGCATCCGCGCCCATCCGCTGGTAAAAGGCACCGAGGGCAAGCCGCGGATCCTCACCATCACGCAGAGCACCTACGACGGCATCGTCTACAACGTCGAGACCATCAAGGAGCTGCTCGACGGGCGCATCGATTCGCTGCTGTTCGACGAAGCGTGGCTGCCGCACGCCGCGTTCAACAGCTTCTACCGCGACATGCACGCCATCGGCGGCGTCTCCGCCCCGCGCCAACGGGCCCGCAAGTCCATGGTCTTTGCCACGCAGTCCACCCACAAGATGCTGGCGGGCCTGTCGCAGGCGTCGCAGATCCTCATCCAGAACTCGCAGAGCGAAAACCTGGACCGCGACATGTTCAACGAGGCGTTCATGATGCACACCTCGACCTCGCCCCAGTACGCCATCATCGCGTCCTGCGACATCGCGGCGGCCATGATGGAGTCACCCGGCGGCCCCGCGCTGGTTGAGGAGTCGCTCACCGAGGCGCTGGATTTCCGGCGCGCCATGCGCAAGATCGACACGGAATACGGCGATTCCTGGTGGTTCCAGGTGTGGGGCCCCGAGGCGCCGCTGCCCGAAGGCCCCCCGACGCGCGACTACTGGATGCTGCGCGCCGGTGAACGCTGGCACGGCTTTGGCGATCTGGCGGGCGGCTTCAACCTGCTCGATCCCATCAAGGCCACCATCATCACGCCCGGCCTCGATGTCGAGGGTTCGTTCGCCGAGACCGGCATACCGGCTTCCGTGCTCACGCGCTACCTGACCGAGCACGGCATCGTGGTGGAGAAGACCGGGCTCTATTC
>Ga0209698_10002028_pt1 | contig 23163 bp, 16 predicted proteins | sample LitLauG_LLR_2012_FD_187203 | JGI IMG/M metagenome (GOLD analysis project Ga0209698, IMG submission 187203) | Freshwater sediment microbial communities from Pennsylvania, USA - Little Laurel Run_MetaG_LLR_2012 (SPAdes) (version 2) | ecosystem: Environmental > Aquatic > Freshwater > Creek >... | reverse complement strand
GTTGAGCGACGAGATGGGATCCTGGAAGATCATCTGGATCCGTCGCCTGGTGCGCCGAAGATCCTCCCTGCTCAGCGTGGTGAGCTCCACCCCGTCGAAGCGGACGGATCCCGAGGTGGGCGGCGGCAGCTGCATGATGGCCCGGCCGGTCGAGGACTTGCCGCACCCGGACTCGCCGACCAGACCGAGCGTCTCGCCGGGGAGGAGATCCAGGGAGATCCCCGAGACGGCATGCACCTCTAGGCGCCGCGCGGCGGGGAACTCGACGACGAGCTCCTCCACCCGCAAGAGCGCGTCCGATGTCGGCCGGAGATGGGCCGTCCCGGTCCCTGCCATGTCACCTCGTCCCGCGTGGATCGAGGGGCCCGAGGTCCCGTCCCGCCTGGTGGCTGCTGGACCGCTCGCCGCCGAGCGGGTGGAAGCACGCACATCCGTGGCTGCTCGCGAGGCCGCCGAGCTCGGGCGACGCCGTGACGCAGTCGGCGGCCACGAAGCCGCAGCGAGGCGCGAAGCGACAGCCCGGTGGCGGATCGACCATGTCGGGCGGTCGCCCCGGGATGCCCGTCAGGTGGGTGTGGCTCGGTTGCTCGATGCGCGGGATCGAGGCGAGCAGCCCCGCCGTGTAAGGGTGCCGGACGTCGTCGAACAGCGACCTCGTGGGCGCCGTCTCCACCACCCGGCCGGCGTACATGACCGCGATGCGGTCGGTCCGCCCGGCGACCACGCCCAGATCGTGGGTGATCAGGATCATCGCCATCCCGAGCTCGCGCTGCAACGCCACGAGGAGGTCCAGGATCTGCTTCTGCACGGTCACGTCGAGCGCGGTCGTGGGCTCGTCGGCGAGGAGCAGCTTGGGGCCGCACGACACGGCGATCGCGATCATCACCCGCTGCCTCATCCCGCCCGACAGCTCGTGGGGATACTGGCGGAGCCGGCGCTCGGGCTCGGGGATGCGCGCCAGCTTGAGGAGCTCGACGGCGCGGGCCGTCGCCGCTTGTCGCGACAGCCCGAGGTGGTGGCGCAGCGGATCCGTCAGCTGGCGCCCGATCCGCTTGACCGGGTTGAGTGACGTCATGGGGTCCTGGAAGACCATCGCCATCTCCGGACCCCAGAAGTGCTTGCGCTCCGCAGGTCGCAGCCGGCGCACGTCCCTGCCTTCGAACAGGACCTGGCCCTCGACGACGGCCGTGCGCGGGAGCAGGTCCATCACCGAGCGCACGAGCACCGACTTGCCGCAGCCGGACTCGCCGACCACGCCGAGCGTCTCCCCCCGACCGAGCGCGAGTGTCACACCGTCGACGGCGCGCAGCTCCCCCGCTCGCACCGGGAAGGTGGTGCGGAGGTCAGTGACCTCGAGCAGGGGCGGCGGGCTCACCTCGCACGAGGACAGCCGGCCCGACGGTGGCCGTGGCGGCGCCCGGTCGGCTCGCCCTCGGGGAGCGGAGCGACCGGGGCGGTCACTTCGAGATCCACGCCTTGTCGAAGTAGACCGACGTCTTGATCCCCGGCTGCACCCCGTGGACCTTGGCGTCCCACGCGACGAACTCCTCGATCTTGGCGAGCGGGACCAGCGGGAGCTGGGTGTTGAGCTCGGTGATGATCGTCTTGTACGCCGCCTTCTTGTCGGCGTCGGACGTGGCGGCGAAGAGGCTCTTGAGCGCGGCGTCGACGGCCGGGTCCGACAGGCCGACGCGGTTGCTCGGGACGCCGCTCTGGAAGTTCTGGGCGAAGGCGATCTCCGCAGAGTCGTCGTTTCCGGCCGCCATGCCGCCGAAGAAGGTGTCGAAGTCCTTCTTGACCAGAAGCGCGGTGGCGCCCTGGATGTCCTTGGTGTCATCGAGCGCGACGTTGACGCCGACGGCTTGGAGCATCGCCTGGATGGCCAGGCCCGCGTTCATCCCGGCGGGCGAGTTGTTGGTCAACACCCGGATGGTCCCGTCCCACCCGGCGGCCTTGGCCTTTGTCACGAGGTCCTTGGCCGCCGCCGGGTCGTACTTGGGCCCGTCGACGCCCGGGTACCAGCGGAAGTCCGGCTGCAGCAGCTGGCTGCTGGTGTGACCCTTGCCGTTGTAGGCCCGCTGGTTGATGACCGACGGGTCGACCGCCGCGGCGACGATCTGGCGCACGGTCGCGTCCGTCATGTGGGTCGCCAGCATGTTGATCTGCAAGATGGCGCCGCCGTAGGAGAAGTTGGAGAAGCCGGTCAGGCCCGCCGTGTGCGCATCAGCCACGGTCGACGGGTCCCGGAGGAACGCAGCCTGGAGCTGTCCGGCCTGCAGCGCGGCCAGCGTCTTGGCGCCCCCCCCGTCGAGCAGGTTCACGAAGTTGAGGCCGTCGAGGTAGACCTGCCCGCCCCAGTAGTTGGGGTTGCGCACCATCTGGATGCCCTCGCCCGGCTTGAACGACGACACCATGAACGGTCCCGCACCCACGGGCGCGAGGTTGAACGCGCACTGGCTCGCCGGCGCGGTGGCGACGCACTTCTTCAGGGCCGTCGGCGACGGGATCAGCCCGATCTCCGACGACAGCGCAGCCGGGAAGCCGGCCCAGGACTGCTTCAGGGTGATCTGCACCGTCAGGTTGTCGACCGCCGTGATGTTGGTGATGTACGACGCGGGAAACGCCGACGACACCGAGTTGCGGGGACAGGCGACGATCGTCGAGCACTCCGGTGCACCCGGCTGGCCGGACCGGTGCCGGCTGATGCCGAACACGACGGCGTCCGCGTTGTAGTCCGTGCCATCACTGAACTTGATCCCCGAGCGCAGCTTGATCGTCCACACCGTCGAGTCGGCGTTGGCCGTCACCGACTCCGCAGTGCGCGGCTCGTACTTGCCCGTGGCCGGGTTGAACCGCATCAGGGTGTCGTAGACGGCGGCCGTCTCGATGAGCCCGGTCGTCCCCGACCCGGTCATGATGATCGGGTCGAGGCCCGCCGGTGAGGAGAACTCTCCCATCGTCAGCGTCCCGCCCTGCTGCGGCGTGCCTCCTGACGCGGTGGTCGCGGTGGTCCCCCCGGTGGAGGTCCCCGTCGTGCTCCCACCCTTCTTGCTCGAACTTCCGCACGCGCTCGCCACGAGCGCGACGACGGCGGCGCCGATCGCGACCGACGAGCGGATACGGCGCCCCGAATACGGCTTGCTCACACTCACCTGTTCCCCCCTGGGCTGGTGTTGCGTCACGGGCATGGTCGCACAGGGGCGATGAGCGGGCAAGCCCGTGGCCTCCGAACGGGCGCCGGGATACCGTGAACTGCAGGCGTAGGACACCCACGCCCGTCTGGAGGCATCGCAGATGGCGGACTACCAGGTGATCTCGGCGGACTCGCACGTGGTCGAACCCCACGACCTGTGGCAGCGCTACGTCGACCCGGCCTTCCGGGGGCGCGCGCCGCGCCTGGTGCGCCTCGACGACCACGACGTGCTGCGCGGCGAGGAGATCGAAAACGACGCCATCGGCCTGCTCGCCGGCTGCCTGCGCAAGGACGACGACGTGCGCCGGCACGGCCGCTGGGAGACCGACGTCTTTCCCGGAGGCTACGACCCGGCGCAGCGCATCCGCGACCTCGACCTCGACGGCATCGACGCCGAGGTCCTCTTCCCGACGGTCGCACTCACCTTCTACCCGGTGTCGGACCTGGAGCTGCTGTGGGCGCTCTTCCGCGCCTACAACACCTGGCTGGCCGAGTTCTGCTCCTTCGCCCCACAGCGGCTCAAGGGCATCGCGCTCTTGAACCACGAGGACGTCGGCGTCGCCGTCACCGAGCTGACCCGGGCGCAGCGGCTCGGGCTGGTCGGCGCCATGCTGCCCCTCTTTCCCGCCGCGTCGTCGAGCTACCGCGATCCCGAGCTCGAGCCACTGTGGCGGGCCGCGGCGGAGCTGGCCATGCCGATCCACCTGCACTCCACGACGTGGCGCAGCCAGGAACGATCCTTCTTCAACGTCCCCTCCGCCACCGAGCGCCTCCTCAACACGCCGACCCAGATCCAGCGCGTCGTGCTCGACATGGTGTTCTCCGGCGTGTTCGACCGCCACCCGGGCCTGCGCGTCGTGTCCGTGGAGAACGACGCCGGTTGGGCGCCGTTCCTCGCCGAGCGCGGCGACTACTGGTGGCACCGCCACCGCCAGATCATGCCGGCGGGGGAGATGGTCTGCACCCGACCCCCGAGCGCGTACTTCGCCGACAACCTGCGGCTCACCTTCATGCGCGATCGGGTCGCCGTGCTGGCGCGCGACCTCATCGGGTCGCGCGCGCTGCTGTGGGGCAACGACTTCCCCCACCACATCAGCACCTGGCCGCACTCCCAGGAGCTGATCGACGAGTACCGCAAGGAGCTCGACCCCGACGAGCACCAACTGATCTTCTGCGACAACGCCCGCCAGCTCTACCGGTTCTGACCGGGCGCGGCCACCCGGCCGATCCACACCTGGCGCCGCGTCCGCCGCGGCTGATCGCCAACCGCTCCCCTCAAGGGCGGTGCGCCGCGGTCGATATGAACCATTGCGGGCCGTGGTTCCCGCGGGTTCGGAGGACGGGATGACCTACCGGTTGGTGACGCGCAGCGATTTCGACGGCCTCGTGTGCGCCATGCTGCTCAAGGAGCTCGGGCTCATCGATGACATCGCGTTCGTGCACCCCAAGGACGTCCAGGACGGCGTCGCAGAGATCACGGACCATGACATCACCACCAACCTCCCCTACCGCCCCGACGCCCACCTGGTGTTCGACCACCACGGCAGCGAGGTCCTCCGCGTCGGTGGCGGCCGGGCCAACCACGTGATCGACCCCGCTGCTCCCTCGGCCGCCCGGGTGGTCTACGACCACTTCGGCGGGCCTGGCGCGTTTCCCAACGTGACCGCCGACCTCATGGCCGCGGTCGACCAGGCCGACTCCGCCGCGTACTCGCTCGATGAGGTGCTCGACCCCCAGGGATGGGTCCTGCTCAACTTCCTCATGGACGCACGGACGGGACTCGGCCGCTTCCACCAGTTCCGGGTCTCCAACTACGACCTCATGATGGAGCTCATCGACCACTGCCTCCGCCACGGGGTGGACGAGGTGCTCGCCCTCCCCGACGTCGCCGAGCGGGTCGCCGTGTTCCGGGAGCAGGAGCCGCTCTTTCGGACCCAGCTCGAGCGGTGCACGACCGTCGTCGGCTCCGTCGCCGTCGTCGACCTGCGCGACGAGGAGGTCATCCACGCCGGCAACCGGTTCATGGTCTACGCGCTGCGGCCGGCCTGCAACGTGTCGATCCACGTCCTGTGGGGCAAGCAGCGCCAAAACACCGTCCTCGCCGTCGGCAAGTCGATCTTCAACCGGACCAACTCTGTCGACATCGGCGCCGTGCTCCTCAACGGCTACAACGGTGGAGGGCACGCCAACGCGGGGACCTGCCAGGTCCCCCACGACGAGGCCGAGGAGGTGCTCGGCGAGGTGACGGCCGTACTCAACGGCCGGGCCCTCATCTCGCTCGGCTGATCGCGCCGGAGCGAGAGCAGGGGGGCAGGTTCTGACAAACCCCGCCGCGACACCGGTAGCCTCCCCCGCCACATGAAGGCGATCACGTCGCTGCCCGACTGGGCCATCATCAGCGGTTGCCTCCTTGCCGCGGGCGCAGTCGCATGGCTCGGGTTCTTCACGCTGCACGCCCGGGTCCGGGTGGCCAACCGCGGCCAGGTCCACGCCATCGCCGCGCCCCTCATGCCCGCCCTCGGCGCGCTGTTCGCGGTGCTGGCCGCGCTCACCCTTTCCAACGAGGCGGGCTACCTCCGCTCGGCCCAGGACGTGGTCAGCAACGAGGCGGCCGACGCGTCGCGCCTGGCATGGGCGGCGACCAGCCCCGGTGTCGACACCGCGTCGATCCAGCACGACCTGAGCGCCTACCTGGTGACCACGACGAGGGACGAGTGGAAGGGCACGGGTGCATCAGAGGGCATGGATCCGGCGACCCGCCAGACCCTGGCCCGCCTCGAGCAGACGGTGCGAGCCGAGGCGTCGCGCGCCGGCCTCGGCACCGCAACGGGGACCGAGCTGCTCTCCGCGCTCGACGACCTGTCGAAGTCGCGGAGGGCCCGCATCGCCGATGCCTCCCGGCAGCTGCCCGTGCTCTACGTCGTCACGTTGGCGGCCAGTGGGGTCGCGCTCCTCGTCAACGCCGCGGCGCTCACCCTCGGCGCCATGCGTCGCGTCGCGCTCACCCTGACGGGGCTCTCGGTGGTGGTCGGTCTCAGCTTGGCTCTGCTCTTCGCCATCACCGCCCCCTACGGCGGGCCGCTCACCGTGAGCCGCCAACCGATCGCGCGGGTCGTGCAGGACCTCCGCTCCGGCTTCTTCTCCACCGCTTCGGTCTGACGCGCAGGGACGGGCCGGCGCCGCTCGATCAGGTGTAGATGCCGAACGGCGGGTCCCATCCGGTCAGCACGTGCTGGCCGATCTCGGCGTGCTTCCACTCCACCGGGTCGTGGAGCGACACCGTCCGGGCGTTGCGCCACCAGCGGTCGAAGCCGTGCTGGTGGGCCACCGATCGGGTGCCCATGAGCGTGTAGATCTCCGACGTCGCACGCAGCCCCGCCCGCGACGCCGTCGCCTTGGCCGCGTAGACCGGGATGGCCAGCTCCGTGCGACCGATGCGGTCGTCCTCGAATGCGTCGAAGAGATCGGCCGTGGTGTGCACCAGGCTGTAGGCAGCCGCGAGGTCGGCGACCAGCTCGCCCGTCAGGCGGCGCACCATGGGGTCGTCAGCGGCGGAGTCGACGCCGGCCGACGGCCACGAACGACTGCTCCCGTTGACGAAGGGGACCGCGGCGGCCAGCGCGCCGACCCCGAGGCCGACGAGCACGGCGGCGAAGCCGGCCTGGTAGCGCAGCGGCGCATGCAACGCCGGCCACCGGCTCGCATCCTTCGCCCGCATGGCGGGGTCGGTCCGGACGTCGTCGAAGCTCACCGTCCCCGAATCCGTCGCCCGCTGCCCGAGGGCGTCCCAGTCCCGATGGACCGTCACCCCGGGCGCGTCGCGGGGGACCAGGTTGAGCTCCATGCCGAGAAAGGGGTTGTCCCCGCCGCCGGCGACCGGGTCGAACGCCCACACCGCGATGTGGTCGGCCTCCGCCGCGCCCGTCGTGTAGATCTTGCGCCCCCGGATGACGTAGCCGCCGTCGTCCTGGCGCAGCGCGACGGTGGTCATCGGATCGTCGACCTTGCGCCCTGCTTCGGCCACCGCCAGGCCGATGATCGCCTCCTCGTCGACGACGAGGCGGGCCAGCGTCGGACCGAACCCGTCGGGGCAGTAGCGGAAGATCTCGCGGACCAACTCGTCGTGGATCTTGAAGATCTGCGCGACCGACGAGTCGGCCGCGGCCAGGCGCACCTGGGCCTCGAAGCTCAGGTGGTGCGACGCGCCCAGGCCGCCAAAAGCCGCCGGCACCGCCGTCTTCAGGATCCCGGAGCGCTTGAGCGCCGCGATGGAGCGGCTCGGGTACCGCCCGCAGGCATCGACCTCGACGGCGAGGGGTGCGATGTCGTCGTCGATGACCCGCTGGAGGCGGGCGAGCGCGGCGAGCTCCGCGTCGGCGAGGCCCGGTGTCGCGAGGGCGGCGCCGAGCAAGCGACGAACGTGCACGGCTCGCGGCGGCGGCTCGTCCATCCGGGATCGCTCAGATGGAGCGCTGCCGGTCCTTCCAGTAGGGGTCGCGCAGCTTGCGCTTGTAGAGCTTGCCGTTGGGATCGCGGGGCATCTCGGTGGTGAAGTCGATCGAGCGGGGGTGCTTCTGGCGGGCCAGGTTGGCCCGGCAGTACTCCATGATCGACGCGACCGTGTCGTCGCCGGGCTCGAAGCCGGGCCGCAGCTCCACGACGGCCTTGATCTCCTCGCCGGTGTCCTCGTTGGGGATGCCGAACACCGCGACATCCGCGACGGCCGGATGCTGGATCAGCGTCCCCTCGATCTCGGCCGGGTAGATGTTGACCCCACCGACGATGATCATGTCGTTGGAGCGGTCGTTGAGGAACAGGTAGCCGTCGTCGTCGAAGTAGCCGACGTCGCCCACGGTCCAAAACCCGCTGTCCTTGAGGCGGCTCTTGGAGGTCTTGGCCTCGTCCTTGTAGTACTCGAACTGGTTGCCGGCCATGCGCATGTAGATCGTCCCCGACACGAACGGGGGGCACCGCTCTCCCTCCTCGTCGACGACGAGGACCTCGCTGTTGGGCCACGGCCGGCCCACCGTGCCCGGGTGCTGCATCCACTCCTTCGCGCTGACGTACGTGCCGCCGCCCTCGGTCGCGGCGTAGTACTCCCAGATGGCGTCACCCCACCACTCGATCATGCGGCGCTTGGTCTCCACTGGGCACGGTGCCGCGGCGTGCACCATGCTCCGCAGCGACGAGACGTCGTAGCGCAGCCGCACGTCGTCGGGGAGCTGGAGCAACCGGTTGAACATCGTCGGCACCATGTGGCTCTGCGTCACCCGGTAGCGCTCGTAGCGCTCGAGCGCGCCCTCGGCGCTCCACCTGTCCATGAGCACGACCGAGTGGCCGATCTGCAACGACGTGGAGGCCCAATTGTTGACCGCGGTGTGGTACAGCGGGGCCTGGGTGATGTGGACGTTGCCGTCGTGGGGGAAGCAGTTGAAGAGGGCGAACAACCCGCCCGAGCGCGACCCCATCGTGTCGGGGTCGACGTCGGGGAGCGCCCGGCGCACCCCCTTGGGCCGGCCGGTGGTGCCCGATGTGTAGAACATGTACGCCCCGGTCGAGATGTCATCGGGCCGGGTCTCCGACTGGCCGGCGACCAGCTCCGCGAACGGGCGGAACCCCTCCACCGCGCCAACGGCGAAGCGGTGCGTCGCCGGGATCGGGATCTCGCCGAGCACGCGTGCCGCCTCCCCGGCGAAGCGCTCGTGGACGACGAGCACCTTGGACTCGCTGTCGTTGACGATGTAGGCGATCTCCGGGCCGACGAGGTGCCAGTTGACCGGCGTGTAGTAGAAGCCGCCCTGAAACGCCGCCAGGGTCATCGCCACCTGCTCGAACCCGTTGGGGAGCACGGTCGTGACCTGATCGCCGCGCCGCAGGCCGAGGGCGCGCAGCCCGTGGACGATCTGGTTGGTCAGCGCGTACACCTCGCCGTAGGTCATCTGGTCGTGCTCGGGATCGACGACGGCGAGGAAGTCCGGGTCGGCCTCGGCGATCTTCCAGAAACCCAGTGCGTCGGTTCGTGCCATCAACGGTCCTCTTTTCCCTCGGCCAGCGCAGCGATGGTAGGCGGTTCGGGCGGGACCCGCCCCCGGCGCGAGCCTCAGCCCGGCATCCCCGCCGGCCAGTCGTCGGGCCGGAGCAACGCGTCGGTGCCACCGTCGGCGAACACGACCGAGCCGCAGAAGAAGCGCCCTTCGGCGCCGAGCAGGAAGGCGACGAGCGCGGCGATCTCCTCCGGCCGGCAGAGGCGCCCGGCCGGTACGGGGAACTGGTCGATCAGGTGCCCGATCTCGGGATCGGCCCGCCCCTCGGCCACCATGGCGGTGTCGGTCGCACCGGGGGCGATGGCGTTGAGGGTGATGCCCGCACCGATCCACTCGGCGCCGGTCGCTTGGCGGCGGACCCAACGGGCCACCGCGGTCTTGGTCGCCGGGTACGCCGCCATCGAGCCGACCTCGTCGCCGATGGCGCGCGCCGGCGCCTCCTCGCCGGCGAGGCAGGCCTCGACCAGCGCCGCCGCGACCGGCGTGGTCGTGGTCGAGTTGGAGCTGATGGCGACGGCCGCGGGCTGGTCGCCGGCCGCGAGCAGCGGCCGGAGGCCGGCGAGCAGTTCGACGGTGCCGAAGTAGTTGACCGACACGAGCAGGGACCCGGCCCGGTCCGGGAGCCCCCCGATGCCGGCGAAGGTGACGAGGCCGTCGAGGACGCCGCCCGAGCGATCGGCGATGGCGTCGATCGCGGACCGGCGCCCCTCGGCGGCGCCCAGATCCGCGGTGATGTCGGCTCCCCGCAGGTCGACACCGATCACCCGATGGCCATCCGCCCGCAGGCGGGCACCGGTGGCGGCCCCCATCCCGGACCCGGCGCCGGTGACTGCGATGGTGCGTGTCATTGCCCTCCCCGATCCCGTGCGAACCCGCCGACTATGGCATGTGGCGGCCTCGGCCCGCTCGGGCGCGGGTAGCGGTGACAAGATCTGCGCACCCCGCCGATCGGAGCCCCGATGCCCAAAAAGGTCATGATCTTCGACCTGCGCCACCCCCCGCAGTTCCGGCCCTCCGGGGCGGAGATCTACGCCGCGGCGATGGACATGATCGAGTGGGCCGACGGCCTCGGCTTCGCCCGGATCGGTCTCGGGGAGCACCACCAGTCGCCCGATGGCTACATCCCCTGTCCCCTGGTGTGCGCCGCCGCGATCGGCGGGCGCACCCGGTCGGTGCGGGTGCGGATCTCGGTGATCCTCGCCCCGCTCTACGACCCGATCCGCCTCGCCGAGGAGGTCGCCGTCGCGGACCTGTGCCTGCAGGGTCGCCTCGACATCGGCCTGGCCGCCGGTTACGTCGAGGAGGACTTCGCCCTCTTCGGCGCCGACTACCACCGGCGGGGCACGACCATGGAGGAGCTCATCCCCCTGCTGCGGCAGGCCTGGACCGGTGAGCCCTTCGAGCACCGCGGCACCACGGTCCGGGTCACGCCCCGTCCGGTCCAGGACCCGATGCCGATCCACCTCGGCGGCTCGGTCCGCCGCGCCATCGAGCGGGCGGCCCGCCTGGCCGACGGCTACTTCCCCCCGGGGATGCCGGCGCCATGGGAGGCCTACCGACGGGTGTGTGCCGAGCTCGGCCAGCCCGACCCCGGCGCGTGGCCGCGGCGCGGCCCGATCTTCTTGTGGGTGACCACCGACGACAAGGACAAGGTCTGGGAGCGCCTCGCGCCTCACATACGCCACCAGATCGAGTCCTACGCCGGGTGGACCGAAAAGGCGTGGGGGCACGCCGACGGGCCCTTCGTGCCCTCGCGCGACATCTCGAGCCTCAGCCAGGGCGGGGCCTACCAGGTGCTCGACCCGGAGGAGGCGATCGCCCTGGCCAACGACCTCGGGCCCTCCGGGGAGCTGCACCTCAACCCCCTCCTCGCCGGCATCGAGCCGGCCGAGGCGTGGCGCATGCTGCGCCTGGTCCAAGAGCGGGTGCTCCCCCATGTCGCGCACTGACCGCCCCGGCATCGGCCCCGACACCCTCGTCCTGTGCAGCGGGACCCTCGGTTCGACCCGGTGGCCGGACAAGGTGCGTGCGGCGGGTGGCGCCGGCTTCGGCGCCATCTCCGTCTACGTGCACGAGTACGAGGCCGCCCGGGCGGCCGGCTGGTCGGACGCCGACCTGCGCGAGCTGCTCGCCGAGGGTTGCCTGTCGGTGGCCGAGGTCGATGGTGCGATGTCCTGGCTGCCCGGCACCACGACCGCGCTCGCCGGACGACGTCGGCCGAACCCGCCCGAGGACTTCGTCGCCGTGGCGGCCGCGCTCGGGGCACGCTCGCTCACCATCATCGAGCTGTCCGGGGAGCCGGTCGCGAGCGGCGTCGGCATCGAGGCGGCGGCGGGCGCCTTCGCCGAGGTCTGCGACCTGGCCGCGGAGGCCGGGCTCCTGGCCCACATCGAGCCGTTCCCGTGGTCGGGCATCGCCGACCTCGTCACCGCCGATCGCATCGCGCGCGCCGCCGGCCGCCCCAACGGCGGGCTCCTCCTCGACACCTGGCACCTGCAGCGCGGGCGCGATCGCGGGCGGATCGCGCCGTCCGTGGACGGGCGCACCGTGTTGTCGGTCCAGGTCAGCGACGTCGCCGCTCAGGCGGGTCCGTCCGTCGCGGCCGAGTGCATGCACGAGCGCCTCCTCCCCGGGGCCGGGGTCGGGGGTGTCGCGCCTCTCCTGGCCGAGCTGCGCCGGCGCGGTTGCGACGCTCCCCTCGGCGCCGAGGTCTTCTCCGACGCGCTCCACGCCCTCCCCGCGCACGAGGCGGCTGGGCTGGTGGTCGAGGCGCTCCGGGCGGTGTGCCCCCGCTGAGCGGCCGGGGTTCGCCGCCCGGCCCGCTTTCCCGGCCGGGGGACGACGTCGTAGAGTCAGGGGAGCGCCGGACAAGAGGGGGTGCGATGGCCGATCACGATCTCGTCATCCGTGGAGGCACCGTCCTCGACGGGACGGGGGCGGCCAGCCGGGTGCTCGACGTCGCCGTCGACCACGGGACGATCACCGGGCTCGGCGAGGCCGTCGGCCCCGGTCGAGAGGAGATCGACGCCCGCGGGCTGGTGGTGGCGCCCGGATGGGTGGACGTCCACACCCACTACGACGGACAGGTCACCTGGGACCCGTACCTGACCCCCTCGTCGTGGCACGGCGTCACCACCGCCGTCATGGGCAACTGCGGTGTCGGGTTCGCCCCCGTACGACCCGACCGCCACGACTGGCTCATCGAGCTGATGGAAGGAGTGGAGGACATCCCCGGCACCGCGCTCCACGAGGGGATCAGTTGGGGATGGGAGAGCTTCCCCGAGTACCTCGACGTCGTCGAGCGGTCCCCCCATGCGCTCGACATCGGGGCCCAGATCCCTCACGCCGCGCTGCGGGGCTACGTGATGGGTGACCGCGGCGCCGACCACCGGGAGGTGCCCACGCCGGCCGAGATCGAGACCATGGGCCGGCTGGCCGCCGAGGCCATCGACGCGGGCGCGCTCGGCTTCACCACGTCGAGGACCCTGGCCCACCGCTCGGTCGACGGCCGCCACACGCCGAGCCTCACCGCGGGTGCAGAGGAGCTGCTCGGCATCGCCCGCGCCATCGGCGCCACCGGCAAGGGTGTCTTCGAGGTCGTCGCCGACCTCGCCGACCTCGACGCGGAGTTCCGCCTCATCCGCGCCATGTCCGAGGTCAGCGGTCGTCCGCTGTCGATCACCACCCTGCAGCGGCCCGGCTTCCCCCCCGACGAGTACCTCCGCATCCTGGGGCTGATCGCCGACGCGGTGGCAGCCGGGATCGCCCTCAAGGGCCAGGTGGCCGCTCGCCCCGTCGGGCTCATCTTGAGCCTCGAGGGTCGGGCCAACCCGCTGGCCCCGTCGCCCACCTACCAGTCGCTCGCCGGCCTGGCGCTGGCTGACCGCGCCGCCGAGCTGGCACGGCCCGAGATCCGCGCCCGGATCCTCGACGAGCTGGCCGCCGGGCCCCCGACCACCCTCGACCAGTTCCCCCACGCGTTCGCGCTCGGCGACCAGCCCCGCTACGACCGCCACCCCGACGACTCCATCCGGGCCGAGGCCGCCCGGCGCGGCACCTGCGTCGCCGACGTCGCCTACGACATCCTCCTCGCCGACGGCGGCCGGGGCACGATCTACGTGCCCGTGACCAACTTCGAGCTGGCCGACATGTCCGCCGTCCGGCGCATGCTCACCGACGACAACACCGTGCCCGGCCTGGGCGACGCCGGTGCGCACTGCACGATGATCTGCGACGCGAGCTTCCCGACGTACCTGCTCTCGCACTGGGGGCTCGCGGCCGCCGAGGGGCAACGGCTCCCGCTGGAGTGGATCATCAAGCGCCAGTGCGCCGACACCGCCGCACTGGTCGGGCTGCACGACCGGGGCGTGCTCGCCGCCGGCTACCGCGCCGACATCAACGTCATCGACCTCGACGCCCTCGCCATCGGCGCCCCCGAGATGCTCTACGACCTGCCCGCCGGCGGCAAGCGGCTCGTCCAGCGCGTCGAGGGGTATCTGGTCACGCTCGTGGGTGGCGAGGTGGTGCGCCGGGAGGGCGAGTGGACGGGCCGCCTGCCGGGCCGGCTCGTGCGCGGCGCCCAGCCGGCGCCATCCGGGTCTCGCTGAGCCCGCCGGCATGACCGGCCCGCTCCACCCCACCCGGTCCGCCCCGACCGGTCCCGTGCCGTCGAGGAGGACGCCATGACCGCGACGTTCCTGCCGCCCGACGAGGTGTCGCAGATCCGAGCCCGCCTCGGCCACCCGGTGATCGACTCCGACGGCCACCTGATCGAGTTCCTCCCGCTCGTGCGCGACTTCGTGGTGGAGCTGGCCGGCGAGTCCGTCGCCGAAGCGTTCGACCGCATGGTCAACGGCGGCCAGGCCATCGCCCGTGTCCCTCCGGGGGTCGAGCGGCGCACCCTCGGCATGTCGCGCACCGCGTGGTGGGGCGTGCCGACCCGCAACACCCTCGATCGCGCCACGGCCATGCTCCCCCAGCTCCTCTACCGACGCCTGGACGAGATCGGCATCGACTTCGCCTTCCTGTACCCGACCTACGGGCTCACCGTCACCGCCTACGGCGACGACGAGCTGCGCCGGGCGATGGCGCGCGCCTTCAACCGCTACTACGCAGAGGTCTACGCCGACTACCGCGATCGTCTCGAACCCGTGGCGTGCATCCCCATGTTCACCCCCGAGGAGGCCGTCGACGAGCTCGAGCACGCCGTCGGCCACCTCGGCCTCAAGGCGGTGATGCTCGCCGGGGTCATCCCTCGATCGCTCCCCGGCGCCGAGGGGTCGAGGGCGGCGCGCTGGATCGACACGCTCGGGCACGATTCGCCTTACGACTACGACCCGGTCTGGGCCGCGTGCGAGCGCCTCGGCGTGGCCGCCACCTTCCACTCGAGCAGCCAGGGTTGGGGCACCCGGATGTCGACGACCAACTACGTCTACAACCACATCGGCAACTTCGCCACCGCCGGGGAGGCCGCGGCGCGCTCCCTCTTCTTCGGCGGGGTGCCCCGACGGTTCCCCGACCTGCGCTTCGCGTTCCAAGAGGGCGGGGTCGCCTGGGGCTGCAACCTGTACTCCGACATCCTCGGGCACTGGAGCAAGCGCAACCGCGAGGCGATCGCGCACTACGACCCGCGCCGTTTGGACTCGAAGCAGCTGATGCAGCTCTTCGACCAGTACGCCACCGGCAGCGTGCGCGACCGGCGCGACCGCCTGCCCTACGGGCTCAACATGCTGTCGGAGCCCGAGGACGACCCGGCCGTCATCGACGAGTTCGCCTCGTGCGCGATCGACGGACCCGAGGACATCGTCGACATCTTCACCCGCCAGTACCACTTCGGCTGCGAGGCCGACGACCCCATGAACGCCATGGCGTTCGACCACCGGATCAACCCGAACGGCGTCAAGCTGCGGGGGATCTTCGCGTCCGACATCGGCCACTGGGACGTGCCCGACTTCCGCGGCGTGCTGCCCGAGGCCTACGAGCTGGTGACCGACGGGCACCTGAGCGAAGAGGACTTCAAGGGCTTCGTGTTCGACAACGCCGTGTCGCTCTGGGCCGGCAACAACCCGGGCTTGTTCAAGGGCACCGTCGTCGAAGCCGCCGTCGACCGGCACCTGTCCTCCGCCGGCTGAGCGGCGACGCAGCATGGACGGCGTCTGCATCGAGGTCCGCATCAACGAGTACGCCATGCGCACCGCCAACCCCCACGTGCCCTGGAGCCCCGAGGAGATCGCCGCCGACGCGGCGGCGTGCGCCGAGGCCGGGGCGGCGATCGTGCACTTCCACGCCCGCGACCCGCGCACCGGCGCGCCCGCCACCGATGCCGACAGCTACGCGGAGTCGGTGCGCCGCATCCGCGCCGCCTGCGACGTGGTCGTCATGCCGACCCTCGGAGCCGGGACCCTGGCCGACCCCGAAGATCGGGTCGCGGCTCTGGTCCGCATCGCCGCCGACCCCGCCACCCGCCCCGAACTGGCCCCGATCGACCTGGGCAGCTTCAACCTCGATCCCTGGGATGGCCCCGCCGGCCGGTTCCGGGTGGAGGACCTCGTCTACCTCAACCCGGTGCGGACCCTCCTGTTCCTCGCCGAGACGATCCGTGGCGCCGGCGTGGCACCGTGCGCGGTGCTGTGGAGCGTCGGCTCGGCCCGGATGCTCGGCGCGCTGGTCGCCATGGGCGCGCTGGCCGAGCCGGTGTACGCCCAGCTGACCTTGTCGGCGTCGCTGCTGTCGACCCATCCGGCGACGGCGGCCGGCCTGCGGGCGCTCGTGGAGTTCCTGCCCGCCGGGCTGCGACACGAGTGGGCCGTGCTCGCGGTTGGTGCCAACCTGTTCCCCCTGATCGGACCGGCCGTCGGTGCGGGCGGCCACCTGGCGATCGGCCTCGGGGATCACCCTTACCCCGAGCTCGGCACCCCGACCAACGCGGAGCTCGTCGCCGAGGTCGTCCGCCAGCTGCGGTCGATGGGCCGGCGCCCCGCCACCGCGGCGGAGGTCCGGGACCGCCTGGCGCTGCGACTCGGATGAGCGCGCCGCCGGGCGGCGCGGCGCGCCGCGCGGCCCTCAGGGCGCGATCGGAGCGGGCAGCATCGTCGAGCCGGTGAGCCAGGCATCCACCGCCGACGCGCAGGAGCGCCCCTCGGCGATGGCCCACACGATCAGGCTCTGGCCCCGGCCCATGTCGCCGCACACGAACACGCCATCCACGTTGGTCTCCCACCGCGGGCCCCGTCCGACCGTGCCGCGGGGGGAGAGCTCCACGCCGAGCCCCTCCAGCAGGGGCGAGCGCTCGGGTCCGCTGAAGCCGAGTGCCAGGAGGACCAGGTCGGCGCGCAGCTCGAAGTCGGTGCCCTCCACCCGGTCGAAGCGGAGCCGGCCGCCCTCGTTGACCATCTCGACCTCGTGCAGCCGCAGGGCGTGCACTGCGCCGGCGCCGTCGCCGAGGAAGCACTCGGTGTTGACCGCGAACAGCCGCTCCCCACCTTCCTCGTGCGCCGACGACGTGCGGAACATGAGCGGCCACAGCGGCCAGGGCGTCGAGGGGTCCCGGGAGTCGGGCGGCCGGGGCAGGATCTCGAGCTGGTGCACCGACGCCGCGCCCTGGCGGTGCGCGGTGCCCAGGCAGTCGGCGCCGGTGTCGCCGCCGCCGATGATGACCACGTGCTTGCCGGCCGCGGTGATGGGCGGCTCCGCCAGGTCGCCCTGCTGCACGCGGTTGGCGAGGGGCAGGTACTCCATGGCCTGGTGGATGCCGGAGAGCTCGCGCCCGGGGACCGGCAGGTCGCGGGGCACCGTCGACCCCCCGGCCAGCACGATGGCATCAGCCCCCGCGCGGAGCGCCGAGACCTCGAGGGTGACGCCCACCTCGACACCGGCGACGAACTCGGTCCCCTCGGCGCGCATCTGTTCGAGCCGGCGGTCGAGGAAGCGCTTTTCCATCTTGAACTCGGGGATCCCGTAGCGCAGCAGGCCCCCGATGCGGTCGGCCCGCTCGTAGACCACCACCGTGTGGCCGGCGCGGGTGAGCTGCTGGGCGGCCGCGAGGCCGGAGGGCCCGGACCCGATCACCGCCACCCGCTTGCCCGTCGTCCGGGCCGGCACGACGGGGGTCACCCAGCCCTCGTCCCAGGCCCGGTCGATGATCGAGACCTCGACCTGCTTGATGGTCACCGGATCCGCGTTGACACCGAGCACGCAGGCCGCCTCACACGGCGCCGGGCACAGGCGCCCCGTGAACTCGGGGAAGTTGTTGGTGGCGTGGAGGCGCTCGATGGCCTGCCGCCCGTGCTCGCGCCACACCAGGTCGTTCCAGTCGGGGATCAGGTTGCCGAGGGGGCAGCCGTTGTTGCAGAACGGGATGCCGCAGTCCATGCAGCGCGACGCCTGCACCCGGAGGTCGTCGGCCGGAAACGGCTCGTAGACCTCCTTCCAGTCGCGCAGGCGCACCGGCACGGCGCGGCGGGTCGGCAGCGCCCGCCCGTGCTTGAGGAACCCGGTCGCGTCACCCACGAGCCGCCGCCATGATCGCCTCGTCCACCGACACGCCCCGCTCCTCGGCGTCGCGCGCCGCCTCGAGCACCCGTTTGTAGTCACGGGGCATGACCTTGACCATCTCCCGGACGGCGACGCGCCATCGGGCGAGCAGGCGCTCCGCCACCGCGGACCCGGTCTCTTGGTGGTGGCGGCGCAGCACCTCGCGCAGCCAGGTGTCGTCGTCCTCCTGGACGGGCTCCAGATCGACCATCTCCAGGTTGACCAGCTGGGGGAACCGCCCCTCGGGATCCCAGACGAAAGCCTCGCCGCCCGACATCCCCGCCCCGAAGTTGCGGCCGGTGGCACCGAGGATCACCACTCGTCCACCGGTCATGTACTCACATCCGTGGTCGCCGACACCTTCGACGACCGCCGTGGCCCCCGAGTTGCGCACCGCGAAGCGCTCCCCCACCATGCCGCGTATGAACGCCTCGCCGCTGGTCGCGCCGTAGAGGATGACGTTGCCGGCGATGATGTTGTCCTCGGCGACGAAGCTGGGCGAGACATGCGGGGAGGGACGCAGGACCAACCGCCCGCCGGAGAGGCCCTTGCCCACGTAGTCGTTGGCGTCGCCCTCCAGGCGGAGGGTGATCCCCGAGGGGAGGAAGGCACCGAAGCTCTGGCCGGCCGACCCGCTGAAGCGGAGGTCGATCGTGCCGTCGGGCAGACCTCCCGCACCGTGGCGGCGGCTCACCTCGGCGCCGAGCATCGTGCCGACGGTGCGGTTGACGTTGCGGATGGGTCTCGCCAGGGAGACCGGCTGGAGCGTCGCCAACGCCGGCTCACACGCCGCGATCAGCTCCACGTCGAGGGCCCGGTCGAGCCCGTGGTCTTGGCTGGCGGTGCACAGCCGCGACGCGCCGGCCTCCAGCTGAGGCTGGTGCAGGATCGGCGTGAGATCCAACCCCGCGGCCTTCCAGTGGTCGACCGCCCGCCGCGCATCGATCGCCTCGGCATGCCCGACCGCCTCGGCGATCGAGCGGAACCCGAGCTCGGCCAGCAGCTCGCGCACCTCCTCGGCGATGTACTCGAAGAAGTTGACGACGAACTCGGGCTTGCCGCTGAAGCGCTTGCGCAGCTCCGGGTTCTGCGTGGCGACACCGACCGGGCAGGTGTCGAGGTGGCAGACCCGCATCATCACGCACCCGCTCACCACCAAGGGAGCGGTGGCGAAGCCGAACTCCTCGGCACCGAGCAGCGCGGCGATCACCACGTCCCGGCCGGTCTTGAGCTGGCCGTCGACCTGGACCACGATGCGGTCGCGCAGCCCGTTGAGCAGCAGGGTCTGCTGGGTCTCGGCCAACCCGAGCTCCCACGGCGCGCCGGCGTGCTTGATCGACGTGAGCGGGGACGCCCCGGTGCCCCCGTCATGGCCGGAGATCAGCACCACGTCGGCGTGCGCCTTGGACACGCCCGCCGCCACCGTGCCGACGCCCACCTCGGCAACGAGCTTGACGTGGATCCGGGCCCGGTCGTTGGAGTTCTTGAGGTCGTGGATGAGCTGGGCCAGATCCTCGATGGAGTAGATGTCGTGGTGCGGGGGCGGTGAGATGAGCCCCACGCCCGGGGTCGAGTGCCGGGTACGGGCGATCCACGGGTAGACCTTGTGCCCGGGGAGCTGGCCCCCCTCGCCGGGCTTGGCCCCCTGGGCCATCTTGATCTGGAGGTCGTCGGCATTGACGAGGTATTCGCTCGTCACGCCGAAGCGCCCCGACGCCACCTGCTTGATGGCGCTGCGCCGCAGGTCGCCGTTGGGATCGCGCACGTAGCGATCGGCGTCCTCACCGCCCTCGCCCGTGTTGGACCGGCCGCCGATGCGGTTCATGGCGACGGCCAGCGTCTCGTGCGCCTCCTTGGAGATCGAGCCGTAGGACATGGCGCCGGTCGAGAAGCGCTTGACGATCTCCGAGACCGCCTCGACCTCCTCGATCGGCACCGGGGCACGGCCGCCGCCCGCCCCGGTCTTGAGCTCGAAAAGACCCCGCAGCGTCGCCAGGCGCCGCGCCTGGTTGTTGACCGCGCTGCTGTACTCCTTGAAGACGTCGTATCGACCGGCCCGCGTGGCGTGCTGCAGCTTGAACACGGTCTCGGGGTTGAACAGGTGGTACTCGCCTTCGCGGCGCCACTGGTACTCGCCGCCGACCTCGAGGTCGCGATGCGCGAGCTCGCTCGGGCGGTCCGGCCATGCCACCGCGTGTCGAGCCAGCACCTCGGCGGCGATGACGTCGAGACCCACCCCGTCGAGGCGGCTGACCGTCCCGGTGAAGTAGGCGTCGACCACCTCGTGGTTGAGCCCGATGGCCTCGAAGACCTGTGCACCGGTGTAGGAGGCGACCGTCGAGATGCCCATCTTGGACATCACCTTGAGGACGCCCTTGCCGCAGGCCTTGATGTAGTTGCGGTTGGCCTTCTGCGATGTCACGCCGGTCAGGGTCCCCTCGGAGATGAGGTCCTTGATGGTGTCGAACGCGAGGTACGGGTTGATCGCTGCCGCGCCGTATCCGAGCAGGAGCGCCATGTGGTGCACCTCGCGCGCCTCGCCCGTCTCGACGACGAGGCCGACGCGCGTGCGCGTCTTCTCCTCGATCAGGTGGTGGTGGACCGCGCTGATCAGGAGCAGCGCGGGGATCGGCGCCAGCTGCGCCGAGCTGTGGCGGTCGGAGAGCACGATGAGCTTGGCCCCCTCCGCGATGGCCTGGCTCACCCGGGTGCAGATGTCGTCGAGGGCGTGCCGGAGCGCATCGCCGGGGGGCCGCTCACCGTCCACGGCGAAGAGCCCGTCGATGGCGAAGGCCTGCCATCCCGGCATGTCGCCGTCCTCGTTGATGTAGAGGAGCTTGGCCAGCTCGTCGTTGGTGAGGATCGGCCGCGGGAGCACGATCTGGCGGCAACTGGCCGGTCCGGGATCGAGCAGGTTCTGCTCCGGGCCGATGGCGGCGGCCAGCGAGGTCACCAGCTCCTCGCGCATGGCGTCGAGGGGCGGGTTGGTGACCTGGGCGAAGAGCTGCTGGAAGTAGTCGTAGAGCAGGCGCGGCCGCTCGGACAGCACGGCGATCGGGGTGTCGGTGCCCATCGAACCGAGCGGTTCGGCGCCGGCGCGCGCCATCGGTGCGATGAGGACCTTGAGGTCCTCGTTGGTGTACCCGAAGAGGCGCTGGTGGGTGACGACCGAGGAGTGCTGCGGCGTGAGCGTGAAGCGTGGCGCCAGGTCCTCGAGGTGCACCTGGCCAGCGTGGAGCCACTCGGCGTAGGGATGCTCGGCCGCCATGGCTGCCTTGATCTCACCGTCGGCGACGATGCGCCCCTGCGCGGTGTCGACGAGGAACATGCGGCCCGGCTGCAGTCGCCCGCGGGCCACCACCTTGGCCGGGTCGACGTCGAGCACACCGACCTCCGACGCCATGATCACCAGGCCGTCGTCGGTCACCCAGTACCGCGAGGGACGCAGTCCGTTGCGGTCGAGCACGGCGCCGATCACCGTCCCGTCGGTGAACGCGATCGACGCCGGCCCGTCCCACGGCTCCATCAGCGAGGCGTGGAACTGGTAGAAGGCCCGCTTGTCCGGGGCCATCTGCTGGTGGTTTTCCCAGGCCTCGGGGATCATCATCAGCACGGCATGGGGCAGGGACCGCCCAGCCAGGTGGAGCAGCTCGAGGACCTCGTCGAAGCTGGCTGAGTCACTCGCGCCCGGCGTGATGATCGGGAAGATGCGCTCCAGGTCGCCGGGGAGCACGTCGCTCGCGAGCAGCGCCTCCCGCGCCCGCATCCAGTTGCGGTTGCCCTGGAGGGTGTTGATCTCGCCGTTGTGGGCGAGGTAGCGGTACGGATGGGCGAGCGGCCAGCTCGGGAACGTGTTGGTCGAGAAGCGGGAGTGCACCAGGGCGAGGGCGCTGTCCATGCGCTCGTCGGCGAGGTCGGGGAAGAACTCGCCGAGCTGCGGTGTCGTGAGCATGCCCTTGTAGACGAGCGTGCGCGTCGACAGCGAGGGGAAGTACGCGGCCTCGACCTCGTGCTCGATGCGCTTGCGCAGCATGAACACCCGCCGCTCGAGGTCCATCCCAGCGGCGCCGGTCGTCCCGGCCCCGACGAAGACCTGCCGAAAGCGCGGCATCGACGCCAGCGCGCCGCGCCCGAGCAGGGAAGGATCCGTCGGCACCTCCCGCCACGCCAGGACCTCGAGACCTTCGGCCAGCGCCAGCTTGTCGATGGCCCGGCACACCGCATCGCTCGCGTCCGATCCCGTGGGGAGGAAGGCGATGCCGGTGGCGTAGCCACCGGCTGGGGGCAGGTCGATGCCGAGGGTCCGGAGGAAGGCGTCGGGGATCTGGATCAAGATGCCCGCGCCGTCGCCGGTGTTGACCTCGGCGCCGGACGCGCCGCGGTGCTGGAGGTTGCAGAGGCACCCGAGGCCCTGGTCGATGATCCGGCGGCTGCGGCGCCCGTGCATGTCCACCACGAAGGAGACACCGCAGGCGTCGTGCTCGAAGGCGGGGTGGTACAACCCCTGGGGGCGGGGGGTGTCAGGCATGCGCCATCCTCAAGCTGGTCGGAAGAGCAAACGATCTGCGGGGACGACGCTGGCCCAGCACCGGCGGGGCGCGCCGGGTCGGATGAGTATACCTGCTACCCCGACAGGTCGAGACGGAACGCGAGCAGCGGCACCTCGGGCCGCGGACTCCAATCGCGCTCCGGCGCCCGGACGAAACCCGCGCGCTCGTACAACCGGTGCGCGACGGTCATCAACGGGGTCGAGTGGAGGAACAGCGCCGCGCTGCCCGCCGCCCTCGCCCGCTCGACGCACGCCGAGAGCAGCGCCGCCCCGACGCCTCGCCCCCGCGCGGCGGGGACGACCGCCATCATCCGGATGGCCGACTCGCCCGCACCGAGCTGCTCCGCCCACGGCGACGACGCATCCCGGACGAAGGTGACGCACCCGAGGATCCGCCCGTCCTCCACGGCGACGAGCACGTCGGCCTCCGACGCCCGCCGGCCCACCGCCCGCAGCTCGTCCTCGTAGCCGCCGCTCATGTGGCTTCCCGGGACGGCCCGGTATGCGGCCACGACCACCTCGCCGGCGACGTCGTGCTCCTCGGGCGCCACGGCCCGGATGTCGACGTCGCCCACTAGGCCGCCTCGGTGTCCGCGACGAGGTCGCGCCCGGCGTCGCCCGTGGCCGACAGCGCGGCGACCAGCTGACGCCGCATCGCCTCCGCGCCGCCGCCACGCAGGCGGTTGGCGGCGAGGACGCCCTCGACCATGTCCGCGATCACCGCATCCGCCGGTCGCCCCGCGATGGCGACGGCGACGACCGGCGAACCCGATCCGGCCCATCGGATCGTGCGCGTGGCGCCAGGTGAGCGTATTTCGCCGAAGACCACGGGATTGGCATTCGGG
>Ga0209698_10002027_pt1 | contig 23164 bp, 18 predicted proteins | sample LitLauG_LLR_2012_FD_187203 | JGI IMG/M metagenome (GOLD analysis project Ga0209698, IMG submission 187203) | Freshwater sediment microbial communities from Pennsylvania, USA - Little Laurel Run_MetaG_LLR_2012 (SPAdes) (version 2) | ecosystem: Environmental > Aquatic > Freshwater > Creek >... | reverse complement strand
CCCTAACACAGGAGGACCGCCATCGAAGCTCAGCGCCGCCGGCTCGACCGAGAGCAACTCTTTTTTCTCGGTGTAGCCCAGCAGGCTGACCAGCGCCGGATTTGCATCCAGCAACTGTCCTTCAGGCGTGCTGAAGTACACACCCTCCTGCAGGGTTTCGAACAATTCCGTGAAGCGCAGTTCCTTCTCGCGCTGTTCTGTGATATCCCGTCCGAGGACGCTGGCGCCAACGACCTCGTCTCCCTTGAGAATCCCGTTCAGCACGCAATCGAAGTAAAGCGGACGCGTGTTGTTCTTCAGGCGGATCCGGACCGTTCCAGTCCAGCGTTTCTTGTCAAGAAATCGTCCCAGTCCGCGCTCGACGTCATCGCGCGCGGGCTCTTCCACGAAGTCGTAAACCTTGCTGCCCACCAGTTGCGAGTAGGTGAGCCCGGTCAGTTCCGCCACGCGGCGGTTCACGGTCCGCAGCGTGCCGTCGAGTGAAACCGCGCAGGCCGGGTCATCGAGGGAATCGATCAGCTCCTTGAAGTTGCGCTGCGAGCGCATGATGACCTGGCTGAGCTGATCAAGCTGCTCTTCGGAAGGTGCCGCCCCCACGTGCTCTTGCAGGCCGCGCAGCAAGCCCTTGAGTTCGCTGACTTCGCGCCGCCGGCCGTATGCATAGGCGGCGAAGAGGATCGAGAGCACCAGCACGCCGATGGGAACGGCGCGCAACTGAAAGGGAATGCCCTCCAGCCGCTCCCAGAGCAAAGCCACCAGGGCGACCGACAGAAAGATCATGAACAAGAGCACCCAACGCCAAAGTTGGGACTCCTCCCGATCCAGATTTCCTGGGGGACTTGGACGTGAAGAAAGAGCGGGGTCTGGACTCATAAGGAATAGGGATTCTTGCCTGAAGGCCCATCCTAATGCACCGCAATCGGCCCCAACAACCGGATTGTTTGGCTTCTTGGTACCCGAGGACGATGAACTTCCGCCCAAACTGGGAATCACGAGGCACCCGCGAATCCGCTACATCCTGGAGTTTTCCACAGTCGATGGTGACATCCGTCACAGCCAGCGCTCACAACCTGTCCGTATCGTGGTAGGCGAAAGGCCAGAGCGACATTTTCGGGCCCCTCGTGTGGCTTGGCACGGGCGCCCCATATCTCGGGCGTGGTTTACGAGAGAAGTGGGGCTGTAAGTACGATCAGTGGATCTTTGTTTCTCATGCTTTACAAGACCCTCAGCGCAGCTGTTTTCGGTATCGACGCCAATATCATTCAGGTGGAAGTCGACTGCTCAGGCATCAAGTGTGATCAGGACCACTTCCACACCGTCGGCTTGCCGGACGCCGCGGTGCGCGAAAGCCGCGACCGCGTGCGCGCCGCCCTGAAGAATTGTGGCTACGATATTCCACCGACCCAGATCACGATCAATCTTGCCCCGGCGGATATAAAAAAAGAAGGCTCCGGATTCGATCTGCCGATGGCTCTTGGCATTGTCGGTGCCTACGGCGGCCTGACGAAGAAAGAGATCTCCGATTGCCTATTCGTGGGAGAGTTGTCCCTTGACGGAGGCGTTCGCGGCGTTCGCGGGGCCCTGCCCATTGCGATCGAAGCTCGCGGGAGAAAGATCTCCCGCATGGTTGTGCCCGAAGCCAACGCCAAAGAGGCCGCAATGGTCGACGGAGTCGATGTCTACCCCGTCCGTTCGCTGCTCGACGTAATCCACTTCGTGAATTCAGGGAACGGGATCGTCCCGATCAAAGCGGATGGCGATTCTCTGCTGCGCGAGTCGCAACAGTTTTTCGTCGATTTTAAAGACGTCCGCGGACAGCAGACCGCCAAGCGCGCCCTAGAGATCGCCTGCGCTGGAGGCCACAACATCCTGATGATCGGCCCGCCGGGTTCGGGAAAGACCATGCTCGCCAAGCGCATGCCGACCATCCTGCCGCCGTTCACGTTTGAGGAGGCACTGGAGACGACGAAGATTCACAGTGTCGCGGGAGTGCTGGATTCCGGCACGGGCCTGGTCGGAACGCGCCCGTACCGATCCCCCCACCACACCATCTCAGATGCAGGCTTGATTGGAGGCGGCGTGATTCCCCGCCCCGGAGAAGTCTCGCTTGCTCACAATGGATTGCTTTTTCTGGATGAGCTTCCGGAGTTCCCACGAAACGTGCTGGAAGTGTTACGTCAACCGCTGGAAGACGGCACGGTCTCGATCGCCCGGGCTTCAATGTCGCTGACCTTCCCGGCGCGTTTCATGCTCGCTGCGGCGATGAATCCCTGCCCCTGCGGATTCCACAACGACCGCACGCGCGACTGCCAGTGCACGCCGCCCATGATCCAGCGCTACATCTCGAAAATCTCGGGGCCACTCATGGACCGCATCGACATCCATATCGACGTCCCGGCGGTGAACTACAAGGAAATGCGCTCCGGCACCGAGCCTGAAGGATCGGCCAAGATTCGCGAGCGAGTGGTGCGCGCCCGCCAGAAGCAGTTGGAGCGCTTCGCTACGTCCCGACAAAAACTCTACTGCAACGCCCAGATGAGTTCGCGCCACATCCGCAGTTTCTGCGAACTCTCGGCCGATTGCGAGCGCCTGATTGAGCGCGCCATGACGCAGCAGGGCTTAAGCGCCCGCGCCCACGATCGCATCCTGAAAGTCGCCCGTACCATTGCTGACCTGGAAGACGCCGCAAATCTGGAGCCAAAACACATCGCCGAAGCGATCCAATATCGCAGCCTGGACCGGACGTATTGGGCTTAAGGTGCAGGAATTTTCCCAAGACAGGAGGCCCAAGACCGCCTGCTCTCACCGCGCCACGGACTGCTGTCTGCGTTTCTCCCATTCCGGGCTTCGAAACAGATGCGGCCCTACCTCGATCAACCGCGGCAGCATCTCGAATACCGACACCGGACTCCACACTCCGCCCTGCCGAGTGCGATATCCCCGACGGTTGAGTTCGTCGGCGATACGCGAGTACGAGCCCTCCCGAACGATCAGCTCCATTAATTGGAACAGAGTTTCGCGTTCCCGAGGGTCCTCTTCCAAATGTTGTGTCTCCGGCGCGATCCGCAGCCCGAACGGCACCTCGGCTGGCAGTTGCTCCTCTGCGGCGTCGACCTCCCTCTCCCACTCGATGGCCACCAACTTCCAGCCCTTCTCAACCTGCTTCTTGAGATCTGCCTCGGCCATCGGGCCCGACACCACCTGACGTACCCGCTCCGTCTTCTTCATGTCTCGACACCTCTACCCACAGGTCCAAGCAGTCGGGAGCAACCGAAGTTCCGGACCAGGCGAGGACAAGTCCCGTGCCTGCAACACTTCATTTTTCGCTGTGCCAGGCGAACCGTCCGCTCCCGGACGGAAGTGTCCGGAATCAGACAGGCCTCGGTTGTCGACGACTCGCAAATCCGGTGAAAGGTCGGACAATGCGTCACATGGTTACAACGCCTGTCCGAGCGTAACTTGATCTTGCTCCATGTTCTCGCTGAGCATTGGATTGTAAATGGGCGAGAGACGCTGAATTAGACTTACGGATCAGGTTCGTTCTTACCTTCCGCTTTACACCCTCTCCCCGAATTTGAGAAACTCACTAGTGGAAACCAAATCCCCTCACAACCAAACTTCAGTAACCCAGTCGATCGTGATCCTCGACTTTGGGGCGCAATACACACAACTCATCGCGCGCCGCATCCGGGAACAGAATGTTTTCTCGGTGGTGCTGCCGTGCACGGCGTCGCTCAAGGAAGTCAAAAGCTACAATCCGGTCGGGATTGTGCTTTCGGGGGCGCCATGGTCGGTCTATGACAAGGACGCTCCGCCGGCCGATGTGCATGTCTTCGACATGGGCGTTCCGGTGCTGGGCATTTGCTATGGGTTGCAGTTCATGGTGCATACGCTGGGCGGCAAGGTGCGCCCGGCGAGTAAGCGCGAATACGGCCACGCCGAAATCGACATCGTTTCCGACTCCGTGTTGTTTCAGGGTCTCGCTAAGAAGCTTGCCGTGTGGATGTCGCACGGTGATGAGGCTCTGGAACTGCCTCCGGGCTTCGAGTTGATGGCAAAGACGCACTACGCCGTCGCGGGCATTCAGAATGTGGCGAAGAGGTGGTATGCGGTGCAGTTCCATCCTGAAGTGCATCACACACCCCAAGGCACGCAGATTCTGAAGAATTTCGTGTTCGAGATTTGTGGCGCAAAACCCACCTGGACGGCGCAGCATTTCATCACTTCGACCATCGAACAGATCAAGCAGCAAGTCGGTACCGGACGTGCCATCTGCGCGCTTTCCGGCGGGGTGGATTCCTCGGTGGCCGCGGTGTTGGTGGATCGAGCTCTGCGCGACGCGAAAGGCAAGTCGCGGCTGACCTGCGTGTTCGTAAATAACGGTGTGCTCCGCAAGAACGAATTCGAAAAGGTGCAAGCCACGCTGCGGGACAAACTCGGGCTGCACCTCGATGCCGTCGACGCGACCGACCGCTTCCTCGGAAAACTCGCCGGCGTCAGCGATCCGGAAAAGAAGCGCAAGATCATCGGCAACGAGTTCATCAAAGTCTTCGAGAAGGAAGCCCGGCGTATCGAAAAGACTGAAGGCAAGGTGAAGTGGCTGGTGCAGGGAACGCTGTATCCCGACGTAATCGAGTCGCGTTCCGTGCGCGGACCATCGCAGGTCATCAAGTCGCACCATAACGTCGGCGGCCTGCCGGAGAAGATGAAGCTGAAGCTGATCGAGCCTCTCAAAGACCTGTTCAAAGATGAGGTGCGCCGCATCGGCCGCGATCTGGGCATGCCGCAGGAAATTCTGCAGCGACAGCCGTTCCCGGGACCGGGCCTTGCCGTCCGCGTGCTGGGCGAGGTCACGCCCGAGCGCCTCCGCCTGCTCCGCGATTGCGATGACATCGTTGTGAGCGAGATCAAGGAGGCGGGGCTGTATACGAAGATCTGGCAGTCGTTCGCTGTGCTTCTACCGGTGATGTCGGTGGGCGTGATGGGCGACATGCGGACCTATGCCTACACCTGCGCGATCCGGGCCGTCAGTTCCGAAGACGGTATGACGGCGGATTGGGTTCCACTGCCGCACGAAGTGCTGAAGACCATCTCCACGCGTATCGTCAATGAGGTGAAAGGCGTAAACCGGGTGGTCTACGACGTGACCTCGAAGCCGCCGGGAACGATTGAGTGGGAGTGAGAAAGGCAGCTTTTCGCACTTAGCCGTTAGCTCTTAGCTTTGAACTTTGGAGTGAATAGCCCTTTCCGACGGAATCCTGGCGCTTCCGAGGCTACAACCCACCGCGCTACGAGTCATCTTCCCGAATCAGGGTTACTTCCGTTTGTCTTCTGGGTGATCTTTCCTTGCTCGCCTACTGGATTCGTCCTACAACCACAGTCACAACCAAAGCGACCAATGTTCGATTGCTTGTGTTGGATTGATTTTGGACGGTGCCAGCCATGTTTCATCCAGTACGATCGACCTCCTGCCGTGCCGTTTTTTTCCTGTTAGCTTCTGCCGCGGGGGTTCACTCGCAAACCGGGATCAATGATGTGCACATTGTGTCGCGGACGCCGGCCATCGAAATAGCAACGTCCGCGCCCGGGCCGCGGCTTTCAGGGGGAGGGCTGATCCGAACCGGCACCGACCTGGTGATGGTGCCCGTCACAATCACCGACAATATGAACCGTCCGATAATCGGACTGGACCGCGGAAACTTCCAGGTCTTTGAAAATAAGCAGCCACAGGAAATCAAGAACTTTTCCAGCGAAGACACCCCGGTCTCGATCGGCATCCTCATGGACGTCAGCGGCAGCATGGCAAACAAACTTGAGCGGGCCCGCGAGGCCGTCCAGCAGTTCTGCGAGGCTTCCAATCCTCAGGACGAGTTCTTCATGATTACCTTCTCTGACGCTCCCCGTCTGGCCGCTGACTTTACCGATCGCCCCGAGGAGATTGAGAACGCTCTACTGGGCGCACAGTCGCGAGGCCGCACATCGCTCTTAGACGCCATCTACATGGGAATCCGTAAGATGAAAGACGCTCGCTACTCGCGCCGAGCCCTGCTGATCATCTCCGATGGCGGCGACAATCACAGTCGCTACAGCGATCGGGACGTTAAGAGTGCAGTCAAGGAAGCTGACGTTCTGATTTATGCGGTGGGCACCTACGACCGGTACGCTACGACGGAAGAAGAGTTGCTCGGCCCTGAAATGCTGCAAAACGTTGCGGGGGTGACCGGCGGACAGGCCTACACGCTAAGCAATGCGGCGCAGATGCCTGAGGTCACGCGCGCGATCGGTACCCGCTTGCGTCACCAGTACATGCTGACTTACCGGCCGCAGACGCCGTCCCACGACGGAAAGTGGCATAAGATCAACGTAAGGTTGCTCCTGCCCAAGAAGTGGTCCGCGTTCCTGCGCGTGAGTTCGCGTACGGGATATTACGCCGGGGCTGAGTGATACAAAATCAATAACCACGAAGGGCGCGAAGTTACACGAAGGAAGATTCTGCACTCATTAGACCGCGGAGTTTCCTGAGATCACTTGTCCCGGTGTACTGTTTCCATCGAGAACGCGGGTAAACAGACTGCGATGTACTCGGCACCACCGTCATCTGGAGTTGAATATCGTACCCACTCGCCCGCATGGGCAACGACCGCTTGCCCGGCATGAACGTCAAGCGTCCCACCCTTGTGCTCCACCCGCAGTGTTCCCTTCAGTACGATGGTGAACTCGTCGAATTCGGGAGTTTGCCCGGGTTCGACCCATCCGTGCGGACTGCGCATGTGCGCGACACTGGCCGCTGAAGTCTTGGAGTTCACTCGTCCGATGTATTCGTCGATGAGTTTGGGCTTGTTGCCGGCGGCTTGAATGCGTGTGGATTGCGGGATGAGAGTGGGCATGGCTGCGAGGTAGTATCAAGCTTACAACAGAGGGCGGCAGACGGCAGGCTCCAGGCGTCGGGCACGGGCCTCGACGTTCCCATGTCTGACGCCCGACACCTGAAGGCTGCGCGTCGCCTCCTGGACCCTACGGACACGGATACGGGGTTCCGGGCGTAGGCGGCGTGCCCGCAATCACTGTAGGCGGACCCGGTATTCCGTCAGGACCAGGCACTCCCGGGATAACAGTTGACGGCGTGCCAGGTGTGCCGGGCGTATAGCACGTTCCGTGGTCAACGTTTACCGGCTGCGGAGGAGGCAGGGGACGAGGCGCGACTGGCTGAACGATGACCGCGTGCTCCTGCGATTGGTGCACCGCTTTCGCCACTTCGTTTTGCGGCAGAGTCACCGGCTGCTGCAGCGTCATCTGCACGGGCGCTCCGGCATCGAGAAAAAAGTGATGCCCGCCGACCAGCAGTGTGATCGAGGCGATCATGCCAACGGCTCCACCGATACTGGCTCCAATAACAGCATCTTTGCCCTTGCTGCCCGGTATCGGCATGCTCGAGGTAAGACATCCAAACTGCGACGGGTTGCACCCAGGAGGGACGCTCGAGGTGAGCGTGGATTGCGAGGTTCCCACCGAGTGGCCGATCAGCGCTCCAATTCCAAGCCCGGCCAGCGGCAGCGCGATCGCCCCAGCTGAGCGCTTCGAACCAGGATCCTTGATGGCGTAACCGTCGGTGGTCTCCAGAACGATGGGACCGGCGATCGGAGTCACATAACCGTCGGGGAACGTGATGGACATCGATTGCAGGCGTAGCTCTCCGCGGCCGCCGTGCCGTTGAATCTTGTCGACCATTCCTTGAACGAAAGTGCCGGGCGGGATCACCACCTGATTCTCGGCATCGACGGGCGAAGTGACCTGCGCGTAGATGTCGTCTCCCCGCCGGATGTAGCGGGTTTGCACCGGCTGGGTCAGCACGAGCGCCAGGTGCGTGCCGGCGGGGACCGTGACGTCGGTGTTCTGAGCGTCGACCTGAACCTGAGCGGAATCCGGTGGCGGAGGGGGTTGCGCTTGGTCCTGCCCGAAGCCAAGAGGAGTCAGCAGGGTGGCCGCGATCGCGCTAATTAGGTTCGTCCGGATTGAGAGTTGGGAAACGAAGGTTGAGAGTTCTTGCAGGCAGGGGTGACGGTACGTCATGAAGCACCTCCCCTCGAAAGCGATCAAGTGGCGCTCTCGATTGCAGCGGATTCTATTGGATAGAACCCGCCTGGCGACTGTTAGACTCGCCAATTCCGGGGAATGGTATCGCGGTACGCAGTAAAGCTTTGCAAAGAGTGCGTAGCGAAGTGTAAAGCGATGCGCGCCGCGTACAAGAATTTGCACTTGTTCCCGCGGAATCACCCACACGCCGCATTCGCATACTTTATAAAGGCAGCGTTCGCAAGGCCATTTCCACAGCGCGCTTCATCGCGGCGGGCTTGGCCCCGTTGGCGGCCTGCACTCCGAGCCCGTTCATCACCACCGAGACATACCGGGCAAGATCCTTGGGATTGACGTCACGAGGGAGATCTCCCTCTTCCCTGGCCCGTTGCATACGCTTCTCCATCGCATGAAGGCCGCTCCTGCGCCAGTCGACCAAGGCCTGCTTGATGCTTTCCACGCCGGTGCCACAGGCCAACCCTCCCTGCAGTGAAAGACAGCCGCGGGGGTGCGACGGATCAGCCAGGAATTGGACCGTTCCCCGCAACAGAGCTTCGATGACGGCTCGCGCCGACGGGAGCTTCAGTGCTTCCCACAGGTACGCCATCGGGACTTGCCCATACCGGGCGAGGACCCTTCGGAACAACCTCTCCTTGTCTCCGAAGCTGGAGTAGAGGCTCGAGCGATTGATGGCCATCGCCTCAGTCAGGTCGTCGAGCGATGTGCCTTCATATCCCTTCGTCCAGAAAACGCGCATAGCCGCGTCGAGCGCTTCCTCCTCCCGGAAACTCCGGGGACGCCCCATGCGCGCCGAAATTGCTTTTTCGGACTCCATACCCTTTCTGATGCACTTTTATACCATCCAGTTCAAAAAAGGTGAATCCGAGGGGAACCGGTCCACATCTGAACTGTACGGTCCAAAATGGACCAGAGAAATGGAGAATGTTATGGCAGGCAAGCTGGAAGGAAAGATCGCACTCGTTACCGGCGGCAGCAGCGGGATCGGGCTGGCCACGGCACAGAACTTCGTCAAGGAAGGCGCTTTCGTCTACATCACCGGCCGTCGCCAAGCGGAGCTGGATAAAGCCGTGAAAGCAATCGGCGGAAATCAGGTGAAGGCCGTGCGTGCAGACTCGTCGAACCTCGCCGACCTGGATCGTCTGTTCGCTCAGATCAAGCAGGAGCAAGGCCGGCTGGATGTGGTCTTCGCTAATGCCGGCGGGGGCAGCCTTGCTCCTCTGGGCGCGATCACCGAGGAAGTCTACGATCGGACCTTCAACACCAATGTGAAGGGCGTGCTCTTCACGGTGCAGAAGGCGCTGCCGCTGATTCCTGATGGCGGGTCGATCATCCTGAATGCATCCATCGTTTCGCAGAAAGGGATGCCGGCATTCAGCGTCTATTCCGCGACCAAGGCCGCAGTCCGTTCATTCGCCCGCAGCTGGACGACGGACCTGAAGGACCGCAAGATCCGGGTTAACGCCATCAGCCCAGGGCCGATTGATACGCCGATCCTTAATGGACTGGCGGAGACCGAAGAGGGGCGCAAGGGCTTGAAGGATCACCTGGCCTCGATGGTGCCGCTCGGCAGGATGGGCCGGCCGGACGAGATCGGCAAAGCCGCCGTGTTCCTCGCCTCAGAGGATGCCAGCTTCGTGGCGGGAGTGGAACTGTTCGTGGATGGCGGGTCGGCGCAGGTGTAAGGCCAGATACCGCGAAATCGTCAACCACGAAGGGCACTAACGTTCACGAAGGAACTCATTTACCACGGAGGGCACGCGTTGAACGTGGAAGGAATAGCGAGATCTTCCTTCGTGTCCTTTGTGGTTATTGGGTTGGTTCTGAGATCCAACGAGAGATCGCGGTCACGAGTCTGCGTGGCGCGAACCGCGTGGACTGCGCGACGAGCCAGTTTTGCGCGCCGGAGATGGCGAGACCGCGGCCTTCCATCACGGCGCGGTATCCATCGAGCGCGACCTTCTCGACGTTCATTGCCCCTAGCTGCTTGAACAGCCGCGACTTGTCATTTCCCGCGCGTTTGGCGAAGCCGGTATGCGTAGCTCCCGGGCAGAAACATGTTACGGTGACGCCGGAGTTACGGACCTCGTTCGCAATCGCTTCGGAGAAGGAAATCACGTAAGCCTTGGTGGCGTAGTAGACAGCCATCAGCGGGCCGGGTTGGAATCCTGCGGTCGACGCGACGTTCATGATGCGTCCGCTGCGGCGGGCGAGCATCGGCGGCAGGAACAGGCGCGTAAGTTCGGTCAGCGCGATGATGTTCAACTGAATCTGGCCGAAGATTTCTTCATTCGACATTTGCGCGAATTCGCCGAAAGCTCCGAAGCCGGCGTTGTTAACGAGAATGTCGACGGCGATGCCTTCCCTCTGCAGTTGATCGAAAAGGAATTTCGGTGCGGGCGGAGTGGAGAGATCAAGCGCGAACGTCCTGACGCTGACTCCGCGAGATTGAAGGTCGTTCGCGACCTCGGCGAGTTTGTCGCCGCTGCGAGCTGCCAGTACGAGATTGTGATGATGGTTGGCGAAGAGCCTGGCCAGTTCGTATCCGATGCCACCGGAGGCGCCGGTGATAAGGACGTTGGACATCCGGACATTCTAACCGGATTGCATAGCCCCAAACGCCTCGTCCGGGCTTGCTGGTTTCTTGCCGCTCCCCACAACTCTCCTGACTACTGGTAGGCTTTCTATAGACGACATGGCGAACTGTATTCGATGCGGGAGGCAGTTGCCTCCCCTGACATTTAAGAAGATCTGCCAGTGGTGCGTGCAGCACGAAGCCGCGCAGCGCGGCGAAGAATCGGACGAAGCCCGGCAACCGGTCATCACCCGGCCCTGGGTGCGCCGGGGCGAGTCGAGCATCACGCTGACGCAGGTAATCTTCGGCGCCAACATCGCCGTCTTTATCGCAATGGCGTTAGCGAGCGGAACTGTGCTCGATTTTTCGCGACTGGATCTCAGACCATGGGGCGCCAATTATGGCCCTCTCACTCTATCGGGTGAAGCGTGGCGGCTATTGACTTACATGTTCGTTCACGGCGGCCTGATGCATATCGCATTCAATATGTGGTGCCTTTGGGATTTGGGTAGATTGTGCGAATCTCTCTACGGACGTTGGACTTTCGGAGCCATATATCTGATCACAGGTGTCGGCGGGGGATTGGCAAGACTAGCCTGGGATCCTACCGTCCCCAGTGTCGGCGCTTCCGGAGCCATCTTCGGGCTAGCCGGTGCGCTGATCGCCTCATTCTATCTGGGTGAGTTCTCGCTACCACGTGCCGCGATCAGCGGGACGCTCAGAAGCCTCGTCGTTTTTGCCGTTTTCAATCTGGGCTTTGGACAGATTCTCGGAGGTGTTGACAACGCCTGCCACATCGGCGGACTGGTCAGCGGGCTCATACTCGGCGCGCTGATCGCCCGCCTGGCACCGCAACAGGATGCTCCGCTGCGCCGCGCGACTGTCGTCGGCGTGGTTGCTCTGGCGCTCCTGGCGACCGGATTCGGCGTGCGGCAATGGCGGGGCGGTCCCATGCGCATGGCTCGTGCGTTCCAGGAAACGAACGGCGACCCGGTCGCACGGCTGCAGGCCGTGATCAAGCAGCAGCCCAACCTCGCCCAGGCGCATTTCGCCCTGGCGCAGGCTTATCTCGCGCGCGACCAATATCCCGAGGCCGAAACCGAACTTCAACGTGTGATCCAATTGCAGCCCGGAAACCTCGACGCCCGCTTCGATCTCGGCTTGGTTTATCTGAGCGAGAAGCGCCTGGACGACGCGAAGTCTGCTTTTACGCAAATCCTCGCGCAAGATGCAAACAGTGCTGAAGGTCACTACGGGTTAGGACTCGTGCTCGCGCAGCAGCAGAATTATTCAGCGGCCATCGAGGAGTTCAAAAAAGCGGCTCCCGACCCGCACGTTTCGGGTGTCTACTTCGAAATAGGCAATTCCTACGCAAAGCTCAACCGCTATGACGACGCCATCACGGCTTACCTCAAGGACAAGGAAAAGACCGGCGACAATCCCGACCTCGAAAATGCGTTAGCCGATGCCTATCAGGCGAAAGGAATGATGAAGGAAGCACAGGACGCGAGAGACCTCGCGCAACAGCTAAAGGGATCACCCGGGCATTAGACCCGAGCGCTAGCTCCACCGTTAGCTCTTCGTGACCTCACGAACGGCGCGGTATGCCTGATCGATAGCCGCGTTTGTAAAAGCATGGGCGCCGGCATCAGAATTGGCAATCGAGATTCGACCAAACGGTTTGCGCGCCCGGTCACAAGGTCTTTCACCACTTTCCAGGATGGCGCTGTCCCAGAGTGTGCTGTATTCGTAGGCGTAGCCGTGTGGCCATCGATTTACGGTAATCGCCAGGATATCCCGCGCAGGATCCAAACCACCGGGCCCGAGTATCTTTGCTAACTGATCGCGGACTTTACGCTCGATGGTTTCAAAATCAGTGGTAAATAGTTCGATCCGTCCCATCGTGTACTGTTCCCGCGCTGAAAGTCCTGCGTGACATGCCCCTTTGCTCATATGGAGCACGACGGGCTCTTCAGGTTCGCGTGGGCATCGGTACTCTCCGATACTGACTGGCAGATCGATATCCACGTTGGTGTGGTAGCCCCCGGGCGCATAGATGGCATTGGCTCCCAGTTTTTGCAGCGAAGTCCAGTTCCGCAGAAGGACGTTGGTGTACAGCAGTGGCACTTTCTGCGCCATGGCTAAGTCCTGCTTTTGTTTCTCCGGGAGCTCTTCGCAGATATACGGAATCATTGCATTCCAGCAAGCCAGGATCACGTTCTTCGCTCGCGAAACGAAAACTTTGTCTCGACGCGCGTAGGTAACTTCGACATCTTTAGCGCTTGTAACCTCCCCAACATGCTTGACCCGGACGGCGGTGCTGTTCAGTCGAATTCGGATGGGAGAGGAATCCTTGTCGAGCTTGGAATAATCTGCTTTTGCCGTAACGATATCCGTGGCGGAGTGGCCCGGGATCGTGGATGGTATGAGGCTGCGAACGAGAAGCCGCGCGATGCTGGCGTTGCCATCAGGAAAATGGAAAAAGTACTTCCGCTCGTCGGCGAGTCCGGAAGCCTCGAAGCCCATCCCATCGAACCCCGGATATCCCGTTTCCGAGGCGTCCAGAGCAGCGATGGCTTCAATGCCTACGCCAAACAGAGGTTGTGAAATCGTCTGATAGAGTCGCACGACATCGCTATGTACGCCCGCGATCTCGGTGAGGAATCGCGAGTAACTGATGTGAGCTAAACGATGCTCTTTTTCTTCCCGCGTCAAACCCGGCAGGTAGTCTTTCTTGCCGCGGCACAAATCGTAGAAGTCTTTCTGCGCCCGTTCCGCGATCGGCGCCTCCGCCAGGAAGTGCTCCCACGCCCTAGATCCGGGAACCGCAAGATCATAAGTTTCCCCTCCGGGAAAGGGATAGGGATCGTCGACAAGCCTGTCGACGCCGAAGGTTTCCTTATCAAAGAAGATTTTCGGTACTCGTCCTAGCGAACTGTAGAGCTTTCGGTCCAGATATTTGGGGAAGCTGGACACCTCAATTCCCAACTCCCGAATCAAAGCGCTTGCCACCTCGCTGTAGGGCTCAGGTGTCTCGATCGAATAGGTGCCTCCGTATCCAATCAAGGTCCTCTTGCCCACGCGGAACTCATTGCGCTTGGCGTGCCCGCCAAAATCGTCGTGGTTGTCGAGGATGAGAATTCGCGCCTTGCTGCCCGCCACCTTGCGGTAGAAATGCGCCGCCGCAAGGCCGCTGATGCCTCCTCCCACAACGATTAGGTCGTAGGTCTCGCCAGTATCTTCGGGCTTTCCCGCGGAATCCCAGAAAGTGCCGTCGCGCACGCTGTGTGCGGTTTCAAACGATCCAGGATGACTGCCGCGTAAGCCGGTGAGCGCAGGAGGATAGTAATCGCCCGGCTTCTCCGAATCGCTGCCGTGGCCGAACAGTCGCCACGGCATCATGGCCGCCCCCGCTGTTACCGCCACGCCGTTCACAAAATCACGGCGCGTAATTCTGCGATGCATTCCGAGTTCCCGGTCCCGTGGATCCTGCACGATCTCCCCCGCAGTTGTCGTAAAGACGTTGCTTGCAACGTCTCTCTGCCGACAGCGCGGAGACTTTATGGATTACCGCGCCGCCGACGGAGACGTAGCGCGCTACGTCTCTTGCCTCTACAGCTGTCCTTCCGCTTTCTTCACTGCGAGTTCCGCGCCCTGGAAACCGATCTTGCTATGTGTTCCATCGCAAAAGGGTTTGTTGACCGAGCCGCCGCAGCGGCAAAGCGAAAAAGCGGTTTTGCCCGTGAGATCGAATTGATTGCCGTTGATATCCACCAGTTCGATGGCTCCCTCAGGAGCCTCCACACGAAACGGTCCATTCGGACGGACTGTAATTTTCACCTGCGCCATGCAAAAATCCTCCAAACCTTACGAGTTTCTAGTAAGCCCTAAGAAGATATCACGGACGAGGCGATTACGACTTGCGTGCTGGTAGACCACAGGAGCCTTACCTGCCACAAACTGCGCGAGAACATGGAGGCGCTGTATCGAGTCTGTTACCAAACTTCAGAATCGAATGGGTGCATTTGGAAAAGAATGTGGCGGAATAAATCGCATACAGCCGCGGAGCGGCGGCAATGGGAAAGCCCGGCAGGGAGTGCCGGGTAGACGATGGGACAATTCGAGTCCGCTTCTGCGGACGGCACCCCTTTTGGCTGCGCTCACTCCGTCCGCAGAGCCCGCATCGGGGCAATCGACGCAGCCTGTCTCGCAGGCAGAAAGCTCGCCGCCAGCGAAACCAGCGTAACCATAAAGAATGCAACGCCGAACGTAAGTGGATCGCGGGATTGCAGGCCGAACAACATCGACTGCATCATCCCCGCCGACACCAAAGCAATCAGCAAACCGCAAGCCAGGCCAATCCCGGTCACCAACAGATTCTCACCCACCAACATGCGCAGGACCTGGCCGGGACGGGCGCCCAGAGCCATCCTGACACCGATTTCGGATGTGCGTCGGGCGAGCCGGTACGCCAGCGTTCCGTAGAGCCCAATTGCGACCAGCAACGCTGCCAGCACTCCGAAGAATGCCGAGAGCCGCGAGAACATCTGCTGCTGCGAATACGAATTCTCAAAGACAGCATCCTGCGTCATTGGGTTCTCAAGTGGCAAATTGGGATCCGAGGCGCGCACTGCTGTAGCAATGGAGGTCCAGAGGGCAGTGGCCGATCCACGAACCCGCACCTCGACCTCCAGGTGCGAAACCCCGCTCACCTGCGTGTACGGGTAGTACGCCATCGGAATCGGCTCTTCATCGACGCTTCTGTATTTGCTGTCTTTCACGACACCCACGATGGTTTGCCGAGATTTCTTTCCTAGTTGGTGCCCGATCGGATTCACACCCCGCATCAGTTTCTTGGCAAAGGTCTCATTGACGACGACAACGTGTGGGGAGACTTCCGTATCACTGTCGGTGATATCGCGTCCGTTGATCACGGGCACGCCCATGACGTGGAAGAAGTCGGGGCCCACATTGTTCGAGCGCAGCGGTGCCTCGGAATAGGTATGTTCTACGCCATCGATCGTTGCAGTGTTGTTGTCGCTCCAGCCGCCGCCCGGACGATTCTCCGCGAACGTGACCGACTCCACACCGGGCATGCCCCGCAACCGGTCCAGCAGAGAACGATACAACTGCAAGTTCTGACTCGTGCTGGAGGTTTTCTGCGGGGTAATTCCGAACACGGCCAAGCCCTGCGCGCGCATTCCCAGATTCGTTGCACGGTAGTTTTCCAGTGTCCGCAGCAAAAGTCCTGCAGCGACCAGAAGGACGAAACAGAATGCCATCTGCGTGGCCATTACGACGTTCCCACTCCACTTGCCGGAGCGAGTCCGATAGGCGCTAGATGCGGACGTCTTCAGCCCCCCCGCCACCGGAACCCGCAGCGCCGGAATCAAAGGCGCCAGACCAAACACCAGAGCCGCAACCGTGCAGATCGCCAATGTAAATAGCAACACAGTGGCGTCAGGAACCAGCCCTGTCTCGATCCGCGACCATGCGGCTAGTGCATGCGTCGCCGCCAATGCGAACAGCCATCCCAGGGCCGCGCCCATCGTCACCAGCAGAACGCTTTCGAGCAGCAGTTGCCGAAAGATCTGCCAGCGCCCGGCGCCGAGTGCAAGCCTCAAGCTGAACTCCCTCTGGCGCGCGCTTTTCTTCGCGACCTGAAGCATGGCAACGTTCGTACAGGCAATCAATAGCACCAACCCCACTAACGTCATCAGCACCGTCACTCCCGTGGGATAGTCTCCGCTGGTATCGAGTCCCTCGATGCCGCGCGCCGGTTGGAAAGACAACGTCACTCTCGCCTTTTTCGGATCGGGCGTGCTCAAACCGGTGTAGGCTACGCGTTGATATCGAGGAGTAATTTCCGCTAGCGCCTGTGATGACGATACGCCCGGAGCCAGTCGCGCAATCAGTTCCAGGCACCACCAGGTCGGAGTGCCATACAGCGTGCTGTACTCCGGGGCATTGCCCCACGCGTTCATGTCGGTTTGGCTCTGGAGTGGAATCCATATGTCTGTCGATTGACCGGGCTCGACTCCGAAGAATCCTTCCGGCCCTATTCCAATGATCGTGAACGCGTTCCCCTTGATGTAGATGTTCTGCCCAAGAATGGAGGGATTCCGCGAGAAGCGGCGCGTCCAATACGAATAACTGAGCACGGCAACCTGGGAATGACCCCGTTCGTCTCCGAGGGTGAAACCGCGTCCACGCGCCAAAGAAACGCCCAAGCCCGAGAAGAAGTTGCCGCTGACCATGTCGCCTTCGACTTCTTCGGGCGTGTCGCCGAAACGGACGGCGACTTTCCCGATGGCCAGCGGCACAAACGCCATCAGATCGGCGAACGCATGATGGTCTTGGCGAAGATCCTCAAACACCGGCTCGGAAAATGAAGTGGTCGAGTCGCCGGTGTTCGATGCCCCGACAGGCTGACCGCTAGGTACATGCAGATAAACCAGTTCCTGAGGGTTCGGCACCGGCAGGCCCTTGAGCAGCACCGCATTCATCACGCTGAACACCGCCGTATTGGCGCCGATTCCAAGCGCCAGGGTAAGAACCACCGTCACCGTGAACCAGGGGGAGTTGTGCAACTGCCGTGCGGCATAGCGGAACTCGTTCATCATGATGTACATGGCAGTGTCTCGAGGTTGAACCCTCCCCCAAATGGTTCTGGGAAGGGCATGGCTTTAAGCCATGCCCTTTAGGCGCGCAAAAAAACGGACTTTAGCCCCTGAGGGCAACGGGCAGCTTACTCTCTCGGTTCATTTTAAGAAAGTAGTTTATTCTCGCAACAATTCAGGGACGTCTCGGCGCGGGAAAAGTGAGCACATAGCAGGAAGGGTCGGTCGGCCTAAGCCGCTTTCGCGCGGGCGAAACGCAGGCTGCGATAGAGTTCCAGGCACTGATCGATCATGCGCTTGGTGGTGAAGCGCTCACGGGCGCGAGTGTATGCCAATTCGGCGTAGGCGCGCCGCATCGGACGATCGTCATTGAGCAGGCGGATATTCTCGGCAAGACTGGCCGCGTCGTTGGTGCGGAAGTAAAGAGCGGCGTCCCCCCAAATCTCGCGGTAGCTGGGGATATCGTTGGCCACAATCGCGCAACGGGAAAAGGCCGCTTCGAGCGCGGGCATGCCCAGCGGTTCATAACGTGAGGTCGCCGCGTAGATCGCTGCGCGGCTGTAGAGCGCGCGCAATTGCGCATCGGTCTGCGCCCCCCGAATCGCCACCGACGTTTCCTCGGTTGCGACTTTGACGTCGGCGCGGATCGGAATCCGTGGCAGAGGCACCGTGTGCTCAGCGCCCACGATGCACACCGGCAGCGGATGCTGCTGCTGCGTGAGCAGAAAGACTTGCTTGCTCGCATCCACCAGCCGGCCCACCGCGAGCACGCAATCATCCTTGCTCACATAAGGATTGAAGAAGATCGGATTGCGTCCCGGATAAATCACTTCTCCCCGGCGTGGCCGAGCGTAGCAGGACGAGATGCGATCAAGCATCCACGCCGACGGAGCCACCACCGCATCCGCGCCCATCAATCCATTGAGCACCGTTCGCCGATACCAAGTGAGCGCGCGGGCCGGCCGCGGGGCGCGATTGTGCACCGCATGCGTCCATGTAATCAGATCACCGTGCGCCATCACCACGCGCGGCACATCCACCGGCAAGTTTCCGTAACAGAAATGATTTAAGTGCAGAATGTCCGGCCGCAGTTCGTTGATCAGCGATATCAGAAATGCCGAAGATTCGGGCAAGTCCTGTTCCGCTTCCTGCATCCACTCCAGACGAAAGGCAGTTGGCCGGTAATCGAGTCCGTGCAGGTGATCCATCCAGGCAGTCTGATCGGGCAGAGGTATTTCACCAAAGCTGACCAGCGTGACGCGCACGCCGCGCGTGACCAGTCCAGTCGCCAGTTCGCGGGCATAGGTCCAGGAGCCGGACAACGAGTCGGCCGTGACCAGGACGTGCACAGAACCTCCCGCCAGAACCCGTGAGAGAAGCGAGTTCCCGCCTGCAGTGCGATCTATTTTAGTGGCAATGCGCTCCGGCGGGAAGCGATTTTCCCGAGTAAGATGCGTCGTTTGGGGGCTAGTGCCCTTGCCCCGAAAAGTCCGAGTAAAAGGGCTGCCTAGTAGAAGTCGATTTCAAACCCTGGTTGCATCTGGCGTAAGACGGCCCGGTGGGTGTACGATTCTGTATCTTTGGCAGCAGTAAGCTGATTAGACGGCCTTATCGTTAGGAAGTATCAGGCAGCCCGGGAGTCCTTTCTCGGGGCCGTGGCGCAGACATAGAGGCACCTCGCCCTCCGCATCGGATTTCCCGTGAGCGATGGGGAGGGGCCGTGCTACTCATCCTGAAAGCCGCTATCCGCCCGCGTCGAGCCCTCGAAGTTCTTTCTCTCCCTTTGTTTCTCCTCGTGTGCGTACCTCCCGGACTCTCACAAAAGACGCAGCAAGAAGACAATAGCCTGCCCAAGTATGACCTTCACACCGAGACGAAAACTGACGGTGTGATCGATGAAGTGAACCAATTGTCGGTCGGGAACAGGAAAGACTTCACGGAGCTGATCGTCAAGAACGGCGATAACAAGCTCCACATCTACGTGTGCCCCAAACCATTTCAAGACGAGATTGGGGTCAGCTTCAGTAAGGGGGATCACGTTGTTGTGACAGGCTCAAAAGTAAAGCAAGACACATCGGAGGTGATCCTGGCGCGAGAACTGGTGAAGGGTACGGACACTCTTATGTTTCGCGACAACAAGGGTACTCCGGTGTGGGATCCGCGCACCGGCAAGTGACTCCACCCGCGAGGAGGCCTGATGAAACTCTCTGACACGATTGGATCGATTCTGAAGAGCAAAGACGAGAACAGAGTGTTATCGGTGACTCCGGAGCAGTCGGTCTATGAAGCGATTGAGAAGATGGCCGAGCATGGGGTTGGCGCGTTGCTGGTCATTTCCGAGCGGCGACTGGTCGGTATCCTTTCGGAGCGCGATTACGCGCGCAAGGTTATCCTCAAGGGCCACTCTTCACGGGAGACTCTGGTTCGCGAGATTATGACTTGCCCCGTTGTCTTTGTGGGTCCGCAGCACACCGTGGACGAGTGCATGGCCATCATGACCATGCATCGCTTTCGCCACCTGCCGGTTGTGCAGGATGATGCGGTGGTCGGCGTGGTGTCAATTGGCGACTTGGTGAAATGGATTATCAACGGCCAGGCGCAAACCATTCAGGAACTGGAAGGCTACATTACGGGAGCTTATCCCGGTTAGGAGCTTGCCATGGGGAAGACGTTTGCCATAGGTATCGGAGGCGCGGCCGGTCAGGGTGTGGCCACGCCGGGCGATATTTTCGCCAAGATTTTCAGTCGCCGGGGTTTGCATCTCAATGCCTATAACGCCTACCAGTCGATCATCCGAGGCGGACACACGTTCCTCACGATTCGCACCGGGCCGGACAAAGTCACCAACATGGGCGACCGGGTGGATTTGCTGATTCCCCTGAACCAGGACGCAATGGATCGCCACCTTGGACTGCTTACCGACGGTGCAGCATGCCTCTATAACTCTGACACCATCAAGCCGGGCATCGCAGCACAGGGCGTGCAGCTCTGCCCACTTCCTGTTTCGAAACTGGTGGACGTCACGCGCAACAAGGTTGCCCAGAACACACTCGCGGTGGGCGCTGGTCTCAGCATGATGGGCATCGGCTTCCAGGCACTGGAGCAGGTCTTGACCGAGCAGTTCAAGAAAAAAGGTGAGGTCGTTGTATCGGAGAATATCGGCATCGCAAGGGCCGGATACGATTACGCCACCTCGAATTTCAAAGCCTTTGCGTGGCCACTTCCAATGACCGCAACCCGCTATGCCGTGATGAGCGGCAACACCGCGCTGGCGATGGGCGGCGCAGCCGCTGGGGTGAAATTCTACTGCGCGTATCCCATGAGCCCTTCGACCGGCGTTCTGCACTGGATGGCAGCGCACGCTCGCAAGGCCGGCATCATGGTTCGCCAGGTCGAAGACGAGATAGGCGTCGTAAATATGGCGATCGGCGCGGCTCATGCCGGCGTCCGGTCCATGTGTGCCACCTCCGGTGGCGGCTTCGCGTTGATGACTGAGGGTCTCGGCCTCTCCGCGATGATGGAAACTCCCGTGGTAGTCATCGACTGCCAGCGGGCCGGACCATCCACAGGAGTTCCCACCAAGACCGAGCAAGGCGATCTTTGGCAAATGCTGGGGGCTGGATTCGGCGACTATCCTCGTGCCATTGCTGCCCCTCTCGATATTGGCGACTGCTTCACCCTCATCCCTGAGATTTTCAATGTCGCAGATCGCTTCCAATGTCCGGGTATCGTGCTCTGTGACCTGCTTTTGTCGGAAGGCAGGCTCAGCGTTGACCCGAAGGATCTGGACTTTGGCGCTCGCATCGACCGCGGTGAGCTGATCACTGACGCTCCTTCTCCATCCGGGGCGAATGGTGACGGTGGCTACAAGCGTTACAAGATCACCGAAAGCGGTATCTCCCCGCGGGCCGTGCCCGGTGTGCCGGGGCACACCCACACTGCTGCCAGCGACGAACACGATGAAGACGGGGTCCTGATCAGCGACGAATTCACCAACCCAACCAAGCGTCGCGCCATGATGGAAAAGCGCATGCGGAAGGTTACAGGTATTGAAGCTGCGGTACCTCCGCCTGTGCTATGGGGTCCGCGCGACGCTGATGTCACGCTGATCGGCTGGGGCTCGACCAAGGGGGTGATCGAAGAGGCCTGCGAGATCCTTAGGGAGCAAGGCATTTCCGCCAATCAACTCCAGATCCGCTGGCTTGTACCGCTTCACGGCGATGCGATTCTTGACATCCTCAAACACTCCCGGCACACCATCATCGTCGAGAACAATTTCAGCGGTCAGTTCGCCCGGTACCTGCGCAGTGAGACCAGCTTCGTGCCCGATGGGCACATTCGAAAGTACGATGGGGAGCCATTTATGCCCCACCACATCGTCGAGTCCGTAAAGGAACAACTCGGGGGCAAGTCCAAGCTTTCCGTGCCCGCGCACGAAATTCTTGTTTGATGAAACCTGGTTTGAGGAGAACAGAAAATGGTGACAGCTCTAGCGGCGACCAACCACGTGGCAATGTCCGACTTGAAAGGCAAAGTCGATCCCGACTGGTGTCCCGGATGCGGCGACTTTGGTGTGCTGGCCGCGGTCCAGAAGGCTCTGGTCGATTTGCAGATACCAAACCACAACGTGGTCACCATCAGCGGCATCGGCTGTTCGTCAAACTTTCCCGGCTTCATCAACACTTACGGCATGCACACCTTGCACGGCCGCGCTCTCGCTGTGGCCACAGGAGTGAAGCTTGCAAACCATGAACTGACGGTACTGGTGACTGGCGGCGACGGTGACGGGTTTGGCATCGGCGGCAATCACTTCGTGCATAGCATGCGCCGCAATGTCGACCTGCTCTACATCGTGATGGACAACCAGATTTACGGCCTCACCACTGGCCAGACTTCACCCACCAGCCGCCTCGGTATGAAAACGAAAAGCATGCCGTTTGGCAGCATTGAAGCTCCGGTGAATCCAATTTCGTTGGCTCTTGCCGCCGGGGCCACATTCGTAGCCCGCGGGTTCAGCGCGGAACAAAAACATCTTACAGAGCTGATCAAACAAGGCATCCAGCACAAAGGTTTCTCGTTCCTGGACGTCTTCAGCCCGTGCGTCACCTACAACCACGACAATACCTACCAATGGTTCCGTCCACGTGTGAAGAAACTTGAGGACGAAACTGGCTATGATCCTTCGGACTGGATGGCCGCGATGGGGAAATCTCTGCTGTGGGATACAGAGATTCCAATCGGGAAGTTCTTCGAACGCACCGACGTCCCGACTCTGCATGGAGCCGAGCCAGTGCTGAATGACGGTCCCCTGGTGCACGCCGGTGTCGGGATTCCCGAAGACGTGACGCGTGCTTTCATAGAGGAGTTGATGTAACGAACTACGTGGAAACGTAAACCGGGTTAGCGAAACCGACTTGTCGATCCCCGTCCGCATTCCAGCGAGCGCCCCAGCAGACCCGCATAAGGCAAAACGCACGCGGGAGCTGCATCCGGAAAGAGATTTTCGGTTCAAGATCGCCTTGAGGTCGTTTCGGTTTCGTCTGATTGGGTTTCCTTCTGCGGTTCTTTCTTCATGGACTGCTTCTCGGTTTCTTTTTGCAGGGCTTCGTTGTAGGCCTTCGATAGCTCGGGCAGGTTCTGGCGGATCATGTCGTTAATTTTTTCTCGGACTTGGACGGCGCTGGTGCTGGCGGCGGGCTTTTTCTCAGCGGTCGGTGTGGCGGTCGCGGAGTTTTCCGAGTGCGGTTCGCGTTGTTCCGCGACCAGACGGCCGTCGCGGCGGACCAGCATGTATCCGGGATGCTGTTGGACCCAGTCCTTTAACTTTTCTTCTTCTTCGTAGCGTTTGCGGGCGCGTTCGCGGGCTTCGATTTCTTTC
>Ga0209698_10002026_pt1 | contig 23167 bp, 24 predicted proteins | sample LitLauG_LLR_2012_FD_187203 | JGI IMG/M metagenome (GOLD analysis project Ga0209698, IMG submission 187203) | Freshwater sediment microbial communities from Pennsylvania, USA - Little Laurel Run_MetaG_LLR_2012 (SPAdes) (version 2) | ecosystem: Environmental > Aquatic > Freshwater > Creek >... | reverse complement strand
TCTAGAACCCTCATACGGTACTCGTACTAACCAGCCTTGTGGTCGGAGGGACCCACGGGACGATCCTCAAGATGTATCCGCCGAACTCCCCGCAACCCAGTCAGCCCCTCGAAGATGGTCACGGCACGAGCGCACATGAATCACCCAGTCAGCTCGTGGCGAACCGCCACCGCCCCGTCCCCGGCCCGGGCCACCAGCAGGTCGGCGACGGAGGGCGTTCCCGCCTCGAACCCGGACCAGGTCACCGGTGCGGATCCACGACGGGGACCTGGACGCCACGGCCCAGACGGCCCCGCTGGTCCCAAAGCACCGCCTCGGCGGCCCCGATCCCCGGCGCGCCGTGGAGCGACTCCGGCGACCACGGCCCTCGGGCCAGTTCGGTGGGCACGAGCCGGTCGCCGTCCGGTTCGAAGAGGGAGGTCAACGTGCGGACCGGTGCGGCTGCTCGTCCATGGGCGCGACGCTACCGGTGGTCGACCCCTCGTTGTTGCGCCTACCATCGGGACGCCCCCGACTCCGCTCGGCGGCCCGACCGACCACGACGAAGGAGCACCATGGCCCAGCGCACCGCACAGATCGACATCAACGGCACCCCGGACGCAGTGTGGGCGCTGGCCGGTGACTTCGGCGGTATCGCCGGGTGGATGCCGGGGATGGAGTCGTGCCGACTGGAGGGCGACAACCGCATCCTCGACACCATGGGGATGACCATCACCGAGCGGCTGGTGTCGAAGGACGACGCCGCACGCGCCATCACCTACTCGATCGTCGACGGCGTCCCCGTCGAGTCCCACGAGGCCACCGTCACGGTCAGCGCATCGGGCGACGGCAGCCACGTCACCTGGGTGGTCGATGCCGCGCCCGACGAGATGGCCGATCTGATGCAGTCCGTGTACCAGCAGTCGCTCGAGGCGCTCAAGGCCCACGTGGAGGGATGACGGACCCGGGCGGCGTGCCCGGCCCGTCGCGACCCGGTACCCACGTGTACCGGGTCGAGTCCCGGGCCGACGCCCCGGTGGAGGACGTCTGGCCCCTGCTGGGGGAGGCGGCCCGGTGGCACGAGTGGTCCTTCCTGACCCGCTCGGGCCTGGAGCGCGCCGGGTCGCCCGACCCCGACGGCGTCGGCGCCATCCGCAGGTTCACCCGCAACGGTGTCGGCTCGCGGGAGGAGGTGGTGGCCTGGGACCCACCGCACCACCTCGCCTACCGGATCCTCAGCGGGTTCCCGGTGCGCGACTACCGGGCCGACGTCACCCTGGAGGCCGCCGGTGACGGGACCCGCATCGAGTGGGCCGGCTCCTGGTCGCCGAAGTGGCCGGGGACCGGTCGGCTGCTCCAGGCCGTGCTCGTGCGGATGATCCAGCGGTTCGCCGACGACGTGGCCCGCTATGCGGGGGACCACCGGGCCTGAACCGCTCCGACGACGGTGTCGGCTCAGGTGCCGGCGGAGGCCAGCCGTGCCGCCCGACGTCCCACTTCGTCCCGCGCCCGGTCCACGTCGACGGTCAGGACGGTGCGGTCGACGACGACCGGCGCTCCCCCGACCCAGACGTCGGTGACCAACCGGCTCGACGCCGACCACACCAGGTGCTCGATCAGCATCCCGTCGTCCAGCATCGGCACGAAGGCCGGGTCGTCGAGCGAGACCGCCATCATGTCGGCCATGGCCCCCGGGGCCAGTACCCCGAGGTCGGGCCGGCCGATGGCGGTCCCCGCGCCCCGGGTGGCCAGGTCGAGTGCGACGGAGGCGGGCAGCGCTCCGGCGTCGCCGCCGCGCAGCCGCGCCACCATGGCCGCCAGGCGGAGCTCCTCCCACAGGTCGAGGTCGTTGTTCGACGCGGGGCCGTCCGTCCCCAGTCCGACCCGCACACCGGCCGCCAGCAGGTCCACCACCGGGGCGATGCCCGACGCCAGCTTGGCGTTCGACTGCGGGCAGTGGGCCACGGCGACGTCGTGGGCGGCGTAGACGGCGATGTCCTCGGAGGAGAGCCAGATGCTGTGGGCGGCGAGGACCCGGCCGTCGAACACCCCTGCGTCCGCCAGGACCTGCGGGACCGATCCCCCGTGCTCGGCGCAGAAGGCGTCGGCCTCGTCGGCCGTCTCGGCCAGGTGCAGGTGGAAGAGGGCGTCGCGGCCACGGGCGGCCGCGGCCGTGTCGACCAGGCCGGCGAGCGGGACGGTGTACGCGGCGTGGGCGGCGAATCCCACCTCCAGCCGGCCCGCCTGGCCGTGGCGGCGGGCGTGGAAGTCGGTGAACCGGTCCAGGCTGGCCGTCCACCACGACCCCCCGGCCTCGGACCCCGGGAGCTGGATCACTCCCGGGGTGAGCAGGGCGCGTGTGCCGGCGTCGATGACGGCGTCGGCGTTGGCGTCCTCCTCGAAGTACATCTCGCACGTGGTGGTCACCCCGAAGCCGAGGAGCTCGGCCGCCGCCAGGGTCATCCCCCAGTAGACGTCCTCCGCGTCGAGGTGCGCCTCGCGCGGCCAGAGCACCTCGGACAGCCAGCGCAGGAGGGGCAGGTTCTCCCCGGTGCCCCGGAACAGCGTCATGGCCGAGTGGCAGTGGGTGTTCACGAACCCGGGCAGGAGGGCCCCGTCGACGGCCAGCTCCCGGATGCCGGGCCGACCGTCGGACCGCAGGTCCGCCGGCGTCCCCACCCGGGTCACCCGGTCGCCGGTGACCTCGACGGCGCCGGGTCGGTACACCGCCACGTCCCCGGTGCACGGGACGACCGCGTCGGCCACGTAGCGCACGGTGGTCGGGCCGGGTCCGGGAGGCTCGCTACTCGGCACCCGGCCACCCTACGGCGGCCGGCCGCGGCCACGCGGGACCGCCCACCGGTCCGGGCCCGGAGCGACCAGGCGCACCGGAAGGAAGTGGCCGGGGCCGATGTCCGGGCGTCGGTGGCCAGGCGTCGGGCACCCGACTCAGCGCATCGGCCAGGTGCACCGGGCCGCCCGCTCGGGCCGCACCCGTCCCGCATCGACGAACCACCGGGCCGCCCGCTCGAGGGCCTCGGCCGGCGGCCGCGAGGTGTAGCCCAGCTCGGACCTGGCCCGTGCGTCGTCGAACGACATGTGGGTGGTGGACATCCGGGCCCCCTCGAGTGGGACCGACGGTTCACGTCCGAGGATCCGGCCCTCGACCAGGTCGGACAGATGACCGGCGGCGAGCGCCAGGGCGCTCGGGAACCGTCGGGTCGGCGCCGGCAGGCCGGTCACCTCGGCCAGGGTCCCGAGCACGTCGCGCAGCGACAGGTTCCGGCCCCCCAGGATGTAGCTGCGGCCCTGTGCACCGAGGTCGGCGGCCTGGACGTGCCCGGCGGCCACGTCCTCGACGTCGACGATGTTGAGGGTGGTGTCGACGTACCCGGGGATCCGACCGTCGAGGAATTCGAGCACCGTCCGGCCGGTCGGGGTCGGTCCCACGTCCCTCGGGCCCACCGGGGTCGTCGGCTGCACCAGCACCACCGGCAACCCCTCGGCGGCGGCCCGCAGCACCTCGTGCTCGGCCACGTACTTCGACTGCTTGTAGAGGCCGAAGAGGTGATCCACGTGGGCGTAGGACCGCTCGTCGACCGGGGCGTCGGTCGTGGCGGCGCCCAGGCCGAGCGTGCCGACGGTCGAGGTGTAGACGAGCCGCCGACAACCGTGGGCCCGGGCCGCGTCGAGCACGTTCCGGGTGCCGGTCACGTTGACGTCGTAGAACGAGTCCGGGTCCGGTGCCCAGAACCGGTAGAGGGCGGCCACGTGGAAGACGAGGTCGCACCCGGCCACCGCCCGGTCCACCGCCGCCGGGTCCCGCAGGTCGCCCTCGACCACCTCCACGTCCAGGCCGTCGAGGCTGCCCGTCGCCCCACCGGGCTCGACCATGGCCACCACCCGGGCGCCCCGGGCCAGCACCTGGCGCACCACCGAGGAACCCACGAACCCGGCGCCGCCCGTGACCAGGACGCGGTCGTCGGCACCGGGGCCCGTCCCGGTGTGGCCGCCGGAGGGTCGGCCGGTCACGGACGGTGGGCCGTCGTCGTGCGGCGGTTGCGGCGGAGCGAATTGCGGGCCATCGTGCCCCCCACCTCGAGGAGCAGCCCGGCGTTCCGGGTGGCGTCGGCCAGCACGTCGTCCAGGGCGGTCACGAACGCGTCGATCTCCTGGTCGCCGATGATCAACGGCGGCAGGAGCTTCACGATGTTGACGTTGTCGGCGGCCACCTGGGTGAGGATCCGGTGCCGGTGGAAGAGGGGCACCACGATCAGCTGCGAGAACAGTCCCTTGCGGGCCAGCTCCATCATCTTGAACCGGGCCCGTCCCCCGCGCGACGCCGGCGGCCCGAACACCAGGCCGATCATCAGGCCGATGCCCCGGACCTCGTGGAGCAGCTCGTACTCGTCGACCAACGGCGCCAGGGCGGCCATCAGCCGGTCGCCCGTCGCCCCGGCCCGGGCCACGATGTCCTCGTCGTCCATGGCGGACAGGGTCGCCAGTCCGGCGACCATGGCCAGCTGGTTGCGCGAGAAGGTCGACGAGTGGACCACCGCCCGGTCCATCGAGCTGTAGACGGCGTCGAACACCGACTCGGTGGTGAGCAGGGCCCCGACCGGCACGTAGCCGCCCGAGAGCGCCTTGGACAGCGTGATCATGTCGGGCTCGAGGCCCCAGTGCTGATGGCAGAAGAAGCGGCCGGTCCGGCCCATGCCGGTCTGCACCTCGTCCATCACGAGCAGCGTCCCGAACTGTCGGCACAGGGCCTGCGCCTTGCGCCAGTAGGTCTCGGGGGCCAGGTAGACGCCCTTGCCCTGGATGGGCTCGACGACCAGGGCGGCCACGTCGCCCTTGGCCAGCTGGCGCTCGAGCGCGGCGGCGTCGCCGAAGGGAACCGGGTCGCACCCGGGGAGCAGCGGTCCGAACCCGACCCGGAACTCCTTGCCGCCGTTGAGGGACAGGGCGCCGTTGGTCAGGCCGTGGAAGGCGTGGTCGCAGTAGAGGATGCGCGTGCGGCCGGTGGCGCACCGGGCGAACTTGACGGCGGCCTCGACCGTCTCGGCGCCGGAGTTGGCGAACACGGCCCGACGGATGCCGGGGTGGGCCCGTTCCACCAGGGCCTGGCCGAGGAGACCCGGCAGCAGGGCGCAGTCGAGCTGGGCGAGGTTGGGGAGGTCCGCGTCGAGCGCCTGGTGGAGCGCGTGCTTGACCACGGGATGGCTGCGACCGAGGGCGAACACCCCGAACCCCGACAGGAAGTCGAGCGTACGGCCGCCCCGGTCGTCGATCAGATAGGCGCCCTCACCCCGGACGTAGGTCCGGTCGAACCCGATGGTGGTGAGGACCTTGGCCAGCTGCGGGTTCAGGTAGCGCTCGTGCAACCCGTAGGCGTCGCCCCGGTGGGCGGCCAGCAGTGCGTCGAGGTCGAAGGACACGGTCACGCTCCGGTCAGGTCGGCTCCCGGCTGGCCGGTGGGTGCGCCGACCGCCTCCTGTTCACCGTACCGGGGACGCACCGGTCGGGGCACGTCCACCGCCCGGTGCGGGGTCACGCCGGTCCGGCTCCGGGCGGGCCCGCAGGCGCCGCCCGGAGCCGTGCGGCTCACAGGCCGGCTGCGTCCTCCAGCCCGGCGGCCACCAGGTCGGCCGGGTGGATCCACTGGTCGGTGAGGGCGATGCCGCCGGCGTCGACGATGGCGTCGCGCAGCGGGACGGCCCACAGGTGCTCGAGCAGCAGGATGGCGGCGGCCGAGCCGGCGGGGATGGTGTCGGCCACGTACCACACCTCCTCGTCGGGGATCACGTGCCCGTCGGCGCCCTCGAGCGCTCCGGCCACCGCCCCCGACTCGGCGTCGCCCTCACCCAGGCCGATGAGTGCACCGGCGAGTGCGCCGAGCTCCATCGCCTCGTCGATCGAGAGGTCGCTGGCCTGGAGTGCGGTGATGTCGCCGTCCTCGTCCTTCTGCACGACGAGCGCATCGAGGATCCGGACGAACTCGTGCTCGCGCAGGCGGGCGAGCTCCGCTGCGATCTTGCCGGTGAACTCGGGCTCGGCGAAGCCGAGCACCAACATCTGTACAGGTCCGATGGTCATCTGTGGTGGTCCCTCCTCAGGAACTTGCGAGAATCTTCTGCTTCTGGGCGTCGAACTCGGCCTGGGTCAGGATGCCCTGGTCGAGAAGCTTCTTGAGGTTCTCGAGCTGGGTGACCATGTCCTCGCCGTTGTCGGGCGCCGGCGGTGGCTCGGGTGCGTACTGGGGCTGGGGCTGGGCCTGGCCCTGCTGGGCGGCCTGGGCCTCGCCCGCCCGCTTGCCGCTGTTGTGCGCCACGGCGGCCACGCCGCCGATGACGGCTGCTCGCCTCAGGGGCCTTCTCCTCATCATGATGGGGTCCTCCGCTTCACTCGTCCGCCGGCGGGATCCGGCTCCGGACTCAACGTACCCTACGAGGCGGCGGGACCATTCGGGACGGGTGGCCGGACGGGTGCGGTCCGGACGGGACCGCCGGGGCGCGGTCGCCCGGCGGTACCCTGGGCCGATCCCGCTGCCACTCCGCTACCCCGACCCGCCGCTGTCCGGACCGGGGTTCGTGCTGCGTCCGTTCCGGGGCGCAGACTTCGGCGCCGCACGGACCTTCGCCGCCGATCCGTCCACCTCCCGGTGGGTGCCGCCGCTGCCGGCCGACGACCCCGACGAGGTCGTGGCGCTCTTCGAGCGGTACCGGGCGGAGGGCGACCTCCTCCACCTCGTCATCGCCGACACGGCCGACGACGCCTACCTGGGGGAGGTGATGCTCGTCATGGGCGACCACGACGTGGGCGAGGTCGGGTGCGGGGTGGTCGCCTCGCGCCGTGGGGCCGGCATCGCCACCGCCGCCCTGGGCCTGCTCGACCGCTGGTGCGCGGACGCCCTCGGCGTGCCGCGCCTCCAGGCGCTGGTGGCGGCCGACAACCCGGCCGGACTGGACCTGGCCCGCCGGGTGGGGTTCCGGCCCGAAGGGCTGCTCCGGGGGTACTGGGGGGACGGCGACGACCGGCTGGACGTCGTGATGCACGGCATGCTGCGCGAGGAGGTCCCACCGGCCGGCTGACACCGGGACCGCCGCGGCGCGACAGACTGGCGCCCTCACGGCGGACCTTCCGCCGGGCCCCGGGCTCCGATCCCGGGTGGCAGGAACGGAGGAGTGGCGTGGCGAACGTCGTACTGGTCCACGGAGCGTTCAACGAGCTGTGGGGGCCCCACGAACTCAAGTCACGCTGGATGCCCGCCCTGCGGGACGGCCTCTGGCACCACGGCTGCGAGGTGGACGACGCCGACGTCCGGATCTGCTTCTACGGGGACATGTTCCGGCGTCGCCCCGGGACCGAGGAGGAGGAGCGGCTCGAGCAGTCCCGGGCCGGGATCGCCGAGACCCTCGGCGACCTCAACGGTGGCGACGCCATCGCGGCACTCGGGCAGGCGGCCAGCGATGCCGCCTTCGACCGCACCGTCGACATGGTGGCCGTGATGGCGACCGAGCCCGACCTGCGCGACCGCATCCGCGGTCGGCTGGAGGCGGTCGTCGACGAGGACACCCGGGTGATCGTCGCCCACTCGCTCGGCACCGTCCTCACCTACATGGCGCTGTGCAACCACCCGGACTGGAGCGTCGACACCTTCGTGACGCTCGGATCCCCCCTCGCCGCGCCCATGACGGCCGGCCTGCTGGACCCGCAGCCGGCCGACGGGCCCGGGCACTGGCCGGGACCGGTGCGGAGGTGGGTGAACGTGCGGGCCGTGGGCGACAAGGCGGCCGCCCTGCCGCTGGCCGGACGGTTCGGCCCGAAGGTGGAGGACGTCCTGGTCGACAACGGCCACCGCGCCCACGCCCCCGAGCCCTATCTCAACGCCGACGTCACCGGTGAGGCCGTGGCCGCCGCCCTGGGGGTCGACCCCACCGACCGCACGCCGACCTGAGCGGCCGGGCCTCAGCCGGTTCCCGCCGATCCGGGTCCGGGGTCGGGATCGGGTCCGGTGGCAGCGCCGCCGAAGCCGGTGGCCAGGAGGCGGAACGCCCGGTCCACCTCCCCGGCCAGGTCGACGCGCTCGTCGCGAGCCCAGCACGAGAACGCCGCCATCGCCGCGCCGAGCGCCGCCCGGGCCAGCGTCTGGGGGGCGAGGTCGTCCGCCGAGCAGCCGAGCCGTTCGGCGGCGAACCCGGCCACCACGTCGCACCACTCCTCGTAGCGGACCGCCGAGTGGGCGACCAGGGTGGGCACGGTGCCGATCAGGACCATCCGGATCCTGAGCTCGTCGAGCTCGCCGGCGCCGAACCGGTTGGTGGCGATCACCGACCGGCGCAGCACGTCCATCAGTGGCTCGGTGGTGGGGGCCTCGGCGAGCCGGTCACGGAGCCGGCCCAGCTCGGTGTCGAACTCCCCCCAGACCACGTCCGGCTTCGACTCGAAGTAGCGGAAGAACGTCCTCCGGGAGATGCCGACGGCGGCGGCAATGTCGTCGACCGTCGTGGCGGCGTACCCCTGGCGGGCGAAGAGGTCGAGGGCGGCCCGGGCGACGTGCTGGCGCGACGTGCTGGCGGGCCGGCCGCGCGCCGGCTCCGCCACCCCGTCGCCAGGCGCGGACCCGGCCGCCCCGTCGGCACGACCGCCTGCCGTGCTCATCGCTCCCCGACCGTCACGCTTCCATTTTGGCATCGAGTGCACTAAATTGCACCCACTGTGCGAGTTCCCGGCGACTGCCGGCCGACCAACGGAGGACCCATGACCGTCACGACGACCGAGGAGACCGACCCGGCGACCACCGGCGACGACGCACCGGAGACGCCGGCGGCGGCCACCGCCCCCCTGGTGACCGCCGAGCTGCTGGTCGAGGACGTGTCCATCGACGGGATGTGCGGCGTCTACTAGGCCGCCGAGCCACACCTCCGGACACCCGACCGACCGCCCATGCCACCGACCACGACCGACGCCGCCTACGACCCGGCGCGCCCCTGGACGCTCCACCCCCAGGTGTCCCTGCGCCCCGAGTCGTTCGGGGCGCTGGCCTACCACTTCGGCACGCGTCGGCTCTCGTTCCTCAAGAGCCGGACGCTCCTCGCCGTGGTCGAGTCGCTCGCCGACCAGCCGTCGGGCCTCGACGCGTGTCGGGCGGCCGGGGTGCCGGACGACGAGCTCGACGGATACGAGCAGGCCCTCGCCACCCTGGCCCGGACCGGCATGATCTGCGAGCGGGCGGCGTGACCGCCGACTCCGGCTTCCGGCTGGTCGACCGCTTCGAGCAGGGGCTCGATGCCCCCATCTGCCTGACGTGGGAGCTCACCTACGCCTGCAACCTGGCCTGCGTGCACTGCCTGTCGAGCTCGGGCCGCCGCGACCCCGACGAGCTCACGACCGACGAGTGCAAGGCGCTGATCGACGAGTTCGAGCGCATGCAGATCTTCTACGTGAACATCGGCGGGGGCGAGCCGACCATCCGCTCCGACTTCTGGGAGCTGGTCGACTACGCCACCGCGCACCACGTGGGGGTCAAGTTCTCCACCAACGGCTCGCGCATCACCGACGAGGTGGCCGCCCGCCTGGCGGCCAGTGACTACGTGGACGTGCAGCTGTCGCTGGACGGTGCCACCGCCGAGGTGAACGACGCCGTGCGCGGCGTCGGCTCGTTCGACACCGCCGTGGCGGCCATGGAGCGCCTGGCGGCGGCCGGGTTCGCCGGGTTCAAGCTCTCCGTGGTGGTCACCCGCCACAACGTCGGCCAGCTCGACGGGTTCAAGGCGCTGGCCGACCGCTACGGTGCCCAGCTGCGCCTGACCCGCCTGCGCCCGGCCGGCCGCGGCGCCGACGTCTGGGACGAGCTGCACCCGACGGCCGACCAGCAGCGGCTGCTCTACGACTGGCTGGTGGCCCGGGGCGAGGACGTCCTGACCGGCGACTCCTTCTTCCATCTGGCCGCCTACGGGGACGCGCTCCCCGGACTCAACCTGTGCGGGGCCGGCCGGGTGGTCTGCCTGGTCGACCCGGTGGGTGACGTCTACGCCTGCCCGTTCGCCATCCACGACGAGTTCCTGGCCGGCAACGTGCGCAACACCGGCGGCTTCACCTCGGTGTGGCGCGGCTCGGACCTGTTCCTCGAGCTTCGTGCCCCGCAGAGCGCCGGGGCGTGCACCTCGTGCGGCCACTACGACGCCTGCCGAGGGGGGTGCATGGCGGCCAAGTTCTTCACCGGGCTGCCGCTCGACGGCCCCGACCCCGAGTGCGTGCTGGGCCACGGCGAGCACGCCCTGGAGGCCCGGGGGGACGGCGAGACCCCTCGTCCGTCGCCGGACCACTCGTCGCGCCCCCGGCGGGTGCCGGTGGCGATCACGCCGACCCAGCGGCCCGACCGGCGGTGCGACGAGAGCCCGCTGGCCGGCAGCGGGTCCGCGCTCCGGACACCATGAGTGCGCCGCTCCCCACCGACCCGGTCGCCCTCGGGAGCCGGCGGGCGCCGTCACGCGTCGTCTTCGGCCCCCACGAGACCAACCTCGGGACCGGGCGGGCCATCGGACCCCGCCACGTCGCCTACTACGCCGCCCGGGCGGCGGGCGGAGCCGGGGTGCTGGTCACCGAGACGGCCTCCGTCCACCCGTCGGACTGGCCGTACGAACGGGCACCCCTGGCCGACGGGTGCGGGCCCGGGTGGCGGGCGGTCGTCGAGGCGTGCCGCCCCTACGGCACGGTCGTGCTGGCCGGCCTGGGCCACGCCGGGGCCCAGGGCTCGAGTGCCTACTCGCAGTCCGTGCTGTGGGGCCCCTCCCCCGTGGCCGACGCCGCCAGCCGCGAGCTGCCGATGGAGATGGGCCGTCCCGAGCTGGCGGCCCTGGTCGACGGGTTCGCCGCCGCGGCCCGCACGGCCGTCGACGCCGGGGTGGACGGCGTCGAGGTCGACGCCGGGGCGCTGTCGATCCTCCGACAGTTCCACTCCGGCATCACCAACCTGCGCACCGACGCCTATGGCACCGACCGGCTCCGCCTCACCCGGGAGGTCCTCGACGCCGTGCGCGACGCCGTGGGACCCGACCGCCTGGTGGCCCTCCGGCTGTCGTGCGACGAGCTCGCACCCTGGGCGGGGGTGACCCCCGAGCACGCCGCCGCCCAGGTGGACGAGCTGGCCGACCGGATCGACCTCCTGACGGTGGTGCGCGGTGGGCCCTACTCCTCCACCGCCTACCGTCCCGACGCCCACACGCCGGCCGGGTTCAACCTGGAGCTGTGCGCCGCCATGCGCGTGGCCGCCGGCGGGCGGGTGCCCGTGGTCCTGCAGGGCAGCGTGGTCGACCTCGACCGGGCCGCCGCCGCGCTGGCCGACGGGGCGGCCGACCTGGTCGAGCAGACGCGGGCCCAGATCGCCGAGCCCGCCCTGGTGGAGCTGGCCCGCGCCGGGCGGACCGACGAGGTGCGGCCGTGCATCCTGTGCAACCAGGCCTGTCGGGTCCGCGACAACCGCAATCCCCTGGTCAGCTGTGTGGGCGAGCCGCGCTCCGGCCACGAGACGGTGGACGTCGACCCGGTGGCGGCGCCGTCCGACCTGCGGGGCGCCCCGCCCGCCGACGTCCTGGTGGTGGGTGCCGGACCGGCCGGACTGGAGTGCGCCCGGGTCCTGGCAGCGCGCGGCCACAGCGTGCGGGTGGTCGACAGGTCCCCGGTGACGGGTGGTGCCCTGGGGGCCGCCGCCGTCGGCCCGGGCCGCGAGCGTCTCGCCGACCTGACCGGCTGGCTGGCCGCCGAGTGCGCCCGGTCCGGGGTCACCGTGGAGCTCGGCCGCGAGCTGACCGCTGACGACCTCGACGCCGCCCGGTCCTCGGGTGCGACCGTGGTGCTGGCCACCGGTGGCAGGGCTGCCCCCTGGACGCTCCCGACCGACGGGTCGGTCCCGGTGGTGGACGCCGCCGCCGCCCTGTCCGCCGGCGAGGGATCGCTGCCCGGTGGCCCGGTCGTCGTCCACGATCCCGTCGGCGGCCCGGTGGCGGTCGGGATCGCCGAGTGGCTCGCCTCCGCCGGCCGGACCGTGTCCCTGGTGACCCCCGACCAGATCGCCGGGACACTCCTCTCCCTCACCGGGGACCTGGCCGATGCCAACACCCGGCTGCAGCGTGCCGGGGTGCGCCGCGAACTGCGTGCCGTGGTCCGGCGCATCGACGCAGGGGCCGTCCACCTCGACGACGTGTGGACCGGCGAGGGTCGCAGCCTCGAGGCCGCGGTGCTGATCGACTGCGGCCACCGCCTACCCGACGAGTCCCTCTACCTGGAGCGGCCCGGCACGTTGCGGGCCGGCGACTGCGTCGCCCCCCGGACCGTGCTCGACGCCGTGCTCGAGGGGCGCCGGCGGGCGCTCGAGATCAGCGGTGCCGCACCGGCGGCCCGCCTGCCCACGACGACAGGAGCCACGCGGTGACGAGCAACGGAGCGCCCGGTTCGGGCCCCGAACGCGACCGGGGCCGGGTGGCCGGCAAGGTCGCCCTGGTCACCGGAGCCGCCCGCGGGCAGGGTCGGAGCCACGCGGTGCGACTCGCCGCCGAGGGGGCCGACATCCTCGCCGTCGACCTGTGCGCGCCGGTCGACCACGTCGCCTACGCGACGGCGACGGCCGAGGACCTCGCCACGACGGCCCGCCTGGTCACCGAGGCGGGCGGCCGGGTGCATGCGGCCGAGGTCGACGTGCGCGACGCCGCCGGACTGACCGCGGCCGTGGCCGAGGGCGCCGCCGCCCTCGGTGGACTCGACATCGCCGTGGCCAACGCCGGCGTCTGCTCCATCCAGCGGTGGGACGAGGTGACCCCCGAACTGTGGGACACCGTCATCGGGATCAACCTCACCGGCGTGTGGAACACGTGCACCGCCGCCATCCCCCACCTCCTCGAGCGCGGCAGCGGCTCGATGATCCTGATCAGCTCGACCGCCGGTCTGAAGGGCCAGCCCTTCCTCACGCCCTACGTGGCGTCCAAGCACGGCATGGTCGGGATCATGCGCAGCCTGGCCAACGAGCTGGCCTCGCGGCACATCCGGGTCAACTCACTCCACCCGACCGGGGTCGACACCCCGATGCTCAACGGCATGACCGGCCTGACCGAGCGCATCGAGGCCAGTCCCGACGTCGGCTCGCTCTTCCTCAACTCGCTCCCCGTGGACCTGGTCCGCCCCGAGGACGTCTCGAACGCGGTGCTGTTCCTGGCGTCGGACGAGGCGCGCTACGTCACCGGCCTCACCATGACCGTCGACGCCGGGGCGTCGGCACGGTGACCGCCGACGTGGCCGGGGACACCCGGTGAGCGCCACCGGCCGGTACCGGCATCTGTTCACCCCGCTGCGGCTGGGGCCCGTCACCGTGGCCAACCGGATCGTGTTCTCGGCCCACCTGACCAACTACGCCACCGACGGCATGCCCACCGATCAGCATGCCGCCTACTACGGGGCCCGGGCCGCGGGCGGTGCGGGGCTCATCATCACCGAGGAACACTCGACCCACCCCACGGACTGGCCCTACGAGAAGCTCATCCACGGATTCCATCCCCGTGTGGTGGACGGCTACCGACGGATGACCGATGCGGTCCACGCCCACGGGGTGCCGATCTTCGCCCAGCTCAACCACAACGGCGGCCAGGCCTCGTCGATGTACTCGCGCCTGCCGGTGTGGGCGCCCAGCCCCGTCCCCGACCCCTTGTTCCGCGAGGTCCCGAAGGCGGTCGAGCGGCACGAGATCGCCGAGATCGTGGACGGCTACGCCACCGTCGCCGGCCACTGCGTCGCCGGTGGCTTCGACGGGGTCGAGCTCCAGTGCTCCCACTCCTCCATCGTGCGCGGCTTCCTGTCCCCGGCCACCAACCGCCGCACCGACGAGTACGGGGGCGACCTGGCCGGACGGGCCCGGCTCCTGCTCGAGATCGTGGACGCCGTGCGGGCGACCATCGGCTCGGACCGGGCGCTCGGCGTGCGCATCTGCGGCGACGAGCTCATCGAGGGCGGCACCGGGATCGACGACGCCGTCGAGGTGGCCCGCCTGGTGGAGGCCTCCGGCCAGGTCGACTACATCAACACCTCGATCGGGGTGGCCACGGCCACCCTCTACATGATCGAGGCGAGCATGCAGGTCCCCCCCGGCTACGCGCTCTTCATCCCGAGCGCCATCCGGGCCGCCGTCGACCTGCCCGTGGTGGGCGTCGGCCGGTTCAAGGACCCGCTCCAGGCCGACCGGGCGCTTTCCGACGGGGTGTGCGACCTGGTGGGGGTGGTCCGGGGGCAGATCGCCGACCCCGACTTTGCCGCCAAGGCCCGCTCCGGCCATGCCGTCGACATCCGCACCTGCCTGTCGTGCAACCAGGAGTGTGTCGGACGGATGGGGCTCAACCGCTGGCTCGGCTGCATCGAAAACCCGCGGACCGGGCGCGAGGAGCTGGCGGTCCCCCCACCCCGCCGTCGCCGCAAGGTGGTCGTCGTGGGCGGAGGACCGGGAGGGCTCCAGGCGGCGGTCACCGCCGCCGAGCGGGGTCACCGGGTCGTGCTCTTCGAGCGTCATGACCGGCTGGGAGGACAGGCGCACGTGGCCGCCACGGTCCCGAGCCGCGCCGAGTTCTTCGACATCGCCCGCAACCTCATCGTGGCCGCCCGGCGAGAGGGCGTCGACCTGCGCACCGGGGTGGAGGCGACGTCCGACCTGGTCCGGGCCGAGTCCCCCGACGCCGTGATCGTGGCCACCGGCGCCCGTCCGGCCCGGCCGTGGTGGGCCGGGGACGAGCCCCGGGTGGTCGACGTGCGCGACGTGCTCGAGGGACGGGCCGACCCCCACGGACGGGTGGTCGTGGTCGACGAGCTCGGCTTCCACCAGGCGACCTCCACCGCCGAACTCCTGGCCGACCGGGGCTGCACGGTCGAGATCGTGACCAACGGCATGGTCGTGGCCCAGGACCTCGGGATCACCCTCGACATGGAGACGTGGAACGTCAAGGCCCATGCCTCGGGCATCCGCCAGAGCGTCGACCTGGTGCCCATGGGGGTCTCGTCGGCCGGTGACGGGTCGGGGGCGCTCGAGCTCCTGCTCCAGCACCACCCCACCGGCACCGACGAGGTGCGGACCTGTGACTGGGTGGTGTGCGCGGTCCACCAGCGTCCCGAGGACGACCTGTGGCACGCGCTCGACGGCGCGCCGTTCGAGGTGCACCGCGTCGGCGACTGCCTCGCACCGCGCCGCGCCCACGCCGCGGTCATCGAGGGCAACCGCGTGGCGGTGGCCCTGTGAACGTGCCGGAGAGGACCGTGCCGGAGGTGAACGTGCCGGAGGGGACGGCGGTGGCCGTCATCGTGGCGCGTGACGGGCGCGTCCCGGTGGGTGCCGCCGAGGCCGTGGCCGAGGCCGGTGGTCAGGTGGTGGTGGTCGGCTCCGGGGCCCAGGAGGCCGCCCGCACACTGCCCGGCGTCGTCCGGGCCCGGTGGGCGGACACCGGGCCCGGGTTCCGTCCCGCCGTCATCGCCGCGGCGCTGGCCGAGGTGGTCGCCGGTGCGGCGCTGGTGATCCTGCCCGCGTCACCCGACGGCCGCGACCTGGCTCCCCGCCTGGCCGCGGCCACCGACCGGCCGCTGGTGGCCCGGGCCCTCGGGACCGAGCTGTCCACGAACGACGACGGGGACCCGGTCGTCCGGGCACAGGTGGGCCGCGTGGACGACCGCATCCTGGTCCCCGTCGAGGTTCACGGCCCCGCGGTGGTGACCCTTGCGGTCGGCGGTCGGGCGGGCGGGCACGGCGACGACGGGTCGACCGGTGCCGTCCTCGAGGAGCTGACGCTCGCACCGACCGCCTCGGCCACGGGCGACGGGACGCCGCTCGATCCCGATCTGGTGGAGCTCCTGGCCCCCGACCTCCACACGATGGACCTGTCGGACGCCACCCGGGTAGTGGCCGGGGGTGCCGGCCTGGCCGCAGGCCTGGACGACGCCGGCGCGGCCGGCTCCTTCGCCCTGCTCGTGCGGGTGGCGGCGGCGCTCGGAGGCTCGGCCGGGGCCACCCGGGTGGCCACCGACGCCGGCTGGACGGGGTACGAGCGCCAGATCGGCACGACCGGGGTGACGGTCGACCCGGACCTCTACGTGGCCCTGGGCGTGTCCGGTGCGGCACAGCACACCGGGGGGGTCGGCACCCCCCGTCACGTGGTCAGCGTCAACACCGACCCGTCGTGCCCGATGACGGCCATGGCCGACCTCGGGCTGGTCACGGACGCCGGGGCGCTCCTGGCCGAGCTCGGCCGGCGGTTCGGCGTGGACGGCGACACGGCCACAGGAGGCGGACGTGCCTGACGGATCCGACGACAACTCCGCGGAGTTCGACGCCGTCGTGGTCGGCGCCGGTCCGGCCGGGTCCTCGGCCGCCCTGGCCCTGGCCCGTGCGGGACGGACGGTGGTCCTGGTCGAGCGGGGACCGTTCCCGGGCTCCAAGAACGTGTACGGCGGCGTGGTCTACGGCCGGGTGCTCGACGACATCGTGCCCGGGTGGTGGGAGGAGGTGCCGGTGGAGCGCTGGATCGTGCGACGGTCCACCATGATGATGACCGGCACCCAGTCGCTGTCGGTCGACTTCCGCACCCAGGCCTGGGGCAGCGCCCCCTACAACGGGATGACCACGTTGCGCTGCCACTTCGATGCGTGGCTGGCGGCCAAGGCCACCGGGGCCGGGGCCCGGCTGCTCACCTCCACCGTCGCCACCGGTCTGGTCCGCGACGGCGCCGGACGCGTGGTCGGCGTCCGCACCGACCGGGACGGCGCCGAGCTCCGGGCCCCCCTGGTGATCGCGTGCGACGGGGTCAACTCGTTCCTGGCCAAGGAGGCCGGCCTCCTGCCCCGGGCCGAGGCGTCCCACCACACCCTCGGCGTCAAGGAGGTGCTCGACCTCCCGCCCGGGGCCATCAACGAGCGGTTCGGGGTCCAGGACCACGAGGGGGTCGACATGGAGATCCTGGGGTGCACCCGGGAGATCCCCGGGGGCGGGTTCCTCTACACCAACGCCGACTCGGTCAGCATCGGCGTGGTCGTGTCTCTGCCCGAACTGGCGGCGTCCGGGGTGCGCCCCGAGGAACTCGTGGCCGACCTGAAGGCCCATCCCTCCATCGCGCCCCTCCTGCGCGGCGGGACCCTGCGCGAGTACGCCGCCCATCTCATTCCCGAGGGCGGCTACGACACCATGCCGGCCCTGGCCGCCGACGGGCTGCTGATCGCCGGGGACGCCGGGGCCATGACGCTGGCCGCCGGGCTGTGGCTCGAGGGGGTCAACTTCGCCATCGGCTCCGGCTTCGCCGCCGGGCAGGCCGCGGACCGGGCCCTGGGCCGCGGGGACTGCTCTGCGGCCGGGCTCGCCTCCTACCGGGACGACCTCGAGGGCCAGTTCGTCCTCGCCGACCACAAGCGCCTCCGCAAGGCGCCCTCGCTCGTGCTGTCCGAACGCGTCCAGCAGCGCTACCCGGGACTGCTGTGCGACCTGGCCGAGGGGATGTTCACCGTGACGAACCCGACCCCCAAGCCCGGGGGGCTCCGGCTCACCCGGTCGGTGGCCGCCCGGCACGGGGTGAAGCTGCGCCAGCTCGCCGGCGACACGCTGCGCGGCCTGAGGATCTTCGGATGAGCGCCGAACCGTCGGGTGCCCGCCGCTGGGACGGCATCTCCTTCGAGGAGCGGATGGCGACCGTGGACTTCCGCGTGGGTGCCCGCGCACACATCGCCGTCGATGCCGACGTGTGCCGATCGTGCACCACCAAGGCCTGCGTGACCGCGTGTCCCGCCAACCTCTTCGCCCCGACGGCCGACGGCGGGATCCTGTTCAACTACGAGGAGTGCTTCGAGTGCGGGACCTGTTACATGGTCTGCAACGAGGCCGGGGCCATCACCTGGACCTATCCCGACGGCGGGCACGGCGTCGTGTTCCACCACGGATGAGCACGCCCCCCGTCCCCGTCCCCGACACCGGACTGGTGGTCGCCTGCCTGCGCGTGAGCGACCTCCGGCCGGCCGTCGACCCGCTCGACGGCACCGTCACCCGGGACCGGCTGGGCGTCGGCCTCTCCCCCGCCGACGCCACCGCGCTGGAGTACGCCCTGCGCATCGGCGAGGCCTGGTCGGCGCGGGTGGTCGCACTCTGCGTGGGACCCGAGTCGGTCGAGCCCGTCCTGCGCGACGTGGCCGCGCTGGGTGTGTCGGTCGTCCGGGTCCCCCTGGGCGACGAGGGCGACGGGCACCGCTACGTGTCGGAGCTGGCCGAGGACGAACGGGGCCTGGCCCGCACCCTGGTGGCCGCCCTCGCCCCCTTCGGTCCGCCCGACCTGGTCCTGTGCGGCGACCGGTCGGTCGACCGGGGCACCGGTGCGCTCCCCGCCTACCTGGCCCACGAGCTCGGCGCGGCCCAGGCCCTCGGTCTGGTGGCCGTGGCACCCGATGCCGGCGACGACGGTGGGCCGGGGCTCCTGGTCGAGCGCCGGCTCGATGCCGGGTGGCGCGAGCGCCTCCGGGTGCCGCTCCCTGCGGTCTGCTCGGTCGAAGGGGCAGGGGTGCGGCTCCGGCGTGCCTCCCTGGCCGGCGCGCTCGAGGCGGAGGGCACGCCCGTGCCGGTGGACCGGTCGCTGGCCGTCGCCGCGGCGACCGGACCGGGTCCCTTCCATGTCGGTGCCCCGCAGCCGTTCCGGCCGCGCACCCGGTTGCTGCCGGCACCGCCCGAGGCCGACCCGCGGCTGCGGCTGCTGGCCCTGACCGGAGCGCTGGTCGCCCACGACCCGCCGACCGTGGTGCATCCGGCGGACGCAGCCGAGGCCGCCGACGTCCTCCTGGCCTTCCTGATCCGGCACGGCTACCTGGAGGGTCCCGGGCCGGAGCCCGGGGGGAACGGCGACCGGTGACCCGACTGTCCGACATCGCCTGGCCCGAGGCGGCCGCACTGGCCCGTGCCGGTGCGGTGCTGGTTGTGCCCGTCGGCGCCACCGAGCAGCACGGCCCCCACCTCCCCCTCACCACCGATGCCGACCTGGCCGTGGCGGTGGCCGAGGCCGCCGCCGAGGACGACCCCCTGGTCGTCGTGGCCCCGGTGGTGGCCTTCGGCTCCTCGGGCGAGCACGCCGGGTTCGCCGGGACGCTGTCGATCGGGCGCGAGACCACCGAGTCCGTCCTGGTCGAGCTGGCCCGGTCCGCCACCTCCGACTTCGCCCACGTCGTCCTGGTGTGCGCCCACGGGGGGAACGCGGCGCCGCTGCTGGCGGCCCTGGACCGACTGCAGGCCGAGGGCCGGTCGGTCACCGGCTGGTGGCCGCGCTGGGGGGGCGACCTGCACGCCGGCCGCACCGAGACCTCGCTCATGCTGGCCGTCGACCCCGGGCGGGTCCACCTGGCGGTCGCCGTGCCCGGTGACCCCCGGCCGCTCGACGTGCTGCTGCCCCTGCTGGAGTCCGGTGGCGTGCGCTCGGTGAGTCCCTCTGGCGTCCTGGGTGACCCGACGGGAGCCACCGCCGAGGAGGGACGTGCCCTCCTGCGCCGGGCCGCCGCCGATCTCACCGGGGCGATCGCCCGCATCCGGGCGGGGGATGCGTCGCCGTCCCGCACCGGACCGATCGAACAGGAAGTCGAGGTGGGCACATGACCGCTCGGAACCCGGGCCGGGTCGCCGTCGTCACGGGCGCCGCCCGGGGCATCGGGGCGGCCACGGTCTGCGCACTGGCCGCCGACGGCTGGTCGGTGGTCGCGGTCGACCGGGCCGAGGACGACCCACGCCTCCCCTACCACCTCGGTTCGCGGGACGAGCTCGCCGCCGTCGTCGCCCGGGCCGCTGCGCTGGGCGCCGGGGTGGACCCGGTGGTGGCCCATGTGGCCGACACCACCGACGAGGAGGGGCTGGCGACCGCGTTCTCCCTGGCCGAGGAGCGGTTCGGCGGCATCGACGCCGTCCTGGCGGTGGCCGGGGTGATCGCCGGCGGCACGCCGCTGTGGGAGATGCCGGCCGAGCAGCTCGACGCCGTCCTGTCGGTGGACCTCGGAGGGGTGATCGCCGCGGCCAGGGTGGGCATCCCCGCGCTCCTGCGCCGCCCCGCCCCCCGTCAGGGCCGGTTCCTGGCCGTCGCATCGGCGGCCGCCACCAAGGGCCTGCCCATGCTGGCCGCCTACGGTGCGGCCAAGGCGGGCGTGGCCGGCCTGGTCCGGGGCCTGGCCGCCGACCTGGCCGGCACCGGGGTCACCGCCAACGCCGTGTGCCCGGGCTCGACCGACACCGCCATGCTGGTCGAGAGCGCCCGGCTCTACGACCTGGAGAGCACCGCGCCCTTCGCCGACCAGCAGGTCGTCGGCCGCCTGCTCGCCCCCGGGGAGGTGGCCGCCGCCCTGGTCTGGCTGGCCGGTGAGTCGTCCAGTGCCGTGACCGGGGCGGTCCTCCCCGTGGACGGCGGGCTCGGCCTGTGACCGGCGGCTGATGGGGGCGCTGCCGGACCGGTTCGGACTGGCGCTCGACGCGTCGTTGCGACGGTTCCGGCAGGGCACCGTCCTGGCCGGCGGCCATCCGGGCCGGGTCGTGACCCTCACGGCCGACGGTACCGCTGCGCTCGACGCGCTGGTGGCCGGAACAGCCGGAGGCGAGGACGCTGCGGCCCGCTCGGCGGCCACGGCGGCACTGGCCGACCGGTTGGTGCGGTCGGGCATGGCCCACCCCCGGCCAGCTCCCCCCGGGACCCGGGACGACGACGCCACCGGGCCCGACGTCACCGTGGTGGTGCCGGTCCTCGACCGGGCCGATGCGCTCGACAGGTGCCTCGCCGCGCTCGGCACCGGGCACCCGGTGGTCGTGGTGGACGACGGCTCCCGGGACCCGGCCCGGGTGGAGTCGGTGTGCCGGGCCCACGGCGCCCGGGTGGTTCGCCGGGAGCGCAACGGCGGGCCGGGGGCCGCCCGCAACGACTCGCTCGACTCGGTCGACAGCGAGCTCATCGCCTTCGTGGACAGCGACTGCACGGTGCTCCCCGGGTGGATCGACGACCTCGCCTGGCTGTTCGAGGACCAGGCGATCGCCGCCGTCGCCCCACGGGTGGTGCCGTGTCCACCCGGTGCCGACGGCACCCGCCGTGCCATCGACCGGTTCCTGGCGGCGCACTCCCCGCTCGATCTGGGCCCCCACGAGGGGGAGGTCGGTCCCCGGCGAGCCGTGCCCTACGTGCCCACGGCGGCACTGCTCGTGCGCCGGCGGGCGCTGGCCGGGGTCGGCGGGTTCGCGACGGGCCTGAGGGTCGGTGAGGACGTCGACCTGGTATGGCGACTGGTCGGGGCCGGGTGGCGGGTCCGGTACGTGCCGTCGGTCACCGTCGAGCACGCCGAGCCCCGTCGATGGCGCGACCTCCTCGCCCGCCGGTTCCGGTACGGGACGTCGGCCGGTCCCCTGGCCGTCCGGCATCCCGGCCGGCTGGCTCCCGTCGAGCTCCGCCCGTGGCCGACCGTGGCCGCACTGGCCGCCGTGGCCGGACGACCCCGGACGGCCATCGGCGCGGTGGCCGTCTCGGCCCTCCTCCTGTCCCGGTCGGTCCGGCCGCTCGGGATCCCGTCGAGCCAGGCGTGGACCTGGAGCGTCCAGGGGGCGGGGTGGACCGTCGTCGGCATCGGAAGGGCGGCGACCATGCTGGCAGCACCCCTCCTCGTGGTGGCGGCCGCCCGGGGCCGGCGCGGGGCCCGGGCCGCACTCGCGCTGACGCTCGCCCCGCCGATCGTGGACTGGGTCCGCCGACGACCCGACCTGGACCTCCCGAGGTGGGTGACCGCCTCGGTGGCCGACGACCTGGCCTACGGCGCCGGGGTGTGGACAGGCTGCGTCCGGGCACGGTCCTTCGGTCCGCTGCGGCCGTCCATCGGCCCTCCCCCCGACGAATCCTGACCTTCGGCTCCTCATAATTGAGGAACTCCTGAGCCACCGGTAATCGCCCTTGCCACCAGCAGGTATCGGTCACTCTGATGGGAACGATCACCTTTCGGAGGCGGTGGAATTGCACTTCTGCGGACACTCGCAACTGTCGGTATCCGCCGACGGGAATGAGTATCGATGCCAGTGGACAAATTGTTGAGAAATGGAACTCCGCCTAGTACGCATCATTACTGTCCGTAGTTGCCCCGCCACAGCGACCTTCCGCCAGAGAGTGCCAGTTCAGCCGCGATAATTGACAGTGGTCCCGATTCCACCGGGTCTCCCGGTATACTTCTCCCAACGCACTCCTGCCGGGGTGGTTGCACCATCGATGCAACCGCTGTCGCACGGTCGAGTACTCGGCCCATGGCGACGACGTGGCACGGACCCACATCAGATTGAGGGTTCTTCTGTCACACCCTGACGGCAGGGTGAGGTACGGCACAAAAGCGCCGGACAGGTCTTCGAGAAAAGAGTGATGTCCCCACGACGCAATCCTGGGCATAACAACACCGGCCGCACACCCTGAGGCATCACGCCAGGACGAAGGAGCCTGCCCGCTCGTCGTCCGGGGACCGCATGCGAAGGCCGTTGCCCGCCAACACCAATCAGAGGAAGGCGCCTCGTGCGCCCTACGAAGGGAGGTGCCATGCGGACCCGCATTGCACTCGTGGCGATCGTCTCGATCGCACTCATCACCGTGACACTCCTGAGCCAGCTCGTCTCCGTACAGCCGGCCCGGGCGGCAAACGCCACACCCCGGACGTCGGCCGTGCGCGCCTCGCACGCCCAGCTGACGTCCGACATCACGCCCACGCCGAAGTCGGCACCGCCGTCGACGGTCAGCCCGGTCACCCTCCACCTGGGGATGGCGCTGCTGGTCGGCAAGCCGGCCGGGACCAAGGAGGTGGCACCGGTGGTGCCGCCGGCCCCGGCCGACACCGTCACCCCCGCGCAGCGGGCCGCCTGGGAGCGGGTCGCCATGTGCGAGGAGGGCGGCAACTGGAGTGCCGACGGGCCCCGCTTCAGCGGCGGCCTCGGGATCACCCGGGCCAACTGGGCCATCTACGGTGGCCTGCAGTACGCCTCCGAGGGCGCGCTGGCCACTCCGGACCAGCAGATCATGGTGGCGGAGCGCATCCAGTCCTACGCCCCCGACCAGAGCGGTTGCCGGGGCTGGTAGCGGCCGGACCGCACCTCCGCGGTAGGTCCCGCCGGCCACGACGGGAACCGGGCCCCGGCCGACCCACGTCG
>Ga0209698_10002024_pt1 | contig 23176 bp, 18 predicted proteins | sample LitLauG_LLR_2012_FD_187203 | JGI IMG/M metagenome (GOLD analysis project Ga0209698, IMG submission 187203) | Freshwater sediment microbial communities from Pennsylvania, USA - Little Laurel Run_MetaG_LLR_2012 (SPAdes) (version 2) | ecosystem: Environmental > Aquatic > Freshwater > Creek >... | reverse complement strand
GGCCTGGTGGGGGCTTTGCCGGCTTTCTATCCGGGCTCGATGAACCTCAACGATCCGGCCCAGCGCCTCATCTCGGCCATACGGCTCATCGCCAAGATGCCGACCCTGACCGCCATGGCCTACAAGTACACGATCGGCCAGCCCTTCGTCTATCCGCGCAATCACCTTTCGTACTCGGCCAACCTCATGCACATGATGTTCGCCACGCCCTGCGAGGAATACGTTCCCAGCGAGGTTCTGTCCCGCGCGCTCGACCGCATCCTCATCCTGCATGCCGACCACGAGCAGAACGCATCGACGTCCACCGTCCGCATGTGCGCCTCCTCGGGCACGAATCCCTTTGCCGCGATTGCCGCGGGGGTGGCCTGCCTGTGGGGTCCGGCGCATGGCGGCGCGAACGAGGCCGCGCTCAACATGCTCTACGACGTGCAGAAGCAGGGCGGCGTGGCCAAGATCGGCGAGTTCATCGCGCAGGTCAAGGACAAGAATTCCAATGTCCGGCTGATGGGATTCGGCCACCGTGTCTACAAGAACTACGATCCGCGGGCGCGGCTGATGCGCGAGACCTGCCACGAGGTCCTCAACGAGCTGGGCCTGCACGAGGACCCGCTCTTCAAGCTGGCCATGGCGCTGGAAAAAATCGCCCTGGAAGATGATTATTTCGTGAGCCGCAAGCTCTATCCCAACGTCGATTTCTATTCCGGCATCGTTCAGAAGGCCATCGGCATTCCGGTGTCGCTCTTCACCGCCATATTTGCGGTGGCGCGGACCGTGGGTTGGATCGCCCAGCTCAACGAGATGATCTCCGACCCCGAGTACAAGATCGGCAGGCCCCGCCAGCTTTTCGTGGGCCCGGTTCGCCGCGATGTCCCGCCGATCGACAAGCGCTAGGGTCACGGCGGAAATCGCGGCCGGCCCTTAAACGGCCGGCTTATCACCCGATACCGCTGCGGCACGCGGGTGGTACCGGTGCTAGGATGCAGCGCTCGTGCGGCAGGCCCGCATGCCGGTACCCCAGCCATTGCCGGCGCGGTTTCCCGGCGGCAGCGTGCGGCAGGTGCGGCAAATCGCGAACCCGGAAGCCGGGAGAGCGAGATTCGACTGGCGTGGCCGGTCGGGCAATTCTGACGAGAAGCTCGTTCGAAAGGGCAGGCAACACCATGATGCGACAGTTCCAGGCCAATTCATACCTGTTTGGCGGCAATGCTCCGTACGTGGAGGAGTTGTACGAGCGGTATCTGGACAACCCCGGTTCGGTTCCCGAAAAATGGCGCGCCTATTTCGACCAGATGCAGCTGGTCCCGGCGGCCGACGGCAACGCATCCACCCATGACGTGGCCCACGCACCGATCGTGGAATCCTTCGCCATGCGCGCCAAGGCCGGCACGCTGCGCCCTGCCGTCGCGGCGACCGACCTGTCGGTGGCCCGCAAGCAGGTGCATGTCCAGTCCATCATCGCGGCCTACCGCTTCCTGGGCAGCCGCTGGGCCGATCTCGATCCGCTCAAGCGCCAGGAGCGCTCGCCCATTCCGGAGCTGGAGCCGGCTTTCTACGACCTCACCGAAGCCGACATGGACATCGTCTTTTCGGCGGCGAACACGTATTTCGGGCAGGAGCAGATGTCGCTGCGCGATCTCATCGGTGCGGCGCGCCAGACGTATTGCGGCACGATCGGCGCCGAATACATGTATATCGGCGACCCGACCCAGAAGCGCTGGCTGCAGCAGCGCCTCGAATCCATCCGCTCGACCCCGTCATTTTCGCCCTCGCAGAAGCGCCGCATCCTCGACCGCCTGACGGCCGCCGAGGGGCTCGAGCGCTACCTGCACACCAAGTACGTGGGCCAGAAGCGCTTCTCCCTCGAGGGTGGTGAAAGCTTCATCGCGTCGATGGACGAACTGATCCAGCACGCCGGCGCTTCGGGCGTCGAGGAAATCGTCATCGGCATGGCGCACCGCGGGCGCCTCAACGTCCTCGTCAATACCTTGGGCAAGATGCCCAGGGACCTGTTTGCCGAATTCGAAGGCAAGGCCGCGGCCGACCTGCCGGCCGGCGACGTCAAGTACCACCTGGGCTTTTCCAGCGACGTCTCCACGCACGGCGGGCCGGTGCACCTCTCGCTCGCGTTCAATCCTTCGCACCTGGAAATCGTCAATCCGGTGGTCGAGGGGTCGGTGCGGGCGCGCCAGGAGCGCCGCGGCGATGCGATCGGCAAGCGCGTGCTGGCCGTCCAGGTGCATGGCGACGCGGCCTTCGCCGGCCAGGGCGTTGTCATGGAGACCCTCGCTCTGGCGCAGACCCGCGGCTATGGCACGGGCGGCACCGTCCACATCGTCATCAACAACCAGATCGGATTCACCACGTCCGATCCGCGCGATTCGCGCTCCAGCCTGTACTGCTCGGACATCGTAAAGATGATCGAGGCGCCCGTGCTGCACGTCAATGGCGACGACCCCGAGGCCGTCGTGCTGGCCACGCGCATCGCCATGGATTTCCGCACCGAATTCCGCAAGGATGTCGTCATCGACATCATCTGCTTCCGCCGCCTCGGCCACAACGAGCAGGACACGCCCGCGGTCACCCAGCCGCTGATGTACAAGAAGATCGGCGCCCATCCGGGAACCCGCAAGCTCTACGCCGACAAGCTGCTGGCACAGGGCGTGGTGTCGGCCGACGAGCCCGAAACAATGACGCGGGCCTACCGCCAGGCGCTGGACGAAGGCCACCAGACGGTCGATCCGACCCTGACCAATTTCAAGAGCAAGTATGCGGTCGACTGGGCGCCCTTCCTCAATCGCAAATGGACCGACAGCGCCGACACGGCCGTGCCCATGGGCGAACTGCGCCGGCTGGCCGAGCGCATCACGCGCATCCCGGAAAACTTCAAGCTCCATCCGCTGGTGGAGAAGGTGGTGTCCGACCGGCGCGCCATGGCCGAGGGCAAGCTGCCGCTCGACTGGGGAATGGGCGAACACCTGGCCTTTGCCTCGCTGGTGGCCAGCGGCTATGCCGTCCGCATAACCGGACAGGATTCCGGCCGCGGAACATTCTCCCACCGGCACGCGGTCCTGCATGACCAGAACCGCGAGCGCTGGAACGAAGGCACCTTCATCCCGCTGCAGAACATCACCGAGCAGCAGGCGCCGTTCGTGGTCATCGACTCGGTCCTGTCCGAAGAGGCGGTGCTCGGTTTCGAATACGGTTTCTCCACTGCCGAGCCCAACACGCTGGTCGTGTGGGAAGCGCAGTTCGGCGACTTCGTCAACGGTGCCCAGGTCGTGATCGACCAGTTCATTTCGTCCGGTGAAGTCAAATGGGGCCGCCAGTCCGGCCTGGTGCTGATGCTGCCGCACGGATTCGAGGGGCAGGGCCCCGAGCACTCCTCGGCCCGCATCGAGCGCTTCCTGCAGCTGGCTGCCGACAACAACATGCAGGTGGTGCAGCCGACCAGCGCCGCCCAGATCTTTCACCTGTTGCGCCGCCAGATGATCCGCCCGTTCCGCAAGCCGCTGGTGATCATGACACCCAAGTCGCTGCTGCGGAACAAGGATGCCACGTCGCCGCTCGACGAGCTGGCGCGCGGGGAATTCCGCACCGTCATCGGCGACTCCATGGTTGCGGATCCGCTCAAGGTCAAGCGCCTCATCGCCTGCTCGGGCAAGGTCTATTTCGACATTTCCAATGCGCGCAGCGAGCGCAGCGCCGATACCGTCGCGGTGGTCCGTGTCGAGCAGCTCTATCCCTTCCCGCACAAGGCGCTGGCAGCCGAATTCAAGCGCTACCCGAACCTGGCGGAGGTCGTCTGGGCGCAGGATGAGCCCCAGAACCAGGGCGCGTGGCTCTATGCCCAGCATCACCTGCTCGAGAACATGGACGAGGGGCAGAAGCTGGCCTATGCCGGGCGTCCGGCTTCGGCCTCGCCGGCCGTAGGCTACTACGCCAAGCACGCCGAGCAGCTCAAGACGCTCGTCGAAGCCGCATTCGGGAAATTCAAGGGTCTGGTGCTGAACAAGTAGGCCATTTGAGGCTGCTGTGCTCATGCGCCGGATCAGGCAAATCCTCGCGGGGGATCGCGTTCATCCGACCGCCGCGACTTTTCAAGGCTGATCATGTCGATTGTTGAAGTCAAGGTTCCGCAACTGTCCGAATCGGTATCCGAAGCCACCCTGCTGCAGTGGAAAAAACCCGCGGGCACGGGGGTCGCCATCGATGAAATCCTCGTGGAAGTCGAAACCGACAAGGTTGTACTCGAGGTTCCCGCCCCGGCCGCCGGAGCGCTGGTGCAACTGCTGGTGGCCGATGGCGCCAGCGTGGTCTCGGGCCAGGTCATTGCCCAGATCGAAACCTCGGGCGTGGCAGCCGGCGTTGCCGCACCGGCCGCACCGGCCGCAGCGGCCAGCGCGCCAACTGCTGCTGTGGCGCCCGCTGCGCCAGGCAGCGCTGCCGGCGGTCCGGTGCTCATGCCGGCTGCAGCGCGGCTGCTTGCCGAATCCGGCCGTCCCGCTGGCGAAATCGTCGGCACCGGACGCGACGGCCGGGTTACCAAGGGCGACGTGATTGCCGCCCAGAACGCGGCGCCGCCGGCCACCGCCCCGGCGCCCGTTCATGCGGCGCCGGCGGTGCCGACTCCCGGCGTCGCGCGGCTGCCCGAAGTGCGCGCGCCCCTGGAGGCCAGCGCGCTCAATAACCGGCCGGAACAACGCGTAGCCATGTCGCGCCTGCGCCAGCGGGTCGCCGAACGGCTGGTTCAGTCCCAGTCCACGGCCGCCATACTGACGACCTTCAACGAGGTCAACATGCAGCCGGTGATCGACCTGCGCAACCGGCACAAGGACCGGTTCGAGAAGGAGCACGGCGTCAAGCTCGGTTTCATGTCGTTCTTTGTCAAGGCGGCCATCGCCGCGCTCAAGCGCTATCCCATCGTCAATGCGTCGGTCGATGGCACGGACATCGTCTATCACGGCTATTTCGATATCGGCGTGGCGGTCGGTTCGCCGCGCGGGCTGGTGGTTCCGGTATTGCGCGACGCCGACACCATGGGCTTTGCCACCATCGAGAAGACGATTGCCGATTACGGCAAGCGGGCGGGAGAGGGCAAGCTGTCGATCGACGAACTCACCGGCGGCACCTTCTCCATTTCCAATGGCGGCGTATTTGGCTCCATGCTCTCGACGCCCATCATCAACCCTCCCCAGTCGGCAATCCTCGGAGTGCATGCCACGAAGGATCGCGCGGTGGTGGAGAACGGCCAGGTCGTGGTGCGTCCGATGAACTATTTCGCGCTTTCCTACGATCACCGCATCATCGACGGCCGCGAGGCCGTGCTGGCGCTGGTTGCCATCAAGGAAGCGCTCGAGGATCCCGCGCGCCTGCTGCTCGAAGTCTAATTTCCGGAAAGCTCCGTAATGACCCAGGCTTTTGATCTTGCCGTCATCGGCGGCGGACCCGGCGGGTACATCGCCGCTATCCGCGGCGCGCAACTGGGGTTGCGCGTGGTCTGCATCGACGCCGCCAGCACGGCCGCCGGCGAGCCCGCACCCGGTGGAACCTGCACCAATGTCGGCTGCATTCCGTCCAAGGCGCTGCTGCAGTCGTCCGAGTACTTCGCCCTGGCCCAGAACGGCATGGCCGAGCACGGCGTGCGCGTGGCCAGCCCGGGGCTGGACCTGGAGCGCATGCAGTCGCGCAAGGATGCGGTGGTGCGCCAGAACAACGAGGGCATCAGCTACCTTTTCAAGAAGAACAAGGTCAGCTTCATGCACGGCAGGGCATCGTTCCAGGCCCGTGTCGCCACCGGATGGGAAATTGCCGTCGCTGCCGCGGGCGGCGGCCAGGAGCGGCTGCAGGCGCGCAATGTGGTGGTTGCCACCGGTTCGAATCCCCGCCCGTTTCCCGGCGTGGCCTTCGACGAGGACCGCGTGCTTTCCAATACCGGCGCACTGGCGCTCGACGAGGTGCCCAGGAAGCTCGGCATCATCGGTGCGGGCGTCGTCGGCCTGGAACTGGGCTCGGTGTGGCGGCGGCTGGGCGCGCAGGTAACGCTGCTCGAAGCGTTGCCGAACTTCCTCGGGATGGTGGACGACGCCATCGGCAGGGAAGCCTTCAAGGCCTTCACCAAGCAGGGCCTCAAGATCCATCTGGGCGTGCAGATCGACGAGATCCGCCCGGGCAAGACTGCGGTCCTGGTCCGCTACCGCGATGCCAAGGGCGGCAGCCAGGAAGCGCTCGAATTCGACCGGCTGATCGTCTCCATCGGGCGCGTGCCCAATACCGATGGCCTGGAGGTCGGCCGCGTCGGGCTGGCGCTCGATGCCCGGGGCGCCGTGGTGGTTGACGAGCACTGCGCCACCAACCTGCCGGGCGTCTGGGCCGTGGGCGACGTCGTGCGCGGCCCCATGCTGGCGCACAAGGCCGAGGAGGAGGGCGTCGCGGTTGCCGAGCGCATTGCCGGCGGCGCTGGCCACGTGGATCTTGCAACCATCCCCGGGGTCGTCTACACCGATCCCGAGATCGCCTGGGTTGGCCAGACCGAAGCCCAGCTCAAGGCTGCCGGCCGCCCCTACAGGAGCGGCAGTTTTCCGTTCTCTGCCAACGGCCGCGCGCGTGCGGCGGGGCACACCACGGGCCTGGTCAAGATGCTGGCCGACTCGGTCACCGATGAGATCCTCGGTGTTCATATCATCGGGCCCAACGCCTCCGAACTCATTTCCGAAGCGGTGGTCGCGATGGCGTTTCGTGCCTCGTCCGAGGATATCGCGCGCATATGCCATGCGCATCCGACGCTGTCGGAGGCCGTTCGCGAGGCCGCCCTTGCGGTCGACAAGCGCACCCTGAATCTGTGACGAAGCCGGCGTGCGGCCGTGCCTGAAGCGCAGTCCGTAGTCCAGGTTTTCGAGAGTGCCCTGGCCGCGCGTGGTCACAGCGCCGACGAGGCGCAGTTGGCCGCCGCGCGCCGCCTCGAACAGTTCCGCCTCGACTGGATCGCCTACAAGGCACAGCGCTCCAATGCCGTCACGCGCCTGCTGGTGCGCCCTCCCATACCGCGGGGCATCTACCTTTGGGGCGGCGTGGGACGCGGCAAGAGCCTGCTGATGGACTGCCTGTTCGCCACGGTACCGCTGGTACGCAAGACGCGGGTGCACTTCCATGAATTCATGCGCGGCGTGCATCGCGACCTCGAGGCCGTCAGGGGCGAGGCCGATCCGCTCGAAGAGGTGGGCTACCGCATTGCGCGCCGCTACCGCCTGATCTGCTTTGACGAGTTCCACGTATCGGACATCGCCGACGCGATGATCCTGCACCGCCTGCTGGTGCGACTTTTTTCGCTCCGCGTGGGATTCGTCATCACCTCGAACTACCCGCCCGACGGTCTCTACCCCGATGGCCTGCATCGCGACCGCGTCCTGCCAGCCATTGAACTGCTGCAGGAGAAGCTCGATGTCCTTCAGGTGGACGGCGGTACCGACTACCGGCTGCGGGTGCTCGAGCGGATTGAAACGTATTTTGTCGGCATAGGTACCGTCGCCGACGCGCACATGCAGCGCGCCTTCGAGCAGATCGTCGAGAGTGCCGACGAGGATCCGGTGCTGCGCATCGAGGCGCGCGAGATCCATGCGCTGCGCCGCGCTGGCGGCGTGGTCTGGTTCGATTTTGCCGAACTGTGCGGGGGGCCGCGGTCACACAATGACTACCTGGAAATCGCATCGCAGTTCCACACGGTACTGCTGTCCAATGTGCCGCGGCTCTCGGCAGGCCAGTCGTCGGAGGCGCGCCGCTTCACCTGGCTCATCGACATCCTCTACGACCGGCGCGTCAAACTGGTCATCTCGGCGGCCGTGGCTCCGGACCTGCTCTATGTCGCCGGCTCCCTCGCCAATGAATTCGGGCGGACCGTCTCGCGCCTCATCGAGATGCAGTCGCGCGAGTATGCCGCCCAGCCGCGGCGCCGCGACGCCCCGGCGGTATAGTCCGGCCTGCAGGACCGGATGCACCGGTCGGAGGCGGCGGAAAAAACGCACGTGATGAAATTCGCGATCGGGAAATGGGGCCGCGGGGGCGGCGCGGTGCGGTTCCTGCTCGCCGGTGCCGGCTTTTGCGTGGCAGCGTTCACGGCGGCGGCCGAGGTGGCCGATGCCGCGCCGGTGCGCGCGCCAATGGATGCGCAGCAACTGGTCGAGGACCTGGGCCGCCGTTACCCGCCGGGCTCCATCGTCACGCCCGTCCTTGCCGATCAGGCCCTGGCTGCGGCTCGCGCGGTGCAGGCCAGCTTGCAGGCACAGTTCGATGCGCAGCGGCGCAGGTGCGCCAGTGTTTTCTTTGTAAACCGATGCCTCGATTCGGCGCGCCGCACCCAGCGCTCCGGCGAGCATGTGGTGCGCCTGGTTACGATCGAAGCCCACGACCTGCAGCGGCACCGCGATGCCGAGCTCCATGCCCAAAGCCGCGCCCAGGCCCTGCGCGAACAGGCGGCCGACGACCTGCTGCGCCCCGAACGCGAGCGGCAGGCGGCCTTGAACGCGCGTACGCGGGAACAAAATGCCAGCGCTCGGGAAGCGGACGAGAAGCGCGATCGGGAGCGCGCGGCGCAGGACGGTGCCGCAGCCGAGGCGCGGGCCCGCACGCACGAGGTCGATGTTGCGCGCAAGGACGCGGCGCGGCCCGGCCTGGAGGCGGCATCGCTGCGCGATTACCGCGACAAGCAGGATCAGGCCGCCGCCTACGCCCGGACCCGCGCCGAGGACCGCGAGGCCAACGCCAAGCGGCGCGCCGACCGGGAAAAAGCGCGCGACGCGCAGAATGCTGCACAGAATCCTGCCCCTGTAGCGGCACCGTCGTCGACCTCGCCGCTCCACCCCTAGTAGGGCTTATCCAGGAACCACACAGCTACACCGTCGGGAGTAGCGCCAGCGTCAGCCCCGAAACGGTTTTTGCTTGCCCTTATCAACCGGGTCCGGCTTTTCCAGCTTCACAATGGCCACGGAGAGGTTGTCGCCCTGGCCGCGGGCCCGTTCCCTTGCGAGCCGCACCAGCGTTTCCGCGGCTTCGCGCGCCGGGAAGCGCTGCACGATGGTTCCCAGTTCGCGCTCGGTGAAATAAGCCCATAGTCCGTCGCTGGCCAGCACGAAGCTGTCGCCGGTGCGCAGGGCCTCGACCTGGCCATAGTCGACACGCAGCTCGTGACCGATGCCGATGGCGCTGAACAGGATGTTCTTGTACCGATCGGTTTCCGGACCGCCCTCGACGAGTTCGCCATTGGCGGTCATGCGGGACCCATAGGAGTGATCTATCGTCTTGCTGGCCAGCTCGCCATCACGAAAATGGAAAAGCCTGCTGTCGCCGGCGTGGATCCAGGAGGCCACGCCGCGCTGGATGACCAGCGCGACCAATGTGCTGTGCGGCTCCTTTTCGCTGGCAATGGCCGTGAGCCGGATCACGGCGTGTGCCTCGGTTGCGATCTGCATGAGCAGGTCGCGAATGGTGGCTCCGGCACCGGGCAATTCCTCGAAAAGGCTTTTGGCGGTGCTCATCACCTGGTCGGAAGCCAGCCGTCCGCCGCTGCGTCCGCCCATGCCGTCGGCCAGCAGCGCCATGAGGGTGCCGGGGTAGTGCGGGCTCGTCAGGATGGCCACGCGGTCCTGCTGGTCGCCGCGATCGCCAATATGCTCTGCCACGCACGCAGTGAGCTTGAAACCGGGTGCATTGGCGGGACGGGCGGACCGTGCTGGCATATCGGCAGGCATTGGCGAGGCAGACCGTGGCTGAAACGGAACTTCCGAGCGAAAAAATCCCAGCAATGCAAAAATCGCATACCGTCAGGTCGAGTCTAGCAGCGTCGGCAGGCGTGCGTTCCACTTCACGTGCCGCGCCGCGTCAGCGGATCTCCCTGCGCCGGCCAGCGCCATCCTGTTACGATTGCCGTTGCGCCCCGGGGCTTTCCCCGCCGGCGGCAAAGGTGCGCGCCCGCAACGCGGGCGGCGCAGGATGCAAGGGGGCGGCATGCATTCCATCGGGGGCGGCAATGGAGACCTCGGGGATACGGATGCGATCCGGCGACGCATCGCCGAATTGCAGGTCGAGCACGGCGACCTGGACCTCGCCATATCGCGGCTCGCGAGCCTCTCGGGCCTGGATGAACTGCAGTTGCGCCGCCTGAAGAAACGCAAGCTTCTGATCAAGGATGCGATCACCCGCCTGGAGATGGGGCTGGTTCCCGATATTCCCGCGTGAATGCAACTTTCGCTTCCCTGAGCGGCACGGGCACTGAATCTGGCGGCGATGCCGCAGGCTACGAGCTTGCACGGTGCCGCGCTGCCGTCATCGCGGCCTTCGCCCCGGATGGTCCCCTCGCCGGCGCCATTGCCGGTTTTCGCGAGCGTGCTTCCCAGCGGGAAATGGCCCTGGCGGTCTTCGAGGCCATCGTGCGGCGCACGACCCTCGCGGCCGAGGCCGGAACGGGCACCGGCAAGACCCTGGCCTATCTGGTGCCCGCCCTGCTGGCCGGCGGCAAATTGCTCATTTCCGCCGGCACCAAGACCCTGCAGGACCAGATCTTCGAAAAGGACCTGCCTGCCGTGTGCGCCGCCCTGGGAGTCGCCCCGGATGTGGCGATACTCAAGGGGCGGCAGAACTACGTCTGCCGCCTGCGGCTGGACCGCACCGTTGACGCGGGAATGCTGGGCTCGCTCGAGGAAGTGCGCGCACTCCAGCACATCGTGCGCTTCGCGCGCCTGTCGCCGGGCGGCGACCGCGCGGAGCTCGCCGAGGTGCCGGAGGGTTCTTCGATTTGGCCGGCCGTCACGTCGACGCGGGACAATTGCCTGGGTGCGGAATGCGAGCACTTCGAAAACTGCTTCGTCGTGCGCGCGCGGCGCCGCGCGCTGGCCGCCGACATCGTCGTCGTCAATCACCACCTGCTGATGGCCGACATGGCCCTGCGCGAGGAAACCGACTCGGAACTGCTGCCCAACGCCGATGTCGTGATCGTCGACGAGGCGCATCACCTCACGCGCATCGCCGCCGACTTCTTCGGGCAAGGCTGGTCCCTGCAGCAGTTCGCCGAACTGGGCGCTGACGTCTTGCGGGTCGGCATGCAGGCGGCGCGCGATGGCGCTGCGTGGCCGGATCTCGTGCGCGCCATGGATACCGCTGGCCGCGAGGTGCGGCTGTGTCTTTCGCAAAGCGGCGTTGCCCAGCGCGCCCGCGTTGCCTACGATCGCGTGGCGCGCGACGCGGCGGTGCCCGGGTCGGTGGCAGCGCTCGACGCGGCGCTTGCGGCGCTGCAGGCCGCTGTTGTGCAGAACCAGGGACGCGATGCCGAGCTGGACCTGCTGGCACCGCGCATGGTCCGGCTGCGCGACCTGCTGGCGCCCTGGCACCAGCGGCCCGCGGCCGCAGTCGATGGCAGTGCCGACGTCGTGCAGTGGGTGTCGACCACCGCGCACGGTGCCCAGTTCCATTCCACGCCGCTCAGCTGCGCCGACGCATTCGCCCGCGCCCGCGACGAACGCGAGCAGGCGTGGATCCTGACCTCGGCCACGCTGACCACGCAGCAGCGGTTTGAGCCATTCCTGCTCGACCTGGGCCTGCCGGGCGCCACTGCCGTGCGCTGGGAAAGTCCCTTTGACTATGCCCGCCAGGCGCTGCTCTACCTGCCGTCGCCCATGCCCAATCCGCAGGCCGAGGATTTCGGGGAACTGGTGGCCGAAGCGGCTTGGCCGGTCGTGCAGGCCAGCCGCGGCAGGGCCTTTGTCCTGTGCTCCACCTTGCGCGCCGTTGGGCGCGTCGCGCAGCGCCTGCGCGAATTGATGGAGGCGTCGCACGATCCGCTGCCGCTGCTCGTGCAAGGCGATGCCAACCGGCGCACGATGCTCGAGGAATTCCGCCGCCTCGGCAATGCCGTGCTGGTCGGTTCGGTGAGCTTCTGGGAGGGCATCGACGTGCGCGGTGACGCATTGTCGGTGGTGGTGATCGACAAGCTGCCCTTCGCACCTCCCGACGATCCCCTGGTGGCGGCACGCATCCGCCAGCTGCAGTCCCAGGGCCGCAATGCGTTCCGGGACTACCAGCTGCCGCATGCCGTAACCTTGCTGCGCCAGGGAGTGGGACGGCTGATCCGCGGTGACGCGGACCGGGGCGTGCTGATGATCCTCGACGAACGGCTGCTCAGCCGGTCGTACGGAAGTGCAATTCTGGCCAGCCTGCCGCCATTTGCGCGCACGCGCAGCCAGGACCAGGCCCGCGCGTTCGTTGCGGCCGGCGCCCGCTAGCTTCGGGGCACGCGGGGCTCAGGAGTCGCGCGTGCGCTCGGTGCTGTTAGGGTAGCTGGCGCGCAGCACGCGCTCGGCGCCGTCGCGCAGATCCGCCAGACCCAGGTGATCGTAGGAGCGGACCATGATGGCCAGCGCGTGTTCGATGGCCGGCGCCCCCTGGTACTCGCGCAATGCCGTCTGCGCCCGGTTGACGGCCGCCAGATAGGCGCCGCGCCGGTAATAATAATCGGCCACGCGAACTTCGTGATCGGCCAGCGCGCTGCGCAGGAAGGCGATGCGCAGCATGGCGTCTTCGTAGTAGCGGCTGTTGGGAAAGCGCGTGACTAGTTCCTTGAAGGCCTCGAAGGAGTCATACATGGCCTTGGGGTCGCGCTCGCTGACCCGATAGTTGACCAGCCGGCCGAGCAGCAAGGGCGGCTCGATGAAGTTGATCAGGCCGCGCAGATAATAGACGTAGTCCGTATTGGGGTTGTTCGGATTGAGCTTGAGGAAGCGATCGGTTGCGGAAATCGCATCGGCCGTCTCGCCTTCCTTGAAATAGCAGTATGCAATCTCGATCTGCGCCTGCTGCGCGTAGCGGCCAAAGGGATAGCGCGCCTCGAGCTTTTCGTAGAGTCCGCGCGCGCGCGCCCAGCTGCCATCGCGCAGTTCGGTGCGCGCCTCGTTGTAAAGCCGGTCGGCGTCCCACTTGGCGGTAGCATCCTTTTCGACGCTGCCGCAGGCGCACACGAGCAGCGCGAACAGCGGCGCAAGCAGCAGCGCCAGGCGGGCGTGCGGCGTGCGAGCGGCGGCAGGTGTGCAGTCAGGTTCCATAATCGGAGTAGCCCAGGTGATGGTGGCAGGTCGGTGTGGCAGCGGCGGGGTGGTAGCGGCAAGGGTTGCAGCAGCCGGCGCAGCGCAATGCGGCGTGACGCTGCAAAGGACGCCGCAAGCCGGCGATTGTATCAACGCGCAGCGCAGAGCGGCCCGGATCACGGTCCGCGGGCCGGCCGGGGTGCAGCCGTGAGCAGGCGCGTCGGCAATCCGGCCATCGGCTCCGCTGGTGAAATGACCGACCTTGAAGCCGATGCCGATGATTACGACGCCGACACGCCGGGTGATGGTGCCATTGCGGTGCATGGCGGACCCGCGCTGCGTCATTTTCAGGTCGGGTCCGATGGCAACGGCGTGCGCCTGGACAAATACCTGGCCGTCCAGATGCCGGAGGTCTCTCGCAGCCGGCTCCAGCGCTGGATCGAGGAGGACGCCGTCCTGCTCAACGGGGTAGCGGCGCGATCGCGCGCCAGCGTGTTCGCCGGCGACCGTATCGATGTCCAGGAATCGGCCCCCGTCGGAAGCCTGGCGTTCGGCCCCGAGCCCATGCCACTGGCGGTGGTCTGGGAAGACGAAACGATCATCGTGATCGACAAGCCGGCCGGGCTCGTTGTGCATCCGGGTGCCGGCAACTGGAGTGGCACCCTGCTCAATGGCCTGCTCGCTTACGATCCGGCCCTGGCGCACGTGCCGCGCGCCGGCATCGTCCATCGCCTCGATGCGGGCACGTCGGGCCTGATGGTCGTGGCGCGCACGGTGACGGCTCAGCTGGACCTGGTGCGCCAGTTGCAGGCGCGAACCGTGGTTCGCGAGTATTGGGCGCTTGCCAGCGGCGCTTTTGCCCCGAGCGCCACGATCGATGCGGCGCTGGGCCGCGACCCGCGCAACCCCCTGCGCTTTCGCGTCAGCGCCGCCGAAAACGCGCGGCCCGCGCGCACCTACGTGCGCCGCCTGGCCCAGTGGCCCCTGGCGCGCCCCGGCGGCGGTGGCGGCGGCACCGTGTCATGGCTGGCCTGCCGGCTCGATACCGGGCGCACCCACCAGATACGGGTGCACCTGGAATCCATCGGCCACCCGCTGCTCGGCGATCCGGTCTATCGCAAGCATCTGCCGGCGGAACTGCTGGCCCTGGCGCTGCCCGAGCATCGCCTGACCCGCCAGGCCCTGCATGCCTGCCGCCTTGCACTGGTGCATCCCGTGAGCCAGGAGGCCCTATCCTGGTCTCGGCCGCCGCCAGACGACCTGCGCAGCCTGCTTTTGCACCTGGGGGCCCGCACCGAGCAGTTGCGGCCACCGGTGCGCGGATATTTCGCGGAGCCTGCTGGCGGCCATAAAGGGAATGCGGCGTGAAGACCAAGGAAGCTGGCGCAGCCCACGAGCAATGGATCCGGCCCGACTGGCCGGCGCCTGCCAACGTGGAGGCGCTCATCACCACGCGCGCCGGGGGCGTTTCACAAGGTCCATGGGGCGCGTCCGACGCCGGCGGCGGGATGAACCTGGGGCAGGGCAGCGATGCGCCGGAGGCGGTCGCGGCCAATCGGCGCCGCCTGCGCGCGCTGCTGCCCGCCGAACCCTGCTGGCTCAACCAGGTGCACGGTACGCAAGTCGTGGATGCGCACTTGGCGCGGTCGGGCGTTACCGCAGACGCCGCGGTTGCCACGGCAACCGCGGCGGTCTGTTGCGTACTCGTGGCCGACTGCCTTCCCGTGCTGCTGTGCTCGGCGGACGGTCGCGGCGTGGCCGCGGCGCACGCCGGCTGGCGCGGCCTGGCCGGTGGCGTGATACAGAAGACGGTAACGGCGCTGCGGGCCGGCCTGGGAGAGCCGGCCGCGACGCTGCTTGCCTATCTGGGCCCGGCCATCGGTCCGGCACAGTTCGTGGTGGGCCCCGAGGTACTCGACGCGATGCGGCTGGGCCTGCCCGATGCTGCTTCGGCCTTCACCGCCCACGGGCCGGGGAAACTGCGTGCCGATCTGTTCGCGCTGGCGCGCCAGGCCCTCGACCAGGTGGGCGTCACGGCTGTATACGGGGGCGGCATGTGTACGGTGAGCGATCCGGTTCGCTTCTACAGTTTCCGGCGCGCGACGCCCACGGGACGGCAGGCGGCGCTGATTTGGCGCAACCGCTAGGAGGCGCGCTGCAGGGAAACCGGAATTTGTCGCTATCATCGCCCTCAGGGAGCAACTGGTGGCGAAAAAACCGTCTGTGGCAGAGCAGCAATCCGAAGAGGCGCGTGCCGCCGAGGCACCTGCTATTGCTTCGGTCCGTCGTGCCGCCAGACCGGCGCGTCGATCCGCTGCCGGCGCCGTATCTGCGGCAGCTGCGCCGGGAAAATCGGCCGTGCGCGCGGCCGCAGGGCCTGTCGGTGCCGCTGCGGCTGTGCCGTCTGCAGGGCCTGCGCCGGTTGCGGCTGCGTCGGCGGCAGCGCCCGCGGCGGCCGCACCGGGTATCGCCGTGCATCCGTGGCTGGGCTGGTGGCAGGGGCAGGGCGAGTCGCCGGCCGCCATTCCCGGAATGCAGCTATCCCCCGACAAGCTCGTCGCCTTGCAGGAGAGCTACCTGCAACGCATATCGGCCCTCTGGACCGACTTCGTGGAACACCCCGAGCGCACCTCGGCGCCGATCCCTGACGGCCGTTTTTCCGACCCCGCATGGCAGCAGAACACGCTGGCCGCGTTCATGGCGCGCACCTATCTGCTCAATGCCGAATTCCTCGTCGAGATGGCCGCCGCGGTGGACGCGGCGCCAAAGGCCAAGGCGCGCCTGTGTTTTTCCGTGGCGCAATGGATCGATGCCACGGCCCCGTCGAATTTTCTCGCCTTCAATCCCAAGGCGCAACGGCGGCTCATCGAAACCCGCGGCCAGAGCCTGAGCGACGGACTGCAGAACCTGGTCGAGGACATGGGGCGCGGCCGCATATCGCAGGTCGATGAAACAGCCTTCGAGATCGGCAGGAACGTCGCCACCACCGAAGGCGCGGTGGTGTACGAAAACGATCTCATGCAGCTCATTCAGTACAAGCCGCTCACCGATACCGTGCGGGCGCGGCCGCTGCTGCTGGTCCCGCCGTGCATCAACAAATACTACATCCTCGACCTGCAGCCGCAGAATTCCTTCGTTCGCTATTGCGTGGAACAGGGCAACACCGTGTTCCTGGTTTCGTGGCGCAATCCGCACGCGGACCTTGCGCAGGCGCGCTGGGACGACTACGTCGAGCAGGGGCCGATAGCTGCCATCGAGCAGGTGTGCCGGATCACGGGAGAACCCACCATCAATGTGCTGGGTTTCTGCGTGGGCGGCACGCTGCTGGGCACGGCTTTGGCGGTGATGGCGGCGCGCGGCGAAGAGCCGGCGGCGAGCCTTACCCTGCTGACCTCGCTGCTCGACTTCACGCATGCCGGCATCCTGGACATCTTCATCGACGAAGCCCATGTGCAGATGCGCGAGGCAACGCTCGGTGGCGGCGGGCTCATGCCCGGCGTCGACCTCGCCAATACTTTTTCCAGCCTCAGGCCCAACGATCTGGTCTGGAACTATGTGGTCAACAATTATCTCGAGGGCCAGCGGCCGCCGGCCTTCGATCTGCTGTACTGGAACGCCGACAGCACGAACCTGCCCGGGCCGATGTACGCCTGGTACCTGCGCAACACCTACCTGGAAAACAACCTGCGGGTGCCCAACCGCGTGCACTGTTGCGGGCAGGCAATCGACCTGCGCCGCATTTGTGTTCCGTCCTACATATTCGGTGCGCGGGAAGATCACATCGTGCCGTGGCATGGCGCTTATGATTCGACCCGCGTCCTGGGTGGCGTGCCGGCGGCGGAGCAGCGTTTCGTCCTGGGTGCCAGTGGACACATCGCCGGCACCGTGAATCCGGCGTCGAAGAACCGGCGCAGCTACTGGGTTCGCGAAGGCTCCGCGGCCGAAGGGTCGGCGCCGACGGATGCGGACACGTGGCTGGCATCGGCCACCGAGCATCCGGGCAGCTGGTGGGCCGACTGGGACCGCTGGCTGGACGCATTTGGGGGCGGGCGCCGGCCGGCGCCCGCTGGTTATGGCAGTGCCCAATACCCGGTCATCGAACCGGCACCCGGACGGTACGTCCGGGAAAAGGCCTAGAGCAGATCGTGACGCCGAGCCGCGCCCGGCCCGGCAATTATCTTCCGGAAGGGGAACCCGCATGAAAGACATCGTCATCGCAGCAGCAACGCGCACGCCCATCGGCAAGTTCGGCGGATCGCTGGCCAGGCAAAGCGCCGTCGACCTCGGCGCCATCGTCATCCGCGAGCTCCTGCAACGCGCCCGGATCCCGGCCGAGTCGATCGACGAGGTCATCCTTGGGCAGGTACTGACGGCCGGTGTCGGCCAGAATCCGGCGCGGCAGTCGGTCATCAAGGCGGGGCTCCCGATAGCCGTACCCGCTATGACGATCAACAAGGTCTGCGGCAGCGGCCTCAAGGCCGTGATGCTGGCCGCGCAGTCCGTCGCCAACGGCGATGCGCGTGTCGTCATAGCCGGCGGTCAGGAAAGCATGAGCCAGGCGCCCCATGTGCTCAACGGTTCGCGCGACGGTTTCCGCATGGGCGACGCCAAGCTGGTCGACAGCATGATCAACGACGGGTTGTGGGATGCCTTCAATGGCTATCACATGGGCATCACCGCGGAAAACGTGGCGCGCGAATACCACGTTTCGCGGGAAGTGCAGGACCAGTTCGCGCTTGCATCGCAGCAAAAAGCCGAGGCCGCACAGAAGGCCGGACGGTTCCGCGACGAGATCGTCGCGGTCCCGCTGGCGCAGAAAAAAGGCGACCCGATACTCTTCGCCGAAGACGAATTCCTGCGCCTGGGCGCCACCATGGAAATGCTTTCGGCATTGCGCCCGGCTTTTGACAAGGCCGGAAGCGTTACTGCGGGCAACGCCTCGGGTATCAATGACGGGGCAGCGGCGGTCGTCGTCACCACCGAAGCGCACGCGCGCGCCCAGGGCATGCCCGTGCTGGCGCGCATTGCCGGTTTTGCATCCTCGGGCGTGGATCCGAAGGTGATGGGCATGGGGCCGGTCTCGGCGTCGCGCCGGGCCCTGGACAAGGCCGGCTGGAAGGCGGCCGACCTCGACCTGCTCGAAATCAACGAGGCCTTCGCGGCCCAGGCCTGTGCGGTAAACCAGGAAATGGGCTGGGACACGACACGCATCAACGTCAATGGGGGTGCCATAGCGCTGGGCCACCCCATAGGCGCATCGGGCTGCCGGATCCTGGTTACGCTGTTGCATGAGATGCAGCGGCGCAATGCGCGGCGCGGCCTGGCCGCCTTGTGCATTGGTGGTGGCATGGGGGTTGCCCTGGCCGTGGAACGGTGAGCGATGCGCGCCGGAACATCCGGCGCGTCGGCGCATTACATTCAGCAGCAATAAAAAAACCATTCAAGGGGAAATGACATGACCAGGGTTGCCTACGTTACCGGCGGAATGGGCGGAATCGGAACCGCCATCTGCCGCAAGTTCCACGATCTGGGCCACACGGTGATAGCCGGCTGCGGGCCCACCCGCAACTACGAAAAGTGGCTGGCCGAGCAGAAGGCCGACGGATACCAGTTCTTCGCTTCCGTAGGCAACGTCGCCGAATGGGAATCCACCCGCGCCGCCTTTGAGCAGGTGGTCAAGGATTTCGGGCGCGTCGACATCCTGGTCAACAATGCCGGTATCACCCGCGACGGCGTTTTCCGCAAGATGAGCCTGGAGGACTGGCGGGCGGTGATCGACACCAATCTCAATAGCCTGTTCAACGTCACCAAGCAGGTGATCGATGGCATGCTGGAGCGCAATTGGGGGCGGATCATCAATATTTCCTCCGTCAACGGCGAGAAGGGCCAGTTCGGCCAGAGCAACTATTCGGCTGCCAAGGCGGGCATGCACGGTTTCACCATGGCGCTGGCGCAGGAAGTCGCCAGCAAGGGCGTAACCGTAAACACCGTCGCCCCCGGCTACATTGCAACCGACATGGTCATGGCGGTGCGCGAAGACGTGCGCGAAAAGATCATCCAGACCATCCCCGTAAAGCGCCTGGGGCGGGCCGAGGAAATCGCCTCCATGGTGGGCTGGCTGGCCAGCGAGGATTCGGCCTTTTCCACCGGCGCCGAGTTCTCCATCAATGGCGGCCTCCACATGGGCTGAGCGCCAGGCGACCCTGCATCGACATTCCCCTGGACGGGTGGCTTGGCGGCGTCGTTGGCGCCCTTGGGGTCTTTCCCGGGGGGCCTGGTGGGTGTTGTTCCGACCCCCATATTGGTGCGCGGTCACGTGGACAAAACGCTAGAATGGTTATCAGTAGGCGCGATTGCGCCTGCACGGAAGCCTTCCCCGCTGCGTCAGCGGCCATGCGTGCCGCTCGTGGCCGGCCTGCGAATCACGTTGGTTCTTCAAGGGTTTTTAACGCTATGAGCACGCTGCGCCTGATCAAGAAATATCCGAACCGACGCCTTTACGACACGCAGACGAGCACCTACATCACGCTGGTCGACGTCAAGCAGCTGGTGGTCGACCAGGAAGAGTTCCAGGTTGTCGACGCCAAGACGGGCGACGACCTGACCCGTCCCATCCTGCTGCAGATCATCCTGGAGGAGGAGCAGGCCGGCGCCCCGATGTTCACCTCGCCGGTGCTGGCGCAGATCATCCGCTTCTACGGCAATGCCATGCAGGGCTTCATGGGCTCCTACCTGGAGAAGAACGTGCAGGCGTTCATCGACATCCAGCAGAAGCTGCAGGAGCAGAGCCGCGCCTTTTACGATCCCAACAAGATCGGCCCGGAGGCCTGGACGCAGTTCGTGAACCTGCAGTCGCCGATGATCCAGTCGATGATGACCAGCTATATCGAGCAGAGCAAGAACCTGTTCGTGCAGATGCAGGAAAACATGCAGAACCAGACGCGCTCCATGTTCACCGGCTTTCCCTTCCAGCCGCCCCAGGACAAGAAGAACGGTTGAGCAAGATCGCGCCGGGCCGCCGCCGCAAGGGGCCACCCGCGGTCGGTTTTGTTTCGCTGGGTTGTCCCAAGGCCCTCGTCGACTCCGAACGCATCCTCACGCGCCTGCGCGCGGAGGGCTATGAGATCAAGGGGTCCTACAAGGGCGCCGACCTCGTCGTCGTCAACACCTGCGGGTTCATCGATAGCGCGGTCGAGGAGTCGCTCGACGCCATCGGCGAAGCGCTGGCCGAAAACGGCCGGGTGATCGTCACCGGCTGCCTGGGCGTGCGCAACGACCCGGGCGGGGACAACCTCGTTCACAGCGTCCATCCAAAGGTGCTCGCGGTGACGGGCCCGCACGATACCGATGGCGTGCTGCGTGCCGTGCACGAACACCTGCCGCAGCCCCACGACGCGTTCGCGGACCTCGTGCCGCCGGCCGGCCTCAAGCTCACGCCGCGCCACTATGCCTATCTCAAGATCTCCGAAGGCTGCAACCACCGGTGCACCTTCTGCATCATCCCGGCCATGCGCGGCGACCTGGTGTCGCGGCCGGTGGGCGAGGTCATGCGCGAGGCCGAGGCGCTGGTCCGTCAGGGCGTGCGCGAGCTCCTGGTGATCTCGCAGGACACCAGCGCCTACGGCGTCGACCTGCGCTACAAGATGGATTTCGTGGGCGGGCGCCCGGTGCGCACGCGCATGACCGAGCTCGTCAAGGAGCTGGGGGCTCTGGGAATCTGGGTGCGCCTGCATTATGTCTACCCGTATCCCCACGTCGACGAAGTACTGCCGCTCATGGCTGAAGGCAAGGTGTTGCCCTACCTGGACGTGCCCTTCCAGCACGCCCACCCCGCGGTGCTCAAGCGCATGAAGCGGCCGGCAGCCGGGGAAGCCAACCTCGAGCGCATTCGTGCCTGGCGCGCCATCTGCCCCGAGCTGACGATACGCAGCACCTTCATCGCCGGTTTTCCCGGCGAGACAGAGGCGGAGTTCGCCAGCCTGCTCGATTTCCTGGGCGAGGCGCAGCTTGACCGCGTGGGCTGCTTTGCCTATTCGCCGGTGGAGGGGGCGGCGGCCAATGAACTGCCCGATCCGGTTCCCGATGAAATCCGCGAGGAACGCCGCGGCCGTCTGATGCAACTGCAGGAGGCCATTTCCACCCGGCGCCTGGCGCGCAAGCAGGGGAGCGTGCAGCGCGTTCTCGTCGACGAATGCGGGCCCCGGGGCGCCATCGGCCGCTCCAGCGCAGACGCACCCGAAATCGACGGCGTGGTGCACATCGCAGCCGATGCGCGACTCACGGTTGGCGAGTTCCACGATGTGCTGGTGGAAGGTACTGACGCGCATGACCTTCATGGGCGGCTCGCCTGAGCAGTTCACGCAGCCGTGGCGGCGGGGCCCCGCAAGGCAGTTGATGCCACGCGACCTGCGCCGGGGCTACCAGCCGTCGGCGAAAAGCTTCAGTATTCCGTCCAGCCCGGTGTGATCCAGCGCGTACGTCGCCCGCTCCTTGACGACCGGCTTGGCCCGATAGGCAATCGACAGCCCGGCGGCGGCCATCATCTGCAGGTCATTGGCGCCGTCACCCACTGCGATGGCCTGGCGCGGCGTGCAGCCGGATTCGGCGCATATCTGCCGCAGGGCGCGCGCCTTGGCGGCGGCATCCACGATCGATCCATCGTTGGCTGCCGGCCCCAGCACTTCGCCGGTCAGGCGGCCATCGCGTTCCACCAGCACGTTGGCCCAGCTTGCGTCCATGCCCAGGTCGTCGCGGATGCCATCGGCAAAGGCGCTGAAGCCGCCCGATACCAGCAGTGTCTTCCAGCCGCCGGCGCGCGCGCCGGCCAGCAGCGCGGCCGCGCCCGGCGACAGGCGCAGCCGCTCTGCCGACACCCGATCGATGAGCGCGACGCTCGCGCCGGCCAGCAGGGCCACCCGCTGGCGCAGGCTCTCGCTGAAGTCGGCAATCTCGCCGCGCATCGCCGCCTCGGTGATGGCGGCAACCTCGGCACCCTTGCCCGCCAGGCGCGCCAGCTCGTCGATGCATTCGATGGTGATGAGGGTCGAGTCCATGTCGCTGACCAGCACCCGAAAATCCGCCATGCGCAGCCGCGGATCGACGAAGGCGGCGTCGCATTTCCAGAAGGCGGCCAGTGCGGCAACGATGGATCGCGATTCAGCGTCGTCATGCACGCCGTACAGCCGCGCCGCCGTGCCGCGCCGCACGTGGCGCGCCGCCAGGCAGGCCGCGGCAAAGGCTTGCGCGGCGTCGGCGGAGAGGTTCCGGGCCTGGATGACGAGGTCCATGGGCATGCGGGCGGCCGTTGCGGCGGGTGCTGGCGGCGCGCTCAGGCGTGGCGTGCCGCAGCAGGCCGTGGCGCTTCTTGCGCACGAGGCTGCTCGCCCGACAGCGATTTGAACACGGTGCGCAGCAGCTGCAGGCGTTGCTCCAGCTCGGCGCCGGCCGGCTCGATGCGCAGCCGGTCCTGGCCGGCCAGGCGAACCCGCCGGTCGCGCTGGATGAGCTCGATGATGCGCGACAGTTCGATGGGCGGCTGGGCGATGAAGTGCAGCCACATGACGCCGGGCGCCGCATCGATTCGCCGCACGCCGATCGCCTGGGCGTCGATGCGCAGCCGGTGGGTGTCGATGAGCGCGCGCGCCGGCGGCGGCAGGCGCCCGAAGCGGTCGGCCAGTTCCTCCTGCAGGGCGATGATGGTGTCCGCATCCGGGGCGCTTGCCAGCTTCTTGTACAGCGAGAGGCGCTGGTGCACGTCGGGCACATAGTCGCTGGGCAGCAGGGCCGGGACGTGCAGGTTGATCTCCGTGGTGGCCGCCAGCGGCTGCATCAGGTCGGGTTCGCGGCCCGAACGCAGCGCGCGAACTGCCGTATTGAGCATCTGCGAGTAGAGGTCGAATCCGACCTGCTGCAGGTTGCCCGACTGCGAGTCGCCCAGGACCTCGCCCGCGCCGCGGATTTCCATGTCGTGCATGGCCAGGTAAAAGCCGCTGCCCAGTTCCTCCAGGTTCTGGATCGCCTCCAGGCGCTTTTCCGCGTTCTTGGTGATGGCGCCTTCCTCGATCATCAGGTAGGCGTAGGCCTGGTGGTGCGAGCGGCCGACCGCTTCGGGC
>Ga0209698_10002022_pt1 | contig 23179 bp, 20 predicted proteins | sample LitLauG_LLR_2012_FD_187203 | JGI IMG/M metagenome (GOLD analysis project Ga0209698, IMG submission 187203) | Freshwater sediment microbial communities from Pennsylvania, USA - Little Laurel Run_MetaG_LLR_2012 (SPAdes) (version 2) | ecosystem: Environmental > Aquatic > Freshwater > Creek >... | reverse complement strand
AAGGGACTCGAACCCCCACACCGTTGCCGGTACATGGACCTGAACCATGCGCGTCTGCCAATTCCGCCACGATGGCAAGTGGACTTCATTCGCCGCGGCCAGAATGCCGCTGCATCAGGAAGACCTGCATGTCTATTTTACAGGCACGAAGCACCGTGTCAAACGCTCCCAGCTCAACCGCCCCGCTGAAATCCCTCCGAAGCGTGTTGTCTTGGCGAAACCCGCAGAGTATATTGTCTCCTCCTTGACACGGGCACCGAAACTACAGCGTTGAGTGGAGGCCGGCAATGAATTCTCCCGACAAGAAATCTCATTCCCGCCGCGAAATGCTCCGCGGAGCAGCAGTGCTTGCCGGCACTGCGTTTCTGCCTTCCCTCCTTCCCAACGCTGCGGCGCGGATGGCCGCAATCGGATACGGGCAGCAGACGGGCACAGCTCCGGCGGATCCCTTGGCGGCGATCCGCACGATGTTCGGTGCGATTCCGATTCAGTCTCAGAAGCTGACCGATAACCTGACGCTGCTCTTCGGTCCGGGCGGAAATGTGGTAGTGCTCAGCGGCAGCGACGGAAAGATAGTTGTCGACACCTTCGTAGCTCCTGCCTGGCCCAAGCTGAAAGAGGCGTTGAGCGCGCTGGGCAGCGATCCCGTCAAAACCGTGGTGAACACTCATTGGCATTACGACCACACCGACAACAATGCTCCGCTGCACGAGTCCGGGGCCACGGTTCTGGCTCACGAGAATTCGAAAGCACGCATGTCCGAGGCTCACGAACTTGCAGTGTTGGGGTTGAAGATCTCACCGTCACCAACGGAAGCGTTGCCGCAGCAGACGTTTAAGGACACTCTCAAGCTCGCTGCGAACGGCGAAAACCTGCATCTCGCGCACCTACCCCCGGCGCATACCGACACCGACATCTATGTGCACTTCGAGAAAGCGGACGCGCTTCACGGCGGTGATTGTTTTTTCAATGGCATCTATCCCTACATCGATGCGGGCACGGGCGGCAAGATCGGCGGAATGGTTGCTGCCACGGAAAAGCTGTTGGCTGTAGCGGGTGGCAAGACGAAAATTATCCCAGGTCATGGTCCTCTTGGGAACAAGGCCGACCTGGAGAGATTCCGTGATCTGCTGGCGACAGCACGCGACCGGGTGCAGAAACTGAAGTCCTCAGGAAAATCAATGGAGGAAGCGGTGGCTGCCAAGCCTTTCACCGACCTCGATCCGGTTTGGGGCAAAGGGCATTTCAACGGAGACGCCTTCGTCCGGATCGTCTACCTCGCTCTCTAGGTGCGCCCGGCTGCCCCCGGGCTAATCCGGCTTGGCTCTCGCAGCTCTACTCTAGTTTGGCGTTCATCGTTATTTTGGCGTTGAGCACCTTCGAGACTGGGCATCCCTTCTCGGCAGCCTCGGCATACTTTTGGAAGGTCGCCGCGTCCGCGCCCGGCACCTTACCGACGACGTCGATATGGCTGGTTGTGATCGTCCAACCCGAGTCCAACTTCTCTAGGGATAGCGTCACGGTCGTCGAGATACTTTCCGGCGTGAGGTTCGCACCACCCAACTGCGCCGACAATGCCATCGAGAAGCATCCCGCATGCGCAGCGGCAATCAATTCCTCCGGATTGGTGCCTGGAGCATTCTCAAACCGCGTCGTAAACGAATATTGCGTATTGTTCAGCACTCCTCCGGGAGCCGAAATCGTTCCTTTGCCGTCCTTCAGCCCACCTTTCCAGACTGCACTAGCCTTCCGTTGCATGACGTTCTCCTCACTGATCAGAAATGAAGTCGCCGAGTCATTGTAGACGGAATCCGTTTTCTCCGTCTTAGGCGACGAAAATTGTTGATTGTTGAATTTTGATTGTTGATTGAAGATCTTGGAGGCAGACCACTTCGGTGAATATCGAAGGAGAGGTTCTTATTCAACAATCAGAAATCAACAATCAAAATTCTTTAGTAGAAGTCCGAGCAGCTCAGGTAAAACCCGCACTGCGGACACTTCAGCTTGCAGCGGCTTTCCCGCAACCTTGACGAACAGTTTGGACAGTACTGGTCCGGGTCGACCGCCTTTCCTCCCGCCCCATGCCCGCTGTCATCGGCGGGCGTTTCCCGAGGATCTCTTTCCATCTTAATGTTTATGCTGCGCGATCGCTTGCTGCCTGTGACGTCCAATTCCAGCAGTCGGCCATCAGCAGCCATGCGCCCAGCCGCCGCCATACCCTCACGTATTTGCCCCGCTCCGATATCATGGTCCCATCGGCCTTTCGCACCACGAGCGAAAAACGCCCGAGTTCCATGGCCATGTCCCCGGAATGATCCACACGAGTCGTCTCCATGCGCAAATCGCTGTAGCCGGCTTCACCCAACTGGCGCAGCAGACGCTCCACGTGCTTTTGCCCATAGGCCCCTTCGTAATAGGGCGCCATCAGCACGCCGTCGTCCGCAAACAGCCTGGCGGCGTGATCGTAATTTCCCGTGTTGAATGAGGTTGTAAAATCCTGGGTGTGGTCTCGCAGCTGAGACTCCACATCCCGCAACGGATGGAAATCCGCCTGGGTGCCTGTGAATTGCCGATACATCTACTCCTCCTGGGGGAAGGCAGCGCGGGAACCCACATTCGTCCCGCCAACGTCGGGACCTATCCGCAAAGTATGGCGATTCTAGCGCAAAACGAACTTGTGGAAGAGAAAAAAAATTCCTATGGCAGGATAAAACATCCAATCGCTTGAAAACTGAGGCTAACGCTCGAGCGGAACCGAACGGATAGGCAACCGGACGGCACCAGACTCTGGGCTCACCGCCGCAGGAGGCAGCTTTCCCGTCTCGGTCTTCAAGACCGAGTTGGAGCGCTCAGCGATCTGGCGCTTCACCCGGTCCATCAAAGACACCAGCTTTTTGCTTTCGTGGTCTCTCTCGGCCTGTTTGCACATCTTCTGAAAATCTTGAGGAGTGTAGGAGATTCGATTTGTCATAGGGGGACTAGTCCGTGATTCAATGAGAAGCGATAGCCTACCTGATCTCGGGCCGCTTGCCAATCCCATTAATCATTGAGCTGATATCCCCTTTCCCCTCTTTAGGATCGCTCGTCACATCGGGGTAGGCAGCTGGGAATCCACCTCCTCCGGTTCTCCCGAAGGGACATGACCTTGGTTACGTTGAGCCGATGACTAAATTCCATCAGAATCGACTGCATGGACTGTTCTGTCTTGTCGGAGCGAGCGTGTTCTACCGCAAAATCATAAGTACCTCCCTATTTGTCGTAGTCACCGTTTGCCTGGCAGCCGCACGCGACCTTGCTGTCGTCTCTAACAAGGCCAACTCGCTCGCCGCCATCTCGTTGCCCGATCTGGTGAAGGTATGCAAAGCCCAGACCAACCGCTGGCCCGACGGGAAGCCGGTTACCCTCATCATGCGCGCCCCGTCGACGCCCGAGATGAGGCTGTTCTTGGAAAAGATCTACGAACTGCCCGAGGCTCAGGTGAAGGACCTCATCGCCGCGGCCAATCACGGGCGCACCAATCATCCTGCCATCATGATCGTGCAATCGGATGAGGACCTGGTGAATAAGGTGGCTTCCATTCCCGGCGCGGTCGGCGTCGTCGATGTTTACGCCATCAACAGCAGTGTTTCGGTGGTTAGACTCGCCGGGAAGCTTCCACTTGAGCCCGGTTATCTGTTGCACGGAAATTAACAATTGTTTGTGAGAGGCTCAGCGTCGAGCCTCACTTTTACATGGCTATCGAGAAGAAAGCTCAAGCCGCCGCCGTGGGTGCCGAAAATGCTGGCAGCACCTCGTCCACCAGTCAGCCCACTGCGGGCAAGCAGAACTTTACCCGACGCTTTCCACGTTTTGTCATTGACGTCCGTTTGCAGGTCAAGATGTTTCAGGCCGGAGAATTCCGCACCTGCTGGGGACGCTCCACCGAGATGGGCCAGGATGGCATCGGCGCCACTCTCACCGGCAGCCTCGAAACAGGTGAAATTGTAACTCTCGAAATCCCGCTACCGCTTTCGCCCTATCCGATCAAAGTCCGCGCCATCGTACGCTACCGCCAGGGCCTGCGTTACGGCTTCGAATTCCTCACCCTGAACGATAACCAGCGCGACACCATCAAGCGCGTCTGCCAGTACCTAGCCACCAAAGCCTGAAATCAGGTTCCAGATTGTCTAGGGACCTAGGGGGCCTGTGTGGGGACATGGGCCTGTGTGGGGACGGGCGCCTTCGCCCGTCCGCCGAGCGCAGCTCGGCTTCCACAGACTCTCATCAAACCTGCCTACTTCTTCAACTCCGCCGTCCAGTTCGTTACGAGTGTCAGCGGTTCATTCCCCTGCTTCGTGCTCCCACTGTTAATCAGGAACTTCTTCCCGTCCCTTGTCACCACGTAAGTTCCTACCTGCCGTTGCACCCCAATCGCCTGAAACAGCGCGTGCGGAACGCCAAGTCGAGGCGCGGTGCCTGACTCGTCCACATCAACCGCCATCAAGTTGTCCGACGGATCAAGGAAGTACAACTCTTCTCCCATCCCGCCCGCACCGAGCGACGATTGGATTTCATAAGGACCGAGTTTGCTCCCGGAAGTAAGGGCCATGAGCGCGTGACATTATATCTCGCGCCAACACTTGGTCTCGGAAACAATCCATGTGGGGACAGCCGCCACCGGCTGTCCGTCGAGCGAAGCTCGACCACTCTGGCGCGATTGCTGCCACCGCACCCAATCCAACACCTGTTTCCGCGCTCGCATCCCGACATACAATTGACTCGTCCATGCGTGCTCTTCTGCTGACACTCGCCGTCTCCACGGCGGCCGCGCAGGTCGGCCCTGTGCCCACCATTGCGGTGGTCGACGAGAACGGAGTCGCCGTTCCTTCAGCGCGGATTTCGTTGGAAGCCCCGCCGGATCCCGCCGTGCGTTGCCAGACCGATTACGCAGGACGATGCCAGTTTCCAAACCTCACCACCGGGCGGTACCTACTGCGCGTTGAGAAGGAAGGGTTCTATGCTCTTCAGGAGCCCGCAGTAGAAATGACGCGCACCTCAACCATTGAAGTCGCCATCTCACACCAGCAGGAAGTGCATGAAGTGGTCAACGTACGCGAATCCCCTCCGGCCATCGATCCCGCGCAAGTCGCCTCGCAAGAGAGCATCAGTGGCGTCGACATCGTCAATATTGTTTATCCCGTCGCTCACGATTACCGCAATGCCATCAATTTCATCCCGGGTGTCGTGCAGGATCAAACTGGCCAGCCTCACGTTGCCGGGGCCCAGACTTATCAGACCGTGACCGTGCTCGACGGCTTCAACGTTACGCAGCCCGCTAACGGACAGCTCTTGGTCCGCGTCAGCACCGACGCATTCCGCTCCATCCAGGTCGAACCTTCACGCGAACCTGCCGAGGATGGCAAAGGCTCGGGCGGCCTGCTGCATCTCAACACCGGCATCGGCGACGACCACTTCCGTTACTGGGCGACAAACTTCATCCCCTCGGTGCAGAACAAGCATGGCTGGCGCTTCGACCAGTTCCTGCCCCTCCTTACCCTCTCCGGACCGGTCGTGAAACACAGAATCTGGTTCTACAACGCCTTCGACGGCGAATACGACAACACCATCTACACTGCGCTCCCTGTCGGCCAGGACAACGATCACACTCTGCGCATCGGCAATCTCACCAAGCTGCAGGCCAATGTCACCAGCCGCAACATCCTGACCACAAGTTTTCTCATCAACCATCTGAGCGATCAATACGTCTTCCTCTCTCCCCAGAGTCCCCAACTCTCGAACCCTAAAGATGTAGAAGACGCATACGTGGCCAATATCAAAGACCAGCACTATTTCCCCTCAGGATTGCTGGCCGAAGCCGGTTTCGCTTTCAGCCAATACAACGCAGCACTAATTCCCTACGGAAACACGCCGTATTTCGTGAACACGCAAACTGCGGGCGGCAACTACTATCTTGCGTACCAGACTTTCGCCACGCGCTGGCAACTTCTCTCGAACGTTTACCTTCCGCCCCGACAATGGCATGGCCGGCACGACTTTAAGGTGGGAATCGATCTCGACCGCATTGATTACGAAGCCCAATTCAACCGCAGTCCCATTTCTTTCCTTGTGGGCAACAATGGCCTCACGTCGCCCGATGAGTGCGCCACCCCGAATCCCAACTGCACGCGCTACTCCACCTTCACCCAGGCTCCCTTGCACGAGCAATTCAATGCCGAGGTCAGTGGCTACGCGGAGGATCGATGGAGCCTCGGCAACCGCTTTCTGCTCGAACCCGGCATCCGGCTCGACTGGGACGAAATCGTCCGCCACGTCAACCTCGCGCCCCGCTTCGCCGCCACCTATGTCGTCGACAACTCGGGGACCACCAAGCTCTCCGCCGGAATCGGAGTGATCTACGACGCCACGCCTATTTTCTTGATTGCCCGTCCCTACGCCGGCACTCGGGAAGACACCTTTTACTCCCTCGGAGCACCTTGCAATCCGGTTTGCACCACGGGCCCCGTCGGCACGCGTTTCAGCGTCAACACTGCCACTCTCCAATCGCCGCGATTTCTCAACTGGAGCCTCGGCCTGGAAAAAAAGCTCCCCGCGGCGATTTACATGAAGGCCGAATTCTTCGAACGCCGCGGCGCTCGCGGATTCGTTTACGACACTTTCTCCAACTCGCTTGACGGCAATTTCTTCCTTCAGAACACGCGCCAGGATCGCTACGACGCCTTTCAAATCACGCTCCGTCGGAGTTTCCGCGAAACCTACTCATTGATGGGCTCCTATGCGCGGTCCCGTGCCCGATCGAACCAGGCCCTCGATTTCAATGTCGACAATCCGGTCCTCAGCAGGCAGCAGCCGGGACCCTATCCTTGGGACACCCCGAATCGCTTTCTTGCCTGGGGATATCTTCCTTTCTTCAAGTTGCCGGTTCTACACCAGACGGAAATCGCCTACTCGATGGAGACTCGCACCGGCTTCCCCTTTAACGAAGTCACCGACCAGCATCAACTCATCGGCAGTCCGGGCGCCCAGCGTTTTCCCGATTACTTTTCTCTGAACCTGCAACTGGAAAAACGCTTTCATCTGCTTGGGTATTATCTGGCCCTGCGCGGGGGCTTCGACAACATCACCGGTCGCTGTGATCCCTACGTTGTTAACAGCGTCATCGTGAACAGCCCAGACCCCAGCGTGAATCATCCCAGCCCAACCTTCACCGCCTGCCAGGGCAGAGCCTTCACATCGAGAATCCGCTTGCTAGGCCGCAAGTAGCAATCTCCATGTGGGGGCGGCCGCCTTCGGCCGTCCCGCCGGGGTTATGTGGGGGCAGCCGCAGCTTGCCCTGAGCGAAGTCGAAGGGTCCGCCCCGCCGAGCGGAGCGAGGTGTGGCAGTGCTACGAACCTCCGCGTGTCTGGGTCCCCTCATCCACACAATCACCCAAGCTATAATGACCTCACGAACCTTGCATCGAAATCCAATCTCCCGTCATCTCAAAAGCCTGGAGGAACGATAAAAATGGCTCACGAATTACCCCCATTGCCCTACGCCTATGACGCACTCGAATCCACCATTGATAAGCAGACCATGACACTGCATCACGATATGCACCACGGCACCTACGTGAAGAACCTGAACGCCGCCATTGAGAAGCATCCCAACCTCGCCGGCAAGTCCGCCGAGGATCTCATCCGCGACCTCAACGCCATTCCCGAAGATATCCGCGCCACCGTCCGCAACAACGGCGGAGGCCACGTCAACCACACCATGTTCTGGAAGATCATGAAGCCCCAGGGCGGAGGCAATCCCAGTGGCCCGATTGCCGAAGTCATTCAGAAGAGCTTCGGCAACTTCAACGACTTCAAGACGAAATTCAATGACGCGGGCGCAAAGCAGTTCGGCTCGGGTTGGGTTTGGCTCGCGGGCAAGTCGAACGGCGAAGTGGAGATCATGTCGACGCCGAACCAGGACAATCCCATTTCGCAGGGACTCTATCCCATCTTCGGCAACGACGTCTGGGAGCATGCGTATTACTTGAAATATAACAATCGCCGCCCCGAATACCTCGGCGCGTGGTGGAACGTAGTGAACTGGGACGAGATCAACAAGCGCTACGCCGCCTTCAAAGCAGGCAAGTCGGTGCACGAACCGGCGCTGGCGCACCGCTGAAGCATGTGTAGGGGCGGACGCAGCTTGCCCTGAGCGAAGCCGAAGGGTCCGCCCCTCGAGCGAAGCGATCGTGAAGGTCGATTGATCCTTCTCAGTTGCCGACAAGAATGAAGGCCCTTGCCAAAGCAAGGGCCTTTTGTTGTTGCCACAAAGCTGCTTAAGCCACCGACCTCGCGTACAGCTCAAGGATTCCGCTCGAACTCAGTTCCGCTAGGATAATTCCTATAATCAGGGCCGTTGCCGGCGTCCTCTGCGTCGCAATTCTCCGCGAACTCAGCGGCTTAAACTCCGATGTGACTACGGCCTTCGATACACCACTCCACCCTTCATCACAAAGTCCACTTTCTCCATGAGCGAGACGTCCGCCAACGGATCCCCCGGCACCGCTACAATGTCCGCCAACTTCCCTGCTTCAAGGGTCCCCAGCGAATCCTTCATCCCCAACAATTCCGCCGCATTGACGGTGGCCGCGCGGATCGCCTGCGCCGGCGTCATCCCAAACTTCACCATCGACGAGAATTCCTTCGCCGGATTCACCTTCCAGTCGAATCCTCCCGCGTCGGTGCCGAAGGCGATCTTCACTCCTGCCTTCATCGCGCGCCGGAATGTGTCTTCGTGAATCTGAATCATCTTCACCCACACCGGGGCTCCCGCAGCGGCCCGACCCTGCGCGACGTACTCGCCCACATAAATGGTCGGAACATAGAAGATCCCGCGCGACGCCATCGTCTTTAGATCTTCGTCAGCAATGTAGTTCCCATGCTCGATGGAATCGACTCCGGCCTCGACGGAATTGTGCACTCCGTACAAAGCCATGGCGTGCGAAGCCACCTTGTGCCGCTCGCGGTGTGCTTCATCCACAATCGCCTTCAGTTCTTCAGGCGTGAACGTGGGAATGTCATCGAGCACGCCATCTTCGCGCACCCGGTACGATCGATCGCTATAGACCTTGATCCAGTCCGCGCCATGGCTGATCTGCTCCCGCACGGCCTGACGCGCGTTGTCCGCGCCATCCACGATCTGCACTCCATGCGGCACCACCACGGCGGGCGCATAACCCTGCAGAGGATACGCTCCCGTGACATTCAGGGCGCGCGTAGCCACCTGCATCCGCGGCCCGGGAATCACTCCGTTGTTGATCGCCTTCTTTACATCGACATCGGCATATCCTGCGCCCTCGGTCTCGACGTCGCGAATCGAAGTGAACCCATACTCCAGCGCCCGCCGCGCATTCACGGTTGCAAGAATCGTCCGATACTCCGGCGATTGCTTGAGCAATTGCTCATCGTAATCCGCGGCGGTGATGTCTCCTTGCAGCAGAACGTGCGTATGCGTATCGATTAACCCCGCCAGGCACATCTCGCCCGAAAGATCGATCACCTGAGAACCGGCAGGCGCAGCATTTGCGAGTTCCTTGATCTTCTCGCCTTCAATTACGACAACCACGTTCTTGCGCAATGAATCCCCGCGCCCATCGAAGAGATTCCCGCAACGCAGCGCGATCGTCTTTGAACTAGCATTCTGTCCGAACAGAAAGAGCGTCGAGCACAACAAGATCGGGACTCCCCAAAAAACCTTCCGTCGCATAGTTCCTCCGAACTGAGAACTGGGTGCTGGGCACTCGACACCCGCAACTCGGTGCTCATTCTGCATTTCCTGTGCAAGCCCTGTGGAGATTCCGGCTGCCCACTCTAGCAGATTTCGTTCGCCGCTTCCGGCACATCCAAGAAATGCCGTGAAGTCGCGCCACAGCGTAACAATTTTTATTTCCCGCTGGAACCCTGTCGCTGCCTCGAGGCCGCGCGCTCTGTTTTCCTCAAGTGCACCAAAAAGCGGAATTGACCTGGGTGCAATTCAACCGTACATTCACCTTCACCGTCACAAAAAAGTCGTTTCGTGGAGACACGAAATCGCTTTGAGGACAAAGTTCCAGCAGAACATCAGGGTCAGCGCGCCATGAAATCGGTTGAATGGAAAACTTACCGTACGAGATTCCTGGTCAAAGCCAAACAACTCAATTCCAGTCTCACCTTCACCGACCACCTCGGCCGTCAGCACTGTGGCCGGAAAGGCGACTATCTGGTGGAATCCTGTGACGGGGTCCTTAGTATCACCCCTCGCCGCATCTTTGAAGACATTTACGTTCCCATGGGGCTGATTCCCCACCCCTCTCCTCAACGATCGAACAATGAAGATGAACCCGCGTCGGCCAGCCGTAACAATTTGCGCTTAGCCAGCCTTATAGAACCGCTCACGATCGAGACGATCAAAACCAGCTTCCACGACGATACTTGCGGAAGCGTCACCTTGGACAAGACTGCGCGCACCCAACGCAAAACTCCGCAGCCCGTGCGCGTCACAGCCTCCAGGCTCGGCTTCATGTGAACAGGGAATTCTTGCCAATGTCGTCGATGAACTTGGACCAGACTTGCGGATACTTGTCTCATAAAGGGTCTAAAGGGGTGCAGCTTCAAGCGGCCGGTGAAAGAGGTTCGTGGAAGAGCTGTGCTTTAGCGTGTCGGATCCCATAGAAGACTGGGGCTTCAGCCCCTGCGGGATTGCCTCGGGTCAAGAATCAAGATATGAGGATCTGTTGTGAGGGCTCGGATTTGATTACCGAGAACCGCTCTTTGTGGAAAACCCGCCCTCAATCCCGCATCAAGGCCGTCATTGCTAGGGATACAACCTATAGTGTTTCCCTCTTGACATGTACAATCTGCAGGAGTAACTTTGCAATCCCAAGCAGGAAATTTCACCCCACGGGAATGGGGTGGAAATTCAAAGAGTGAAGGAAGACCGGCGGCCCGTCCGAGCCAGAGGTGACTCGGCAGCTGCGGGAAAAATAGAGGCGCAGGCGCTGGGCTTGTAATCCGTGAGTCGGCGCCGAAACCTTTCATAATCATGAACTTCAGCCTTCCGGCGGCCGCAAGAGCTGAGCCCGGAAGTAAGTTTTGAGAGTGCGGTGGCCGTGCCCCGACCCTCCCCCGGGACACGCTAAATGGTGCTACGGCTCGTGTGGCGACGGGTGCCTCGCCCGTCCCGCGAAGCGAAGCGAGCGGCGCCAGACGACAAAATTTCTTCGTTGGAGTAGTCCGAACCTAGGAGCCCGCGATGGAAACCCTTACTCGACTAGTTACTGAATCATTGGCACGACATGGTTTCGACCGTCCTGTGGATTATCGTCGCCTGCAATGGTCACACTGGTTCCGTTGTGAGTCCCATCACAGCCTCCTGGTCGTCCCCAGCAAGCCCGGCGTGTTCGCCTTAGCCGAAGAAATCGTCGACTTCGGCACTGCCACGACTCATGTGGAAACATCAACTCGTGTGGCGATGGGCGCCTCGCCCGTCCCGCGAACCCTGAGCGAAGCGAAGGCGAGCGGCGCCGTTCCAGCAGCCGAAAGCCGCGACCCGGAAGCCGCTTCCGCCCGCCGCATGCTTGCCGTCACCCAATTCTTCGAAGACGACGACATGGCTTTCGTCCTCGACCGCATGCTGTCGCACCAGAATCCCATGCGCGCACGCCTTGCCTCCGGACGCTATTTCGTCCGCTTCGTCGAGATTCACGATCAGGCCCAGCGCCGCAGCATCTGCGCGGCGCTCAATCAGTGGATCCTTTCCTCGGCCGAAAAGGCCACCGGCATCGGCTCGCATTTCGCCACTTCGCTGGAACTCACTCCAGAAGTACCTGATACCCGGTCGCACCGGCCTGACAGCGCCGATAGCCTCGCAAAGCAAAATGAGTGCGATCCACCAATAGCCACAACCACACCCCGGATCAATTCCGCCGTGACCACCACGATTCACTGTTCTTCCTCGTTCCCTTCCGGCTTCTGACGGGAGGGACGCAGCCGCGAAGCGGCGCCAGCACCAGGCCTGCGGCGAAAAGCCGTGGGCAGTTCGTCGGAAACAGCCCCGAACGGGCGAAAGACAAAGTTCCTTACAACCGAATTCCGCTAGACCCGATTCCCCGTCCCCACCGGGACGCTAGAATCGATCGAAGCCGCATAGAATCTAATGAGGAGAGCCCCTTGATGCCTGAAGTCAAAACCGAAACCAAAACCGCCGCCGCTCCGTCTTCCGTCGCCGCGTCCCCAGCCACTCCCAAAAAGAAGGTCCCTGGCCTGTCCTTCCGACGCTTGTTCACCAAGCCGGGCGTCTCTCCCTACGATGAAGTCGAATGGGATTTCCGCACCGCCCAGATCACCGACTCCCATGGCGGTGTCATCTTCGAGCAAAAGGACGTCGAAGTCCCCAAAGACTGGTCGATGACCGCGACGAATATCGTGGCCAGCAAGTATCTGCACGGCAAGATCGGCACGCCTGAGCGCGAAACTGGGGTTCGCCAGCTCGTAGCTCGTGTCGCCGAGACGATCCGCGACTGGGGTTTGACCCAGGGCTACTTCCGCACTCCCGAGGACGGCGCTACTTTTCACGACGAACTCGTTCACATCCTTGTGCGCCAGTACGCGGCCTTCAACTCCCCGGTCTGGTTCAATGTCGGATGCGACCGCATCGAGCCCAATTCCGACGGCCAGAACTGGCACTGGAACGCCCAGAAGCAGCAGGTCGAATTCGGCATGACGGGATACCGTAAGCCCCAGTGCTCCGCCTGCTTCATCAACTCGGTCAAGGATTCGCTCGACTCGATCCTGACCCTGGCGAAAACCGAAGGCATGCTCTTCAAGTGGGGCAGCGGCACCGGCACGAATCTCTCTCCTCTGCGCGGATCCACCGAGACGCTCTCCGGCGGCGGCACCGCCAGCGGCCCGCTCAGCTTCATGAAAGGATTCGACGCCTTCGCCGGCGTCATCAAGTCGGGTGGCAAGACCCGCCGCGCCGCCAAGATGGTCATTCTTAATGTTGACCATCCCGACATCGTCGAATTCATCGAGTGCAAGCAGAAAGAAGAAGCCAAGGCCCACGCCCTCGTCGCCATGGGATACGACGGCTCCCATCCCGACTCCGACGCCTATTCGAGCATCTTCTTCCAGAATGCGAACAATTCCGTCCGCGTCACCGACGACTTCATGTACGCGGTTGTCCGCGACACCGACTTCTCCACGCGCAGCGTCACCGATGGATCGATCGTCAAGACCTACAAAGCGAAAGATCTGCTGCACAAAATCTCCGAAGCGACCTGGCATTGCGGTGATCCCGGCATGCAGTACGACACTACGGTCAACCGTTGGCACACCTCGAAGAACACGGCCCGCATAAACGCCAGTAATCCCTGCAGCGAATATATGTTCCTCGACGATTCGGCCTGCAACCTGGCCAGCTTGAACCTGTTGAAGTTCGCCCCCAACGGCACATTCGACGTGGACGCTTACCGTCACGCAGTCGACATCTTGATCACCGCGCAGGAAATCCTGGTCGATAACGCCGGATATCCCACGCAGGCCATCATGGCCAACTCGCACGACTATCGCCCGCTGGGATTGGGCTACGCGAACCTCGGCGCTCTGCTGATGGCCGCCGGCCTCCCCTACGACAGCGACGCCGGCCGCGACTACGCCGCCTGCGTAACGGCCATCATGTGCGGCGAAGCGTACCTGCAATCGTCCCGCATCGCCGAGCAATGCGAGCCCCTGGTCCCAGCCACGGAAGCCACGAAAAAGAATCTGATGGAAACGAACCTGGGGGCGAACCTCACGGCTAGTGCCTCAGAGGCTCATGTGGGGAGCACTGCCCATGTGGGGACGGCCGCCCTCGGCCGCCCGGCCGAGCAAAGCTCGGCAGCCCCGGCACGGACCATGCCCGGCGGAGCTTGCCCCGGCTGGTACATCAATCGCGAGCCATTCCTCGACGTAATCCGCATGCACCGCGCCAGTGTGAATGGAATAAACAAAGGAAACGTCCCCAGCGCGTTGTACGAAGCCAGCAAGCAATGCTGGGACGAAGCCCTGCAGCACGGCGAAAAGCACGGCTACCGCAACAGCCAAGTCACAGTGCTGGCCCCCACCGGCACCATCGGCTTCATGATGGACTGCGACACGACCGGCATCGAGCCCGATCTCGCGCTGGTGAAATACAAGAAGCTCGTCGGCGGCGGCATGATCAAGATCGTCAACAACACGGTCCCCACGGCGCTCTTCAAACTCGGATACACGCACGAGCAGACCGACGCCATCGTCAGCTACATCGACGCGACGGGCACTATCGAAGGCGCGCCGCACATCAAAGACGACAGTCTCGCCGTCTTCGATTGCTCGTTCAAACCGGCGAAGGGCACGCGCTCCATCCACTACACCGGACATCTCCGCATGATGGCCGCCGCACAGCCTTTCATCTCCGGAGCGATCTCGAAGACAGTCAATCTTCCCGAGAACGCAAGTATCGAAGACATCATGGACGCCTACCTCCAGGCCTGGAAGCTCGGCCTGAAGGCGGTAGCCATCTACCGCGATGGCTGCAAGAAGAGCCAGCCGCTGTCAGCCGCAGGCACAAAGACGGCGGAGTCTTCGGGACGTGTGGGGACGGGCGCCTCGCCCGTCCAGGTCTTGGAAGAAGAAGATCTCAATGCTCCGCCGCGCGCCGTCCGCCACAAGCTGCAGGAAGAGCGCATGTCTGTGACGCACAAATTCAAGGTCGGAGACCACGAGGGCTATCTCACCGTCGGGCTGTATCCGAACGGCGAGCCCGGTGAGCTTTTTATCAAGATGGCGAAGGAGGGGTCAACCGTCTCCGGCCTGATGGACAGCTTCTCGCTCGCAGTCTCGATCGGCCTTCAGTACGGCGTTCCATTGAAGCTGTTCTGCGAGAAGTTCGCGCACACGCGATTCGAGCCAAGCGGATGGACCACCAATCCCGAGATCGGATTTGCCAAGTCGATCATGGACTACATCTTCCGCTGGCTGCAGTCGCGTTTCCTGACCGGGCAGCAACAGCTGCTGTTCGACAACCTGCGGCCGAAGACGTGGCCCGCTCCGACTCCAGAGGGCATCGCGGAGGCCAATGGCAAATCGGAACTGCTTAGAACTGAGATCCGGGACATGAGAACTGGCCCCGTCCACGCCGCCGACGCGCTGTCGAGCATCGTCGACCTGGGCGATGCCCCCAGCTGCAGCTTCTGCGGCAGCATCATGACGCGGAACGGAAGCTGTTACAGATGCATGAGCTGCGGCAGCACCAGCGGCTGCAGCTAAACGATTCGTGTAGGGGCGGACGCCTCCTCGTCCGCGCCGCAAGCAAAGCGAGCGTGCAACAGCAGCGGTCGCAGCTTGAATGTGTCGAGGTTTGGGAGGGCACGGCTTAAGCCCGTGCCGTACAAGAAACGACCCTCACCGACTTTTAGCCGCTACGGTAAACAAATCGTAAGCAATGATGTAGACGCAAGCTGGCCTAATGAGCGATTTCGACGTTGGCGTCACGCCTGTTTCGGTTATCAGACGAAAAGGATTGACTCGGATTACTTCAGCGGGGAATGAGCCCAACCACCCGAGTCTCGTGGCCCGCACGTTCGCCGACCCCAGGGACTGAAGCCCCGTTAATTATTTTGATGGCGCCCTAACGCAGGCCTGAAGGCCCGCTCTTCCACGGCGCTTTTAGGCCGTTCTTCCCGCCCATCGCTTTTCCACGTTCGGGCTTGAGCTTCCTCGATTTCCTGTGGCGCTCAAGCGCCGCTCTTCCGCGATCGTCCAACGAAATTGTTGAGGACCCAACATGAATTGCTCTTCTGCCTGCAATCTCCAGAGCCTCACCATAACCGCTGCCGCCGATAATACCGTGGAAGAGCGGCCCTTTAAGGGCCGCGTTGAGCGTGCAAAAGAACCCTGGGCCTTTAGGCCCCGTGTACCGTTTTGGAATTCTCCACAACTCATTGTGACATCCGTCACCCACAACGTTCCCTCATCGCCCCACTATCACGGAATGGACCCCGACCGCATCTTCTTTGTCACTTCCATCACCACCCAACGTCTCCAATCTTCCGCCCGTGAAACAACTGCAAGACTTCTGATCGACACCCTTGTGCACTATCGCGAACAACAGAAATATCTCCTCCACGAGTTCGTTATCATGCCCGACCACATCCACGCGCTGCTCACTCCTACGGAGGAAATATCTCTGGAGCGGGCCATGCAATTCATTCAAAGCAGGATTCTCCTTCAAGATGAACGAGCGCGACTCCATCTGGCAGCCGAGTTTCACGAATCATCGCATCCGCGATGGGAAGGACTACGAGCGCCATCGCGACTACATCTGGATGAATCCGGTACGCGCGCGGTTAGCAGGAAAGCCTGAGGAATATCCGTATTCGTCGGCGGCGGACGTGTTGAGGATGGACCCGGCACCACAGGGGCTAAAGCCCTGTGGTTATCACGAAGCCCTGACGCGGCGCTAAAGCGCCGCTCTTCCACGGCTGCCCAGAACTTCCCGAACTCTGTCCGGATTTCGTAACAAGCCAGTTCCCTCTGGCGCAAATTTCAAATTTAGTTCAAACTCTTGTCCAACGTTTCCCTCTGGCCTGCGGCATTCCCTGAAACGCTTTCGGCCCCAGCCGCACTATTCAACATTATTGCAGGAGCGTGTCATGCCACCTGGACTAGACCAGCTGAAACACATCGTCGTCGTGATGATGGAAAACCGTTCCTTCGATCACATGCTGGGATCGCTCAAAGCGGACAATCCCGCCATCGATGGACTGACCGGCGCTGAAACCAATCCCGACTCTTCTGTACCCCCGAATGCCGTCCCGGTGCTGCCCCAAGCCGAGTATCAATCGCAGCTGCAGCCCGATCCGGATCACCACTTCGCCGCCGTCGACCTGCAAATTTTTGGCGGCGCCGCAGGGGCTGGCCGCGCGCCGAACATGCAGGGTTTCGTGAAAAGCTACCTCAACCAGCAGAACAACGCAGCCCATGCAGCCAAGATCATGTACTACTTCAAGAAGGACGACCTGCCCGTCCTGACGACGCTAGCGCTCGAGTTCGCCGTCTTCAACCGCTGGTTCGCTTCCATTCCCGGCCCTACGATCTGCAATCGCGCCTACGCGCACTACGGCAGCTCGTTTGGCCGCGTCGATATGGACATCTTCTACATCAACGAGCCGTTCAAGAGCATTTACGAACGGTTGGTGGCGTCCCCGCCGCATTCCTCCAAGCTGTACTACTACGACACCGCAAGTTCGACCATGGAGGTCACCAACCTTCTGCAGAACGAGCCGAAGCTGTTCGGAACATTTCAGGATTTCCTCGACGACTGCGACAACAACCGCCTGCCCGAGTACAGTTTCGTCGAGCCGAACTATAGCGATCACGGCACGGCCGGCGGCAAAGAAGTGGCCAACGATCAGCATCCGGATCACGATCTGCACGAAGGCGAGGTATTCATTGGTCAGATTTACAACGCGATCAAGGGAAACGACAAACTCTGGCCGAACACCGCAATCCTGATCGTCTACGACGAACACGGGGGAATTTACGATCACGTGCCCCCGCCGGCTTGCGTTCCCGACAAGTATCCCTCGACTGAGATTGATCCGGGCACGGGGAAGCCATTCGCGTTCGACCGGCTAGGCGTGCGCGTGCCCGCGGTACTGGTGTCCCCATGGATTCCGCGCGGGACGGTCGTCGATCGCGTGTTCGACCACGCGTCCATCCCGGCGACAGTCACCAAATTTTTCCTGGGCAACTACTCCCCAGAGCGGTCTCCGCGAGAGTTGAATGCGAATGTGTTTATCGAACCGAATGACGGAAGCGGCAACATGGCGAACAACCTGCTCTCGCTTCCTGTGATGCGCAACGATTGTCCGGACTTCGACGAATAGGTGGCGCGAAGCCTGAGACATAGTAAGGAGGAACCAGATGCCCGTGATTCATTGGGGAAAGTCGAGAAAGGGCGCGTGGAATCCGAACCGGCCGATGTCATCGCTGCTGGAGTGGCAGGTGGAACATCTGCACGAAGCCGAGAAGCGCCTGCCGCGGCATCACCACACCTCGATCTATGTGAACGCGATCAAGACCGAAGGGGAAGCGGCGGAGTACATCCGGGCAGTCACCGGCGCGATCCATAAGGCGCACGCGGAAGCCGAAGAACTGCGCCTGCAAACGGCTCGGCGCGGACCTGAGCTCGTTGGCGACATTGCCGCAGTTGCAGACGAGCAGACGGAGCGGAAGCAGAAAAGACAGGCCAAGAAAAAAGGTGCGCGGAAGCCGAAGCGGAGCACATAGCCGCAGCATTCGGCCGAGAGGACGTCCTCGATGAAAAACATACGTGAGTCCCAGATGCGTCGGGCGCGCTGCCTGCAGTATTGCGGCCTCTTCGGCCTCCTATGCCTGAACGTGCCTGCTACGCTGGCCCAATCCTCGGTCACGATCACGGTCGAGGACACCCACGGAAAAGCAGTGCCCGACGTGAAGGTTATGGGCCGGCGAGTGGAGAAAAAAGGGGGTGAAGAGACTCTCGTTGGAAAAGTCCTGAATCCCTCGAAGAGCGAAGGCGGCAAGTTCACCATCGATGGTCTTAAGAAGGAAAAGTACAAGTTATACGCTTGCGACCCAGATCTTAAGCATGAGCCGGACTACAAAGAAATAAGTCTGGGAGATAACGAATCGAAGAAGTTCACCCTTGTTCTGCAGGAACAACTGGCAACCCAACCAGTCGCTGACATGAGACCTGGCAGCAAGGTATGTCTCGTCCACGACGAGACTGGATGCAGCGCCATCAGGGTGCTCGATCAGAACGGCGAGATCAGCTATACCGGCGTGCGGAATCATTATCACCTCGAAGAACCCGACGCCTGCAAAAAGGATTGAGGCATGAAGTCGATGCGAAAACGATTATCGTGGCGCGTTAGGCGATCTCCCAGAGAAGAGCGTGTGCTCTCGAGCCTGTGCATTGTTGTGATCGTCGCCTGTGGCACTCTCTGGGCGCAACAACCGCAAGAAGGCTGGCTGCACGCCGACCTTCGCAACGAATTTAACCACCGCATCCCTGAGGCCTGTGGCACGTTTAAGTTCAAATCCATTCCGGGATGCGGGTATGAGCTATTCACCGACCATCCCTTGCACTTCGCGGCGGGCAGCCTGCCGCCCCAGAACGGTTTTGGATTGGGTGCTGCCTTCGTCGCCGCCCGTAACACCAAGACCTGGCGCACTGATTTCGACCTCGATGCCGTCGGCACCACGAGTGGCAATTGGCGTATGGGAGCCTATCTGAACCTGGTGCACACTCCCGCTCGGCCGATTAAAGTGATTCACCACGCGCCGGGTGAGCCTGTGAAGCGCAAAAAGCCTCATCTGGGGGTGCATCCCTTCACCGAAATCAGTCTGTACGCGCAGGCGATCTCCTTGAACAAGCTGAACTATTTTGGACTGGGGAACACCACCAGCCTGAGCGGTGCCTCCTTGTTCGGAATGACGCAGACCATCGTCGGAGCGAGCGCCATTAAGCCCATCTATGAATTTCCCTCCATCAATTGGATGAAGCTCTCGTTGTTCGGAGAGGTGAATGGGCGATTTGTCAGCATTCGGGACAGTCACTCAACGTCTGTGCCCTCCATCGACACTCTGTACACCAATGCGACGGCTCCCGGTTTAAGCAGCCAGCCGGCGTCTTTTCAGTTGGCGCAGGGGTTCCGGATTGACCCGGTCCTGAAAGATCGCCTGGAATTCGATTACCGCGCCGGCATCCAGGAGTTTGTCGCGCCCTCGAACTCGCAGTACTCGTTTGCGCGGTGGACGGTCGACTTGAATCACACGTTTCACATTTGGGGCTACGAAAAAAGCGCTCCTGTCGGGGTCAGCGGGGGAGGTCCCGACACGTGTGCGGCCGCCGGCGATAAATGCCCCAATATCACGGTCAACCGCAGCGGATTCGTTGGGGCCCGCCTCTTCATCTCGGAGTCGCTGACATCCGCGGCAAACGTTCCCTTCTACTTCCAGCAAACCCTGGGCGGTTCTGACATCAATAGCCAGTTGTCGCTTAGCAGTTATCAGGACTACCGCTTTCGCGCGCCGAACCTCCTCCTTGCGCAAGCCTACGTCGAGCACTCCATCTGGGGACCATTCGGCCTGAAGTTCATGGCCGATGAGGGCCGGGTCGCGCTGACGCGCGGTGATCTAGGCTTCAGCCACTTGCGCCACAGCTTCGCCGCCGGCTTAACTCTTCGAGCCGGCGGCTTCCCCATGGTTCAAATGATGTTTGCCTGGGGCGGTCCCGAAGGCCATCACAACATCTTCGGCATGAATCCGTCATTGTTAGGTGGGTCGGCGCGACCGCCTCTGGACTGAAAAATAACTGCCACTTTGACAGAATGGTGCAGGGTTATCCACAGCCTCTTGTGACATCTGACCTTGCCTTCCACAGCCAAGACGTCCGATCATAAGGTCAGCCGAAAGGCGTGAGCGCGGCATTCGCGCTGGAAAGCTAAGCTCTTTGAAATGAATATCTTGCCTATAAGTCCAAGCAGCTCAAGATTTTGCCCGGATAATGCGTGGTCAGTGCACGTCAAGCACTGAAGAATCAATACTTTGCAATTCTTGATCCGAAATAGTGAAGTGCGACCCCGCACTCGCGCGAGCCTAAGCTCTTTGAAATGAATATTTTGCGCGTAAGTCAAGCAGGCTCTAGATTTTGCGAGGGACAGACCGTATCCACGGAGCGCAAGTCCTTGGGAATGATGATTTTGCGAAATGTCACCTGATTTTTTCTCGCGTTGGCTTGCGGCTGCGCCTGTGATGTTCGCTGACCCAGCCATTCTCCACAAGTACACGCAGCAGTCCCAGGTCGCTTGATGGGAAAGCGTCCCGCTCGCTGTTGGCGGCGAAATGAAGGAACGAGACAATCTCTTGGGGTGATCTATCGCCTCTTAGATGACGCCTTTGGGCCGGTTTTGCGGACCGGTCTTTTGGTTGCAAAGACCCGGGCAAAGATCTTGTCGACGTTCTTCAACTGGCGTTGCAGGTCGAAGGCGTATTCGATCTGCTTGCGGGGAACTTTGGCGGTGATCTCCTTGTCGGCAAGAATCTCGTCGTGAAATTTCAGGCCTTCTTTCCAGGCGCGCATGGCGTGACCTTGCACCAGGCGATACGCGTCTTCACGGGTCATACCGTGTTCGACCAGGTCAAGCAGAAGCTGTCCGCTGAAGATGAGGCCGTGTGTGCTCTCCAGATTCGCGCGCATACGCTCCGGATAGACGAACATCGTGTCGATGATGTTGGTTGTCTTGGTGATGAGATAGTCGGCAAGCGTTGTCGAGTCCGGCAAAATGACGCGTTCGACTGAGGAGTGCGAGATGTCGCGCTCGTGCCAGAGGGCGACGTTCTCAAATCCTGCCTGGGCGTTAGCCCGCACAACGCGGGCGAGACCGCTGATCTGCTCCAGCGTCACGGGATTGCGCTTGTGCGGCATGGCCGACGAGCCCTTCTGCTTTTCGCTGAAGAACTCTTCCGCCTCGCGCACCTCGGTGCGCTGCAGGTGGCGGATTTCGGTGGCGATCTTGTCGAGCGTCGAGGCGATCACGGCGAGCGTGGCTAGGTAGTTCGCGTGGCGATCTCGCTGGATCACTTGCGACGATACCGCCGCGGCTTTCAATCCCAAACGCGCGCAAATGTTCTCTTCCAGTTCCGGCGTGAGATGGGCGAAGATTCCCACCGCGCCTGAGAACTTGCCTACGCGCATGTCTTCTGCCGCGGCCATGAAGCGCGCGATGTTGCGCTGCGTCTCTGAATACCAGTTGGCGATCTTGAATCCGAAGGTGATGGGCTCGGCGTGGATGCCGTGGGTGCGGCCGATCATGGGAGTGTCTTTGAACTCCCACGCGCGACGCTCAAGCACCTCGGCGAGACGGTGCAGGTCTTGCGCGATGACTTGCGACGCCTGGCGAATGAGCAGGGCCTGTGCGGTATCGACGACGTCGTTGGATGTGAGTCCGTAGTGGAACCAGCGGGCGTGCGGTCCGACGATCTCGGCTACGGCGGTGGTGAAGGCTATGACGTCGTGACGGACTTCGGCTTCGATTTCGTGGATCCGCTCGACGCGGAAGTCGGCACGCTCCTTGATGGCTTTGGCAGCGTCCTTGGGGACGAGGCCTGCCTCGGCGAGAGTTTCGGTGGCGGCGACTTCGACAGCGAGCCAGGTGCGGAAGCGATTCTCGTCGCTCCAGATGCGGGCCATCTCGGGGCGAGTGTAGCGGGGGATCACGGTTGGGCTCCTGTCCGGTGTGGACAGAGGATTCTAAATGGATGGCGCGGAATCGGCTAGCGGACGGGAAAGGACTTCACCACACAGGGCACAGAGGAACACGGAGGAAGTCAAAACCCCACCCTGTCGCAAAGAACGAAGAACGCGACAAGGGTGGGGCACCCTCATCTGATGGACGCCCCACTTCGCGTGCTGACTCTAGGGCCAGAAGACGGGCTGCCCGTGACTGCTCCGGGCGCTCACGGTTCACGGGTGGCATTGGTATGTATATCGTACTGCGATATAATATCTACAGACTATCGGGGCACGATAGAATCCACTGCATGAAGAAGCTTACGCTGAAGGATTATCGGGCTTTGGCGGAATTCCGCTATCAGATTCGGGAGTTTTTCGCTTTCAGCGATCGCGCCGTGCAGGCGGCGGGACTGGAGCGCGGACAGTACCAATTGATGCTGGCCATCAAGGGGATGCCGGAGGGGCTGCGGCCACGGATTCGGGAACTGGCCAGCCTGTTGCATGTGCAGCATCACAGCACGGTGGAGTTGATCAATCGGCTGGAAGCCGGCGGCTACGTGCGGCGGGAGCGGGCCGAAGAGGACCGGCGCGAGGTGTTACTTGCACTCACGCCTAAGGGCGAGAAGGTGCTTGCCGAACTAGCGCTGCATCATCACCGGGAGTTGCAGGAGGCGGCGCCGCATCTGGTGTCCGCGTTACGGCGGGTGATGGCGGGTAAGAAGGATGGGGCTCGGAAGAAAGACGACCACGAGTGCTAAAGCTCTCTCAGCGCCAGCTTTTTCGCGGCCCGGAAGGGCCGCTCTTCCACGATGGTGTCAGGGGCAGATCCCGAGTGCTGTCGCACGGAAGCTTTACGGTGCTTTCGGC
>Ga0209698_10002021_pt1 | contig 23181 bp, 23 predicted proteins | sample LitLauG_LLR_2012_FD_187203 | JGI IMG/M metagenome (GOLD analysis project Ga0209698, IMG submission 187203) | Freshwater sediment microbial communities from Pennsylvania, USA - Little Laurel Run_MetaG_LLR_2012 (SPAdes) (version 2) | ecosystem: Environmental > Aquatic > Freshwater > Creek >... | reverse complement strand
AACGTAGGGCGAAATCGACACCACGGTTCCGGCGGGGACGCGCTGGCCTGACAGCCAATCCTGCGAGATCGCCTCGCGAGTGATGAGGGCGGCGGGCGGGTAGAGCCGCATCGCCTCTTCAAATACCGCTCGTGTGACGGGCAGGCGCTCGGTCGGGTCGGTCTCATCGGCGGGATCGAAATCGGCGTCGATTTCGGCTTCCACGCGGACGCGCCAGTCGGGGGCCTGCGAGAGCAGATAGAGCGTCCAGGTCAGCGCGTTGGCGGTGGTCTCGTGGCCGGCGCCGATGAAGGTGATGATGTTGGCGCGCACGTCCTCTTCCGAAAGGCCGCGCCCGGTCTCGGGATCGGCGGCGCGCAGCAGCAGCGTCAGCAGGTCTTTGGGGGCGGGGGCGCCTGAGGCCAGCAAGGCGCGGCGGGCGGCGATGATATCGTTGACCGCGCTGGCGAAAAACGCCAGCGAATCCTTGCCGCGCAGGCGGCCAAGACGGGGGATGAAATCGGGGGCGCCGAGCACGTCGAGCGGGTCGATGCGGCCGATCGTGTCGAAATAGCGCGACACGGCCTGCTGGAACTGGCTCGCCTCGCGGGCGATGCCGGTGCTGAACAAAGTCTGCTCCAGCACCTTCAGGGCGACGACGCCCATCTCCTCATCCGCCTGCACCACGCCGCCGTCGCCGAGCGCCTCGGCTGCGTGTTGCGCGACGCGGTGCATGGCGGGCGCGAACGACGCCACCTGTCGCGGCGAGAACAAGGGCGCCAGCGCCCGTCGCTGCGCTTTCCAAGTCTCGCCTTCCGCCGTCAGCAGGCCCGTGCCGAGGCCGGGCTTGAGGATGCGAAGCTGCACCTCGTCCTTTCGGTAATTGGCGACGTTGTCGAGCAGCACGCGGCGGATCGCAGCGGGGTCGCTGACCACGGCGCGGCTGCCGAACCAGGTCTGGCCGATCAACATCGGGGACTCAAAATGGATCTGGTTCCAGATTTCGACAGGGTTGCGGGCGAGCGCCGAGAGAATGCCGAGCGTGCCGAGCGGTTTGGTGCGGCGCGCCGGGGACGGAGGGCGGAAGAGGGGCGTGACCGCGATGTTCATGGCTGGCCTCCGGGCTTCCGATATGTAGGCGGCGTAGACGCCGCCTCTCCGGGTTAGAACGCGGTGCGTTGTCGCATGGCGGCGGCGAGCGTGCCATCGTCAAGATAGTCGAGTTCGCCCCCGACCGGCACGCCGTGCGCCAGCCGCGTCACCCTTACCGCGTAAGGCGTCAGCAAGTCGGTAATATAATGCGCCGTTGTCTGCCCGTCGACCGTCGCGTTGACCGCCAGCACGACCTCCTGCACGCCGCCCGCCGCAACCCGCGCCACAAGCCCCGCCAGCCTCAGATCGTCGGGACCTATTCCGTCGAGCGGCGACAGCGAGCCGCCCAGCACATGATAGAGCCCGCGCGTCGCCTGCGCGCGCTCTAACGCCCAGAGATCGCCGACTGTCTCCACCACAACGATGGTCGAAGCGTCGCGGCGCGGATCGGCGCACAAAGTGCAGGGGTCGCGCGTGTCGACGCTGCCGCAATCGGTGCAGGTGCGGATGCGGTCTTGCGCGGTTTTCATGGCTTCGGCGAGCGGGCTCAGCAATTGTTCGCGCTTGGCGATCAGATGCAAGGCGGCGCGCCGCGCCGAGCGCGGCCCCAAACCCGGAAGCCGCGCCAGAAGTTGGATAAGCCGCTCGATCTCGGGTCCGGCGACGGCCATCAGAACGGCAGTTTCATGCCCGGCGGCAGCGGCAGGCCCGCCGTCACCTCCGACATCTTCTCCGCCGCGAGCCGCTCGGCCTTGCCCTTGGCGTCGGTGAAGGCGGCGACGATGAGGTCCTCGACCATCTCGGCGTCATCGGGCTTCAGCAGCGAGGGGTCGATCTTGAGGCTCTTCAGGTCGAACTTGCCGCTAAGCGTCAGTTTGACCATGCCGCCGCCCGACTGGCCCTCGACCTCCAGCGCGGCGAGTTGGTCTTGCGTCTCGGCGAGCTTGGCCTGCATGGCCTGCGCCTTCTTCATCATGCCGAGAATGTCCATGCGGCCTCTCTTACAAATCTTCGTCGAAATCGGGGTCGGTATAGCCGATGTCTTCGTCGGCGGGCGGGGGCGCCTCGGGGGCGACGATCTCGGGGTCCTTGATAGCGACGACCTTCGCGCCGGGGAACAGCTCCAACACTTTGGCGACCACCGGATGCTGGGCCGCGCCCTGCTTCTTCTGGGTGTCCTTGGCCTGCGCGACCTCGCGGATCGTTGGCGCTGCGGCCCCTTGCGCGACCGCGATCATCCATCGCTCGCCGGTCCATTCCTGAAGTTTCTTGGCCAGCGTCGGCGCCAGCGTTGGATCGGCGGTCGCCGTCGGCGTGAATTCGATGCGGCCGTACTCATAGCGCACGATGCGCATGTCATGTTCTAGCGCGCGCAATAGGCCGACGTCGCGGCGGGCGCGGGCGTGGGCGACAAGGTTTTCGAAAGTGTCGAGGCGCGGGCCGGCGGCGGCGACGGGGGCTAACACGGGCGCGGCGCTGGCGCGGGGACCCGGCGCGGGGGAGGGCGCGGTCGCCCGTAACACGGGGACGCCGCCGCCCTCCGAAAGCTTGCGCAGCGCCTCCTCGGGGCTCGGCAGGTCGGCGGCGTAGGCCAGTTTGACGATGGCCATGTCGAGCGAGGCCAGCGGGCGCGGCGAATCCTTGACGTCCACATGGCCGTTCATCAGCAGCGTCCACGCCCGGCTTAGCGCCCCCATCGAAAGGTTCTTGGCGATTTCGCCCGCCGCGTTGCGTTCGGTCTGCGAGATCGCGGGGTCGGACAAAGCCGCCTCGCCGATCTTCACCCGCGTAACGAAGTGGCAGAATTCGCAAAGCTCCAGCAGAAGCTCGGCGGGATCGGCGCCGGCGCGATAGAGCCGCGCCGTCACGTCGAGCGCCGCCGCGACTTCGCCACGCATGGCGAGCTTGAACAGGTCCACAACCTCGCCCCGGTCGGACAGGCCTAGCATGCCGCGCAGGTCCTCGACCCGCACGCCGCCCTTGCCGCCGAACGCGATGGCCTGATCGAGCAGGGAGAGCGAATCGCGCACCGAGCCCTCCGCGACCCGCGCGATCAGAGCGAGCGCCTCCGGCTCCGCCTCGACCTGCTCCAGCCCGCAAATTTTGCTTAAGTGCGCGACGAGCACTTCCGTGTCGATGCGCTTGAGGTCGAAGCGCAGGCAGCGCGAGCGCACCGTCACCGGCACCTTGTCGATTTCCGTCGTCGCGAACAGGAATTTGACGTGTTCGGGCGGCTCTTCCAGCGTCTTCAACAGGCCGTTAAAGGCGGGCTTCGACAGCATATGCACTTCGTCGACGATATAGACTTTTGTGCGCGCGCTCACCGGCTTGTAGCGCGAATTCTCGATGATCTCGCGCACGTCGTCGATGCCGGTATGCGAGGCCGCGTCCATCTCGATGACGTCGACATGGCGCGATTCGATGATCGCCTGGCAATGCACGCCCAGCACCGGCATCTCGACGCTGGGGCCGTCGAACCCCGGCGCCTCGTAGTTGAAGGCGCGCGCGAGGATGCGCGCCGTCGTCGTCTTGCCGACGCCGCGCACGCCGGTGAGGATATGCGCCTGATGGATGCGGCCCGACGCGAAGGCGTTGCCAAGGGTGCGCACCATCGCCTCCTGCCCGATGAGGTCGGCGAAGGTCGAGGGGCGGTATTTGCGGGCGAGAACCCGGTAGCCGGGGACTTCAGTGGACAAGGCGACCTACGGGCGGGCGGCGGCGGTCAAAGCGAGCGGCCGTCGGCTGGCGTGGGCGAGAGCGTGCGCGGCTCGACGCCTTCCAGACAGTTAACGTTTATAGCGGCCGTTTCGGTCCCGTCCGCTCCGGCGTAAAAGGCGTAAGGTTCGATACCGCAGACGGGGCAAAACTGATGGCGGATCTTGCGGTTATGGAACAGATATTCCGTCGTCGTTCCCTCGCCGCGTAAGATCGTGACGCGCGCGCGCGGCGCGAACGCCATCACCCAGCCGAGCCGCTGGCAGCGCGAGCAGTTGCACACCATGGTCTTGTCGAGGTCGAGAGGCGCCTCAAACTGCACGGCCTCGCACTGGCAGGCGCCGCGATAGGTCCGCTCGGTCATGGGGAGACCTCCAGAGCGTTGACGGAGGACGGTAGGAAGTTGGACAAAGACCCGCCCTGGCTCGTTAGGGCTGCTTCCTTCCGGACCTGACCCGGTTGGCGAGCGGTACGTCCTTCGCCAACTTCCCGGCGCCTATCTGGACCACGGGGGGGCGAAGTGCAAGAGGACAGGAGCACAAGCCATGACCGCCGCAATTGCGTTCCAAGGCGTCATCCCGGTTCTGCGCCTGTTCGACGTGGCCAAGTCCGACGCGTTCTATCTTGGCTTTCTCGGCTTCACGCTCGACTGGGAGCATCGCTTCGGCGAGAATTTCCCGCTCTATAGGCAGGTGTCGCGGGCCGGCCTGACGCTGCACCTGAGCGAGCATCACGGCGACGGTTCGCCAGGCGCGCACGTGCGGGTCGCGATGACCGGCGTGCACGCGCTGCACGCGGAGCTGGCGGCAAAAAACTATCGGTTCTATCGCCCCGAGGTCGTCGAGACGCCATGGGGGACATGGGAAATGGCCGTGACCGATCCGTTCAGCAATCGCCTCGTGTTTCACGAGCGCGCGCAAGCGTCGCAGTGATATATCCGGCGCCGCGCTGTAGCCTGGCGCATGCGCCGCGAACCCTACAGCTATCGGCTCGACCCTGACGTGCCGCCGTTCCCCGACGACCGCCCGATCTTCGTGTTCGACGGGAAATGCGTGCTGTGTTCGAGGTCGACAAGGTTCCTTCTCGCTCATGACCGCGAGCGGCGTTTGCGCTTCGTGGTCGCGCAATCGCCGCTCGGCGCGGCGCTCTACCGGCACTATGGGCTGAAACGTCAGGATTATGAAAGCAACATCGTACTGGAAAAGGGCAGGGCGCGGACCCTGTCCGACGGCTCGATCCGGCTTTTCGAGATCGTCGGCTTCCCCTGGTCGCTGATGGCGGCGTTGCGTCTCGTCCCCGTCGTTCTGCGCGACTGGATTTACGAGATCCTCGCTCGCAAGCGTCTGCTTTGGTTTGGAGCCCAAGAGACCTGTTACGCGCCCGCCAGCGCAGATCGCGAGCGGTTCCTTTCCTGAGGTTTGCGGCTCGCCTTATGGGGTTTTGATAGGGCGCGCTGCGTGCGGATTCAGCGCCTGCTTGACCTCCTCCAGTTGCTCACGGTTGCCGCATCGATGAACGAGGTCGTTGAGCCCCGTACGGGTCGCCTTCGAGAGCACCCAACCCAGCGGCGGCGTGACCTTGATCGGACCGTGTTCGTCGGATTGGCACATTCCGACATGGGCGAAATAGGGCAGGCCCGGACGCTGTTGCGCCGGTCCCGTAATATCGCGGGGATACACGTCGCGTCCGGCTTGCAGGGCATAAGAGATCTGATTGCGCGTCCGGTTCGCCGCACCCGATGGTTTGCTGGCGGATGATGCATCGGGCTCCGAAGACGTCGGGACCGGCTTTGGGTAGTCTGCGCACGTTTGCACGGCGAGTTGGGCCGCCGCCCGGTTTCCGTGCGCGCCCCGAACCGTGGTGATGCCCTGTAACGGCGCGACAAATTCGTTGAGCCAAGGGTTCGCGGAATCCTGGGTGTTGACGGGCAGGAAATTCGGCCCGTTGTTGCGCGCGGGATCGGGATCGTGCTCGGTTGCGCTTACGACACAAGGCTTTCCCTCTCCGGCCTGCTCGATCCGCACCAGCGTCGCACTCCTGTCGACATTTGCGTTTCCGACCTCCTTGCCGAGCGTCGGGTCGCTGGTGATCATCAGCAGCACCACCTTGACCTTGTCGCCCAGAGGACTCGCGCGCACGGCGTCGGCCAGTTCGAGCGCCGTCAGCGCGCCGTAGTTCTCGAAATAGCCGCCGTCGATCACCGAACCCCGGTGGGGCCCCAGATTGCCGGCCGGCGAAACATAGGTGAACCGCGCGCTGTTCATCGCCGCCGTGCTGGCGCGCAGGTCGCCGCCCAGGACGTCGAGTTCGTCATAGGCGTCGACAAACACTTCGCGCTCGACCTTGACCTGAGAGGCGATGATGCGCTTGCCGGTCTCCTCATGCGTAGCGTTGAGCAGGAGAATGGGGAGCCAGGTCGAGTGGAGGGTCGCGGTCTCGAATTTCGCGTCTTTGTTGAAGAAACTCAGAAAAGAATCGGCGAAAAACGCGGTGTTCGCCTTTTCATCGACGCTCGCATGCTCGAAACCCTTCTCGAGCGCCGCCTGACGATCCTCGACGGGCCAGGGCAAGACGCTCGCCAGCGTATCCTTGAATATCCAGGCCGCGAGCGTGGGCGCAAAAAAATCGTCCGCAAGGTAAGACGTCGCCTTCTGGCAGTCTTTCTTGATGGGTTCGTTAGCGCTGGGGTCGCTGGGTCTTGGGTCGCTGGGGTTGCAGGACCTTCCATCGCGGTCTTTCAGCGCGGCGGAGAACGCCGTGGCGCCGACGCTGCCGCCCGAGACCCCGCTGATGGCGAACAGGTAGGGCCGCGCGCCGCCGCTCTCGGCCAATTCCTTGTCGAGCGTGTCGAGCACGGCGGCGGTCCAATAGGCGGCGCGAATGCCGCCGCCAGCGGTCGCGACGATCAGCATCGGCGCCTTGTCGTCGTCGCCGTTCGGTTTGTAGGCGTCCTTCGCCTGTTGGTACCAGACATTCGCCGCGCTCGCGACGTCCAATCTCTTGTCGGGCGCCATGCAGCCAGCGGCGGTGCAAGCACGTACGATGTGGAACGGAAGCATCCACGCATTGACGATGCAAAGCGCGAGGACGGCGGCGGTCGCGTAGGCGTGGAAAACGCGCGGTTTCGCCCGGTCGCCGAACAACAGCCTGCCAGCCCAGAAGGTTGTCAGCTCCAGCCCGTTCAGCGTCGCGAGCAGCGCGCCGAAGGCGAACAGGGCGATCACCATCGATCCGAACGTGCGCCCGACGGCCGGCGCGTCGTACAGCGTCCACGCGACGAAGACGAGGGTGAACGCGAACAGCGCCAGCGTCCAGAACGCGAACCTGCGTTCCTCCCTGGCGTCGTCGGCTTGTCTTTGCTCTGCGGAGACGTTGGGGCCGAGGGGTCGGTGGCGGTTTCGGGTGCTGATGAATGTCAAATAGAGGACGGCGGATTCGCTGATCGCCAGCGAGCCCAGGACAAAGCCGTGCAGCGGTTGCGAAAGGAAATGATACGCAATTCCGGCGACCAGAAAAAGCGCGCCCGTCACGACAAGCAGGAAGATCCACCACGTGAACAGCACCGATTTTGCAAGATCCCACCATCGTGCGCGCGCCGTCGTGGAAACGTCGCCCGTCGTCGCCCCCCTCTCGGATAGGGCGTCCTGATCGGCGACATAGACCGCCCATGTCAGGCCGAAGATGATCAGAACCGCCGAAGTCGCTGCGATCGTCTTGATGAGGGGAAGCGGTCCGCCCTCCAAATTGGGCTGATTCAGCGCGGCGATCGCGAGGCTGGCGGCCGCCAGCATATGCGCGCAAACGCCCAGCAGGCGCGGCCCCCAGAAAATCCAGGGCGTATTCGAGGTGGTGACGCGCCGCGTCGTTTCGCCGGTCGGGTTCGCTGGCGGCACGCCGATGAGTCCCCGCTTGGCCGCTCGCCAAAGACCCAGGCGCGCGCTGTGCCAGTTGTTGAGCGCCCAGTAGACCAACACAAGAAGCAGGAACGCGGCTCGCACCCAGTCGCCTGCCTGGGGCTTGATCATATCGTCCTCGATCATCAGGCTGACGCCAAGCTCCCGGCCCTGATCGTTCAGGAACAGCAGACAGGCGGCCGCCGCGACGATGGCGAACGGCCGCCACATCGCCGCCAGCGCCGCCAGTTGCGCGCGCCAGCGCGTGGTGATCGCGGAGATCAACAGGCCAAGCGCGATGATGGCCGCCACCACGCCGAACCATTTGAACAGGCTCAGCGTGTCCTGCGACCACTGGGCCTCGAAGACGGTCGCAAGCTCCAGCTCGGCTTGTTGCAACATTGTCGCTTTCCTCGCCATCGGCTGCGCGCCAGCGCCATTCCGGGCTCGCTTCCCACGATGGGCTCAGGCGACTGCTGGGCGCCACAGCCATCGACGGTTGTCGCCGATGAGGCCGCCAGAAGGCAATGGATCTATTCAACGGCAATATTGTCGGGTGTCAACAACTCTCGTGAATGAAGCGATATCATGTTGCGCTTAAGCGCGGACTTGCGGCGCCGACGGTTTCGCCGGGGCGGACCGTGCGAAACGCGCCCGGCTGCGCTAGGATCGCCTTCACACGCCAAGGAGGTCCCATGTCTGACGCCGAATATACGCCCGCCAAAGTCTGGGAATGGAAGCAGGGCCACGGCGGCCGCTTCGCCAACATAAACCGGCCCATCGCCGGCGCCACGCACGAGAAGGCGCTGCCGGTCGGGCGCCATCCGCTCCAGCTTTATTCACTGGGCACGCCCAACGGCGTGAAAGTCACGATCCTGCTGGAGGAATTGCTCGCCGCCGGTCATGCCGGCGCCGAATATGACGCGTGGTTGATCGACATCTCCAAGGGCGAGCAGTTCGGCTCGGGGTTTGTCGAGGTCAACCCGAATTCGAAGATTCCCGCTTTGCTCGACCGCAGCGAGACCCCGCCCGTCCGCCTCTTCGAATCGGGCGCTATGATGATTTATCTGGCCGAGAAATTCGGCGCCTTCCTGCCGACGCCGCGCGCCCAACGCGCCGAATGTCTGTCGTGGTTGATGTGGCAGATGGGCTCGGCGCCGTTCTTAGGCGGTGGCTTCGGGCATTTCTACGCCTATGCGCCGCTCAAGATCGAATACGCCATCGACCGCTACGCGATGGAGACCAAGCGCCAGCTCGACGTGCTCAACCGCCGCCTCGCCGCAACGCCCTTCGTGGCGGGCGACGAATACACCATCGCCGACATGGCGATTTTGCCGTGGTATGGCTTTGCGGTGAAGGGCTGGGCCTATAGCGCCGGCGAATTCCTCAGCGTGCACGAATATACGCACGTGATCGCCTGGGCCGACCGATTGCTGGAGCGCCCCGCCGTTCGGCGCGGGCGGATGGTCAACCGCGTGCAGGGCGAGCCGTCGGGGCAATTGCGCGAGCGCCACGAGGCCAGCGATTTCGACACCAAGACCGCCGACAAGATGCCGCCGCCTGCCTGAACCCGCCACGCAGTAGACGCGCTCTGGAGAGCGCGTCTTGTTTAATGATCTTTCCGTCCCGACCTACAGGGGGCGGCGCTAAATCCGCCGCGAGATCAGCCGCGCCACCGCGCTGCGCCCGACGTGAAGGGCGCCCTCGCCGAGATCGACATCGGCCTCCTGCAGAAGCTCGACGTCGAGCGCCGCGAAATCGGCGCGGAGGTCTTCGAGGCTGTAGAGCAACGCCGCCTCGCGCGGGCCGCCGCGCGACCCCTCGCGCTGGCGTGCAAGCTGCGCGGGCGTGAACGCCTCCAGCACGATGCGCCCGCCCGGTTTCAGCGCTGCGACCGCGTGCGCGTGCAGGACGCGGCGCTCGGGCTCGACCACATGCAGATAGAGCAGGGCGATCCAGTCATAGGCGGCGACCGGCCAGTCCCATGTCAGCGCATCGGCGACCCGCGCGTCTATCTGCACGCCGCGTTTGGCGGCGAGCGCCTCTGCCTTGGCCACGCCGGCAGGGGAAAGGTCCAGCGTCTCTACAGACAACCCGCGTTTGGCCAAAAACACGCCATTGCGGCCTTCGCCGTCACCGGGAACCAGCGCGCGTTCGCCGGGACGGAAGCGCTCGCCGAGCGAAAGCAGGAACGCATTGGGCCGCTCGCCATAGGCGTAGTCCGCGCCCGCATATCTATCGTCCCAGAAAGCGGCGTCGGCCATCAGGCGAGCGCCGCCGCGATGGCGAGGAACTCCTGCGCCTTAAGGCTCGCCCCGCCGACCAAAGCGCCGTCGACATGGGGCAGGCCCAGTAACTCCCTCGCATTGGCAGGCTTGACCGATCCGCCGTAGAGCAGCCGCGTCTTCGCTCCCTCGGCGCCGCGCAGCGAGACCAGCAGGTCGCGCAACATCTTGTGCATTTCAGCGACGTCCTGCGGCGTCGGCGTCAGCCCGGTGCCGATCGCCCAGATCGGCTCATAGGCGACGACCGCCAGGCCGTCCGGCAGAGAGCCGCGCACCTGTCCCGACACCACCGCCAGCGCCTCGCCCGCCTCGCGCTCGGCGCGGGTTTCGCCGACGCAGACAATGGGGGTCAGGCCCGCCCGCAGGGCGGCCTCGGCTTTCGCCATTACGATGGCGTCGGTCTCGTTGTGGCCGGCGCGGCGCTCGCTGTGGCCGACGATCACGTAAACGCAACCCGCGTCTTTCAGCATTTCGGCGGAGATGTCGCCGGTGAAGGCGCCGCTGGCTTGAACGGCGCAATCCTGCGCGCCCAGCGCCACGGCGCTGCCCTTCAACAGCGCGGCGGCCTGGCTCAACAAAGTCGCGGGCGGGCAGACGGCGATGTCCGGCCCATTCGCCCCGTCGCGGATCGCGCGCATCTCGGCGAGCGAAGCCGTGAGCCCGTTCATCTTCCAGTTGCCCGCGATCAGCGGTCGCACGTTGGGCGTCATTGGCGCTTCCCCCTGAGGGGCGCGGTAACATGACGGCGAGCCTATGCAAAGCCGAGCGGCGCGGTTATGGAGGCGCCCATGCTAGAGGGTATTCGCAAAGCCACGCAAGGCGCGGTCGGCAAGGCCATCATGACATTGGTCATGGGCCTGCTCATCATCAGTTTTGGATTCCTGTTTAATATCAGCGATATGCTGCGCGGCTACTCGTCCAATACGGTGGCCAAAGTCGGCGGCGTCGCGATCTCAAAACAGGCGTTCGCCACCGCCGTGCAGAGCGAGACGTTTCGCCTGCAACAGCGGCTTCGCCAGCCGATCACCCCGCAACAGGCGCGCCAGCTTGGGATCGACGGGCAAGTGCTCGACCGCATGATCGACGAGGCTGCGCTCAACGAACGCGCGCGCTCGCTCGGGCTGGCGATCTCGCAGGACACGATCGCTCAGGTCGTGCGCGACGATCCCAACATGAAGGGGCTCGACGGCAAGTTCGACCGCAGCCGCTTCAATGCTTTCCTGCGCGAGGCGGGAACCAACGAGCGCGACTTCTTCCGCGATCAGGGCGAGGTCTATCTGCGCCAACAGCTTGAATACGCGCTGGCGGGCGGCATCGGCGCGCCCAAGCCCTTGCTGGAGGCGTTGCAGGCGACGCAGAACGAGACGCGCGAAATCGCTTATTTCGTGCTGACCGGCGCCGGTGACATTCCCGCCCCTTCGCCCGACGTGCTCAAGACCTATTTCGACAGCCACAAGGCGGCCTATCGCGCGCCCGAATATCGCTCGTTCGACGCGTTGGTCGTGACGCCCGCGTCGCTCGCCAAACCCGACGACGTCACTGAAGATGACGCGAAGGCGCAATACGAGAAGGACCGCGAGGCCAAATACACGACGCCCGAGACGCGCAAGCTGCAACAGATCGTCTATTCCAACGAGGGCGAGGCGAACGACGCTTCCTCCAGGCTGAAGGGCGGGTCGACGTTCGACGATCTCGCCAAGGCTGGCAACCGTTCCGCCGCCGATCTCGACCTTGGCGAGTTCACCAAGAAGGGCGTCTACGACCCCGCCGTGGCCGAAGCGGCCTTTGCGCTGCCCGAGGGAGGCGTGTCGGCGCCGGTGAAAGGGCCCTACGGATTCGTGCTGGTGCGCGTTGTCGCCATCAAGCGGGAAGCGATGAAGGCGTTCGACGAGGTCAAGGGCGCGATCAAACAACAGATCGCCGCCGGACGCGCGGCTAGCCAAGTGCAGGCGCTGCATGACAAGGTCGAAGACGCCAAGGCGTCCGGAAAATCGGTCGTGGAGGCGGCCAAGAGCGCCGGGTTGGAAGCGCGCGCCTATGTCGGTGTGGATCGGCAGGGTCTCAACGCCGCAGGGGCCGACGCGGATGCGCCTGAGAAGGACAAGCTGCTGCCGGCTGTGTTCGCCTCCGACGTCGGCGTCGACGACGAGGCCATCCCGACCAAAGACCATGGCTTCGTGTGGTTCGCGGTGACTAGGATCGACCCTTCGCGCGACCGTGCGCTTGACGATGTGAAGGACAAGGTCGCCGCCGCCTGGATCGACGAACAGCGCGCGCAAAAATTGGCCGACGCTTCCGCCGAGGCTGTGAAGAAGCTCGAAGGCGGCGCGGATATCGCCGAACTCGCCAAGGCCGCCGGCGCCGAGGTCAAGACGGCCAAAGGCGTTCGCCGCGCCGGGGCCGAGGGGCTGACGGAGGATGTGGTGGCCGCCGTGTTCGGCGTTGGGCCGACGGGCGCGGGCTCGGCGCGGTCCCAAGGCGGTCGGTTGGTGTTCAAGGTGACGGCGGATGCAGTTCCTGCGGCCATCGCGGGCGATCCGGCGACGGCGGGTCTGGCTGATCGGCTCAAGGCGGAGACCGGCAGCGCGCTGGTCGAGCAATTCGTCGGCGGGTTAAAGCGCGAGATCGGCGTCTCCATCGACCAACGCGTGATGCGCGGCGCCGAGGGCGGCTGATGGACGCCGATCAGCGTTATGAGGCGGGCCGCGCTTGGGTCCTCACGACGAGTTTGGTCGCCGATCTGGAGACGCCGGTGTCGGCTTATCTGAAGCTGGCGGCGACGCGCTCAGGCAATATGTTCCTTTTGGAATCGGTCGAGGGCGGCGCGCAGCGCGGGCGCTATTCGATGATCGGCCTCGACCCCGACGTGATTTTCCGCGCTCAAGGCGAGCGCGCGGAAATATCGCGAGGCGGCGGCGCTTTCTCACCGCTGGAGGCGAAACCGCTCGACGCGCTGCGTTCGCTGATCGCGGAATCACGCATCGACCTGCCTGCCGGTTTGCCGCCGATGGCGGCGGGGGTGTTTGGCTATCTCGGCTACGACATGGTGCGGCAAATGGAGCGGCTCGCGCCCGCCAAGCCCGACCCCATCGGCGTGCCTGAGGCGTTGATGATCCGGCCCACGGTCATGGTGGTGTTCGACGCGGTGCGCGACGAGATGGTGGTTGTGACGCCAATCCGCCCGCAGCCGGGGATCAGCGCCCGCGCCGCGCGTGAAGCCGCGCAGATGCGCCTCGACGCGGTGGTGGCGGCGCTGGAAGGGCCGCTCGACCACGTCGCGCCGTTGGTTGATCCGCTGTTGATGGCGCAAGACCCCGTCTCCAACACCAGCGAGGGCGAATTCCTCGCGATGGTTGACCGCGCCAAGGACTATATCCGCGCCGGCGACGCTTTCCAGATCGTGCTGTCGCAGCGTTTTACGAGCCGTTTTGATCTTCCCGCCTTCGCGCTTTATCGCGCGCTTCGGCGGGTGAACCCGTCGCCTTATCTTTGTTTCCTCGATTTCGGCGGCTTCCAGATCGTTGTCTCAAGCCCCGAGATTCTGGTGAAGGTCCATGAAGGCCGGGTGACGATCCGTCCCATCGCGGGCACGCGTTGGCGCGGGGCGACGCCGGCCGAGGACGAGCGGCTGGCGGCGGAATTGCTCTCCGACCCCAAGGAGCGGGCCGAACATCTGATGCTGCTCGATCTCGGTCGCAACGACGTCGGCCGCGTGGCCGAGATCGGCTCGGTGAAAGTGACGGAGTCGTTCTTCGTCGAGCGCTACAGCCACGTCATGCATATCGTCTCCAACGTCGAGGGGCGGTTGCGGGCCGACCACGACGCGGTAACGGCGTTGAGCGCGGGCTTCCCGGCGGGCACGGTCTCAGGGGCGCCGAAGGTGCGCGCCATGGAAATCATCGACGAACTGGAGAATGACAAACGCGGCATTTACGCCGGCTGCATCGGCTATTTCGGCGCGAGCGGCGAGATGGACACCTGCATCGTGCTGCGCGCGTCCATCGTGAAGGATGGGTTGATGCATGTTCAGGCGGGGGCGGGGATCGTCTACGATTCCGATCCGGCCTCCGAGCATCGCGAATGCGTCAACAAGGCGAAGGCCTTGTTTCGCGCGGCGGAGGAGGCGGTGCGCTTCGCCACGAGGGCCAAGCGCGGGCAGTAGCCGGCAGTCAGTCATGACTCGATTGCACGGCGCCGGCATCGCGAGCGAAGCGTGGCGATCCCGCCATCGTGTGATTGAAACGTCCCGCGATTGCAGCGCCGTTTCAAACGCGGCGCCCGCAGGCCTGCGTTCCGTTTGGATCGCCGCGCTTCGCTCGTGATGACGGTGGCGCGGGAATGCCGGTTTGGATGATCGCCGCGGCCCCTTTCACATCGCCCGCACGGCCATCACCTCAATCGACGCCTGCGGAATGCCCAGATGCGGATGGCTCTCGAACGCCTTCGCCGCCGCCTCCTGCGACTCGGCCTCGACATACGAAACCAGCATGATCTCGTTGCGCGCGTCCGTAGCGCCTCCCGACGTCACGCGTTTGGTCTTGCCGCCCGCTTCCGTGCTGAGGATCATGGCGGCGTGCTTGCCCATCCATGCGTCCCATTCGGCCCGCATTTTCTGCTCGGCCGGCGCCCGGACTTCAGGGGCGGTTTTCATCCAATCGTCGATTACGGCGTTGGGGGCGAGGAACAACACGAGGAACTTTTGTTTGACGGCTTCCGACATGGCGTTTCCTTTATGAGTCAGGCGTTGGGGAGGGTGACGCCCAGCATATCCCCCGGCCGCACCAGCGCGGCCAGCCGCTCGGCGCTCCAGCCGTCCGTCCCGCTCGGGCGCCTGGGGAGCACCATCCAGCGGAAATCGGCGGAGGAATCGACGACCCTGATCGTGAGGCCTTCCGGCAAGCTCGTGCCGAACTCCAACAACAATCCTCTGGGATCGCGCACAGCCCGCGCCCGGTAGGCCGACGACTTGTACCAATAGGGCGGATAGCCCAGCACCGCCTTGGGGTAGCAAGAGCACAAAGTGCAGACCACCAGATGATGCGCCTGATCATTGTTCTCCAGCACGCCCAGCGGCGGCATGCCGCGCATAGGAATGTTCATCGCCTCGGCCGCCTTCGCGCCGTCGCTCAGCATCAGCGCGCGGTAGTCTGGATCCGTCCAGGCGCGCGCCACCATGCGCGCGCCCTGTCCTGGCTCAGCGCGGTCGGTCGATTGACGCTGCTGCGCGATCTCCCCTTCGTTCAGCACGCCCTTGGCGGCGAGCAGCCGCCGGATCGCGCCCAGCAGCGCCTCGCTCTCGGCTTCGAGCACGCTCATGGCCGCTCCAACCAATGTTCGTAGAGTTCGACGACGACTTCATCTCCGCCGCCTTCCGGCCAAAGCTCGCGCATCGCGAAGCTCACATGATAGAGATCGCGAGGCGCCGCAGGCCGCGCGAACGCCAGGTCTTCCGGGTTCGGAAAGGCGCCGAGGCGGCGCACGACGCGCCCCCGCCGCCCGCGCACGTAATGCGGCGTGCGGATATGCGCGGGGCCGCGCGTCTCCGGCCAGTCGTTTTTCACAACGACCTCTTCGCCCGCGCGAAAACTCATCGCTCCATCTCCGCCCGCAACTCGGCCTCCGTGAAGACCCTCTTGAGCAGCAGATTGTCGGCGATGGAGCGTATCCAGCGGCCATAATAGCTCAGCCGGCGATACTCGGCCTCCGGTATCGCCTCGATGCCGCGCCTGAGTTCGTCGACCGACATGATCTTTTTCGCGCTCAAAAGGCCGCGCACCGCGTCCACGTCGCGGTCGAAATCGTTGAGTTCATGCGGGGAGACATCGACCGCCTCGCACATGAACCGGGGCACGCCGCCCATGTCGTGATGGGCCGGGGGATTGTCGCTGTTCATGACGCCCAGGCTAACGCGGAACGGGCTTCGCGTAAATCGGGGACGTTGTTTTGCATCGCCACATGGCGGAGACTGCGCCGATGCGAAGCTGGATCAAAAACCCCCTCGCCATTCTCGCCGATGACGCGGGCGGCGGAATCGTCGTCGAGGACGGCCGCATCGCCGAGCTTGTCGCCACGGCGCCCGCCGCGCCTGTCGACGAGACCTTCGACGCCTACCGCCATGTCGTGCTGCCGGGCCTCGTCAATGCGCATCACCATTTCTACCAGACGCTGACGCGCGCTCACCCCGCCGCGATCAACAAGGAGCTGTTTTCCTGGTTGCAGGCGCTCTATCCGTTGTGGGCGCGGCTGAAGCCCGAGCATCTGCATGTCGCAGCAAAGCTGGCGCTGACGGAATTGCTGCTGTCGGGCTGCACGACCGCCGCAGATCATCATTACGTGTTCCCGCCGGGGCTGGAGAACGCGGTGGACATTGAGGCGGACGCGGCGCGCGAGACCGGCGTGAGGATGACGATCACGCGCGGCTCAATGAATCTCTCGCAGAAGGACGGCGGGCTGCCGCCCGATTCCGTCGTGCAGGATTCCGACACGATCCTGAAGGACAGCGAGCGTGTGCTCAAGTTGTTTCACGATCCCAAACCGGGCGCGCATATCCGCGTCGCGTTGGCGCCGTGTTCGCCCTTCTCCATCGACAAGCGGCTAATGATCGAGACGGCGAAACTGGCGGAAAGGCATGATTGCCAACTCCACACGCATCTGTGCGAGACGCAGGATGAGGAACGCTTCTGCCTCGACGTTTACGGCCAGCGTCCGGTCGATCTTCTAGAGGAAACCGGCTGGCTGTCGCGCCGGACGTGGCTCGCGCATGGAATTCATTTTAACGACGAAGAGATCGTGCGGCTCGGCGCGGCGGGCGTCGGGATTGGCCATTGCGCGGCCTCCAACATGGTGTTGGCCTCAGGGATTTGCCGAACCTGCGAGCTGGAGCGAGCAGGGGCGGCGGTCGGTCTTGGCGTCGACGGCTCGGCCTCCAACGACGCGTCGAACATGATGGAGGCGGTGCGCCACGCCCTCATGATCGGTCGCCTGCGCTATGGCGCGAGCGCGATCACGCATCTTGACGTCTTGCGCTGGGGCACACAAGGCTCGGCGCGCTGCCTGGGGCGCGACGACATCGGCAAAATCGAGGTCGGGCGGCAGGCGGATCTGGCGCTGTTCACGCTCGACGAGCCGCGCTTTTCGGGCGGCCACGATCCGCTGGCGGCTTTGGTTCTGTGCGGCGCGCATCGCGCCGACCGCGTGATGGTCGGCGGGCGCTGGCTTGTGATCGAGGGCCAGCCGGTCGGCGTCGATCTGGCCAAGCTGCTGGCCGATCACCGGCAGGCGGCGCGGCAATTTGCGTGACCGGGCGGTCCGGGCGGCGTTATTCCCGTAAAAAGTGTATAGACTTTGGTAATCCCTTCCTGCGTGTTAATGCCCATACTTTCTTTCGGGAGCAGGGCATGTGTGAGAATTGCGCGACCTGGACGCGGCGGGGGCTGTTGGGTCTGGCGGCGGGAGCGGGGGCATCAATGCTGAGCGGCGGCGCGGCGCGCGCCGGCGGCGTCAAGCCCGACGAGGCGCTGGCGCGGCTGAAGGCGGGCAACAGCAAATATGTCGCCGCGCCGCAGCTCTGCGAGATTGACCCTTCGGCCGCGCGCGCGAAGGTCGCCAAGACCCAGGCGCCGTGGGCGACGATCCTGACCTGCTCGGACAGCCGCGTCACGCCGGAGATCATCTTCGGCGGCGTCGATCCTGGCGAATTGTTCGTCGCGCGCAACGCCGGCAACATCGCCGACATCGACGTCGTCGGCTCCATGGAATACGCCGCCGAACATCTGAGCGTCCCGCTGATCGTCGTGATGGGCCATCAGCGTTGCGGCGCGGTCTCCGCCGCCTGCGACGTCGCGGCCAAGGACGCCAAATTTCCCGGCGCCATTGGCCGGATGCTGGAATCCATCGTCCCCGCCGCGCTCAACGTGAAGGGCCGCGAAGGCGATTTCGTCGACAACGCCGTACGCGAAAACGCCCGCCGCAACGCGATCATGATCCGCGCCAACAGCGAAATCATCGCCGGCATGGAGAAGGAGGGCAAGGTCAAGATCGCCTATGCGCGCTTCGACCTGGAGACGGGCGTCGTGGATTTTCTGGGGTAGCGCGGTGGGCTTCAGCCCACCGCCTTTATTTCGAAGCGCAGGTCCAGAGGTGGGCTGAAAGCCCACGCTACAAGCTGGCGCGCGGCGGCGAGGGAGACTATCTAGGTCGCCAAGCGAAGGGACGGCGATGGCGAAGGTGGTTTCTCCCCGAACGGCGGTTCTGGCGGCCGGGGCCGCGTTGCTGGCGGCGGCGACGCTGGCGTATTTCGCCCCCCCCGCCCGCACCGGCCAGCCGATCATCGGCGGCGCCTTCGCCTTGCAGACCGCCGACGGGCGCACCGTCACCGAGCAGGACCTTGTGGGCCATCCCTCGCTGGTGTTCTTCGGCTACACTCATTGCCCCGACATCTGCCCGACCACGCTGGCGCAGATTTCCGACGTGCTGGCCAAGCTCCCCGAGAAGCCGATAAAAGTCTATTTCATCACCGTCGATCCCGAGCGCGACGATTCCAAGCTGATGGGCGATTACGTTTCGAGCTTCGATCCGCGCATCGTCGGCCTGTCGGGCAAACCAGAGTCCATCGAGCAGGTGGAGAAGAACTATCGCGTCTACGCGCGCAAGGCGCCGCGCAAGGACGGCGATTATGCGATGGATCATTCCTCCGTCGTTTATTTGATGGACAGGAACGGCCATTTCGTCGGCGCGTTCAATCTGGAACGCAATGCGGCCGAGGCTGCGAAGGAATTGCAGACTTTTCTCTAAAACGGAGCGTTTCCCATGGCCGCCAAAATCCTTAGCGATGCCGAAATCGAAACCGCCCTCAAGGGCGCCCCCGGCTGGAAGCGCAACGGCAAGAACATCGAGAAGACCTTCGCCTTCGAGACCTTCCGCGACGCCATCGCCTATATCGTGCTGGTCGGCATCGAGGCCGAAATGCAAAACCATCACCCGGAGTTTCACAATTCCTATAACGTAATCGCGTTCTCCTTTTGCACCCACGACGTCGGCCACAAGATCACCGACCTCGACATCAAGCTCGCCGAGCGGCTCAACGCGATTGCGGGGCGCTTCCCGAACGTGAAATAGACTTCGAAATCTGACGCTTATCTCCCGCTCAGATGGCGCTCGCGGGTGGAGGGAGCGCAGTCCGCCCGCTTCAAATTTCTCCTCGCGTTACGCGACCTGCAAGCTTCCGGCGTCGTTTTGGCTGCCGACGACAACTATCTGGTCACGTCCGTTTCGTTTGGCCTCGTAGAGTGCGGCGTCGGCGCGTTTGCAAAAACTTGAGGCGCTGTCGTTGTACGGGCGGAAGTCGGTCAATCCGACGCTACAATTTATCTCGACGGTTGTGCCGTCCTTCAATACTAGAGATTCGCGTTTGATCTGTTTTCGAAACTGGTCGAGGGCGCATTGCGCCGTCTGCAAGGCTGTGTCCGGCATCAACACCGAAAATTCCTCCCCGCCAACCCGGGCGATATACCCAGAAGAATCGAAACTTGCTCGCAATAAATTCGCAAAAATTACTAGTACTTCGTCGCCGGAACCGTGACCATACTGGTCGTTAATTTTCTTGAAATGATCAAGATCTATCGTCGCCAGCGAAAGCACTACGCCAAATTCGACGACGCGGGCAATCTCCTGTTGCAGCAAGCGGTCAAACGTGCGTCGATTGATCAAGCGCGTGAGTGAATCCGTCGTCGCGAGTATCGTTAACTCCTCTTCACGTCGAACTTGCTCGGTTACGTCACGCTCGATGGCGGCGAAGTGCGTGAACTCCCCGCTAGCGTTCGCAAGCGGAACGATATTCGCTTCTATCCAAACGCCCTGACCGTTTTTGGTGTAGTTCAGGATTCGCCGGCGCACCTGCTCGCCGTTGTGAATCGCCTCGCTAATCTCCGTCACCGTAAGCTCGGAAGTCGCCGGACCATTCAATATACGGGGGGATTGGCCAATTATTTCGCTCTCAGCGTAGCCAAATAGCCGAGTAAATGCGTGGTTGACGTATGTGATCCGATAGCGTCGCTGGCCGGGAAAGATTTCAGCAACCATCACGACATCGTTGGCGTAGCCGACAATCTGATCGAACATTTAGATTCCCCGGGCTTTGACATTTACATACAAAATAATTCTATAGGAATTACTAATTGCACCACGCGGCGCTTACAAATTCCGCGGCTCACCCGCCGCCGCTGGCTCGCGGCTTGCCCGCGATTATGGCATGGGCGGGTTTCCTCTGGTTACGGACCCCGCATGCCGCCGTCGCGCCTTCAGCCTGTCCTCGTGGGAATCGTCACGGCTTTGGTCGGCTTCTCCAGCTCCTTCGCCGTGGTGCTTCGCGGCCTGACGGCGGCGGGCGCCAACGAGGCGCAGGCGGCTTCGGGCCTGATGGCCGCCTCCATCGCCATGGGCGTCGCGGGCATCGTGCTGAGCCTGTGGCTGCGCCAGCCGGTCTCTTCGGCGTGGTCGACGCCGGGCGCTGCGCTCATGGCGGCGACCGGGCCGGTGCTGGGCGGCTGGCCGGGCGCCGTGGGGGCGTTCCTGATCGCCGCCGGGTTGCTGGTGCTGGCGGCTCTGGTCAAGCCGTTCGGGCGGGCGGTCGGCGCCATCCCGACGACGCTGGCGAGCGCCATGCTGGCGGGCGTAATCTTCGGGCTGTGCCTCGCCCCGGTGCACGCCTTTATCGAGGCGCCCGCAGCGACGGCCCTCGTGTTCTGCGTCTGGCTGGCGGCGCTGCGCTGGAAGCGGCTTTACGCGACGCCGCTGGCGGCGGTCGCTGCGGCGCTGGTGATCGCGGCGCGCGGGGCGAGCCTCGATCTCAGCCAGATCGCGCCCGCGCCTATGCTGGTGTGGCCGGAATTCTCGTTCGCCGCCTTCGTCGGGCTGGCGCTGCCGTTGTTCATCGTCACGATGGCCTCGCAGAATCTGCCCGGCATCGCGGTGCTAAAAACCTTCGGCTTCACGCCGCCAACGTCTATCACCATTGGCGTAACCGGCGCGATGGGGGCGCTGGCGGCCCCGTTCGGCAGCCACGCCATCAACCTCAGCGCCATAACCGCAGCTATGTGCGCTTCGCCAGAAGCGGCGCCCGAACCCGAGCGGCGCTGGATCGCCTCGGCGACCTGCGGTTGCGTCTATATCGTGCTGGGCGCCGGGGCGGGCCTCGCCACCAAACTCGCCGCGACCGCGCCTTTGCTGGTGCAGGCGGTAGCGGGCCTCGCGCTACTCGGCGCGCTTGGCGGCGCCCTCGCTCAGGCCGTGTCGAAGCCTGAGGAGCGCGACGCCGCGCTCGTCACCTTCCTCGTCGCCGCCTCGGGGACGAGTTTCTACGGGATCGGCGGCGCTTTCTGGGGCCTTGTGGCGGGCGGAATCGTGCTCGTCGTCACCCGCGCCGGGCTTTGGCCTCCACGGCCATAGCCGACAGCGTGAACAACACCTGCGCCGCCGCGTGGGCGGTGGCGTTGTTGGCGTCATAGGACGGCGCGACCTCAACCACGTCGGCGCCGATCACGTCGATTCCATCGCAGCCGCGCAGGATCGTCAAAGCCTCGCGCGGCGTAAGTCCGCCGACCTCCGGCGTTCCGGTGCCGGGCGCGAAGCCGGGGTCGAGGCTGTCGATGTCGAAGCTGACATAGACGGGGCCGTCGCCCAGCACCTTGCGGGCCTTGGCGATGATGGCGGGCAGCCCGTCGCGGTCGATTTCTTCCGCGTGGATGACGCTCATCCCCGATTCGTAAGAGAACTCCCACAGATATTCCGACGCGCCGCGTATGCCGATCTGCACCGTGCGCTCCGGGTCCAGCACGCCGTCGAGCACGGCTTGGCGGAACGGGCCGCCGTGGTGGAATTTCGAGCCTTCATAGGGGCCGCCGGTGTCGCAATGCGCGTCGATATGCAGCATGCCGACCGGGCGTTTGGCGCCAAGAGCCTTCAGGATCGGCAGCGAGATCGAATGATCGCCGCCGACGCTGAGCGGGATCACGCCCGCCTCGACAACCTTGTGGAAATAAGCCTCGATGTCCTCGTGGCAGCTTTCCAGCGAGAACCGCGAGCGCATCCAGATGTCGCCGACGTCGGCGAAACGCGCCATTGTCAGCGGCGCGCGCTTCAACACATGCTCGTAGGGGCCGATGCGCTCGACGCCGCGCACCGCGCGCGGCCCGAAGCGCGAGCCCGCGCGATTGGTGACGCCAAGGTCCATCGGCACGCCGACAAGCGCAAAATCCAGCCCGGCGAAATCCAGCGCGTCCGGCGCCATTTGCCGATAGGGCGCGGCCAGAAACGTCGCGACATCGGCGAACGGCCATTTGCGCCGGTCGCCGCCGGTGAACGCGCTGGCGGCGACAGACTTGAAGTGGGGATCGTACATCTCGCCGCCGAGCGCCTGACCGTAGCGGGCGCGCAGGTGTTCGAGCTTCTTGTCGTCCATCGGGATCAGGCTCCGTATAACCAGTCGTAGCGTCGCATCAGGCCCTCTTGCCCCAGCGCGCGCATCGCCAGATCGCGCGCCAAGGCCATCGGTCCGCTCATATGATACACGCGCGCCTGTGACAGCGCTTCCTGCTGCACGCGCGTCGCGCGAGCGACGCGGGCGCGGGAATAGGCGGCGAGCGCTTCCGGCGCCGAGGCGCGGGCCAGCGCCTGTGCGAGCGCGTCGGCGTCCTCGATAGACTGCGCCGCGCCCTGCGCCAGAAACGGAACCATCGGATGCGCCGCATCGCCCGCCAGCGCTACGCGGCCCGAGGCGAAGCTTTGCAGCGACGGGCGCACATAGAGCGGCCAGGCGCGCCAGCTTTGCGGGGCGCCGATCAGCGCGCGGGCGGCGCGCGACCACTCCGAGAAGGCGGCGTCGAGGGCAGGGCGGTCGGCCTCGCCGTCCCAGGGATGTTCGGGCGGCGCGCCGCGCCAGCCCGCTTCGATCACCGCCACCAGATTGATTTCGGTCCCGCCGCGCAAGCCATATTGCACAAGATGCGCGCGCCGGCCCATCCGCAGCGTCACGACAGGTTCTTGCGGAGCGGACGCGGGCAAAGTGGCGCGGAAGGCGACCCGGCCGGTGAAGGCGAGGGCGTCGGCAGGATCAGGCAGCAACTTTTCGCGCGTTTTCGAGCGCAGGCCGTCGGCGCCGATCAACAGATCGCCGTCCTCGCTCAGCGAGACGAGGCCGCGCCTGACCGCGACGCGTACTT
>Ga0209698_10002020_pt1 | contig 23194 bp, 24 predicted proteins | sample LitLauG_LLR_2012_FD_187203 | JGI IMG/M metagenome (GOLD analysis project Ga0209698, IMG submission 187203) | Freshwater sediment microbial communities from Pennsylvania, USA - Little Laurel Run_MetaG_LLR_2012 (SPAdes) (version 2) | ecosystem: Environmental > Aquatic > Freshwater > Creek >... | reverse complement strand
ATGGAGATCACGATAAAAATGACAACGATTACAAGCCACACCACCCCGACCGCAGGCGCGGGCCGCCGTCGAGTAGTGGCAACTCCAGGCTGATTGTCAAGAGTGACTCCCGCATCCTCGGCAATCACCGAAGCCACGCGCGTGGTCATCAGCGTGGCCGCCGCAGCATAATTCCCAGTTCGCAGGATGGGTACAGCCTCCCGCCCGAAGCCGCCCACCTTCCCGTCCGGAAGAATCGCCTCCAGCCCGTATCCCACCGTAGTCCAATACTTGTGGTCCTGCGTGGCTAGCAGGATCAGCACCCCGCGATCTTTCCCTTTCGCTCCGATTCCAAACTTCTGATAAAGCGCCACCGCATAACTGACCACATCCTGCTCATCGACCGACTTGACCGTAACCACGGCAATCTGCGCGTGCGCCTTCTGATCGACCTGCAGGCAGAGATCGTTCAGCCGGGCCTGGGTAGCAGCGTCCAGCACCCCGGCAAAATCGTTGACGTAGTTGCTTGGGTGCAGAGACGCAATCGGCTCGGCCGCAACCCACAACGCCGCCCCCAGCAAGATCCAACCAACACAGAGGTTCGCCGAAGCTCTTGCCAGCCTTTTCATTCGGGGAAATTGTACAGGAGCGCGCTGTGGAGATTGTGCGCTACCACCGCCTTTCATGATGGCTAACGGCGGGTGCTATCATACGCGGCAAGTCCGAGCGCGGAGACCCAAATGCCCGATGAACTCGAAAAACCAAGTGGCCAGTCCCTGGTGCGCAAGTTAGCGACTATTCTTTCGGCGGATGTCGCCGAATTCAGCCGTCTGATGGGCGAAGACGAAGAGCAGACGCTGAAAACATTTCGCGGACACAAACAAGTCTTCGAGTCCCTGGTATCGGGGCACCGCGGACGTATTTTCAATACCGCCGGGGACGCGATTCTGGCCGAGTTTGGCAGCGCGGTTGAAGCGGTGCGCTGCGCCACCGACATTCAGGCGGCCCTGCGCACGCGCAACGATCAGTTGCCGCCCAACCGGCAAGTAAGATTCCGCATCGGGATTAACCTGGGAGACGTCATGCTGCACGGCCAGGATCTTCTGGGGGATGGCGTCAACGTCGCGGCGCGGCTGCAGACGGCGGCGGAGCCGGGAGGAATCTGCATTTCGGGGAGCGTCCACGACCAGATCAGCAACAAACTGTCGCTCTCGTTCCAATGTCTCGGCGAAATGAGTTTCAAGAACATCCAGGTGCCGGTTCGAACGTTCTCCATTACACATGCCCAGGGCCTAGGCGATCTTCCCTCTCCCAAGCCTCGTGGTAGCGGGAGTCGACCGGCAAAATGGATTCCTGCCGGCCTGGCGCTGCTGGCGGTGCTGGCAGGTGGCGCGTATTGGGCTTATACCGCCAGCCAGCGGAGCAAGGCAGAAACTGCGCAAGCGATCGCTCCGGCGGGCCAGCCAGTACAAACCCCGCTATCCAGTGAGCCTGGGTCTAAGCCGGCCGACGCTACGCCACCGCCGGTCCCGGTCCGCGAGCCAGTGACCAAGCCCGCACAGACGCCGCCAGCCGGGAAATCTCGGGCGGAGATGACGCAAACTCCACCACCCAGTGTATCGGCGGCCAAGACCGCAGCCTCACCAAGGAACGCCGCTGCGGCCGCGGCGTCATCTACTGCCAGCGCAGGCCAGTTCGATGGGGTGTACTCCGGGCCAATCTGTTACGGCCAGTTTCGGGAGCAGCCGCAGCGGTGTTATCAGGCGAAGGGCACCGTCAGCGGTAGCAAAATCTCAGGCCAGTGGCCGATGGGCCCTGAGAAGAAGGTCACCGCGCTCATGACCGGAGATGTGGCTAACTCCGGGGACATCAAGATCCAGATTGTGCAAAGCGACGTAAATAAATCCTGGCGGGCGACGATCAATCTTACGGGTACAATTCGCGGCGGGCTGATCAACGCCAGCGGCAGCTTCCTGAATGGGCGCGCGGCCACGCTCAACTGGCACAAGAATCAGAACTACGGAGCGTCTCACTAAGGCGTCGCGGACCTTGAAGAGTGCACGAGATCATGCCCGGCGTTTCGGAGCCCGCTTGTTTTTTGCCTGAGCGCTTCTTTTGCTCCCCGTATTCTTGTTCACCCGCAGCTTCCACGCCGCGCGCAAAGCGCCAGTCAGCACATCCTCGCCGGCTTGCGCCAGCCGGATGTGCGTCATTCCCATCCGTCCCCATCCGCCAGGAATGGGCAAAAACACTTCCGGCAGCTCCCGCACAAACTCTTCTTGCAGTTCCCGCGTGAGCATCAAGTTGCCGTAGCCTTTGTCCTGCGAAGCCAGCGTAGCGAAAATCCTGCCGCCGACTCTGAAGTCGGCCGCCCCCATGTGCGAGCCTTCCTCCGCCCCTTCGAGACTCAGCGCAATCCTGCGGAAATCTGCCGGTTTCATAGCCAAGCGCTCCAACTCGGCGCCGGGGGCCGCACTTTTACTGCCCCGCCACAATGTAGTTCCCCACCTCTTCTTCCAGCAGCTCCAGCGGCAGCGATCCGTCGCGCAGCACGGCGTCATGAAAATCGCGGACGTCAAACTTCGATCCCAGTTTTTGCTCTGCCTTCCTCCGCAGCTCGACAATCTTCAGTTGTCCCATCTTGTAGGAAAGCGCCTGCGCCGGCCAATTAATGTAGCGATCCACTTCTGCCTGCGCCTGTGTCGGAGCGTGTGCCTTCAAATATTCCTGGGCCTGTTCCCGGGTCCATCCCATGGAGTGGATCCCCGTATCAATCACCAGCCGCGCCGCGCGAAAACGCTCGCTCGCCAATTGCCCGAACCGGCTGTACGGGTCCTTATAGACTCCCAGCTTCGATCCCAGCGACTCGGCATAGAGCGCCCAACCTTCGGCGTATGCGCTGTTCCCATAAAACTTGCGGAACTCCGGCATGCCTTTCATCGAGCGCGCCAGCGATCCCTGAAAAATGTGTCCCGGCACCGCTTCGTGCAGCACCAGCGCTTCCTTGTCGTACTTCACCTGCTTTTCCGGTTGATACGCTAGCAGGTTGAACCATCCCGGTGCGCTGCCATCTGGCATGGGAGCCTGCGCGTTCGACGCTGTAGCCTGCTCGCGGTCTTCTGGAATTGCGCGAATCCCGTATAGCAACATGGGAATATGCTTGAACTGGTTCGGCAGCTCCGGCTCAATGATCTTCGCCGCATTCCGGCAATAGGCTAGCATCTCGTCTTTCGAGTGGAAACGCTGCTCCGGCATCTCCGCCAGCTTCACCTCCAACTCGCTCACCGAGCCGCTAAATCCGGTTTGCCGCGCGATCGCCAACATTTCGCCTTCAATCCGATCGACTTCCGCCAGGCCAATACGATGAATCTCCTCCGGAGTCGCCGTAGTGGTCGTCAAACGCCGGATCAGCACCGCATAGGCCTCACCGCCCCCAGGAAGACTACCGATCCCAATTCCTGGCCGTGCCTTGGGCAAATAGGTGTTCTGCATGTACGCCAACAGCTTGCGCCACGACGGACGAAAATCGTTTTCGAAAGCGTCCGTTCCCTCCTTGCGCAGCCGCACGCGGTCCGCTTCCGGAATGTTCTCCGGCATCTTCTGAATAAATGCCAACAGCGGACTCTTCGTGGCATCCTGCGCCACCTGCGCCGTCAACTGCTCGATCACCAGACCTGCGACGATCTTCGGCTGCGTCCAGCCGCGCTCGATCGCCTCGTTCATGATCGCGATGTTCTGCTCCACCAGGGCCGGCACTGCCCGAATCCGCGCAATGATGTTTTCGCAATCTCGAACTGTGTAAACCGGCATCCGGTCGATCGTCAGATAAACACCGTTGTGGAAGCCCGTCATCTGCCCCACGCGCAGCAGGTGAGTTTCCAGATCCAGGGAGTCCAGGTGAGTGCGGAGGTCATAGCGCAGCAGTTTCACGCTGAGCCGGTCTTGTTCAGAAAGCCGATCCAAAGGAAATTTCTCCAACTCCGCGAGACGCTTCTCGAAGTGAGAGCGCCGCGCGTCCCGACCCTGCTTGGAGACGTCCGCCCACCGATCGTCATACTCGTGATGTCCAACCGTGGTCGCGAACTCCGGCTCATCGCGAAGCCGCTCTTCAAAATACGCCGCAAAGAATTGTGAGAGTTCATGGGAACCATCCCTGGCTGCCGGAGCCGGTTGCGCCGGCAAGCACGGACCGAGCAAACTCAACGTCAGTACCACCAGCAAAGCGAAACGGAATCTCATGGTTCCCCCAAAGTTGTCTTCATCCCAGCCGCCGCATTGTATAACGGCGATATGCAAAATCCGGTTGGCTTCCCCCGTGATCCCCGGTGCTCCCCGTGGTCAAGCCTTTTTGTCGATAGTGACACCCTTACGCCGGCAATCGCCCCATGATATGTTTTCTGTTCGCATTTCGGCTGCAGCCGAGAATCTATGATCCGCTCCTACAAAGGCGTCACCCCGCAAGTTCCCGAAACCTGCTACATCGACGACTCCGCTCAGCTCATCGGTGACGTCAGCGTCGGCGAGCACTCCAGCATCTGGATGAACGCTGTCCTCCGCGGCGATGTCCACCAAATTCGCGTCGGCCACTACTCCAACATTCAGGACAACTCGGTTCTCCACGGCATGAAAGAACTGTACGGCGTTTACGTAGGCGACTACGTCACCGTGGGCCACAACGTCATCCTCCACGGCTGCACCGTCGAAGGCTGCTGCCTCATTGGCATGGGCTGCATCATCCTCAACGGCGCCGTCATTGGATCCGGGTCCATCATCGCAGCGGGGACGCTCATCCCAGAAAAGACGATCGTCGAGCCGAATTCCCTCTGGATGGGCTCCCCGGGAAAATTCCGCCGCCACCTGGACAAGAAAGACGAGGAAACAATCCTCCGCTACGCCGACAATTATGTGGCCTACAAGAAGTCGTACTTGTTGGAGCGAAGAGGCTCGTAGCTATTGGATGAAGCAGGGCTTGCCCCTGCGTGCCCTGTGGACCTGCTTCGGCATCGGCGGTCCGAAAGACGATCCAGCTGGGGCGATTAAGAGTATGCTTCTCCCAGTTCTACATTGAATTCGACTTCCCTTACAGCGTCCCGAGTTTCATTGGCGTCTGAGCGGGGAGCCTCCCGATCCCATTAAAGTGGCCGGTTCGGGCGGCGCTGTTAGCGTTGCCACTTCAACCGCCGATAGCACAAGGAGCCAACAAAAATGAAGAACATGTTTCGGGTAGTCGCAGTTGCAGTCTTCTCCGCCATGCTGTTGCCAGCCCTCGCGCAAGCCCAAATGCCCGTCCGGCCATTTCATGATGGTCCGGTGTGGGACATCGCCTTCATCAAAATGAAGGCCGGCGTCGGATTGAAGTACATGAACTGGCTGGCAACGGAATGGAAGACCGAACAAGAGGCGTTGAAGAAAGCGGGGCTGATCCTCGATTACAAAGTTATCGGAACCGAAGCACACGGCACCACCGATTGGGACTTGATGCTGATGACAGAATTCAAGGATCTGGCCACGATGGAAGCTCAGGAGGATAAGCGGGAAGACGTGGCCAACAAGGCAACCAATAGCGACGACAAAAAGATGATCGCAGGCTATGAGGAACGTACCGGTTGGCGTGAAATTGTCGGCGGCCGATTGGCTCGGGAGATCATCCTCGAACCCAAGAAGTAAGGCGTCACAACACCATTAGGCTCGGGTTTGTAGAGGGGTACACCGCAAGAACCCCTCCCGCCCACGGCTAAGTTTGACAAGGGAGGCTGGCCATCTCCCTACCAACCCGCCCGATGCTTAAAGCTGGAGGCCGCTCCCAGCCCACTCATCACCGCGCCCCCCAGCAGGACGGCCCGACCCAGGTTATTGTGGCGCTTTCTGTGCAGCAGATAAGCGGTCGCGATTTCGGCCCCGAATAACGCAGCCGTGGCCGCCACCTGCAGACCAGTCGTATGCACAAAGGGACGCGCCACGGGATTGTATTCTTCACCCCCACCGTCGAGGTTACGCCGGGTGGCCAGGCTGTCCGCCGCCTTCGCCGCTCCATCGAACGCGACCAGCGCAATTGTGGCCGGCGTCCAGAACCGCGAAGCGGCCAGATCTCCCCGCGTTATATAAAGGATGCACGGCGAAAGCACTGTGGACCGCCTGCGTTGTTGTGCCTTGAGCGCCAAGGCTAACCGCCATTGTCGCCAGCGCCAGAAGAGCGATAAGCGTTCTCATTGGAAAGTGGGCCGCGGGAAAGTGGGCCGCGCACCCCAGCCCTCCCAAGCCCATCGGAGGGCAATCGGATTCCTTGACTCTGGTAATCAACCCTGGGAAACGGAAGTAACCCTGGTTTCGGCGCTGGACTGAGCGAGAATCCGCTTCTCGGCTCTGTTAGTGGGAATTTGCTGGTTTAGGATTGCCCGGCCTGCCGCTTGGGTGGCGGCTGTGTGGGGTCGTGGGGTGAGGCCGGGCAATTCTGTTTACTACTCAGGATTGCAACTTGATCATAGTTGTACTCCGCGAGCCCTTGGCCTGCCTGTGACGACGATCACCATTCTTCGTGATTAGGACACATCCAGCTGTGACAAAGATCACCGCCAAGGCGGACACTCAACGGCTAATCTATCAGCGAAATTGCAACACAAAAAATACTCAGGAGAAGCAATCATGGCCTACGTAATCACCGACAACTGCATCAAAGACGAACTTTGCGTGGAAGTCTGCCCGACCGACTGCATCCATCCCAAGAAAGACGAGCCCGAGTTTGAGGCCGCGACCCAGATGTATGTCGATCCCGAAGGCTGCATCGATTGTGGCGCCTGCGTCCCGGCGTGCACCTCGGATGCTCTTTTCGTGGCCGACGAACTGCCCGAAGACAAGAAAGAGTTTCTGGAAAAGAACGCGGCCCATTTCCAGAAATAGCGATCGCCGGTCGCTCAACCTGTCGAGTATGCCGCCGGTCGTTCTTGAACCTTGACCCCGAATAACAGGGGGTGTGCCACTTCTCACGTTTTTTTGAGAAGTGGCCCCTCCGAACAGCCGGCATAATTGGCTGTCGTTCGCCGATCGCGGCACCGAAAAGGCCGTTTCATTCCTCTCGAAGCCGCACAAAACTTCTACCAGACCTCTTTTGTGTGGCCGTTATTGCCCCCCTATCTTGTGATCTGTCTCCTTTGCACAATTGGAGAACTTGTGCATACTTCAAATGCTCTTTTCTTGCCGGAGGCTTCTTTCGTCATGGCTTCTCGTATTTTCTTTGCCGCCACCTTGCTTGCCTCACTTATCCCTCTCTACGCTGCCGATACTCCGGCCGCTGCCCCCAACTCCGACCCCACTTATCAGCAACTGCGCAACTTGACCTTGTCAGGCGAAGCGGTCAGCGTCGGAAACTTCGAGTTGAAGCGGGATGCCGGCACTTTTCATCTGCATTCCGGCACAGTATGTTTTACGGCGCCGGTGCAGGGCAAGGTTACGGGAGCGGTGTTCGTGGGCGACGGCAATTTTGTCCTGGATCCCCCGCTGGAATCCGAGCGCCAGAGTTTGAAGCTGCTCACCAAAGAGAACGAGTTCAGCGAAAAGTTTAATCAGGCGGTCCTGCGTTTTACGGATTCGACCTATGACGACATCAAGAAAGGCGGCGGCGCGGCGCCCGCCGGTTGCGACGCAGGCTTGCTGAAAGACAGCCAGAATACGACGCGCCACAAATTCAAGGACAATCTGGAGGCGCGCATTCTGCAGGATGTGATGAGCCCTGAGGCGGGAGGCCTGTTCGTCGCCTTCATCCACGGCAAGCGTTACAGCAGCAAAGAACTCTACCAGATTGATCCGGACTCGGGTTCGGAGCAGGTCAGCTTTGTGACCTACGAGGAAAATAAATCGGGCAACTGGGCGGCCTTCAATATTGCCGCTCCTCATGTGCACGGCAAACCCTATCACATTGAGCACCAGCAACTGGAGGCGACGTTCGAAAAGAGCGGCAAGTTATTGGGCAAGGCCACAACAGACTTTATTGCGCGGCGCAATGCCGTCCGGGTTGTGGGCTTCGACTTGTTCGCGCCCTTGCGCGTGCAGGGAGTAACGGCGAACGGACAGCCCCTGTCCTTTATTCAGGAGGACAAGAACGACGACGGCAACTTCGCCGTCATCCTGCCCAAGGCTCTGACTGAGGGAGAAAGGTTCTCGCTCACAACCACCTACGAAGGGAAAGAGGCGGTCGTAAACACCGGTGGCGGAAACTACTACCCGGTCGCGCGCGATGACTGGTATCCCAACGATTCCGATGCGGGCATGGGAGAGTACACGAGGTATGACATGACTCTCCGCATCCCCAAAGGTATGAAGATGGCCGCTACGGGCGTGCTCGTCTCTGAGAGCAACGAGGGCGGCCAGAATCTGACTGTGTGGAAAAGCGAAAATCCGCAAACCGTGGCGGGATTTAGCTTCGGCCGCTTCAAGCAAGAGGAAGCCAGGCTCACCAAGCCTGAATACTTCATCCAGTCCTACGCCAACGAGGAGTCTCCGGACTGGGTGCAGTCTCTAAAAAATAGCGCCGAGGGTGGAATGCCGTCGCTAGAAGGGTCCCACATGGGGGCAGAAGTGGCGTTGGGGTCGATGAGCACCGTTTCGCTGAATAAGAAAGCGTTGGCCGAAGGCGAATTGGCAGTGCAACTGTATAGCGATTACTTTGGCCCAACGCTGTTCAAGCATATGCAATTGACGCAGCAGACGGCGTGCAACTACGGCCAATCCTGGCCGGAACTGGTGTGGATTCCGATCTGCTACTACTTTGATACAACCGTGCGCCACTCACTCGGGTTGGACCACGCCGATCGCGGATACTGGAAGGTGGTTACAGCCCACGAAGTCGCGCATCAGTGGTGGGGACACACCGTCGGTTTTTCCTCCGGCCGCGACCAGTGGATGAGCGAAGGCTTCGCCGATATGTCCGCGTCCCTCTACATCAGCAGCATCGAGAAGAATCCCAAGAAATTTATAGAGTTCTGGAACGACGAGCGCGAGTTGTTGCTGGAGCGGAACGCCCAAGGTTTTCGCGCCATTGACGTCGGCCCCTTAACCATGGGATACCGGGCCAATACCTCACGCACGGGATTCGATGTGACTCGGCGCCTCATCTATCCGAAGGGCGCGTACATTCTGCACATGATCCGCATGATGATGTGGGACCGCAAGACGGGCGATCAGAATTTCAAAACTGCCATGCAGGACTTTGTGAAAACTTATTCCGGCAAGGCGGCCACGACCGAGGATTTCAAGGCCATGATGGAGAAGCACATGACCCAGGAGATGGATCTCGAGGGCAATCATCGCCTGGACTGGTTCTTTAGCGAGTATGTATACGGCACGGCACTGCCCACCTACAAGATGGCGTCCACGTTCGACAAGGACGCAAACGGCGACGTCGTGTTTGGCTTCAAGATCACGCAGTCCGGCGTGGACGATAAATTCCGGATGATCGTGCCCATCTACCTGGAGCTGGCCGATGGCCGCACCATTCACTTGGGACGGGCGCGCCTCCTGGGAAATACCTCGGTGGAGCAGAAACTCCCCATCAAGGGATTGAAAGATGTGCCCAAACACGCGCTCTTGAACTACAACGACGATGTGCTGGCGTCCAATTAGGGACAAGAAACAGCGGGATGGTCGCTACAAAGACGTTCCAGCATCAACGAGCCTTGCGAGAACCGGCCGACCTGGGACGCCAAAAACCAGGCGAGGCTCTTGACCAACGACCCACCGACCGGCGACCATCGATCGACGACCATCGACCAATGATCAAATCTCCCCGAGGAACCCGCGACCTGCTTCCGCCCGATACGGCGCTCTGGAACTTCGTTGAAGCTGCCGGGCGCGACGTCTTCCGCGCCTACAACTTCCACGAAATCCGCACCCCGATCTTCGAATCCACCGAACTCTTTGCCCGCGGCGTGGGCGAAGAGACCGACATTGTCTCCAAGGAGATGTTTACCTGGGAAGATCGCGGGCGTGCCGAAAGCGACAAGGGTCAGTCGCTGACCCTCCGCCCCGAAAACACTGCCGGCGTGGTCCGCGCCTACATCGAACACAAACTCTGGGACCGCGGCCTCAACAAGCTTTTTTACATCGGGCCGCAATTCCGCCGCGAGCGACCGCAGAAGGGCCGCTACCGCCAGTTCTATCAAATCGGAGCCGAGGTCATCGGCCCCGCCGCCGCCGGCAGCCAGTCTCCCGCGAGAGACGCGGAGATTCTCGAACTCCTGGCCACGCTGCTCAACCGCGTCGGCATAACTGATTGGACTCTTGAACTCAACTCCGTCGGCGTTCCGGCCGACAGGGCGACGTTCAACGAAGCTTTGCGCCTCGCGCTCTCGCCGGTAGTCGGCAAAATGTGCGCCGACTGCCAGCGCCGCGCGGTGACGAATCCTCTAAGGATTTTCGACTGCAAAGTTCCGGAAGATCAGCCTGTTATTGAGACACTTCCGACCATCTCCCAATTCCTGAGCGAGCAGACGCGCGCTCACTATGAAGAGGTCAAACGGATCCTGAACGCGGTCGAGATTCCCTACGTCGAAAACCCGCGTCTCGTACGGGGACTGGACTACTATCAAAAGACTGCGTTCGAATTCACTCATGGGGCGCTGGGTGCCCAGAACGCAATTCTAGGCGGCGGACGATACGACGGATTATCGGAAGCTCTCGGCGGCCCGCCCGCTCCCGGAATTGGCTTTGCGATCGGTGAAGATCGCCTCGTCCTTTCCCTCGCCGCCTCCGCTGAGTCGGTAGTGCGCAAGCCCGATGTTTACATCGCCCCGCTCGGCGCCGGAATGAATCGCGAAGCGGCCCGCGTGGCTCGCGAGCTGCGCCGCCACGACCTGGTCGTCGATCTCGGCGACGAATCCTTTCGCCTGAAGAAATCCTTCGAGGCAGCCGACAAGATGGGCGCACGCTACATCCTCATCGTCGGCGAGAACGAAGTCGCGGCCAATGCCTTCGCGCTCAAGCATCTGGCATCGGGAGAACAAGTGACGGTCCCGCACGCGGAACTGGCGCAACGGATCGCCCAGAAATAGCTTTTGGGCTTTTGGATTTCCAGGCGACTACGTCCCGAGATCCACAGCTTCTCTAAGCGCTAGTGAGCCCTGAGCCGCCAGTGATAAACTTCGTTGATGCCCACCCAAAAAACCATCAAGAAGCAAACCAAGCAGAAGAGAACTGCATCGACGAAGCCGCCAAAGAAGATGGCAAGAAAGAAATCAGCTAAGAAAGCAGCACCCAAGAAAACATTAGCGGCAAAGAAGCTCGCTACAAACAAGCGGGCCGTGAAGTCGAAGGCAAGCGCCAGGAAGAAAGCCGACACGAAGACGGCGGCAGGCGCTTCCAGAAAACGGATTCGGGGAAAAGGCAAAAGCACGAACTCTGAGCCCTTTGAAAACGCACCCGTTAGAGCAAGGTCGGCGGGGCAATCGGGAAGTCTGCAGGGGTTGTCCAATGCGGCAGGCGCCGATTCGGAAAGCGTGGACGAGTTGATTGAAGAAGGAAATGCATTTGAAGGCGGCGTGGTCGCGGGCGTCGAGGCCGCTGACCGGGCCGACGAACAGGAAGTTCATACTCACGAGGCGCCGGAGGACGATGTTCCCGGCGAATATCTGGATCAAGACTAAGGGGCCGGCCGAATGGCCCGACCGGATCTCCCACGCCTTCCCGGTGACGATTCAAGTCATTCTGGATCATTTTGAGCCTTTGGAAAGGCGAACGATCTGGATCAGCTCTCCGGATTGCCTCGTTGACACTGCTCTTCTCCAGGCGTAACGTTGCGAACGAAGGAAAATCCAAACAAAACTGAGGGGAACTTCGAAGATGAAGAGGAATTGCTGTGTGATTTTTGCAGTTGTGTGCACGTTCGCCATGGTCGGCACGTGGGCCGTGCCGGCGTGCGCGCAGGATGAACCGAAGGAAAAGCCACCCATGTACAGCTACGTCGGATTCTGGAGTATTCCCCGCGCGCAATGGGCGGAGATGGACAAGGCCGATGCCGCCGATCAGAAGGTTCTGGACAAGGCCATGGCCGATGGCACGATTATCGGCTACGGCAACGACATGAACCTGGTGCATCAGCCGGACGGCGCAACCCACGACGATTGGTGGTCGTCAATGTCCATGGCCGGCTTAATGAATGTGCTCGACCGCTTCTACAAATCGACCACCGTAACTTCGCCCGTGCTGGCCAGCGCCACCAGGCACTGGGACAACATCATGGTCAGCCGGTATTACAACTGGCGTTCGGGCTCGTTTAAGGGCGCCTACACCCGCGCGGCGCAGTACAAGCTGAAGCCCGACGCGCCGAATGACGCGGTTGAGACGCTCAGCAAGAACCTGTTCGTACCGCTGATGGAGAAGTTGATGGCCGACGGCGCCATCCTCGAGTATGAAGTCGACACCGAAGCCGTCCACACCGAAGATCCCGGAACCTTCTGGGTCGTCGTCATCGCAACCAAGGCAGACGGCCTGGACAAATTCAGCGCCGCGCTGCGCGACGCGAATAAGAAGAACCCCATGAACGGCCCGGCGATCGGCTCCATGGTGGACTTCACACCGCACCGCGATTACCTGTCCAGTTCCACCGGATCCTACAAATAACGTACAAATAGGGGTGCCCCGCTCCTTGCGTCTCGTGCAAGGGGCGGGCCCTGCTACCCTCGGTCCGGATTTGGTTGACTTACGCATACGCCGTGTCTACCATCGGCAACCGAGGATTCGAACCTTCCGTTCTCGCGCAGCAATTACTTTCAGGAGGCATTCTCTATGACGCGTACATCCGAGCGCACCTCGGCCCTCTTCATCGCCACTCTTCTGCTCGCCTCCGCTGGCTGGGCGCAGATGACCATGCCCAAGCCCGGCCCCGAGCACAAAAAACTGGACTACTTTACCGGCAATTGGACCTGCGACGGTGACACGAAGCCCGGGCCCATGGGGCCGGGCGGCAAGATGACCATGACCGACGACTCCAAATGGATGGACGGCGGCTTCTTTGTCGTCATTCATAGCCAGTACAAGAGTCCCATGGGCAACGGAAGCGGACTGGCCTTCCTCGGGTACGATGGCGACGAAAAGAAGTACACCTACAACGAGTTCAACAGTGATGGCGAGACCGTTGTCTCCAAGGGAACCGTAGACGGCGATGCCTGGACCTGGATCGGCGACATGAAGCCCGCCGGCAAGGGCCGCTTCAGCGAGAAGATCCTGTCGCCCACTTCCTACTCATTCAAATTTGAAATGTCAGCCGATGGCGCCAACTGGACTTCGATCATGGACGGCAAGTGCACCAAGAATAAGTAGACTCGAACCAAAGCCGTATTCGACCGCCAGTCTGATAACGTTCGCTAAGAATGGGGACGTTTTCGCTCGTCCCCATAAGATCCAGTTCGACAATGATCTAGTGGTCCGTGATCGACCGATCGATGACGACCGCGCATCCTCAGGCCTTTACTTCGCCATCTTCAAAGACATGACGTGCACCTGGTTCTTGTCCGCATACACGTGTGCGGACAGGGTGACGTGGTGTCCTTCATGTCCTTTTACCGCCTCCGGGTTCACGATCCCCCAGCTCTTTTTGTCGCTGTCGTTCACAAACGTCTTGCCGTCATCGCTGATTTTGCCGGTGATCTTCACCTCTTTGGACGCATCCGCCTTCATCGAGTCATGCTTCATCGAATCATGGCTCATCGTGTCCTGAGCCGCAGCCACTCCGAAGTTCAGAATGGCCAATGCGAAACAGATTGCCAACAGTTTTCTCATGCGATTCTCTTCTCCTGCAGATAGATTTGCACAGCTTGCCATCGGCCAGTATAAGGTCGAATCTGCGCTCCAAGATCACAATCTTTTGGAATTTCGCGGTTTTCCCTTCGTGTACCTTAGTGTCCTTGGTGGTAAACGTTTTCCAAACTTGGCTCCGCCAGAAAGCGTAGCGACGCCCCCGCCAGCGGTCCCATTTATAATCATGGGTTCAACTCACACGAGAAATTTCCGCTGGATCATCCCAGCAAGACAAGGCGAAAACGTGCTCGATTTCTTAGGCGACCTCAGACGAACTCATATGTGCGGCGAGCTTCGGCTTTCCGATGCCGGCAAGAAAGTTGTGCTGATGGGATGGGTCAACCGCCGGCGCGACCTGGGCCAGATCATCTTCATCGACCTGCGCGACCGCACCGGCGTGACCCAGGTCGTCTTCAGCCACGAACTGAGCGGCGATGTGCACGAGAAGGCGGAAACGCTGCGCAACGAGTTCGTGATCGCAGCCATCGGCACCGTGAAGCGCCGCGATGCTGACACCATCAATCCCAATATCCCGACAGGCGAAGTCGAACTGGTAGTGGACGATCTACGCATTCTGAACGTATCCAAGCCTCTGCCGTTTCTGCCGTCAGACACCGTGCTGGCCAACGAAGAGATGCGCTTGAAATATCGCTACATCGACCTACGCCGCGACGCCATGCAGTTCAACATCGAGCTACGTCATAAAGTGGCGTTAGCAATCCGCGAAAACCTGGCATCGCTGGGCTTCTTTGAAATCGAAACCCCGTTCATGACCCGCTCCACGCCCGAGGGGGCGCGCGATTATCTCGTGCCCAGCCGCGTGCAGCCCGGGTGTTTCTACGCGCTGCCGCAATCGCCGCAACTGTTCAAGCAGATTCTGATGATCTCCGGCTTCGACAAATATTTCCAGATCGTGCGCTGCTTCCGCGATGAAGACCTGCGCGCCGACCGCCAGCCCGAATTCACCCAGATCGACCTGGAGATGTCCTATCCGCAGCCAGAACGGGTTTGGGAGGTGGTCGAGAGCTTTTTGACGGCAGCGTTCAAAGCCGCGGGACACGACATCAAGACGCCTTTCCCGCGCATGGATTTCGACGATGCCATCCGCCAGTACGGCATCGACAAGCCCGACCTGCGCGTGCCCGCCTTCACCGACGTGGGCGATTGCTTTGCGCCCGCCGATCTGGAGGCGCTCGCAATCAATAAAGATCTCCCGGTGATTGCGATCCGCATTCCGCATGTGGGCGAACTTTCGCGCAAGGAGCGAGACGACATCAAGCCGCTGTTTGTCTCGAAAGGCGGAGCGCGCGTGTTCGAAGACTTCAAGCGCATCGAGAGTAAGAATCCAGAAGCTGGAGCACAAATCCGTGCGAAAATCGGCGCGGCGACGGACGATCTGCTCGTGCTGGTGGTGGGCTCAAAGCAATCAGTGAGAGACGACCATCCTGCGGGCAAGCGCAAAGTGACGCCCGCGGAGATGGCCATTTACGCTTCCGCGGGATTGTTGCGCGTGGCGCTGGCGCAGAAATATTCCGACCGGCATAAGCTCTTTCAGAAAGGCGATTACCGTTTTCTGTGGGTGACGAACTTCCCCATGTTCGAGTATGACGAAGGCGACAAGCGCTGGATGGCTGCCCATCACCCCTTCACCTCGCCGCACACTGAAGACATGGACAAACTGGAAAGCGATCCAGCCATGGTGCGCGCGCTAGCCTACGACGTCGTACTCAACGGGACCGAGTTGGGATCGGGCTCGATCCGTATTCACCGCCAGGATGTGCAGAGCAGAATCTTCCACGCCCTCGGCATGACGGAAGAAGAAGCGCGCTCGCGCTTCGGCTTCTTCCTGGAAGCGCTCGAGTACGGCACGCCTCCTCACGGAGGGATTGCACTTGGACTGGATCGCATCGTGATGATCCTGGCCGGCGCCGATAGTTTGCGCGAAGTAATTCCCTTCCCCAAAACCGCCGCCGCGAAGGACCTGATGATGGAAGCGCCCACACCGGTGGCGGAGGGGCAGCTGCGGGAGTTGGGGATTGGGGTGGTGGTGAAGAGGTAGGCGCGACCAGCAGTGAATCCCACCCATCACAAAAAGCGCGATGAGTAGGGCAAACGGCACCTAATCCATGACGCTGCCTCCCATGCGCTACGCAGATATCATCGGGCAAGAGGACTCCGTTGCTCGCCTCAAGGCGTTCTCGGATTTCTACCGGAAGAACGCAAGTACAGCAGAGCACATTCTCATTGTCGCTGAGGAGGGAATGGGCAAACGAACAATTGCCGGTGTTCTGGCGAACGAGCTTGGGGCGGCGTGCCAAGAGGTCAGCGCGTCGCAGCTACAACTCAAAGGCGATCTTACTGCAATTCTCACCAACCTAGGCCCGAACCAAGTGCTGATTATCCAAGACATCCACCGATTGGGGCGCGCGCTTCAGGACATTCTCTTAGAAGCGCTAAGAACCCATAAACTGCCAATCGACATTGGTCAGGGGCCTAGGACGAGGCACCATGTTATGGATGTCAGGCCCTTTACACTGGTGGGCACCGCACCGAAGAGGTCTGAATGCCCCGAGGCGCTACTGAGTTGCTTCGCTGCCCCTGCAGGCATACACCGATTCGGCACTTGAGAAAGTTGGAGAGAAGATTGCTGCGCAGGAGAATATCGCGACCGATCTGGCCGCAATAAGATTGCTGGTGGCCAACTCCCGATCTCGCCCCGATAAGTTGAAAGTGTTGATGCAGCGAGTTGTCAGGGCCTTAAATAAACCGAAGATCACGGAGGGGGACGCGCTACAGGCACTTGCGGTGTTCGGGATAACGGCGAACGCGGACACCCATATCGGCGATTCCGCAAATCTTGAGCTAATGTCGGGAGTGGAGTTTGAGAGAGCAGTCACGGCGCTGCTCGCCCGGATGGAATTTCGCGCCGAGATGACCAAAGCAACAGGAGACGGCGGAATTGACATCGTGGCAGTTCTTGACAAACCGATACTTGGCGGGAAATATCTTTTTCAGTGCAAACGGTACGCCCCCGATAACTTGGTTGGCGCATCAACGGTGAGAGACTTCTATGGAGCAGTCACCGCAGATAAGGCAGTGAAGGGAATACTCATCACAACGTCCGACTTCACTGCTCAGGCGCGAGAGTCTGCGGAGCGCGTGGGACTGGAACTGATAAACTTAGGGAGGCTCCAAGACCTATTTGCTCAATACGGCATGGGCAGGCCCGTTTGAAATTATCCTTTCGCTTCCTATTCGCCATTGGCTACAATCCCATTTAAGGTGTTCGACATGGGAAACTTATTGGAGCAAGAAGCGGAACGTCTGAAGAGCAAGTATCCTCGACACTATCACAGCATCATCGAGCACAATCTTAGGTGGGTAGGCGAGGAGATGTCCCTCAAGCCGGGAAGCGTTTCCATCAGCGAGGGTCTCATCGCGATGAGCACAGACTTGCCGTCTCTCGTTGGCGGACGCCCAAAACGGAGACGAGCTTACAAGAGTGGCGGTACAAAGCGGTGAGTCGCGGCTAGCCCCACTCATCGCGTTCTCTGCGCTGAATAAGAACCCCCGACCTGCGCTAGAATAGCCGCGTGAGGCAGCGGGTACTACAACTCATCGCGTTCTATGCGATGAATAGGCAACCGTCAGCCTGCGATAGATTGATGTGAGGTGCTCATGGCAGAGATGACGCCGCAGGTTTCCGAAGTGCTGGAGAAAGCCCTGGCGCTTTCCACTCAAGAGCGCGGCCTGTTAATCGATCACTTGATCGAGAGCCTCGACGATGGCCCCCCAGAAGAAGGAATTGAGCAGGCTTGGGATGAAGAGATCAAGCGCCGGGTCGATGAGATTCGATCGGGCAAAGTTGAAATGATCCCCGGCGAGGAGGTCCGCCGCCGTCTCGCCGCCCGGCTCCTTAATACTGGACGGCATGGCGGGAAGTAAGCCTTATCGCGTCCATCGGGAAGTGTGGCTGGAAATTGAGGCGGGTGACGACTGGTACCTCGAACGCAGTGTGGATGCCAGTGCAGAATTCATTGCCGCTATCTCCGATGCGTTTGAGATCATTTCCCAAGCACCAAAGCGTTGGCCCAAGTATCTGCACGGAACCCGGCGGTTCGTGCTTCGCCGCTTCCCATTCTCCATCGTTTATCTCGATGACCCCGACGTAGTGAGTATCGTGGCCGTGGCCCACGGCAAGCGGAAGCCCGGATATTGGAAGGCGCGACTCTAGACCTGCGTTCTTCACTCCACCGCTGCCAGCACATAATCAGACAGTATCTTGTCCGTCTGCTCGTGCATTCCGCGCGTGTTGTAATTCGTGCTGGTGATGACAACGGCCATGTCAAGCGCCGGAATCGCGACCACCTTATTTCCTCCGTTGCCTGACATATAAAATGCCGGATAACTCTTTTCTCCGGACTTGAATGACTTCAGCCACCACAGATAGCCGTACTCGGTCGCCTCATCGATGCGCGCGTGGGGCTGCGTCGACGTGTGGACCCAGGCTTCACTCACGATGCGCTTGCCCTGCCACTCGCCGCCGTTGAGATAAAGTTGGGGGATCTTGAGCAGGTCTCGGCTGGCCAACTGCAAGCCTCCGCCCGTCTGCGGCACGTTCATCGGGGAGTAAACCCATTCCAGGTTCGCGATGCCTAGCGGCTGAAACAGCTTCTGGCGCGCGTAGCGGTCGGTGCGCTGGCCGGTTGCTTTCTCCAGCACTTCGCTGAGCGTGAAGACTCCTCCCGTGCAATAGCTGAAGTAGCGTCCGTAGGCAGCCGCTTCCACCTGTTCGCCCGCGTGCATGCGGCCCCGAATTGGCAAATCGAGAATGAACTGCGCCCAATCCTCCACCAGATACATGCGCTCTTCGTTGCCGCGCGACGCATCGTTCCAGTCGTCGCACTCCAGCGGAGAACTCATGGTCAGAAAATCCTCCACCGAAATCGCCGCCTTCCGCGGATCGGGATTCTGAATTCTGCGCGCGTGCTCGGGCAACAGCGCCAGAACCTTCATGTCCACTCCGGTGAGCTTGCGCTCGTCGATCGCAATTCCGATCAGGACATCGGTGATGCTCTTGGTCGCCGAGCGCGTATTCCGCAAGGTTGCGGCGTCGCCGTCGAAGTAGCCTTCGTAGACCAGCTTCCCGTGGCGTGCAATCAGCACGCTGCCGATCTTCTTGAACTCTCCAGAACGAATGACGGCACCGAGCGCACGCAACCGGGCGTCGGAGAGGCCGCTCTCGGCGGCGGAAGCCGTGGGCCAGCCGGACTTCGTTGCTGGTCCAGAGGTTTGAGCCTGAGACCATACAGCCATCGAGGAGGACAAAATTGCGAAAAGCAATACCGCGCAGCGGGTAGGTGTCATAGGCAGACCTTACACGTTCGACGCAGCGCGTGCGCCTGGGTAAGCAAGAAACACGCTCATAGGCTGCGGATCCAAGGAAGGGTTAGGGCCTTGAAGTGAGTCGTTGTTCCACCAACTTCTCAATACGATGGAGCACCTCATCCTCGCTCATATTCGTCGAATCGAGCACCACGGCATCGTCCGCGGCGACCAGTGGAGACGCGGTCCGGGTACGGTCCCGCCGGTCGCGCTCGCGAAGTTCCCCCGCCATGCTCTGCGCCGGCGCGCCTTTGACATGGAGTTGGTCCAGTCGGCGCTGCTCGCGAACCACAGGATCGGCGTCAAGAAAAATCTTTAAGTCGGCATCTGGAAACACTTTTGTCCCAATGTCGCGGCCCTCCATCACGACGCCGCCGCCGATTCCCATCTCGCGCTGCCGCGCCACCATCCACTCCCGCACTTTGGGATGCACCGAGACGCGCGACGCCCCTTCCGTCACATCGCGCTCGCGGATCCGCGCGGAAACATCTATCCCGTTGAGCAAGACACGATTGCCGCCGATGGTGCGCTCCAGAGTAATGGCCGAATCCTGCGCCATCTTGAGCAGCGTATCCTCGTCGTCAAACGACGCGTCCCACTCGATCGCCCGGAGCGCCAGTGCGCGATACATCGCCCCGCTCTCCAGGTTGACATAGCCGAGCTTGCGCGCCAGGCGGGAAGCAATCGTGCTCTTGCCGGCTCCGGCGGGGCCGTCGATAGCGATGATGAGCTCGCGTTGGGAGGAATCGGCCATGAGGCGAACTCAGCATTGTACATGGACTGTGAAACAGCTAGCTCACCCGCTGCGGCCGCGGCTTGGGGACGTACGCCTGCTTCGGCGGAGTTACCTGCAGCAGCGACTTGCTCCCGACATGCGCGAAACTCAATTCGCGCGCCGCGAGCAGGGCGTGGATGGCTTCTTTCACCCGTGTCCGCGGGACGAAGTGCGCGAGGAACGTCTCGACCTCGCCTTCTTCCACGGCAATTACGCAATCCAGATATTTCGAGACCAGCGCCGAGAGCGCTTCCGGCACGGAAATTCCGACGCCCTCGCGGACCACATCCGGCGCCCAGCGCGACAGTTCGTCCCACACCGAGCCTTCTTCAACGGTATAATCGACACGCGTGATGCGCAGTTTGGCCCATAATTCACTTAGCGCACGATCGATGCCAGCCTTCGAAACCGATCCGCCCAGCATCTCTCCCAACTTCGTTTTCGAAATCGGTCCGCGCCCCCGGATGATTTCAAACGCGTCACAGGCCAGCGGCGAATAGGGAGACCGCGGTCCGGTCGCCGGCGCTTGCTTCGGATTACGTTCCCCGACCAGCGAATAAAAATACGGAAACACCGAGGCTGCCAAAAGGAACGCATTGTTCTCGTCAATCAGCGGCGCCTCGTAGGCTGCTTTGTCGCGCAGCGCCCTCACCATTAGTTCTGTCGCTTCCTTCGCCCGCGGATCGTTATAGGCATGTTGGCGCATCGGCAGCTTGTCTTCGCCGCCCACCCATGCGCCTACGAAAGTTGGCAATAGAATTGGAGGCCGCGTCGGATACATCAGGCAGAATCCCACCGACTCCAGGAAGGCACGCGCGTCATCGAGACTGCGCACGGGCTGGCCGTCCAGGTGCCACTTTTGCATGCGTGCCTGCATGAGTTCTGGATCGGTCATGATCTCGATTAGAACACAGGCTAGCTCTCGGCTGTCGGCTCTTAGATCTCAGCCTTCAAGAGGAACTGAGAGCTGACCGCTGAGAGCCGAGAGCTAGATCCTTTTGAATGCTTTCTGAATGTCCTGCATGGAATAGCGCAGCACCACCGGCCGGCCGTGCGGACAGGTCATGGGATGCTCGGTCTTCGCCAGTTCGGCGAGCAGCCACTCCATCTTGTTCTGCTCGAGTGGCATGTTGACCTTGATCGCGGCGTGACACGCGATCGAAGCTGCGATGCGCCTCCGCACCGCTTCCAGATTGATGGCCTGGTCTTCGCGCGTCAGCTGCTCGAAGATTTCGTTCAGCATATGTTCGGTCTGCGCGGCATCTACACCCACCGGCGCGAGCTTTACCGCGACGCTGCGTGCGCCGAACGGTTCCGCCTCAAAACCATTGCGCGCCAGTTCCTCCATAATGTCGCTGAAGATGGCTTGTTGTGCCGGAGTCAGTTCGATCACCAAGGGCATGAGCAACCGCTGGCTCTCAACCCCTTGCGCCGAGCGCTGCCGCAGGATGCGCTCAAACAAAACGCGCTCGTGAGCCACATGCTGATCAATGATCCAGAGCCCGTCTTCGTTAACCGCCAAAATGAAGGAGTTTCGGACCTGGCCCAACGGGCGCAAAGTACGCAGTGACTCGAGAGTCGGCGCGTTGTGCGGCTCTTGGGCAATCGGCGGCGCGCAACCGTGATCGGGAATAGCCTGATCGGCGATCACCTCATCGGCGTTAGCCGGCTGTGCAATCGTTGCTGGCGGGCGTGCCAGCGATACCGCCGCGTTAGCCTCAACGGCAATTCCGCCTTCGAATTGGAAGGAGCCGGCCGCCGCCGGAATGACCGGTGCCTGCAGCGTAAATCCTCCCGCAGTCGCTGGTTCGTGCAGGTCTCGCCACGGTGCACGCTGCAAACTACCGCTGTCGCGCGCGCCATCGGAAAAGCGGGGATTTCCATGGCCGGGGCTGGAGAGGCCTGCACTCGCCGATGGCTGCGCGCCGATCTCCGTCAAGAATTGGGGGACTGGCCGCGCCTTCATCAGGGCCGCGCGCACCGACTCTCGGACAAAATCGTGAATCACCGTTTGCTGTCGGAAGCGCACCTCGGTTTTCGACGGATGCACATTCACATCCACTTCCACCGGCGGCATCTCAATAAAAAGCAGAACGACCGGGAACACCGTAGGCGGCAAAATGTTCCGATAGGCCTCGGTGATGGCGTGTTGGATGAGGCGGTCGTGAATCAGTCGCCCATTCACGAAAATGAAAATCGAATTGCGATTGAGCTTCTGAATCTCGGGCTTGGAAACAAACCCATGCAATCGTACCTCTCCGAAATCGTGTGGCGCGGGCGCCCCCGTCCGCGTGTCGCCATCATCCGAAAAGCCTGCGGGAAGATCACCCAATCCCCCAGCATCGCGCTCGCGGGCAGCTGTATCCGCGCCCCGGCGCCAGGGTGGAGGCTGCGGCAACCCGACACGCTCCAGCGGTTGCGCGGCCGCCAGCGGAATCAACTGGTCAAGGGTCTCGCGTCCGAACACCTGGTACATGCGTTCGCGATGATCGGCAACGGGCGGGGCCACCAACAAAGCATTCGTTGCTGAGTGCAACTCGAAATGCTTCTCTGGGTGCGCGAGCGCATAGTGGGTGACTAGCGAAGCGATATGCGAAAGTTCCGTTGACTCCGACCGCAAAAACTTCTTGCGCGCCGGAGTATTAAAGAAGAGGTCGCGAATCGTGATCGAAGTCCCTAACGGCAACCCCGCCTCTTCCACGCGGATGATCTTGCCGCCGTTAATTTCGAGGACGGTCCCGGCCGCATCTTCTTCCGCACGCGTTTCCAGATGCAGCCGCGCCACCGAGGCGATGGAAGGCAACGCCTCGCCGCGAAACCCCAGGGTCGAAATACTGAGCAGGTCGTCGGTGTCTTTTATTTTGGAGGTGGCATGGCGCTCGAAGGCTAGCATGGCATCGTCGCGCATCATGCCGCATCCGTTATCGGTAATCTGGATCAGCTTCTTCCCGCCCGCTTCCACCTGGATGCGGATACGCGTGGAACCGGCGTCCAGCGCGTTCTCCAGTAATTCCTTGACTACGGACGCGGGACGCTCCACCACCTCGCCGGCGGCGATCTGATTGGCAACTCTCTCGGAAAGGACGTGAATCTTGCCCATGCGCCTTGTGGCAGTGTTTAGTGGTCAGTGTGACAGATTTGTAGGGGCAGCGTAAAGGCGGGTCGAAGTTGGGGTGACGTCAAGCTGCTTGTGTAAATAGGTTGAGGGTGCGGGTTTTCCATTCCAGATTGAACCTCTGGAAGATGGAGTAAATGATTCGATCGACGCTT